>Ga0307479_10001244_pt1 | contig 23247 bp, 23 predicted proteins | sample atmos_gasesECM4C_FD_203743 | JGI IMG/M metagenome (GOLD analysis project Ga0307479, IMG submission 203743) | Hardwood forest soil microbial communities from Morgan-Monroe State Forest, Indiana, United States - atmos_gasesECM4C_515 | ecosystem: Environmental > Terrestrial > Soil > Temperate... | reverse complement strand
GGTAAACTCCACCGACACCTGGGGTGACCGGCTAAGAGCACGGGTCTTAAGACCCGGCACTACAAGGGCCGGGCTGAAGCCCGGCGTCTACAACAGTTAGAAATGGCGGGCAACGGGGGCGAAGGCTGCCGTGGTGGCGGGCTCGTTGTGTCCGGCGCTGGGGAAGCGTACGATGCACACGCCGGAGGCCCAAAATCGGAAATTCCGGCTCTAAGCAGGGAGGCGTTATGAGCGCTACATCTGTTGTGGGCACCATTGTGAAAAAGTCAGTGGGGTGGTCCATTGGGCTCAGCGTCGTGATGATCGTGGCGGGTTTTCTAGCTATCGCGGTACCTCAGGCGGCCGGAATCGCGGTGAATTTATTGGTTGGCTGGCTGCTTGTTTTCAGCGGCGTGGCCCATCTGGTGTTTGCCTGGCACACCCGCACCACCGGCGGAATCCTCTGGGAGCTGCTGTTGGGTATTCTCTATATTTACGTTGGCGCTTACCTGTTGTTTCATCCCGTGGCCGGTTTGGCGTCACTCACGCTGGCAATCGCGATCTACCTGTTTGCCGAAGGAGTCTTGGAACTTATCTTGTCGTTCCGGCTCCGCCCCATGCGGGGGTCGAACTGGCTGCTGTTCGACGGAATCATCACTCTGATCCTGGGCGTCATGATTTGGAGGACGTGGCCATCGAGCACCGAATGGGTCGTCGGCACGCTGGTGGGGATTAGCATGCTCTTCAGCGGAATCTCTCGCCTGATGATTTCCCTGGCCGCGCGCCGCCTGGTCGCTAAACTGGCGTAAGCACTCGGCCCCGGCAGGAGGCGAATCGCCGGGTGTAGGATAGGCGCGGTCGACACACTGTAGGCGGAATGACGGAGCGAAGAGAGATTTCTCTCTTCGCAGGCCGACCTCTTGCAGGAGCAAGAGGCAGGAAACAGTCGGCCTGCTCCGTTCGAAATGACGACGTGGGGATGAGGCTGGGCGGTGGCGGGTGCGTTGTGTCGAGGGCGGGAATAGAGTACACTCGGCGCAAGTCAGAGGGCCAAATTTGCAATTACGGCCCAAACATCAGGTTGCAGCACGCCTGCCTGTGACGAAAACAATTTAGGAGCGAAAAGAATGCGTAACCGAATTATTGGTTTCCGGGTCCTGTTGTGTGCGTTCACGCTTGCCTTGCTCTGCGCAAATGGCTTGTGGGCGCAGTCACAAAGCGCGGAGAAGCCACCGCTGTATACCTATGTTTCCGAATGGAGCGTCCCACGCGCCATGTGGGCCGACTATCTGAAAAACGATTCCACGGACATTGAGGTCTTGAAAAAGGCGGTGGCTGACGGCACCCTAGTCTCCTTTGGGAGCTATGCGGTCCTCAACCACCAACCAGACCAACCGACGCACGGCACATGGTTTTCCGCGAGTTCGATGGCCAATATCCTGAAAGTCCTCGAAGGACTTCGCACCGCGCCCGCGGCCACTGCTCCACCTCTAGCCGCCGCGAAACATTGGGACTACATTCTCGAAAGCCGGAACTACAACTCCCACTCCGGAACTTTCACGAACGGCTACTTACGGGTTGGCAATTGGCGCGCCAAGGCCGGCTCCAACGACCCAGACGGCAAGATCATGAAGGCAACAATAGTTCCGCTGCTGGAGAAATTGCTCGCCGATGGTGCGCTTCACGGTTATCAGATCGATGAGGAAAGCGTTCATTCTGCCGATCCGGGCGCCTACTTCATCGCCATCATCACAAACGGACCCGAAGGCATCGACAAATTCACCGCGGCCCTCAATGAGTCCGAGAAAAATAACCCTGCCGGCTGGGCGGGTTACGGCTCAACCGTGGACTTTGCCGGTCACCGCGACACTCTCGCGCGCATCAGCACCATGACTCACAAGTAGTTCAGAGAATGCTTTTCCGCGCTGCGCTCCCGTGAAATAAAGCGGGAGTGCGGCACGGAACTTGCCTGTTCACGCCAATTTCCCCGCATTCCTTTCCGCTCCAGAACGGAGAAACTTTTTACTCGATGTGTGTTATTATATTGATAGCCTTTCTGAAGTAGGGTGACCTCACCACGTTTCAGGGCGCGTATTGCGGCCTGCCTCGCCTGATTTCATCCCGTTCCGGAAGCGAGTCGAGAAGAGCAAGAAAGCTTTAAATAAGAAAATCGGATTGTGGGCAAGCGGTAGAGACAAAGACTAAGAGGAATGTGATGAAGAATCTGTTTGTGGGCAATATGAGTTTTCAAACGACGGAAGCCGATCTGCGAGCGCTCTTCGAGCCATTTGGCCAGATCACACGCGTGCACCTGGCGATGGACCGCGAAACGGGGCGTGCGCGGGGCTTTGCCTTTGTGGAGATGCCGAATGACGCGGAGGCAGCCAAGGCGATTGCGGAGCTCGACGGAAAAGAATTCGGCGGGCGCAACCTGAAGGTGAACGAAGCGCGCCCCAAGACTGAGACCCGAGGACCGGGCGGGCCACGGGGATTCGGCGGGAAGAGCGGCGGAGGGGGCCGCGGCCGGGAGCGATTCTCAAATGAGGATTACCGCGAATCCGCGCGGCAGCCACGCGAGCCGCGCTGGTAGCACCGAATACTCAGTGATGACAGATGTGAGCGGTACGCAGGGCCTGCCATAAGGGCAGATGAGGAGAGTCTATGGCCACGAAATCGAAAGCGACGTTTCAAAAACGCATGAAAGAAATGAAGCGACAGGAAAAACAACGCATGAAGGCGGAACGCCGTGCGCAGAAGAAACTCACAAACCAAGCGGAGAGAGAAGCTGCCGCGAATAACCCCGTTCCAACAGAGTCCGTCGAGTCCGCTGAACCACAATTACCGGGCTGAACCTGCCGAATCGGAGCTCAAGGCTAACGCAAGAATTCAGTTTTGGAGATTTTCTCCGCAGTTCCTCAGTTTTCATTTTTGCCGCTGCCTGGAAACTTCAAGCGCCCTGTTTCGGAACCCCACAAAGACTCCCTGTAAATCACCTAGCCTCCCGCCATGCAATGCATGGCGGGAAGCTGCTCACAGTTCTCCGACGAGCTTCACTGCCTCTGCCAGAGGGCCTCGAATTAAACGAGCCGGCGAAGATCTGCGCAAATTAGCGATCTTCTTGACGGCGATCGTCATCTGCGTCGGGGACGACGAAGAGCACGCCGCGGCCGCTGTTTAAGCCAGTGACGATGGTAGTGATCGCGCCGGTGTCGAGATTGAGCGTGCCGACGAAGCCAGCCGTGTCCGAGGCGGAATAGGCGGTGCCCGGTTCGAAACCGAACGTGGGACTATCGATCCGGTAGACCGTTCCGCCGTCTCCAGTCGCTGGGTTTCCGATATCGGCGACGAGCATGAAGGAGTTAGACGCAGGGGCGAAATCGGTGTCGTCGACCGTTGTCGCGACGCCCCCGAGGGTTAGGTTCAGGCGGCCAACGACCGGGTTGTCAGAGAATGGATGCCGGATGAAGATAAGCTGCCCATCCCCTTGATCATCGAGCAGCACGTTGCCCCGGGGATCAATGGCGAGCGAGTCCGGGTCGGTCAAGTTGAGGGTCAGCGTCGCGCCGGTCGGGATATCGGTCGCATTGGCTTCCGCGCTGAGAATCGGTTCAACATCAACCATATTGCCATGGAGACTAGCGATGACGAGCGCCGGGAATACGTTGACTCCTGCACCGTTGAGATTGGGGTTTGACGCGGTTATCAACACCTTGCCGTCTTTCACTCTCATGTCGTCATAGCCACCACCGTGGACAGTGGGGGCGAAGGTGTAGTTCTTCTGGCGACCCGACTCCAGATCGATGACCGCGAGATTAGGGTTGGCGTCTTCATTCTGAAGGCACCACAAATCGTTTTCGCCGACGAGGCGCAGACCATCGTTATGGCCAGGAACGTTGAAGGTGCGCTTGACCTTGCCACTAAGAGAGTATTCGACGATGGTGCTGGATTTGCCGTCTGAGCCGTCCTTGGCAACACCATTGGAAAAACCGACAAGGATGCGGTCGCGCCATTGGACGATGGAATCCGGCTGCGAGTATGCAGTGGTGCTTGTCGCGAAAACAGAGAGTACATAGGGTGGTTGCGCTACCGGTCCGGACGGACCCTGCGCCGAAACGGAACGGGAAAGTGAGAGGGCACAGAATAGAATGGCCGCGCTGCTGAACAGAACGGCAAACTTCATAGAGAGCTTCTGAGTCGACATTTCGATTTCCTCCTAATTTTTCCACGGCGCAGGGCAGGGTATCCCTGAGTTGTTAAGGAAGGATGACGGGTTGGTGACAATCGGTCTGAAGAAGGAAGGAATATTTCAGGCGGGTATGGAACGCACAGGACTTATTGAGAGAACCGTTCGGATGGGAGTTACCGCCTTAATCCATTGGAACGAGCCGGGCTGCAAAAAAACAGTACCCTCGGGCGAGCGCTTCACCTGTTAGCTTACTCTTAATCAAATTCACGCCGTGGAGGGGATTGCTCTGCCCCGACACGCCCGGCAGCAATTTCCGCTTTGAAATAATTTTCGCCTTTAATCGGACAGCCTGCGAGGCGGCGGAGCATGGCGATTTGCCCGATGTGCGTCAGGGCGTCGGCGATGGGACCTTGAAAGAGTTTTTCGATGGGAGCCTTCAAGCTCTCGGTGGAGGCAAGCAAGTCGTCGAACTTCTTGAGCGTGGAGAAGAAACGGCCGGCTTCGGCATTCCACGGAAGCGGCTCGGAATCGCGCCAAGCAATTTCTCCATGGGCCATAGAGAGCGCCCAATCGAAAAGATCGCCGAGGTGGGCGAGGATTTTCGCAGGCGTGCGGGAGGAGTCGCCTGACTTAAAAGTGGCGAAGGATTCAGGCGCGCCGCGGAGAGCTTTGGCACCGCGATAGGCGACGGCCGCAACTGTGTGGCGAAGAAGTTGGCGGGCAGGGTCGGGAGGAGAGATGCTCATTTGGGTAGCTCCGTTCAGAAGACAGAAAAGCCGCACTCAAGCCCGTCCCCCACACAAGAAAATGGCAAGCCGACTCAGGCGAGATTCAGTGCGCGCTTGAAGGAACCTTTTTCGCTGTCGATCTTCTTCTGGAGCTGGAGGATGGCGTAGAGAACGGCTTCGGGGCGAGGTGGGCAGCCGGGAACGTAAACGTCCACGGGAATAACCTGATTGCAGCCCTGGACGATGGCGTAATTATTGAAGACGCCGCCAGAGGTCGCGCAAGCGCCCATGGAAATGACCCATTTGGGCTCCGGCATCTGATCGTAAAGCTGGCGAATGACCGGCGCCATTTTCTGCGAGAGGCGGCCGGCTACGATCATGAGGTCGGCCTGGCGAGGAGAAGGGCGGAAAACTTCCGCGCCGAAGCGCGCGAGGTCAAACCGCGCGGCGGCCATGGACATCATCTCAATGGCGCAGCAGGCCAGGCCGAAGCCGAGCGGCCAGATGGAACTCTTGCGCGCCCAGTTCACCGCTTTATCGAGCGTGGTGAAGATAATGCCTTCGTCTTCGAGGAGGCTGCCGAAGTCGTCGGGCTTGGTCAGCGTAACGTGTTTGCCGAGGGATGTGCTCATAGCGATCCGCGTCACAACCATTGTCGCACAGGGGTTGTGCGGAGACAAATGGTGTCAGACGCGGAGTACTACTTTGCCGAATTGGGAGCCGGATTCGAGGTAGGCGTGGGCAGCGGCGGCTTCGGAAAGCGGGAAGACGCGATCAACAATCGGCTTGAGGCGTCCCGCGGCGACCAGCTTCAGGACGGTGATGAGCTCGGACTTGGTGCCCATGTAGGAGCCGAGGAGCGAAAGCTGGCGGCTGAAGAGGAAGCGCAAATCGACTTTGGCGTCGAAGCCGGTCGTGGCGCCGCAAGTGACGAGGCGTCCGCCGGGGGCGAGGCTCGCGGTGCTGTCGTCCCAGGTAGCGGTGCCGACGTGCTCGAAAACGACGTCAACGCCGCGCTTGCTGGTGATGCGGCGGACCTCATCGCGAATTTTCTGGGACTTGTGATTGATAAGATGGTTGGCGCCGAGTTGTTTGGCTTTTTCGAGTTTTTCATCGCTGCCGGCGGTGGCGATGACGCGCGCGCCAAAAAATTTCGCGATTTGAATAGCCGCGCCGCCAACGCCGCTGCCCGCGCCAAGGACCAGAACGTCTTCTCCAGGTTGTAGTTCAGCGCGGCCGACGAGCATGTGCCAGGCGGTTTGAAAAACGAGGGGGACGGCGGCTGCTTCTTCAAAAGAGAGATTTTCGGGATACGGCAGGCAATTCACTTCCGGGGCGCGGACGAATTCGGCGCAGCCGCCGTCGATCATGTAGCCGAGATTGGTGAACTGGCGGCAGCGATTGTCGAAGCCGGAAACGCAGGCGGGGCATTTGCCGCAACTGACACCGGGAGCGAGGACAACTTTCTGTCCGACGCGGACGGTGGTGACTTCAGAGCCGATTTGCGCGATTTCGCCGGCGACGTCGCTGCCAGGAATGTGCGGGAGAGGAAACGAAACGCCGGGCAAACCTTGGCGGACCCAAAGGTCGAGATGATTGAGCGCGCAGGCTTTGACGCGCACGAGGACTTCGTTGGGCTTGATTGCGGGTTGCGGAACGTCGATGAATTTGAGAACGTCCGGCGGACCGTGTTGTTCGAAAACGATAGCTTTCATCAAGCACCTTCTCTCCTCGCGCGAAATCGAGATCACCCGAATATAGACCCACAAATTAACATACGTTGACACCCGCGGGGGCCCGCCGTAGGCTCGGAGGAGCGTGGGAAACGCGAGTGTGCGCGGCCACCGCTGGCCGCGCCGCGATGAGAGGCTTCATGCTCGCCGCCGTAATTTTGTCGGGCGGCGCGTCCGAACGGATGGGCTCGCCGAAAGCGCTCCTCCCCTTCCAGGGGCGCCCTTTCCTGGAACATTTGCTGGAAGCCACGAAACATCCCAGTGTAGGCGTGCGGCGCGTCGTGCTGGGAGCGCACGCAGAGCCGATTGCCAAAGAAGTGGCCTTGGCGGCTGACGAGATCGTGATCAACCCTGACTGGGCGAAGGGCCAATTGAGTTCCATCCAGGCGGCGCTGCGGAGTTTGCCCGCGGGAACGGAGGGAATGCTGGTGTGCCTGGTGGATCATCCGCTGGTCACGGCGGCACTCATTGCGGAATTGATCACCAGATTTGAGGCGACGCACGCGCCCATTGTCGTGCCGGTGCATGAGGGGCGGCGAGGGCATCCGGTGATCTTTTCGGCGGCCGTGTACGACGAATTGCTGAGCGCGCCGGCAGATAAAGGTGCGCGCGCGGTCGTGTGGGCGCATGCCGGAGAGGTCGCTGAAGTGCTCACGGATGAGGAAGGATGCCTGCTGAATCTGAATGACCCGGAGACGCTGCAACGCGCTACGGGGCGAATGGACCGGCGGTGAACTCAGGCGAGTTTCTTGAGCAGCGCAGAGAGGCCGTCAGCGGCGAGCTGGGCGCCGTGAAACGTGGCGGCCGGGAGTCCTCCGAGAGTTTTGGAGAGAGACTCCGGCGTAATGGAACGAAGTTCGGAAAGAGAACGCGACTTAAGCTGCTCGGTGAGGAGCGAGGCGCAAGCGATTGCGGTGGTGCAGCCGCGGCAGAGAAAGCGAACTTCGGCGATGCGCCCGTTTTCAAGCCGGGCAAAAAGCTTGAGGATGTCGCCGCAAACGGGATTGGTCACTTCCACGATGGCGGTCGCGTCAGGGAGTTCGCCGGCGTTGCGCGGATTACGGAAATGATCGAGAACGGCTTCGCTGAACATCGGTCACAGTATCGCAATCCAAACGGCAATCTTCAACGCGAGCAGAAGAAAAGTAATGCCTCACGCATCCGTCGGGCGCATACCGTCACCGGCTGAGATCCTTCGCCCATCCTCATCGGATGGTCTCAGGATGACAACTGGGTAGTATTTGGTGCCAAAGACTGAAACCGTGCCCTGACGTGGTGCCGCAATCAGTGAGCGCTGGCCGACGGCTCAGTTGGACGAATTTCTTTTGGGCGGTAGGAATGTCTTTTCGACGGAAGCGATCACTACATAGTTGGGATCAACCATTTCGGTTAGATGAATTTTGCCCACCTGGGATAGCAACTCGTAGGCATCAAGCTCCGATAGGCCATAGTCCGCGTGAATCCAGGCGACAAGCTCGGTGAAGGCGATGCGCAGCGCGTCGTCCACCGGACGATAAATTCCTGCGGACATGATTTCCTTGTCGTTTTCGAAGCGCGGCCAGCCGGTGTGCTTCCCTTTCACGACATCTACTTGCAGACGTGCGCGCAAGGGAACTTCGATGGCGGTGCCGGCAATTTCGCCATCGCCCATTACGGCGTGGCCGTCGCCGAAATAAAGCAAGGCGCCGGAAACGTTAACGGGAAGATAGAGCGTGTTGCCGGCGGAAACTTCCGGCGCGTCCATATTGCCGCCGAATTCGGCAGGAACGATGGAGCTGCGGGCTTCTCCATTCGCGGGAGCAACGCCGATGCAGCCTAGAAAAGGATGTAGAGGAATCTTCACTTTGTAGCTGGAGTCGAGCGCCTGAAACGTTCCGGTGTTGTCGGCGTGATCGATGGGGTAGAACCAGATTTTTTCGGGCAGAGGCGGATGAAGCATGGGAGTGTAGTTCGTTTCGTTGAGCGCGCCGAACCCCGGAGCAAACGCGCCGATGCCCTGGTCGCTGTCTACTTGTAAATCGAGGATGCGGACGGCGAGCGTGTCGCCAGGCTCAGCGCCTTCGATGAAAAACGGGCCGGTGAGCGGGTTGTCGCCCTTCGCGAGCGCGAGCGTGTCGCCGGGTTTCTTAATGGCGTTGCCGAAGCAATCGAGAGAGTTGGCTTCGAGAATGTTTCCAGGGTGAAGCCGGGCAACAGGCGGAGCAACGCCGTAGACGTATTTCACGGCATCAATGGTTGCGTGATAGCGGACGACATCCGGCTTTGCGGGGGGAGTCTGCGCTGCGAGCGGGAGTGCAAACGACAGCACCAATATCAAACGGATAAAGCGCACGTGGGGCCTCCTGCGAAAAGTGAAAGCGAAGTCAAACATACTGCCGCAAAGGAGTCAATGCGACTAGTTTGTGTTTGCTCTTCAGCGAACTCTGTGTCTGCTATTCTCAGTTGGTCATGAAGAAGCGGATTCGAAAGAGCGAATTGCGGATTGTGTCGCTGGCGCCGAGCGCGACGTCGATTTTGTGCGCGATCGGGGCGAAAAAAACACTGGTGGGCGTGACGAAGTGGTGCGCGGACGTTGCGCCAGTGGGCGGGCTACCGAAACTGGGCGACTGTTGGAGGATGGAAGCGATCGAAGACATCCTTTCGCTGAGGCCGACACTGGTGATTGGGTCGGTGCCTTTCAAGCAAGAAACCGTAGCCAAGTTGCTGGAACAGCCGCTGAATTTTCTGGCGATGAATCCGCGAACGCTCGCGGATGTGGGGAACGACATCCGACTGTTGGGCGGTATTGTGGGGCGTGCGAACGCGGCGGAACAGCTCGTGAAAAAGATGAAGAAGGTATTTGCGCGCGTCGCGGCCAAATCGCACGGCAAGAAGCGCCGCGTTCCGGTGTACTGCGAGGCATGGCCGAATCCGCGGATCAGCTCCCCGCCCTGGGTGGCGGAACTCGTGGAGATTTGCGGCGGAGAAATGGTGGTTCCTGCAGGGGAGAAAGTGAGCGAAGAGCAAGTTGCGGCGGCGCGACCAGAAGTGATTGTTCTCGCCTGGGCGGCGACAGGAGCCAAGGCGGACCCGCGGCAGACGTACGGTGTGAATGCCTGGCGCGATGTGCCCGCGGTGCGTGAGAAGCGCGTCTACGTCGTGCGCGACGAACTCTTGAACACGCCCGGGCCGCCGTTGGTCAAGGGAGCAGAAGAACTCTGGAAAACGCTGCACTCGCGAGATAGCAGTCTGCATGGTAGTCGGAAAGACGGACAACGCGGAGGCACCGGGGACGCAGAGAGATGAAAGTGGTGGTTGTGGCAGTGATCGAGCGGGGAGACCGCCGGCTGCTGATCGGCCAGCGGCGGCGGGAGGATACGTCTCCGCTGAAGTGGGAGTTTCCCGGGGGAAAGATGGAAAAGGGGGAGACTGCAGAAGCGGCACTGGCGCGTGAGTTGCGAGAAGAGCTTGGCGTGACGCTGCGGAAGAGCGTGGAGATCGCTCGCGTGACGCACAAGTACGCGGAAACGATCGAGGAGCTGGAAATTCGATTCTTCGCGGCGGAAATCGCAGAAGGAGACGTCACGCCGAAAGCGTTCGAGCAGGTGCATTGGGTCTTGCCGCGCGAGCTCGGCGACTATGATTTTCTGCCGGCGAATGCGCAGCTGGTAGCTAATTTGGCGACGGGGCGAATTAAGCCGGCGGAGATTTTGGAAGGATAGCAAAGAGGACAGGCGGGATTACCTGTCACGCCGAGGCCTAAGAAACGACCGGATTGGGTTTGTCGGGGTTGATGCCCAGGTCCCTGATAGCTTTGTCGAGGATGGAACGCTCGATTTTGCCATCGGTGAAGAGTTCGTGGAGCGCGGCGATGGTGATGAAGCGCGCATCGACCTCGAAGAAGTCGCGCAATGCGGCGCGGCCTTCGCTACGGCCGAAGCCATCGGTGCCGAGGCCAGCGAGGCGGCGCGGCATCCACTTACTCACCATGTTGGGCAAGGTCTTCAGATAATCGGAAGCGGCGACGAGCACTCCGGGGGCATCGGAGAGGCATTGGGTAACGTACGGTACGTGCGGCTTTTCCGCAGGGTGCAAGCGGTTGCAACGTTCAGCTTCGTTCCCGTCAGTGTAGAGCGCTTTGTAGCTGGTGACGCTCCAGACGTCGGCGGCCACGCCGTATTTTTCCTCGAGGATTTCCTGCGCGCGCAACGCTTCGTTGAGGATCGAGCCACTGCCGAAAAGCTGAGCGCGAAGCTTGGACTTCTTGTTGGCGGAAGCGCGATAGCGGTACATACCCTTCAAGATGCCATCTTTCACCCCAGTGGGCATGGGGGGCATGGCGTAGGGCTCGTTCATGAGGGTGATGTAGTAGAAGATGCTTTCGCCGTCTTTGTACATGCGGCGGATGCCATCCTGAAGAATCACGGCGAGTTCGTAGGCGAACGCGGGATCGTAGGCGCGAAGATTCGGAACGGGGAGCGCCAAGACGTGGCTGTTGCCGTCCTGGTGCTGAAGCCCTTCGCCGGAGAGAGTGGTGCGGCCGGCGGTGCCGCCCAGCAAAAAGCCCCGCGTGCGCATATCCGCCGCGGCCCAAATGAAATCGGCGATGCGCTGGAAACCAAACATCGAGTAATAAATGAAGAACGGAATCGTATTGATGCCGTGGGTCGCGTAAGCGGAGCCGGCCGCGATGAAGGAGGCCATCGAGCCTGCTTCGGTAATTCCCTCTTCGAGGATTTGGCCGTCACGAGCTTCCTTGTAATAGAGCAGCGTGTTTACGTCCACGGGTTCGTAACGCTGACCAACGCTGGAATAAATTCCAACGGTTCGGAAAAGAGATTCCATGCCGAAGGTGCGCGCTTCGTCGGGAACGATGGGCACAATCAGTTTGCCGATTTCGGGGTCGCGGAGCATTTTCCGCAGCATCCCGACGTAGGCCATCGTCGTTGAGACTTCCCTGCCGTCGCTGCCTTCGAAAAATTCCTTAAACAATTCGTCATGGTCGGCAGCAATGGGCTTCGAACGGACGCTGCGCTTCGGAACGTAGCCGCCGAGCGCCTCACGCCGTGCCCGCAAATACTGAACTTCCGCGCTGTCTTCCGCGGGGCGATAGAACGGGACTTCGATGCAGTCTTCGTCGCTGAGCGGTATGCCAAAGCGGGAGCGGAATTCGCGCAGCTCGTCTTCATTGAGCTTTTTTTGCTGATGCGTGACGTTTTTGCCTTCGCCCGCTTCACCGAGACCATAGCCCTTGATGGTGCGCGCCAAAATTACGGTTGGCGAGCCTTTGTGGTCGACAGCGGCCTTGTACGCGGCATATACCTTGCGAGGATCGTGGCCGCCCAGGCGCAAGCGGCGCAGCGCTTCATCGGGAAGCGGCTCGACAAGCTGCAGGAGGCGGGGATCGCTGCCGAAGAAATGTTCGCGGACATAGGCGCCGGAGGACACGACCAACTTCTGGTATTCGCCGTCCACCAACTCGCCCATGCGCTTGACGAGCAGGCCCTCGGTGTCGCGCTCGAGAATGGGGTCCCACTCGCTGCCCCAAAAAACCTTGATGACGTTCCAGCGCGCGCCGCGGAAGGCGGATTCGAGTTCCTGAATAATCTGGCCGTTGCCGCGGACGGGGCCGTCGAGGCGCTGCAGGTTGCAGTTGACGACGAAGATGAGGTTATCGAGCTTTTCGCGCGAGGCTAGCGTGATGGCGCCAAGCGATTCGGGCTCGTCGGTTTCGCCATCGCCGATGAAGGCCCAGACCTTGGCATCGGTGACGGGCTTGAGGCCGCGGTCTTCGAGGTAGCGATTGAAGCGCGCCTGATAGATGGCCATCAACGGACTGAGACCCATCGAGACGGTTGGAAATTCCCAGAAGTCGGGCATCAGCCAAGGATGCGGATAGGAAGAGAGGCCGCCGCCGGGCTTCAGTTCACGGCGGAAATTTTCAAGCTGTTGGGCAGAAAGCCTGCCTTCGAGGAAGGCGCGCGCGTAGATTCCGGGAGCGGCGTGGCCCTGGAAGTAGACTGTGTCGCCTTCAAATTCCTCGGTGCGGGCGCGGAAAAAATGATTGAAGCCGACTTCGTAAAGCGTGGCAGCGGATGCGTAGGTGGAAATGTGGCCGCCAATGTTGTGCTCGACGCGATTAGCGCGCACGACCATGGCCAGAGCGTTCCAACGTATGAGGCTCTTGATGCGGCGCTCGAGCTCCTGGTCGCCGGGAAAAAGCGGCTGAAGCCGCACGGGAATCGTGTTGGCGTAAGGAGTGTTGGCGGTGAACGGAAGGTCGATGCCCTCGACGGTGGCATGCGCACGAAGGCGCTCGAGAATTTCGGCGGCGACCTCGGGGCCGCTGGATTCCAGGACGGAATCGAGCGATTCCAGCCATTCCTGGACTTCTACGTCGTCCAGGCCGTGGTGTTGCGTCGATGTTTCGTTATCCATAACTGCGGTTGGCCCCTATTCTGCGAGGAATCCTGCTCACTGCGCCCGCCAAGAGCGCGTGTTGAAAGGATTCAAGAGAATAGGATACACCGCCCGGAGAATCTGTGCACAAGCGGACTGGAGCGCTTGTTGCTAGAGAGTGCGGCCGCCATCGAGGACAAGGAGTTGGCCGGTCATAAACTCCGAATGAATGAGGAAGGAAACGGCGGCGGCCACATCGAGGGGCTTGCCGGAGCGATGGAGCGGGGCGCGTTTGATGAAGTCGGCTTCCATTTCGGGTGGATCGCCGGGCATCGTGATGGTGCCGGGTGCGATGGCGTTGACGCGAATTTCAGGGGCCAGCGCTTTCGCCAGACAACGTGTGAGCATGACGATGCCTGCTTTGGAGACGCAATGGGGAATGTAGCCGGGCCAGGCGAGCAGCCCGCCGACATCGGAGAAGTTGATGATGACGCCGCGGCCGGTCTGCTTCAGGAGGGGAGCGGCAGCCTGGGAGCAAAAGAACGGCGCTTTAAGATTGGAGTCCAGCGACGCGTCCCAGATTTGCTCCGTCGTGGTTTCGATCTTCGTGTGTAGAAAGTTCGCAGCGCTATTCACCAGGATGTCCAGCCGCCCAAAGTTTTGCGCCGTATCCTCAAACAGCCGCTTGATTTCGAACACCCTACTCAAGTCCGCATGCAAAGCGATCGCGCGCCGGCCCAGTTTCTTGACTTGGGCCACTGCATCCTCCGCTTCGGGTCGCGAAGCGCGATAGTGGATGACGACGTCGGCACCTTCTTCGGCAAGGTGGAGAGCGATGGAGCGGCCCAGGCGTTTCGCGGCGCCGGTAACGAGTGCGACGCTGCCTCGGAGCGAATCGTTCTGAAGCGCTGGCGATGATGGCGACATGTTCGCGCATCGAAAGGTAACACATCCCTGTGGGGCTCGCATTGCCGCACCGTCGGGTAGCCCTGTTAGAATTGGCGAGCCAAGGAGAGCGAGAATGAAACTGGACTTGTTGGCGATTGCAGCGCACCCGGATGACGTGGAACTGAGTTGCGGCGGCACGCTGCTGAAGATGGCGCAGCGAGGGTACAAGACCGGCATCCTGGACTTGACCGCGGGCGAGATGGGGACGCGAGGAACTCCTGAAACGCGAGCGAAAGAAGCGGCGAAAGCGGCGAAGCTGCTCGGCGTGAAGTGGCGCGAGACGCTCGGCGTGCCGGACTCGGACGTGCAACCAACGCGTCAGCACAAGCTGCGCTTAGCGTCGGTGATTCGCCAGCTCCAGCCGAAAACGGTCATCCTGCCCTATTGGGAGGCGCGGCATCCCGATCATTACAACGCTTCAACACTGGGCTATGAGGGCTGTTTCCTGGCAGGGCTGAAACAGTTGCCGCTCCATGGCGAGCCGCATCGCCCGTACAAGATTTTGTACTCGACGGCCTTTGCAACCGTGCGGCCCACCTTTGTCGTGGACATCACGCAGCAATACGAACAGCGGCGCCGCGCGATTTTCGCTTTTCGGTCACAGTTTCGGACGAAAAAGAGTGAAAAGAGCAGCAAGGTCTTCCTGGCGATCGATCGCCTCGAGGAAGAAATGAACCAATTGGCGAGGCATCACGGCCAATTGATCGGGGTGAAGTACGGTGAGCCGTTTTTCCAAAAAGAGCTCTTGAAGGTCGAGGATATCGTGAAATTGGATGTGCGATCGATCTAGCAGGCCCACTGGCGGCTAGTATTTCTCGTTATCCATGGCGGGAGAAAAGCCGGGGATTGTCTGGCCTTTGGGAGTACGTTCTACTCTGACTCGAGTGTGGGCTTCCTTCTCGGAGCCGGACTTCCGGAGAATGACCATCGTATTGAGCGCTTCCGAGTAGATACGGGTCACCAGGTAGATGTCACCAGTCCCGTCTTGCTTCCAGAGTTGGCCAATTTGAATCTTGGGGGCGCTCATAATGCAGACCTTGAATGTAGAGTGGCGGCGGGAGGGTGTCAACCTGTTCCCGAGTGCAGTTTCGACGCCGGTTCGACCGCTCACAACCCGCTTCAGCAATCTGCTCCTTGCCAGCGGCCCAATGAGCCGGTAACACGCGTGCGTTATAGCCATGTCGGGGGCGGGTAATTCTCCTGCCCCCAGTTCACTTCCAAACGACTGCCGTTGTTGGTGCGGTGAGGAAACCATATTCCCGTCCAGCACATCGAAGTGGATGAAGGTTAAAGCTACCCGGCCGAGGATGGGGTGTATAATGGCTGGCAGGCAGAGGTGACCGCCATGGTTTCCATTATCCGAAAAGCGACAGGATTGACGTTGGCCGGAGCGCTGGCAGTTTGCCCGGCACTTGCCGTACCGCAGAGCCCGCCCCCAACCTCGGATCCTGCGAAGCAGGCGACGGCCCCACCCACTCAGGTAAGGCCACAAGCGCCCGTTGCGCAACCGGACACGGTCAATCCGAAGAATTCGAAAGAGGACGTTGAAGCCATAGGGAATCGCAACGTCGGCAAGGGCGTCAACTTCTATTCTCTGGAAAAAGAGATCGCCCTCGGCAAGCAGCTCGCCCAGGAAGTAGAAAAGTCATCCAAGATGATTGATGATCCGGTGGTCACCGAATACGTCAATCGCGTGGGACAAAACCTGGTCCGGAACTCCGACGCGCGAGTTCCCTTTACGATCAAAGTGATCGATTCAGACGAAGTGAACGCGTTCGCCCTTCCCGGCGGGTTTTTCTACGTCAATAGCGGACTGGTCCTGAGGGCGCAGGAAGAGTCAGAACTGGCTGGGGTTATGGCGCACGAGATTTCTCACGTGACTGCCAGGCACGGCACGAAGCAGGCTACCAAAGGCGAACTCATGCAATTGGCATCCATCCCGGCGATGATTTTCATCCCCTACAGCTTGGCAGGATATGCCCTGTACCAGGGCATAAACCTCGCGATTCCTTTGACCTTCCTGAAGTTCAGCCGGGACGCGGAGCGCGAAGCGGATTATCTTGGCTTGCAGTATATGTACAAGGCCGGGTACGACCCCAACTCTTATGTGACCTTCTTCGAGCGAATTCAGGCGGACGAAAAACGGCACGCAGGGACGATCCCCAAGGTCTTTGCGACGCATCCGCCGACGCCGGACCGCATCGAGGCCACGCAGAAAGAGATCGCGCGAATTTTGCCCGCGCGCCAGGAATACATCGTCACGACGTCGGAGTTCGATACCGTGAAGGGGCGGTTGCGGAACATCATGTTTTCGCGGAAAGCGCAGGACAATGGACCGAGTAAGCCGACTCTGCGGACGAAGACGGAGCAGTCGGACAAGACAAAGACGCAGCCCGGCACTGATTCGGGTAGCGGAGACGACGATCGGCCAACGTTGAAGCGCCGGCCAGATTCTCCGTGAGCGATTGAAAAGAACAGTGTTGATCAAAAAGGGCGGCCGAGTGGCCGCCCTTTTTTCATTTCCTGTTGGGAAAATCGGAAGAAAGCAGGGGAAATTAGTAGCGGCGGTGCTGGTGGTGCTGCTCCTCGGGAGCAGCCGCGATGCCCATGCGGCGGAGCTCTTCGGCGTAATACTTGCGATAGAGAACGTCCCACTCCTCGCTACCTTCCGTGATTTCTTTCTTTTGAGAGGTGATCCGTTTGCGAACTTCGGCTTCGGCCTTTTCTTCCTCGCGGAGTGTTTCCGTGAGGATCAAAACGATTTTTTGGCGGATAGTGTCACGATCCTCGACGAATTCGACTTCGTCACTGGCAACGAGGACGTCCATTGCTTTGTGGGAGATGCGGACGATTTTTTCGCGGCTGATTCGCATAAGCGGTCGAGAAATCCCTTCAGCGCAAAATCAGCTTGCGGTCGCGAGCAAGCTGCGCTTTCACCTTCTTGAACATCTCCTGATAGGAAGCGCCCGTGCGGCGCATTTCATCCTGATGCTGGATCAGAATTTGGCGGGCTTCTTCGTTGATGCGGTCTTCAACGCCCAACTCCTCGAGCATGGTCATGCGGAGTCGCTGCGTGAGCGCATCGGCGGCTTTCGTCTCGATCAGGTTTCCTTCGACCAACTTTTTTACTACTTCCGAGGCCATGTGTCCTACGAAATCCCGGTTGAGCAGCATGCTCTGCGCGTCCCCAGTGATGCAATGAAACAAGCAGTTTACTGACTGGCCCAACAAAGTGCAAGAAAGAGGGTTGCGACCGCGCGAAAAAACCTTCGGGAAGCCAAGCCGGTTGGCCGCGGCAAAAGCGCGTCCTCGGCGTGCGCGTTGACGCTTCGCGCCGCTTGCTGTAGCATGAATTTGTAAGGGCGGTTAGCTCAGCGGTTAGAGCATTCGGTTTACACCCGAAAGGTCGTCCGTTCGAATCGGACACTGCCCACCATCCGCAAGCAGCACATCAGCGGGGACGTAGTTCAGTTGGTTAGAACGCTGCCCTGTCACGGCAGAGGTCGCGAGTTCGAGTCTCGTCGTCCCCGCCATTCCTTTTCTATCACTTCCAGGAAGCGAATGGCTCCCGCCGTTGGTTTTCAACCCGAACTCCAATCCGAGATCTGCCCAAGCCTCCAGAGCTTGAAGTTTTAAACCATTCTGAGGCATCCAGGTACTTTCCTTAATCATCCGGACGAATAGGGGCTTAAGACACTCGTGCGATAAGGCCTAAGTGCAATTCTTCCGTGCACGATCCCTTATCAGCGCCTTCCAAAAAGGCGGCAGGCAATCGCTCCATTGCATGGAACTCGCAAAATGGACAGCCGGACAGTATGCCGATACAGACGACACTCGGTGTGGCGACGCAGACAAGGACTCGATGAGCGAATTGTGTTCTTACCCGACTGCCCGTGCGGCTTTGATGAGGGGCACGCGGGCGTGGATTGTCGTGCCACAGCTGGGTTGCGAATCAATGGAGAGTTGCCCATCCACCAATTTCAGCCGCTCCGCCATGCTGATTAGGCCGATCCCGCTGGTTTTCATTGCTTCTACGAGGTCAAACCCGGATCCTGAATCGCGTACGGTGAGATGGATCGCGTCCGACGCGTTGCGCAGCTCCACCTCAAAGAACCGCACGTCGCTGTGTTTCACCGCATTTTGCAGGGCTTCCTGCAAAACCCGGAAAAGACAAAGTGAAATCTCCCGCGGCACCGTATGCGGAATGTCATCGTTGGCAAAGGCAATTTCTACTTTGTGTTGCTCGGAGAACTCTTTACAGAAACTTCTGGCCGCCGTCCCTATTCCCAGATAGTCGAGCTTCGGCGAGTGCAATCGGTGCGATAACGACTGAACATCGTCGCTAACTTCAGATATGCGCTGTCCTAGTTCATGAATGCGGCTACTGACTTCAGCAACCGACTTAGAAGGACCTTGTTCCAGTTGTTCCAATTGTTCGAGACCAATTGCCACCAGCGCAAGACGTTGATTGATGTCGTCGTGGAGGTCTCTGGCAATACGAGTGCGTTCCTCTTCATGGGCTTCAATCAACCTGCGGCTCACACTTGAGAGCGCTTCTTCGGCGAGCTTCCGCTCGGTAACATCCATACACGATCCAATGTAACCGGAAAATGAACCATCCTCATTGAATCTAGGCACCCCAATGTCGAGTACCCATCGGTATTCTCCGTCATAGCGCCGGAGCCGATATTCCATCCGGAAGTCCTCCCGGCGGCCAAAGGCCGTTACGTAGGTCTCCAGGCAGGTCTTAAAGTCTTCCGGGTGGACCCCTTCTGCCCAACCGTTTCCAAGCTCAGACTCGATGGATCTCCCGGTGAAGTCAAGCCAAGGCGTATTGAAGTAGGTGCACAGCTTGTCAGGACCGGACATCCAGATCATCACTGGAGCCGTATTAGCCACCAAGCGGAAGCGCTCTTCGCTCTCGCGTAAGGCGAGCTCCGCCCGCTTGCGTGCGGTGACATCCGTCACCATGCCTATGATGCGCAGCATCCCACCTTGAGCGCCGAAGAAGACGCGCCCGTTTGCCTCCAGCCAAATTACACCACCGTCGGGACGTAGCACCCGATAGCTGGTTTGATACGTAGGATTTTCAGGAGTAAGCCCAGTCTGTGAAGACGCATACGCCTCGCGGTCGTCGGGGTGGACTCGGGCGACAAATTGCCGACTAGTATCGCGCGTTGGGTCGTCCATCCAATTGAAAATATCTGCGCACTCTCCTGATCGCACTATCAAATCAGTGGCCGTGTCCCACTCGAACGCATACATCCTTCCGGCCTGGACCGCCAGACGTAACCGCTCTTCACTCTCGCGCAGCGCTTCCTCCGCGTCTTTGCGCGCGGTGATATCCGATATTATTCCTATCATCCGTAGCATCCTACCGTCGTCGTCATAGAAGGCTCGCGCGCTCTTCTCCACCCAGATCACGCTACCGTCGAGACGCAAATAGCGGTAGGTACTCTGAGAATTGGGGTGCTCGGGAGTAAACTGCGAACCGCTGGCCGCGACCTGCTCGCGGTCGTCCGGGTGGACTCGGGCGATCAATTCCCGGCGAGTAAGCTGTATAGGCTCATCGTTTCCGAGAATCTTCATGCACTCCGCGGACCGCGTCACTATATCGGTCAAGGGATCCCACTCGAAGGCGTACATCTCCCCAGCCTGGATGGCCAGATGTAAGCGCTCTTCGCTCACGCGCAGCGCATCTTCTATTATCTTGCGGTCAGTAATGTCATGAACTGTGCCGCGAAGCTGGACGACGTGGCCGGAGCTATCGCGCCGCACTTCGCCCTTGGCGATGAGCCATCTTCTTGTGCCGTCAAAGCGAATCATCTCAAGATCGAGTTCGTAGGGCGCTCCAGTGCGCAACGTTTCCTCCACGGCACGCTGCAGACGGTCCCAGCTCTCCGGGGTGTATAGTTTTGCGTGTTCCTTGTAGCTGACAGCAGGCAGACCGGGATCGAGACCTGCGATGCGATAGAGTTCTTCTGACCAGGTGACCGTGTCCGTTCTTGGATCCCATCGCCAGCTGCCAACGTTGGCTAGGCGCTGGGCTTCTATGAGCTCAGCCTCGCTCTGCCGCAATGCTTGCTCTACTTGCTTGCGGTCAGTGATATCGTGCGCCATGCCCAGCATGCGTTCTGGCTCACCATTAGGTGAATAATAGAATTTCCCCTTCGCTGAGACCCAGCGCAGAGTCCCGTCGGGCCAAACGACGCGGAAGTCCGCCGCATACGGGTTATGGTCTTTCTGTGCATCAGCCACGGCTTCCGAGACGCACTGTCGATCCTCCTGATGTACGTAACGATAGAAGTCTTCCACGCGCCCGACAGAACTGTCGGATTGAATTCCGAGCACCGTTTTTAGGTCGCCGAACCGAGAAGATCGTCCGGTCTTAAGGTCCCACTCCCATCCCGCAGCTCTGCCGGATTCCATCGCCAAACGAAGCCGCTCGTTGGCTAGACCCACGTCTGAAAATAGCTCCCGGTTGGTGAGGTACTCTTTAACAAAGACGAAGACTGCCAGAAACAAAACCGAGAGTAATACGATGAGCAGACGAATCACGCGTATTTGATCCGGCTCATCAGTCCGAACCAACTCCCACACGCCAACAGCGGGGACGACAAGCACCGACAGCATCGCGAGGAGCGATGCATATTTGGTGTCGCCGTTGTCAGGCTGGTCGGCCTGCGCGAGTTGCGGTGCCAGCTTTCGTCCCCGCAGGGTCAGCCAAACAAACCAATACGCAGCGGCCATATAGGGTATGTCTGTCAAGCCCCGGTGAAAACGCTTATAGACAAGGAGGTAGTTTGCTAGCGAAGAGCCGAGTATGTATAGGGCTGAGGCCCCGAGCAGATGCCAATAGATTGATTTCCACGGAGCATCGGCTCGAACGATCAGTGCACTCAGGACTGCGAGCAGAAAGAAATTCTCCAGAAGGTAAAGAGCTTGCCCTCGCAAATGGACAAGAGTATTCCAGTCCGTGAACGGGTGGGCAATCCAAAGAAGCGCGTACGCAAACGTCCAAAAGAAAAGTAAGACAAGAAAATTAAAGGTCGTTCGATACCCGCGGTGGGGTGAAAATTTCAAATGAGGGCGCGAGGCCACGGCCGCAATGATGAATACAATGTGCAGAGCCAGTGGAGCAGCACCGACCAGATGCGGAGGATGATCCAGGCCCTGCACCAGCGCATAGTAAATCCAGCTGAATGTATTGAGGGACCACGTCACAAGAGCCATCGCAAGGAATGACCAAAATAGCCGAATCGCCTTCCTGCTCTGAACTGCATTCAGCGCGGCAATTCCTGAAGCCAGGACAAGCACAAGAAAAAAAGTGATCTCGCTGTATGCGGTCAGAGCGCCGCTTTTCGGAACGGTGACTGAAAGAACTGCCTGGATTAGTAGAAGCACGACCGCAACAGTGGGCCACGAAAAAAGGCGAAATCTGCGGGCACCCGGACCGACGACTTGCCGCATCATGAACTTGTCAAACAGAGAGAGCGACGAGTGCAGCCTCCTCGCCAGCGAGGGGAGACTGCGAGACGTATGGGAATCGGGACTTCCGTGCATATCAACCGCCGCTGACCGGGAGGATGTAAATCACCACTGAGGCTGCGGAGGAGATTTTAACCCAGAGGGTGGCCAAACCCAAGTGCGGAATTGCCGGCTTAAGCTATTTTGGAATTTGAGATCGGGCGCGTCACAACCGATGGCGAAGTTCGTATTCTTATTGTTATTGCCTGGCGCTGATAGCGTCAAATCGACTGAATTTTATTTGCGTTGATCTTCCAGCGGTTTGCATCTGTTAAAACGGATAGGATACAGACTCCAAACGGTTCACCTGTACCATTTTCCGATTCGGAGAATTCATCCGTTATCAAATTTTGGAAGGGGATCCGGCCGAGATGAGGGAGAAATATCGAGGCATCGTCCGCCTCTCCTCGGGAGGGAGGTCTCTCGACCCGGATCCCCTTTTGGTTCGGGTGACCTGAGAATATGTTTTCTACGATGCCGGAGTGAACTGTCAAAAGTGCCAGTGGGATGAGAAAACTCTCGTTTTGATGATACGGAAAGAATTTGCCCAGTTCCCCAGCCGACGAGCTTGACTGGGCATTGGAATGGCCTGCCTCATCCCGGATTCGATCCGCGGACTTCGGGAGTAACCAGGAAAAAGGAGATTTCGGACGGGACACCCAGTTTGGTTGCCCGGTCCGCAGTCCTCCGCAAGTTTCCATAACTCTTGGATTTAACTTCCGCTAAAACCGGAAAACAACAGCGGCTTGGAATCGGAAGTTGCTCTGCTTTTGGTTGCCAGCTGCAAAGCTGTTGCCAAACCGGGTCAGCTGATAATCGACCTCAATCGGTCCGAAAGGCTTTCGCACCTTTTATGTGATTACATGGCTCGCCGCCAACCCTGGCAAAGCCAAGCTTGGCGGCGGATTGGCGAAGCCTTTCGACGTGCCCCGTTCCTGTACGGATTCTAGTGCGCCACCCAAATGGACTTTGGGCAAACGGTCGCACTTCACCAGTTAATGACGATTCCGCTCTTCAACCGAAAGCTGTTCTGGTGGTTGTTGTTGCTGCAGATAGGCAAGCTACAGTTGTTGCCAAAGCGGGTGTAGAGATACTCAGCCTGGATGAGGCGTAGGGAGATTTTCTTGCTCATCTTGATCTGAAAACCACCACCCACCGTCATGGCGAGGGCGTTCTTGGTGTAAGTGCCCCCGCCAGCGGCATTAAGGCAATTGGTTGCGCTGCTCTTGCAAGAGAGCGAGAGGCGCATCCCGCCGAAGTTGATCTCGCCAAATGGTTCGAACGCACTGCCGCTTCGATAGGTAAACCGCGGCCCGAACAAATAGGTAAACTCATTCCCGTCAACTGTATTGCCGAGGCCGTACGCGTTGCTGAATATCTTGCAGCCACCCAAGTCAGCCGCTACGCCGACCAAACTACTGAAGTTGTAGGCGATCGTGCCCCCGCCACCAGCGCAATTTAAGTCTTTTGGCGTTACTGTTTGTCCAGCAACCACAAATGGATTAAATTTGACGCTAGTACGGATGTACATAAATGCCGGTGAAGTTTCTACTTTTGGGTAATCCTGCGCAAACGTCGCGGTTCCAAACAGCAGAACCATTCCCAAAACAACTGCACTTCTGATCTTCATCTCTTTTCTCCTCAGTCCTGGATTTGTATTCGACAACTCAAATTACAGTGACGTTCAAATTCCGACAGCGAACTCAAGTGCCTGCCGAGGAGTCCCATCCTCGGATCAGGCACCCGGGGCCTACGGAGGTCACATGAG
>Ga0307479_10001243_pt1 | contig 23252 bp, 22 predicted proteins | sample atmos_gasesECM4C_FD_203743 | JGI IMG/M metagenome (GOLD analysis project Ga0307479, IMG submission 203743) | Hardwood forest soil microbial communities from Morgan-Monroe State Forest, Indiana, United States - atmos_gasesECM4C_515 | ecosystem: Environmental > Terrestrial > Soil > Temperate... | reverse complement strand
CTTCAACCGGAGCCGTCCAACCCACGGCAGCCGGCGGGATCGCGGGCCGCCCCCGGAAGCGCGACGATGTTTCACGTCCAGGCCGGAGCGTTCAAGATTCGCGCGAACGCGGATGAGCTCGTTCAAAAGCTCCACGCCAGCCACTATCCCGCGGTGATCGTCAATCGGGATCCATATGTGCTTGTTTGGGTGGGCCCGGTGGTCGACCGGACGTCGGCGGAGCGTCTCATGAAGAGCCTTCACGTGGACGGGTTCGACACCGCCTTAACCGCCGCCCCCTAGACGTCGCGGTCCAGGATGTACCGCTGGCCGTCCTCAGACGGACTCAATGGCCTCCATGAACCGATACTTGTCGTAGATGGGCCGCCGGGGGACCTTGGCGGTCGTCGACGTCCCTTCCATCTTCGCGACGATCAACCACGGCCCCGGCTCCGCAAGGCCCCGCCGCGCCGCCCGCTCGAACTGGTCAAGATCTATAGCGCTCTCCACGTGGGAGAGCCCCGCGCCCCTCCCGATCGCGGCGAGGTCGGCCGCCCCCGCGGTGTGGGTGGCCTGCCCGCCGGTGGTCTCGTAGGTCCCGGTGTCGCAGACGATGTGCACCAGGTTGGGCGGGCGGAGCGAGGCGATGGTGGCGAGGGAGCCCAGATTCATGAGCAGCGAGCCGTCGCCGTCGAGCACGACCACCCGTAGGTCCGGCCGCGCCAGCGCCAGCCCCAGGCCGACGGAGGACACCGATCCCATGGCGCCCCACGTGTAGAGGTTCTCCGGGCGATGGCCGGCGACGAACAGGTCGTAGCAGTTCTTCCCCAAGTTGGCGATGACGGGCTCCCGGTCGAGCAGCCGGAGCAGCCTGCGGAACGCCTCCAGGCGGTTCATCGCCATGTCTTTCCCCCGCTGAGCGCGGTCGAGAGGATGAGCGCGACGGGAAGCAAACTGGCGAAGGCGAGCTTGGTCGCGCCCTCCACCGTCGCGGCGACATCCTCGACCTTGTCGATCCGGAACGACTGAATCCCCAACGCCTCGAGGATCCGGGGGGCGGCGCGCCCCATCGGCGTCTGGACGGGGTTGAGCTCACCGAGGCGTCCGCGCTCGCTGATGATGATGAGGAATGGAATCTGAATGCCGATGGCCAGACCGCAGATGGCGTTGATGGAGTTGCCCAGGCCGCTCCCCTGCATCACCAGCGCGCCCCGCTTCCCCCCGAGGTACGCGCCGCACAGGACGGCCACGGCCTCTTCCTCTCGGGTCGCGGAGACCATGGCGATCGCGTCTTTCTCCCGCAGCAGCTCCAGGAGCCGGTCGGCGACCTCGTCGGGCACGTACGCCACCATGTCGTACCCGTTGGCCTTGAGCGTGTCAGCCATCACCGTACTCCAATCCATCGACGCCTCCTCAGCCAGCGTGTCCCGCGTACCCGGCCGCCCCCATCCCGGCGAGCCGGCCGAAGACGGCCCCGGCCATCAGCCCCGCCCCGCCGGGGTAGTTGTAGTAGAACAGCCCGGCGGCCAGTTCGCCACAGGCGAAGAGCCCCCCGATCTTCCGGTCATCGGCATTGATCAGCGCCGCGTCAGGGCCGATCCTGAGGCCGCCGAAGGTGAACGTGATCCCGCATGTCACGGGGAAGCACAGGTAGGGCGGAGAGTCCAGCCGCTGCGCCCAATTCGATTTGGGAGGCGCAATCCCCACGGCCGCCTTTCCATCCTTGACGGCGGGGTTGAACTCCTCGCCGTTCACGGCCCCGTTGTACGCGGCGAGCGTGCGCTTGAAGGTCGCGACCTCGATGCCCGCGGTCCTGGCCAGCGCTTCCATTGTGTCGCCTTCGACGCGCGTCGTGCTGGGCAGCGTGTAGGGCTTCTTCAAGAGGTGGACGACCTTTTGATCGAACAGCTGGTACGCCACCTGGAGGGGCTGGCGCATGATCTCCTGCCCGTAGCGCGCGTACGTGTAGTTCCGAAAATCCTCGCCTTCGTCGACGAACCGCTCGCCGTGGGCGTTGACGTAGATCCCCAGCGGAAACGAGTCCCGCTCGAAATGCTGCACCAGCCGCCGCTCGTTGGCCGCCGGGGCGTTGATGTCCCAGGCGACCGCGTGACACCCGCTCCACTGCCCGAAGGGCCGGGCGCCGACCCCCAGGCCCATCCGGATCCCATCTCCGGTGTTGTATGGGGTGCCGCGCACCTTCGCGGCCTTCCATCGGGGGCCGAGGTGTGCGGCGCGCATCTCGGGGTTCGCCTCGAACCCGCCGCACGCCAGCACCACGGCCCGCGCATGGGACTCCTGGGAGCGGCTGCCGACAGTCGCCGTCACCCGCCATGCCCCGGCGGCGGGATCCCACCCCAGACCCGTGGCCCGGGCGTCATACTGGACGTTCACTCGGGCCGCCTGCGCCGCTCGATACAGCGCCCCGACCAGCCCCGGCCCTTCCCCCTTGGTCTTCACGATCAACCCGCCCCAAAACCGGTGTTTCCCGTTGACCAGGAAGGACTGCCGATCGTACGCCAGCACGAACTCGACCCCCCGGCCGCACAGCCACTGCATCGTGGGGAACGCCTGGGACACCAAGGTCCGCCCCAGGGCGGGATCGGCTTCACCCTGCGTCACCCGCCGGAGATCGGCGGAAAAATCCTCTTCCGTGTACCGCCCGATCTCGATCTTATCGGGCTGTTCCAGCGCCGGATCCTTCACGATCTGGGCGATATCCTCGAGGCCCCGGTAGGGAAAGCGAAACGCGCCGGCGGTGACGGCCGAGTTGCCCCCGCGCGCCTCGGTGGGCGCGCGCTCCAACAAGAGCACTCGGGCCTTGCGATCGGCGGCGGCGAGCGCCGCGCACAGCCCCGCGTTGCCGCCCCCAATGACAATGACGTCCTGGGCGTCCATGACTGCGCCCGACGTTCGCTGCCGGACGGTGAGACCCCTTCGCGCCGCGGCCCGCGAGGGCGCGCAACGCGGAAACGTGACGCGGCGTGTGGTAGACTAGCCGAGCGAACTCTCGCCGACACACCGGTCGTAGGCTCTGCAAGACGGAGGCGCCGGACCACACACCAATGAACCGATCAGCGTTGTTTGCGTTGGTGGCACTGGGGGTGCTGGCGGCCGCATCGCGCGCCGGCGCCCACGCGCTGTTGAGCCGGTCCGACCCATCAGCCGGAGCGACACTCCAGCAGGCCCCAGAGGCGATCTCGCTCACGTTTACAGAAGAGCCCGAGCCTACCCTCTCGAGCGTCCGGGTCCTTCTGCCGACGGGCCAGCAGGTGGCGACCGGGCCGCTGCACGTGGTCCCAGGCGCGCCCCGAACCCTGGAGGTCACGCTCGGTCCCCTGAGCACAGGCGTCTACACCGTCAACTGGCGGACCGTCTCAAGGGTGGACGGGCATGTGACCGGCGGAGCGTTCGCGTTTGGCGTCGGGACGACCCCGGCGGACGTCGCCGTTCCAGAGGTCACGAGCCCGCCGCCGTCCGTGCTGGGGGCAGTGGCCCGGTGGGCGTTCTACGCGGGCCTGTCGGTGCTCCTCGGCGCGGCGTGGGTCTGGACGATCGCGTTCCCGCGCGCGCCGGAGCGGGCCCCGCGGCTGCTCTGGCTGGCCTGGCTGGCCGCGGTCCTCGGCGTCATTGGCTTAGCGGAAGCGCAGCGCGCGGACGCGGGCGCCTCGCTCCACCAGTTTCTCGGGACATCGTTGGGCCGCGCCCTTGGTTGGCGCGCCCTTCCCCTGCTCGCCGTGGCGGGCGCGCTTGCTGTGGCAGGCACTCGTGGAAAAAGGCTCAGCCCCGCCATCCTCGCCGTTGTCGGCATTGGCGTCGCGGGAGCCGTCTTCGCGCACGTCACCGCCGGCCACGCCGCGGCCGCCCCCGGGCCCTGGAGGCCCGCAAACATCGCCGTCCAATGGACTCACGTCATGTCGATTGGCGCCTGGCTCGGTGGCCTCGCAGCACTCCTGGCTGCGCTCGGCGCCACGCCCGGCGCCGAGAAGGCCGCGGCGGTCCGCCGGTTTTCCACTGGGGCGGGGATTCTGCTCGTGCTCGTGGCGGCCACGGGGACGATCAGGGCGGTGGATGAGGTCGGTGGATGGGACAGGTTGCTCACGACGCCGTACGGCCGCCTCGTCCTCCTCAAAGCCGGCCTCTTGCTGCTCCTGGCGCTCCTCGGAGCTCTCAATCGCTTTCGGAGCGTCCCCGCCGCAATGCGGACGCTCGCCGGCCTCCGGCGGGTGGGGACGGCGGAACTCGCGGTGGCCGCCCTGACGCTGGCGGTCGCCTCTGTGCTCACCCAGACCGCGCCGGCCAATTTCGCCGGCACACCGGCCGCGGCGGCCGCGGCGCTGGTCGCCACCGGGAGCGACTTCGGTACCACGGTCCGGGTGCGGCTCGAGGCCGTTCCCGGATTCCCCGGACCGAACCGCTTCACGGCGAGCCTTCGCGACTACGACACCGGACGGCCGCTCGAGGCCGGCCGGGTGAGCCTTCGGTTCGCCGCCGAGGATCGCCCCGACGTCGGGGCATCCACGCTGGCACTGGCACGCCGCCCAGACGGGACGTATGCGGGACAGGGAAGCAATCTCTCATTGGAGGGCCGGTGGAACATCGCCGTCGTCGTCGAGCGCGGGAATCATTCGGTGGAGGTCCCGCTCGCGTTCTCCGTGCGCGCGCAGCCGCAGCGGATCCACACGATCGCCGCGCCGGGCCAGCCCACGCTCTACTCGATCGAACTCTCCGGCGGACGCGTGCTCGACACCTACCTCGACCCGGGCCGGCCCGGGTTCAACGAGTTGCACGCGACCTACATCGACGCCGCGGGGCACGAGATCGCCATGCCGCGGCTCGCCGCGATGACGGCGAGCGCCCCGGGAGGGGCGCCGATCGCGATCCCCGTCCGGCGGTTCGGACCCGGCCACTTCATCGGGGATGCGCGGTTGGGGCCCGGGGAGTGGCTGCTGAACATCGCCGGGACGACATCAGATGGAGAAGTGCTGCAAGGGCATCTCTCCGTCCACCTCTAACCATCCTATGAGGCCATGCTGATGGGGCGACACCGATCTCACCACGCGACGCCGGGATCACCCCTAGGGCGGCCGGGGGCGACGCTGGCCCTGACGGTTGGCCTCGCGCTCACATCGCTCATCTTCGGCGGGTGCGGCGGGCAGACGGCGACAGCGCCCTCCAGCGCGCCGGCCTCCCAAGCGCGTCCCAAGTCCACCGCCGCGGTGGCGATCACCGCGCCCGTGCCCGGCGCCGAGGTCCCGGCCGGGATGGTGCACGTTCGGATCCGCCTGACCGGCGGCGTGATCATCCCGCAGACCTCGACACAGCTCAGCCCTGACAAGGGCCACATCCACGTCATCCTCGACGGAAAGGTCGTGTCGATGGCCTACGGGGTCGAGCAAGATGTGGAGGTCAGCGCGGGCCTTCACCTCCTGCAGGCCGAGTTCGTCGCCACCGACCATTTCCCGTTCAACCCGAGAGTGATCAGCGCCGTGACCTTCACGGCCAAATGACTCCACCAGCGAGGTGATTGCGTTGCAGCGGAGCATCGTCGCCGCGCTTGCACTGGCGCTCGCCGGATGGGTTGGGGTGTCGTCCATCCGATCGCCGGTCGTGATCGGAGCGGTGTACCCGATCGAGGGCAGCCAGGGCGCGGGCGGCACGGAAGAGTACCGCGGGGTCACGCTCGCGGCCGCGTACGCGAACCGCCGCGGCGGCGTGCACGGCCACCCGATCCGGCTGCGGCTCGAGGATGCCGAATCCTGGGACGCCGCGCCGGGCGCGGTCGAACGCCTGGCCTCGAGCGGCGTCAGCGTCGTCGTGGGGAGCTACGGGAGCACGATCTCCCGTCCGGCGGCGGAGACCGCCGCCCGGCTCGGGCTGGTCTTCTGGGAGACCGGCGCTGTGGGCGAGCTCAGCATGGAGGCGACGGCCGGCGGCCACGTCTACCGGGTGGCTCCAACCGGCGCGGCGCTGGGGCGCGCGGCTGCGGCCTTTGTCCGGGATGAGCTGGCCCCGCGCCTCCACCGCGCGCAGCCCCTCCGCTATTCGGTCGCCTATGTGGATGACGTCTACGGGCGGGCGGTCGGCGGCGGCGCGATCGCGGAGATCCGGGCATCCCGCCTCCCAGTGCCCGCGGTGTTCCCGTACAATCTGCGGCGGCTGGACTACGATGCGCTCGCCGCGAGTATCGCGCGGGCGCGGCCGGACGTCCTGATGGTCGCCGCCTATCTCGAGGACGGCGTGGCGCTGCGCAGGTCGCTGGTGCGGGCGCGCGTCCCGCTCGTCGCCAGCATCGGCACGAGTTCCAGCTACTGCATGCCGGCGTTTGGCCAGATGCTCGGCCGGCAGGCGATTGGGCTCTTTGCGTCCGACAAACCGGACGGCGACGACCTCCAGCCCGACCGGCTGTTGCCGGGGGCCGCCGGAGAACTGCGCTGGGCCACCGCTGAGTACCGTAGGCGGTACGGTGAACCGATGACGGCCCCGGCCCTCGCTGGATTCGCCGGCGGGCTCGCGCTGTTCGAGCACGTCCTTCCCCGCTCCCACGGGTTCTCGGCGGAGGACGTGGCGCACGCGGCTCGCGCGGTCCACCTGCCCGAGGGCGCGCTCCCGAACGGCAGCGGCCTCGCGTTCGCGCCGCCCGGGACGGCGGATGCGGGAGCGAACCTCAAAGCGGCAAGCGTGATCTGGGAGTGGCTGCCGTGCTCGCCGACCTCCTGCCTGACTCGAGCGGTCGTCTGGCCGCCGGCGTACGCCACCCATCCGATCGTCTTTCCGTGACCAATCCTCCCCTGCGCGTGTTCGCGTGGGGGGTGGGGGTCGCGACCCTTTATCTGACGGTGGCCGCGGCCGGGGTCCGTTCCGGAGCGGTTCCGGTCAGGATCCTCTTCGACGGCGTCGCTCCGCCTCCACCCTACCGGTGGGCACGGCCTCCGGAGGAGCTTGCCGGCGGGAATCAGGCGCCCGAGGTCGGGACGGGGACGATCTCGCTCGACGCCGCGGGCTCGACCCCGGCGTCCGCCACCACGGGCGACGGGCAGGCGACCGTCAACATCGCCGGCCGCGCCATACCGGACGAGCCCGGCGAGGGCTCCGCGGTGGTGAGGGTCACACCCCTGGACCCGGCGAGCATCGGCCCGCCGCCCTCGGGGCTCCGGTTCGACGGCAACGCGTACCGGATCGAGATCACCTACGCGTCGTCGGGGAAACCGGTGGAACTGCGCCGCCCCTTGACCGTGGCGCTCCGCTATGCCACCGGTGGCACATCGATCGTGCGCTCTCTAGGTGGGGGATGGGCCGCGCTGCCGGCCACCAGGTTCGCGGGAAACCTTCACCTGCTGGTCGCGAGCACCGAGACGGCCGGGGCGTTTGCCGCCGCGGCTCCACAAGACCTACCGTACCGGCTCCGGACTCCCTGGTGGTGGTATGTCCTCTTCTTGGGCATTCCTGCCGCCCTCGCGCTCGTCATCGGCTTCCTGCCCCGGATCGTCGCTCATCTCCGCCGCCGGCCCGCTGGGTGAGCGCGCACTTGGGGGGGAGTCCTGGGATCGGAGTCATCTCGCCAAGACCTGGTAATCCCCCGCGCCGTCGTCTCCGCTTCATGGGCGCGAGCGAGCGGAGGGAACGACGATCCTCGCCTTCGAAGAGATCACGTTGAGGTGATCGTGATGCCCCAGGCGAGCACAGGCCTCGCGCGCAAACCGCAGCAGGACCACTCCCGGCCGTGATGGGGGGGATGCGCGCCCGCGCCGAACGAAGCCGGCTCATCTTCACCGCCGCGGCGATCTTGCTGGGCTGTGGTGCGCTCGCCGCCCGACCGACCGGTGGGCCCGCGGCGTGGCCCGGCCCCCCCGACATCTCGCTCATCGTCGTCGTTGTCGTCGGGATGATCGGCGTGACGGCGCCGGTCCCGCCCCATGACGAGAGCCGCCCGGGGAGGGTTCAGTGGTTCATGGCGGTTGCCGTGGGGCTGGCGGCGTTTGCGGCCGCGCGCCTCCTCACCGCCCCCATTGGTCCACCCGTCACCGTCCTGGCCGCCGCATCGACCTTGGTGGCCGCCGTCGCCGAGGAAGCCTTCTTCCGCCGACTGGTCTACGGGTGGCTGGCTGGGGGAGGCCCTGCGCTGGCCGTCGTCGGCGCGGCCGCGCTCTTCGCGGTCGTGCATCTCCCCGCCTACGGCATACGCGCCCTTCCGGTGGATCTGGCGGCAGGGATCGTGTTTGGCTGGCAGCGGTTGGCCACCGGCGGATGGACCGCTCCCGCCCTGACGCACGCGGCTGCGAATTTGCTGCAACTGATCTGACTCCAGGTGCTCTCGCGATGAAGTCGACCCACCGGGGCAGAGCCACGGCCCTCGAGCTCGTGTGGGGCGTGGCGGCGGCGGCTCTGTACGTCGCGGCGGTCACCTATAACTGGCCGCTGCCGCCGATCCGGATCCTGTTTGAAGGAGAGGCGCCCCCCCTTCCCTACCGCTGGGTGCATCCCCCGGCGGAGCTGTCCCCGGACAACGAGCCGCCTCAATCCGGCTCCGGCGAAATCGCGCTGAGCCCGGGAGGGTCCCAGTCGACGTCCGTTGTCACCGACGACGGCCAGGCGGGGGTGATCTTTCGGTTTGGCGCGATCGCCCCCCGGACCGGCGCCGCCTCGGTTCAGGTGAAGGTCGTTCCGCTCGATCCGGCAACGCTCCCGCGCCCCCCATCCGGCCAGCGGATCGACGGCAACGCCTATCGCGTGAACGCGACCTACACCACCGGCGAGCCCGCCGTCCTTCGCATCCCGATGACGGTGGTCCTCCGTTATCCCAGGCACGCCACGGCGCTGCTCCGCCTCACCGGGGAGACCTGGACCGCGCTCGACGCCCACATCGTCCCTGGATCGCTGCAGATCTTCGCCGGAACGGATCACGTCGGCGTCTTCGCCGCGGCCGGGCCCGCCGGCCCGCCTCCGGCGGTCTGGGTCGGCTACGCGGTCGCCGCCGCGGCCGTGCTCGGCGCCGTGGCGGCCATCGCCGCCCGCCTCCTGCGCGGCCGCCGCCGCGGGGGGCGGGACGCGCCCGCCTGACGAGACCCGGCTTGCCCGTAGGGGCGCGTTCCCGCGCCCGCGGAACATGCCCGACGCCCCGATAAGGACGGCGCAGACTCCTCCACAATCTCTCCCATCGGGTTCACGACCGGTCCATACCCGCGCCTCACACTGGACCTCGAGGCACCACCCGGAGGGACCAGAGATGATCCCGAGCCGGCAGGGATCGGCTCAGAACGACCAGAACTCCGGGCCAGATTTGCCCTCCAAGACCGTGAACTCTTGCCCTTACTTCGGCGGGCCGGTTCCCCACCCCAGGAGGTCAGGCTCGTGTACGACGCGATCGTCGTGGGCGGAGGAGTGGTCGGCGCAGCCACCGCCTACCACCTCGTCCGAGGGGGGGCTCGCACCGCGCTGATCGACCGCGCCGACCCCGGCCGAGCCACGGATGCCGGGGCCGGCATCATCTCGCCGGAGACGAACTCGCGAGATTCCTCCCCCTGGTTCGCCCTGGCCAGCCAGGCTGCGGCCTACTACCCCACCCTGCTGGATCACCTCCGCGCCGATGAGGCCGGCGACACGGGATACGCCCGCTGTGGCGTGTTGGTCGTCGCGGTGTCCGAGGACGAGCGCCAGGAGTTCGCCGCGGCGCGGACCCAGATCTTCGGCCGCCAGCGCGACCGGGGACTCCCGGCGCAGGAAGACCTCCACGAGGTGTCCTCCGCGGAGGCCCGCCGGATGTTTCCGCCGCTGACGGAGGTCCTGGGGGCGATCTTTTATAGGAACGCCGCGCGGGTGGACGGACGCCTGTTGGCGCGCGCGCTGCAGGCGGCGGCCGAACGGCTCGGCCTCGCGGTGATCCGGGGAAGCGTGAGCGAGCTCGTGCTCTCCGCGGGGGGCGCGGGCGGGGTCGTAGTCGGCCCGGACACCCTGCGGGCGCCGCGGGTGGCCATCACGGGGGGCGCCTGGTCGGAGGCGTTTGGCGCGCAACTGGGGATCCGCATCCCGGTGAGTCCGCAGCGCGGCCAGATTATCCACCTGCGCATGCGCGGCGCCGAAACCGCCGGCTGGCCGATCCTCTCCGCGTTTCGCGGCCACTACATGGTGCCGTGGCCGGACAGCCGGGTGGCCGTCGGGGCCACGCGGGAGACCGCCTCGGGGTTCGACCCGCGCCTCACCGCCGCCGGGATCCACGAAGTCCTGACCGAGGCGCTGCGGGTCGCGCCCGGCTTGGCCGGCTGGGAGATCCACGAGATGCGGGTGGGGCTCCGTCCGCTATCGAGGGATGGTCTGCCCGTCCTGGGCCCCGTTCCGGGGATCGACGGCGTCTATCTGGCGACGGGGCACGGGGCCAGCGGGCTGCAGCTCGGCCCCTACAGCGGCAAGGTCACCGCCGAGCTCATGCTCGGCGGGCTGCCCGAAATCGATCTCGAGCCGTTTCGCGTCGCGCGTTTTCAGCGGTGACAGCGGCCCCCGGCGCCGATGAAGTCTCGGGCCTCTCCTACGGGTGGGTTATCGCGGCCGCCTTGGCCGTCTCGGAGGCGATCTCCTGGGGGATCCTGTACTACAGCTTTCCGGTGTTCCTCCGAGCCATGCAGACCGACCTCGGGGTTTCCCAGGTGGCGATCACCGGCGCGCTCTCCGCGGCGCTGGCGGTGTCGGCGCTTGCCGCCGTGCCCGTCGGGTGGTGGCTGGACCGCCATGGACCGCGCGCCCTCATGACGGCCGGGTCATGCCTGGCGACCGTGACCCTCCTGGTGTGGTCGCGCGTGGGAGGGCTCGCCGGGCTCTACGCCGTCTGGTGCATGATGGGTCTCGCGATGGCGATGACGCTGTACGAGCCCGCGTTCGCCGCGGTGGTCCAGTGGTTCCCATCGCACCGCGACCGCGCGCTGCTCGTTGTGACCCTGGTCGGCGGGCTGGCCAGCACGATCTTCATGCCGGTCGCCGCGTGGCTGCTCGTGCGAGTGGGGTGGCGAACAGCCGTCGAAGCGCTGGCGGCTCTCCTGGCCGCGACGACCATCCCCCTCCACGCGCTGGTGCTCCGGCCCGCCCCCCGGGACGTCTCGCCGGGCCGGCGGGATGAGCCGCCGGGTCGATCGGACGTCCCCCTCCGCGCCGCGGTCACGACGGCGGCGTTCTGGGTCCTGGCGATCGCCTTTGCCGTCAGTAGTTTCATCGCCGTCGCGGTCAGCGTGCACGGGATCCCGTTCCTCACGCAGCACGGGTACTCGGCGACCCGCGCCGCGGCGCTGGTCGGCTGGATGGGCGCCATGCAGCTGCCGGGACGGCTCTGCGTTGTCCCGGTCGCGCGGTGGTGGGGCGCCGCGAGGGCCACCGCATCGATTTTCCTCGCCCAGGGCGCCGGCATGGCCCTGCTCGCCAGCGCGGTTCGTCTTCCCATCTTGGTGCCGGTGATCCTGTTCGTTGGGGCGGCGAACGGCATGTCCACGCTGGCACGGGCCACCACGGTGGCCGAGCTCTTTGGGCGACGTTCCTACGGCAGCGTCAACGGCGCCATCGGACTGGGGGCGAGCGCCGCCCGTGCCCTGGGCCCCGTTGGAACGTCGCTGCTCGTCGCCTGGCTCGGCGGCTACGAGCGCGCGTTTCTCGTCGTCGCGGGCGCCATGGCGCTCGCGGGCAGCATGCTGATCTTCGGTCAGACCGCCACCGCGGTGCATGGCGCAAAGGGAGGGGCCCCGTGAGCACCGAGAGCGCATTGTTCCGGCTGCTGGAGGACCTGGCCGCGCTCGGGCAGGACAACGACGCCCGCGAAACGGAGCGGGCCAGGCGGATGCTCAACATCACGCCGGAGACCGGGCGCTTCCTGGCGATTCTGGTGCGCGCCGCGGGCGCGCGGCGCCTCCTCGAGATCGGCACCTCGAACGGGTACTCGACGATCTGGCTCGCGTGGGCGGCCCGGGGCACGGGCGGCCGTGTGACCACGGTTGAGCGGGCTCCCGACAAGATCGCGATGGCCCGGTCCAACCTCGCGCGCGCCGGGCTGGCGGACCTGGTCACGGTGTACGAGGGGGACGCCCACGAGGCGCTGCGGGCCCAGACCGGCCCGTTCGATTTCATCTTCCTGGACGCCGACCGGCCCAGTTACCTCGCATACCTCCCGCGGCTCGTCTCCCTCCTCAAGCCGGGCGGCCTCCTGGTGACGGACAACGTGGTGTCTCATGGGCAGGAGGTGGAGGCGTTTCTCGCCCGCGTGCGGAGCGATCCCTCACTCGAGACCGTCACCGTCCCCCTGGGGCACGGCCTGGAGCTCACCTACCGGCGTCATCCGGCCTGAGACGCAGACCCTCCTCTGATTTCGATCCGGAGGAGCGTCTCCAGCCCGCGGACCACGGCCGCGCTGTCCTGAGCGCCGAAGCCGAGCGCGCGGGCGATCTGCATCAGTTCGGCCGCGCCGTTGGCCGCCGGCAGCGGCACCGTCATCTCCCGCCCGAGTTGGGTGGCCTGGCGGAGATCCTTGTAGGCCATATCCAGCCGGAAGTTGACCTGGTCGAACGCGCGCGCAAATATCTTGGGCACCATGCCGCGGAGCAGCGGGCTGGCCGAGGTGCTCGCCGACAGCATCTGGAAGAGCCGGTCACACTCCAGGCCGGCGGCGGCGGCCAAGGCGAAGCCCTCGGCGATCGCGGCGGCGCTGACGATGCCGATCATGTTCTGCACCAGCTTCGCCGTGTGACCGGCCCCGACGTCGCCGAAGTGGTAGATCTGCGATCCCATCGCGGCCAGGAGCGGCCGCACCGATTCGAGCGTCGCGGGATCGCCCCCCACCATGATCGTCAAGGTGCCGTCGCGCGCCCCCTTCGTCCCGCCGGTCACCGGCGCGTCCAGAAACCGTCCGCCCCGCTCGGCCACGCGCGCGGCGACCTGCCGGGTCCGCGGAGGAAAGCTCGTGCCCATGTCGATCACGGTGTATCCGGGCGCCATCGCCCGCGCCGCGCCGCCGGCGCCGAAGAGCACCTCCTCGACGTCGTCGGCGGTCGGGAGCATCATGATCGCGATCTCGGTCCGTTCGACCGCGTCGCTCGCGGTGGAGCCCTCGGCGGCGCCTTTTCGCACGAGCCGGTCGACGCCCGCCCGGCTCCGGTGCGCCACCGCCACCACGCCGTGGCCCGCGGCCAGGAGGTGCTCGGCCATCGGCTCCCCCATCAGCCCCACTCCGAAGAACGCCACCCGCGCCATCGCCACCCTCCTCAGGTCCCCGCCCTCAGGCCCACGTGATCAGCGGATAGTTCGTCAGCCGCTCGTAGCCGGACTCGGTGATCAAGAGCGTGTCCTCGACCACCCCGGTGCCGAGGCCCTCGACCACCACCATCGGCTCGTAGGCCACGGTCATCCGCGGCCGCAGCTCCGTGGCGTTTCCGGCAAACAGCCCGGGCGCCTCGATCACGGACATGCCGATGCCGTGCCCAAACCCGCCCGAGCAGTAGTACGGCTTGAAGCGGGTCCCCCGCACCGCCGCCAGCACGGCGTTGGAGACGTCGTCGATCGTCCGGCCGGGCCGCATCACCTCCAGCCCGGCCCGGTAGAGTTCGAGGCCGATGTCCAGCAGCGCGCGGGCGGGCCCGGCGGCCCGGCCCACGGCCGTACACCGGCTGACGTCGGACATGTAGCCGTCCCAGGCGGCGCCCAGGTCGACGAACACCATCTCGCCCTGCACCAGCGCCCGGCGGCGCGGCACGCCATGCTTCAACCCGGCCTGGGCCCCGCCGACCACGCACGTCGCAAAGGCTTCGCGCGCGCCCAGCGTATGGAGCCGCGCGACCCCCGCCGCCGCCACCGCGGCCTCCTCGGCGCCCGCCGCGAGCGTTTTGAAGACCGCCTCCAACGCCTGATCGGCGATGGTCCCGGCGTACCGCATCTTCACGATCTCCTCGTCGCTCTTGGACAGGCGCACGGCGGCCAGCAACTGGTCCGCGGATCGGAGCCCCGGCAGCCGCGAGGCCAACGCCGCGTACAGCGGATGCGGCAGGTGCGAGCTCCCGGCCAGCCCGACCTGGGACGCGCCGCCGGCCGCATCGGCGGCCAGCACGGCGACCTCGTCCAGGGAGCCGCCGTAAATGGGGCCGAGCGCGACGCGAACGTCGGGCACCCGGCACGACCAGATCATTGAGTGCATCGGCTCCCCGTGCAGGACGGCGTCGGTCACCACCGCCATGCGCCGGTCGGCGTGGAGCACCGCGAACGCGTTGCCGAACGCCGGCGCATAGTTGGTCAGGTAGGCAATCGCCGACGGGGCGGCGGCGTTCCCGTAGACGCACAGCGCGTCCAGCCCCTCGCGCTGCATCGCCTCGCAGAGCGCGGCGCTCCGGCGGTCATATTCGGCGTCGCTGAACGCCTGGACGAGGTATGGCCGCCGCGCGTCCAGATCGAACGGCACCCTGGGCATGTACCCGCACCTCCGTGGGCGGCGGTCCCGCAGCCGCGCCGCCCGATCCATCTCCCCGCTGCGCAGGTGAACCTTGCTGGTCGACGCGATCTACAGGAAGCCTCCCCACGGCAGAGAAGTGTGGGGCACGACCATGACCCGTCCACCCCGCGTGTCGCTCGACCACGTGCTTGTGGCCGTCCCGGACCTGGCCGAAGGTCAACGGCGGTTCGCGACCGAGTACGGCCTGCGGGCGCTCGAGGGAGGCCGGCATCCCGGCGTGGGGACGGCGAACATGATCATCCCCCTCGGCTCCGAGTATCTCGAGCTGATCGCCGTGGTCGACGCCGGCGAAGCGGGCCGGGCGACGACCGGACGGCTGGTCAGCGGGGCGATCTCCGCGGGCCGGACCTTTGCCACCTGGGCGGTGCGCACCGACGATCTGGAGGGGTTGCGTGCCCACCTCCACGACATGGGAGTGGCGCTGACGGCGCCCGCCGCCGGCTCGCGGGAGCGCCCGGACGGCGTGGTTCTTCGCTGGCGCACGCAGCTCCTGGAACCGCCGCCCGGCTCCGGCGGGCTGCCGTTTGTCATCGAGTGGTCGGTGCCCGCGGGCATGCACCCCGGCGCCGCCGCCGTCACCCACCCGTCGGGAGCCCAGAGGATCAGCGTCGTTCGACTCGGGGACCCCCACCCGCCGCAGGCGTCGGCGCGGATCCGCGCGCTGCTCGGGGACGCCCTCCCCGTCGTGGTCGAGCAGGCGGGGACGGCCGGCGTCCTGGCCGTGGAACTGGACACGCCCGACGGTCCCCTGGTGATCCGCTAGCCTATCACGTCTTGAAGACGCCCCGGCCGAGGGCGACGGCCCTGCCGTCCTCGTCGATGACCTCGATGTCGGCGACCGCGAGCGAGCGGCCGGCCTTCACCGCGCGGCCGGTGGCCGTGAGCGCCCCCCGGGTCACCGGCCGCAGGTAATCGATCCGCAGGTCGATCGTGGGGACATCGTAGCCCACCGCCGCGATCACCGCAAAATCCCCCGCGGCATCGATGAGGGAGGCGATGGCGCCCCCGTGCACGTACCGGCCGCCTTCCTCCTCCCCGGCCAGGAGGTCTTCCCGGAACGGCATGCGGACGACCACCTCGCCCGGCGCCGCGCGCACCATCTCCAGGCCCAGCAGCCGGTGATAGGGTGAGCGCCGCAGGACCTCCGGGAGCGTCTGGAGCGGCAGGGGGTCCACGCCTATACGCCTCCTTTCAGCACGCCGATCCGCTCTTTGGCGCGCCGCTCGAGCGCCGCGCGGTCGATCTTGCCGGTGCCGCCGAGCGGCGGGGCGTCGATGAAAAAGATTTCTCGCGGGTGGGCGTACGCGGGACCTCTGGAGAGAAAGAACTGCTTCAGGTCCTCCGCGGTGGCGGCCTGCCCGTCCCGCAGCACCACGAACGCGACGGGCGCCTCCCCCTTCACCGCGTGGGGGACCGAGACGACGACGGCCTCCCGCACGGCCGGGTGCAGCAAGAGCGTATCCTCGACCTCCTTCGGGTACACGTTCTCCCCGCCGACGTTGATCATGTCGTCCAGCCGGCCGAGGATCGTGTAGTAGCCGTCCGCGTCGGCGCGCACCAGGTCGCCGGTGTGCAGCCACCCCTCCCCATCGAATTTCTGCGCCGTGATCTCGGGCGCTTTGTAGTACCTGGCGAGTCCGGGGTTGCGCGTCCACAGCTCACCGGCCTCGCCCGGGCGCGCCTCCCGCCCATCGGCCTTGACGACCCGGACCGCGCACCCCGGCAGCGGCAACCCCGCGCTGCCGATCTTCCGCGGCCCGAACCGGGGGCTCTCGAACACGACCGGGCCGCCTTCCGTCAGCCCGTACCCTTCGCTGATGCCGGCGTGGAAGGTCTCTTGGAACTCCTTCAGCAGGTCGGGCGGGACCATGGCCGAGCCGCACGCGGCCCAGCGGAGCGAGCTCACGTCGTGCTGCGCCAGGAGGGTCTTTTGGTTCAAGATCAGCCGGAACATCGCCGGCACCCCCGTCATATACGTGCAGCGGTACCGGTCGATCGCCGCGATGACGTTGGCGGCGTCAAAGCCCGGGAGGATGACCAGGGCCCCGCCGGCCATCAGGATCGGCTTGACCGCCGACGCCATCGCGTTCTTGTGGTACAAGGGCACGGCGACGAGGGCCCGCTCGGTCTCGTCGAACATCATGATCCGGCGCACCGCGTCCGCGTTCCAGAACTGCCCGCCGTGCGTGAGCAGCACGCCCTTCGGCCGCCCGGTCGACCCGGAGGTGTACGGCTGCAGGCAGACGTCGTCGGGGGCGACCGAGACCGTCGGGAATTGCGGGGCGGCGGCCTCCAGCAGCCGGTCATAGGACAGCGCGCCCGCGGGCGCGTCCCCCGTCACGACCAGCGTCCGCACGGCGGGGACGTCCGCCCGAAGCCGGACGGCCTGCTCCAGCAGCGTCTGGGACGCCACGAGCACCTCCGCGTCTGAGTGCTCCACGCAGTAGCGCAGCGTCTCGTAGCCGGCCCGGATGTTCAGGGGCACCGGCACCGCGCCGGCCCGCATGCTGCCAAAGCAGAGCTCGACGAACGGCCATTCATTGGGGAACAGCAGGGCGACGCGGCGGCCCGCCTGCACGTCCAGCGCGCGCAGCAGGCTGGCGACGCGCTGCATCCGCGCGTCGAGGTCCCGATAGGTCAGGGTCACCGCCCCCTGGATCACCGCGGGCCGCTCCGGGAACGCCCGCATCGGGACGTACGCCAGGTCGCCGAAGTTGCTCGGGAACGCCGCCATCGACCCTCGCTCCTCCTCCGCTAGTCCTGCGGGTGGATGATCACCTTGCCGAACACTTCGCGCTCCTCGAGGAGCCGCTCGCCCTCCGCGGTCTCGGCCAGGGGCAGCACCCGGTCGATGACGGGCCGGATCCGCCCGGCCCAGACGGCCCGCAGCAGCGCTTCGAGGTCCAGCCGCGTCCACCCGTCGGAGCCGAGAATGGTCAGTTCGCGCACCCAGATGTACCGGATGTCGGTCTTCGGATCGTACCCCGTCGTCGCGCCGCACGTCAGCAGCCGCCCCCCCTTGCGGAGGCTGCGCAGGCTCCGGACCCAGGTGGCGGCGCCGGTGTAATCGACCACGACATCCACGCCGCGCTTGTCCGTGAGGCGCCACGCTTCGCGGTCGAACTCCCCGTTCTGGTAATTGATCAGATGGTCGGCGCCGAGCGCGCGCAGCTTCGCCAGCTTGTCGTCGCGCGCGGCGGCCGCGTAGACGACGCACCCGGCCATCTTGGCGATCTGCACGCACGCCGTCCCCACGCCGCCGGACGCGCCCAGGATCAGCACGTGTTCCGTCGGACGGAGGCGGCCCCGGGTGAGCAGCATCCGCCAGGCCGTCCCGTAGGCGATCGGCAGCGCCGCGGCCTCGTCGAACGCCGCGCCGTCGGGAAGCGGCATGAGGTTTGCCGCGGGGACGAGCGCGTACTCCGCCAGCCCGCCGGGGGCGTCCTCGCCGATGGCGCCGTGCTCGATCGCGGGGTCGACCAGCACCCGCTGCCCCAGCGCGACTCCCTCGACCCCGGGGCCGATCTCGGCCACCACCCCCGCGATGTCGCCGCCGCTGATGAACGGCAGCGGGGTTTTCTTTCCCGGCATGCCGCGCCGGACGAAGATGTCGAGATGGTTGAGGCCGCAGGCCTGGACCTGGACCACCGCCTGACCGGCGCCGGCGCGCGGGCGGGGGACGTCCGCTTCCAACCGCAGCGTGTCGCGGCCGCCGTGCTCGCGAATGACAATGGCGCGCATGTGCCTAGGCCCGCCCCCGTTTCTTCGGGTCCAGCGTATCACGGATGCCATCGCCCGCAAAATTCGACGCGATCACGACGAGGAAGATGGCGAGCCCCGGGAAGGTCGCGACCCACCATTGGGCGAGGAGCTCGCGGCCGCCGCTGACCATGGCGCCCCACTCCGGCGTCGGCGGCGTCGCGCCGAGCCCCAGGAAACTGAGGCCGGCGCCGGTGACGATCGCCGACCCGAGGTCGATGGTGGCCAGCACCACGATGCCCGGAAGCACTCCCGGCAGGATCGCCCGCCGGAAGACGCCGATCGGCGTCTGCCCGATGGCCGTGGCCGCCTCGACGTACTCCAACGTCTTGATGGCCAGCGCCTCGCCCCGCGCCAGCCGGGCGTAGGGCGGCCACCAGACCAGCACCATGGCGAGCCCGGCGTTGACGAGCCCGGGGCCGAGGGCGACGACGATGGCCATGGCCAGGATGATCGCCGGAAACGCCATGACGAGCTCCGTCGCGCGCATCACGCCGTCGTCGATCCTCCCGCCCAGGTAGCCGGAGGCCGCGCCGAGGAGCGTGCCCGCCCCGCCCGCCAGGCCGACGACCGAGAAGGCGAGCGTCAGCGTGTACCGCCCCCCGTACAGCACGCGGGTCAGGACATCCCGGCCGAGGTCGTCGGTCCCGAAGGGATGGCCGGCGCCCGGCGGCAGAAAGGCCGCGTCGAGATGCTGCTCGTCCGGCCCCGCGGGGGCCAGGAGCGACGCCGCCGCGGCCGCCGCACCGCCCAGGCCGAGCAGCGCGCATCCGAGGACGAGTCCGGCGTGCCGGCGCCATCGCGCGAGGCCGCGCATCAGTCGTAGCGCACTCGGGGGTTGACCAGCATGTACAGCAGGTCGACGACCAGGTTCACCGCGACGTAGATCGCGCCGACGATCAAGGCCACGCCCATCACCGCGGGGAAGTCCAGGCTCGCCGCGGAGGAAAAGGCGTACCTGCCGAGCCCCGGCCACGAGTAGATCGTCTCGGTCATCACCGTCCCGGACATCAGCTGGGCGTACAGCGTCCCGCCGATGGTAATGACGGGAATCAGGGCGTTCCGGAGCGCGTGCCGGAACACCACCACCCATCCCGTCAGCCCTTTGGCGCGCGCCGTGCGCACGTAGTCGTTGGACAGCACCTCGAGCATGCTCGCCCGCGTGATCCGGGTCACGAACCCGATCCCGACGGTGGCCAGGACGACGACGGGCAGCACCAGGTGGCTGGCGGCGTCGCCGAACAGGTCGGGCCGGCCGCGCAGCAGGCTGTCGACCAGGTACATCCCGGTCACCGGCTCGGGGGGAGACACGCCCGCGGTGAGCCGCCCCGGCGGCGGCGCCCAGCCGAGGCGAAAGTACACGGTGGACACCAGCAGCACCGCGAACCAGAACGTCGGGATGGCCACCCCGATCGTCGACACGCCGCGCGCCACGGCGTCGATCGCCGAGTCGCGCGTCACGGACGCCAGGATGCCGAGGGCGATCCCCACCGCCAGCGCGACGAGCAGCGCCACGGTGGCCAGCTCGACCGTCGCCGGCAGCGAGAGCGCCAGCTCCGTCAGGACGGGCCGGTTGGTGGCGATCGACGTGCCGAGATCTCCGCGCAGCAGGTTGCCGAGGTAGACGGCGTACTGCACGATGAGGGGCCGGTCGAGCCCCCAGCGGTGCCGGAACGCCTCGACGAGCCCGGGGTTCTGGGCGGCCCGATCACCCAGGGTGGTCAGCACGAGATCCGGGGGCAGGAGATGCGAGACGAGAAACGTCACCAGGGTGATCCCCAGCAACGTCGGGAGGGCGAGGAGCGCCCGGCGAACCAGGTAGCGGCCCATCACCGGGTCCGGCGGGTGCCGGCGTTTCGCCGGCACCCGCCGCGCGCCTTACTGACGGCGGAGGGAGTCGACCTCGAGGAAGTAGAGCGGGTGGAACTTGAAGCCGGCGATGTCGGCGCGCGCGCCGGCGATGTTGGTCGGCTGCGCCAGGCTCACGTACGGCGAGGCGGGCGCAGCCAGCGCTCGATTATATTGCTCGTACATCGCGGCGCGGCGCTGCGGGTCCGCCGTCTTCTGCGCATCGGCGACGAGCTTCGCGGCGTCGGGATTCTGCCAGTGCAGGCGCTTGTTGATGAACCCGGTGACGAAGTACGACCAGTTGTCCGGGTCCATGTAATCGGGGAACCAGAACCCGATCGCCGTCTGGGGCTTGCCCTGCCGGTAGAACGTGAGGAAGATCGACTGCTGCACCGGCTGGAGCCGGAGGTCGATCCCGATCTTCGCCAGGTCGCCGCGCAGTTTCTGGGCCAACCGATCCAGCGGCAGGGCGCCGTAGCTCGTGCCGGCCGCCCACGTCAGCGGCACGCTGGCCTTCGGGACGCCGGCCTCTTTCATCAGGCTCGCCGCCTTGGCGAGGTCGTGCCGGTAGAGGAGCGCCGTGTTCAGCGACTCGGGGAACCCCAGCATGCCCGGCATCATGATGCTGCCGATCCGGCGTCCGTGCCCGCGCATGATGCCGGAGACGACGCCGTCGTAGTCGATCGCATACTTGACCGCCTCGCGCACCTTCGCGTTGTCCCACGGCGCCGCGTTGGTGTTCAACCCCAGGTAGACGGTGTACGCGGAGGGGTCTTCGAAGAGGGTCGTCCCGGTCTTGCCCTTCAGGTCCTCGGCCTGATCGACGTTCAGGTCCAAGGCCAGATCGATGTCCCCGCGCTGGAGGGTGAGCGATTGGGTGCTCGGATCCTTGATGTGCCGGACGATCACCTGGCGGAAGAACGGCTTGGCGCCGAAGTACCCGTCGTTGCGCTCGAGCACGATCTCGGTCTCGCGCGTGTAGCGCCGGAGCAGATACGGGGCCGCGCCCGCCGAATGCGTGTAGAACCACTGCTCGGCCTTGTCCAGGGAATCCGCGCCCACGGTCTCCACGCCGCCCTGCGCCCGGACCGTCTTGCTGTCGACGATCGAGAACACCCCGGCCGCGAGCGCGGCGAGGAAGGTCGCATCCGGACCGTTCAGGATGACCCGGGCCGTCTGTCCGTCGACGACCTCGACGGTCTGGAGCGAGTCGGCGAGAAAGGACCCGTAGCCCTTGATGTTCTTGGCGCGCAGCAGCGAAAACCGGACGTCTTCCGCGGTGACCGGATTGCCGCTCGGAAACACGGCGTCCTTCCGGAGCTTGAACGTGTAGATCGTGGCGTCCGGGCTCACCGTCCAGGACTCGGCCAAGTCGGGCTGGATCTTCCAGAAGTCCGGCGCGCGCTGCCGCACCAGCCGGCTGTAGACGGGGAACTGCAGGAAGACGCCGCCGACGTCGTAGGATTTTCCGGGATCGGGGGTGTGGATATCGGAAATGTCTTTGCCGATGATGAGGACGTCGGTGCGGGCGGCGCCGACGCTCTGGCGCGCGGGGGCGCCGACGAGCGTCAGGCCGACCGCCAGCGCGGCAAGCACGGACATCACGCGGAAACGCAGGGGCATGGGCACGTTCCTCCTCCGGGGGCCCGCAGGGATGATCCGGGCTCGGCTACCGTAGATTCGCTGCCTGTGGTGGGGTCCTCCTGGCTCACAGATCCATGATCGCCTTGCGCTGCCCGCCGTCCAGCGTGATCAGCGCTCCGTTCATGAAGCTCGCGCGGGCGGAGGCCACGAACACCACGAGGTCCGCCACTTCCTCGGGCGTGGCGATGCGCCCGAGCGGAATGCTCTGCGTGGCGCGCCGGGACGCTTCCTCGGGGCTCAGCCCCTTGTCGCGCGCGTAGCCTCGCACCAGCCCGTCCCAGCGGTCGGTGCTCACCGGCCCGGGGTTGACCGCGTTGATGAGGATGTTGTGGCGCCCGTATTGTTCCGCCAGGGCCTGGGTCACGGCCAGGTCGGCGGCGTTGGCGGCGCTCGGGGTCAGCTCCAGGTAGGTGGGCTTGACGCCGTCGTTGCCGACGATGTTCACGATCCGCCCGCCGCCGCGCCGGAGCATGTGCGGGATCACCGCCCGCATGCACCGCACGTAGCCCAGGAATTTCAACTGCAGGGCCAGCGCCCAATCCTCTTCGGTGAGATTCAGCAGGAGACCGCCCGGGGCGGAGCCGGCGTTGTTGACGAGCACGTCGATGCCTCCGAAGTGGGCGACCGCCGCGCTCATCACGCGCTCGACGTCCTCGGGCTTGGACATGTCCCCGGGAAACGGCACGACCTCGCCGCCCGTGGCGCGGTGGATCTCCGCCGCGGCCTGTTCCAGCGGCTCCCGCCGGCGCGCCGCGATCGCGACGCGGGCGCGCTCGCGGGCCAGCCCCGCCGCCACCGCTCGGCCGATCCCCTTGCTGCCTCCCGTCACGAGCGCGACCTTCGCGTCCAGTCCGAGGTCCATGTCCCTTCGTTCCCCCCAGCGCCGCCGGCTAATGAAAGACGCGGCCGGCGTCGACCACGAGCGTCTGTCCCGTCACGCTGTCCGTCCGGCAGAACTCGACCACGAGCGAGGCGACATCCTCTTTATCGGTTTCCCGCTGCAGCAGCGCGCCCTGCTTGGCCCGCTGCCGGTAGTCCGGCGAGAGGTTCTCGCTCATGCGGGTGCCCTCCATGAACCCGGGCGCGACGCAGTTGACGAGGATCTCCGGGGCGAGCGCCACGGCCATGCACTTCGTCAGGTGGTTGAGGCCGGCCTTGGAGACGGCGTAGGCAATGGACGACCCGGTCGGGCTGAGCCCCGCGACCGAGGACACATTGACGATCCGCCCCCCTCCCTGCTTCTTCATCAGCGGCGCGGCCGCCTTGATGCAGAGAAACGGCCCGGTCAGGTTGACCGTCAGGATCTGGTTCCAGTCTTCCACCCGCAGGTCATCCAGCTGAGGGTACGGGATCCATTTATTGTAGGCCGCGTCGTTGACGAGGATGTCGACGCGGCCAAACATCCGCACCACATCCGCCATCAGGGTGCGCGTCGACTCCGGGGACGCGACGTCCACCTGAAACGGCGCCGCGCGGCCGCCGAGCCGCTCCAGGTCGCGGGCCACCGCCTCGGCCTCGTCCCGCCGCTCGCGGTAGCACACGGCCGTGTGGA
>Ga0307479_10001242_pt1 | contig 23265 bp, 38 predicted proteins | sample atmos_gasesECM4C_FD_203743 | JGI IMG/M metagenome (GOLD analysis project Ga0307479, IMG submission 203743) | Hardwood forest soil microbial communities from Morgan-Monroe State Forest, Indiana, United States - atmos_gasesECM4C_515 | ecosystem: Environmental > Terrestrial > Soil > Temperate... | reverse complement strand
GTCTGAAAACTCGGGTGATAATCTACGCCTATAATCATCATGTTCGGCTCCTTTCTCCCGAGCCTGCGGTCGTCGAACAGCCACAGTCTACTCGGGTCGAGGAGCCGACACTGTTATGCAATCAAGTGGATCGGCCCAAAAAAACTTGTCCGGTAACCAACTAATCAGGCACAAGCCGTGATGAACGAGCGGAGAGGCGATATGATAGCGATGTGCACTTGCAAAACTGTGCCGTCAAGGTTTCCCTCATCAGTGCGGTTCTAACGCTAGCGGGTTGTGCGTATCGCCTTCCTACCATTGCTCCGCCATCCCAACAACTGGTCCGCATTGTCGCAATCGCGCCAGAACAGTACACCGTCCAAGTAAACACAGGAACCGTTAAGGAGTATGACGTGCCACACGATGGCCGCGTCAAGGTCGGGATTCCGTCCTATCGCCCCAGTTGCGGAGTTTACCTGTTCAATGCAATCAAAGTTCGAGGGTACGGCGACCCGCTCAAAGGCTGGATTGTTTCGGTCACCCGCAACGGGAAGAGTGTCATTGAGGGTCACGCAGAAATCTCCGACGGATGAGGCCGGATACCACATGGTGCGAATCGGGCAATAGAGAGCCGTTGAAACCAGACGCTAGCGCAAGCTTGGGCCGCAATCTCCTGATTAACGCGGAAACCGGACAAGTCCGTTCTTCAATGTCCGGTTATCCGACAAATCAGGAGTTAGCCCAGGGTGCTCCAAATCCACGTTGCTTTCTGGGCCAAGAGCCCACGCAAATTACCGGAGCCATATAGTCGCTGTGCTAGGCTGATCCCGAAGTCCAGTGACTTCGTGAAGATAGGGAGTCGCACAAATTAGCAAACTATATGTCAGACATTCTCTTTGTGTTGGTATTTGTTTCTGCAATCGCCCTTAACGTCGTCGCTTGGTGGCGTTTTAGAAAAACAAGGCCGTCCTTAACTTCGGAGCAGAAGAAAAATACGCTTGTAGGGTTACTAGCGAATCTAGTCGCGTTCGTCTTCCCATTAGTTTACGGATTCTCGTCGATCTTTACGCTGTTTCTTCAGCGCGCTGTACGCTGGGACTATGTTCTTATCAGTTGTTGGGTCCTTTGCGCATTATCGTTAGTTCTGGGCGCGCTTGGCCCACGGCAAGTTCGTTTGCCATTAATGGTCGGTAGTCTAGCCGTCGCAGCGTTCTGGACGATGGTTCCCTTGGGCGTTCTATAAAGTTATCAGTGCCTGGTTAACGCTGCCGTAACCGGAAAAGTGCCGAAACCTGTCATTCATAGATTTTCCCGGCAAGCAGAAACACCGCAAAACGCTTCCAGGGGTTGCTGGCCGAGAGACCTTGGTCGAGTCCAAAATTGGAAGCTGTCGCCCAAGCAGCAGCGGACTCAAGAAAGGTTTCGATTGAAGTGTTCTCCCAACCACCGGTATCCGGCCCCCAGGGACTACTGGGCTTCTCTTTTTGCGCTTCTGCCGCACGTTTTCTATCGGAAATCAACGCTTCAACAAATTTGAGAAACGACTTCTCGTCAGAGACGCTTGTGAGCATGTCGTCAAGCTGTCGTTCTTGGTCCATGAGCGCAAGCCTACCATCTGAGGGTCAACTCCTGGTAAACGCCGTTACCGTACAAGTGAAGTCCTGGTACGGCACATGCCCACATTTCGCTTGCCCAAGCAGCTGGCCCAGAACATATACAATCCGGCCCTCACGACGGGCAGCGAAAAAGCCCTTGCCGATTATTCAGGTCCTGAAAGTAGATTGCATTGATAGGAAAAACAGGACGCGCCGGACGGCGGGGCCGGGATGACACTACCGCAAAACGGGGTCGCGATAATCGATAGGAAGTTCTCGCGCTTGCAAAAAATGCTCTTCGATATCGCGGAAGCCGCTCATTGTCGCCGGCTTTTCGAGCCGCTTGGCTTCAGTTCTACGAAGTGACGGATGTTCATTACGGACCTTGACCGCTCTTTTGCGGCCGTCTTTGTCGAGAACTATCTCGAACGAAACAGGCGAACCTTCAGGAATTACTCGACGGTTAAAAACATCGGGAATCACATCAGAACAATGAAAGAAGAGCCTACTTCGCCATGAATTAGGGCGCCCGTCTACACCAATGAAGCCAACCCGCCGTCGGAAATTACACTTGAAGACTCTTCCCGTATATCTGGTTTCCATGCGCAACTCTCCAAATGATGCTCCAAATATCTAAACGAGAAAAAGGCGCCCTAATCAAAAGAGCGCCTTGAATCATCTGCGCCCCTCGGAGGACGACGCCGATGAAAAGTCTGGAGTTATTTGGTCGCTGCGGATTCGAGGCCAGACAGCAACGCGGCCGTTGGATCTTTGGGAGACGGGAGTGGGCCGAGAAGCTCATCGAGTCCCTTACGGATTTCTTCTGGCGTGATTGGCTTTGCTGCTGGTTCGGGTTTCGCCCTTGCTCTCGCCCGGTCTCGTTTGCGAAGACGCTTCAAGCGTTTCTTGTAAGCTGACATGGAGTTCTACCTCGCGTCGCCCGAACCATCGTGATACGCCGTTGTAAGAGTGCCAAGAGTGTCGGCAATTTTTTGGTACATGGCTTCATAGCGACGGTCGTTACGCCGCTTCTCCCGCATCTTGTCGCTACGCAGGGTTGCGAAGTCATTCCGAACTTCTTGTTCAAGAAGTTCGTCGGCGCTCAGCGGTTTTGGAGCGGGAACGGGTGCGGATTGGCCGGCGGGGTAGATTCCTGTTCGCTTACGCATCGCATCCAGCGATGATTGACCGAGATCCGTTATCAGCGCAACAGGTGAAAGTTTTCCCGCGTCGTAGAGAGTGAGGAAACCTTCCTCAAGATGATTGGCAAAGAAATTCAAGTCTGTCTCGCTCGTGGTCAAATGGTTCAACAACTCGTCTTGCCGGTGAAGACGAGTCCAGGCGACGAGGGCTCTGATGACCTGATCGTTTCCGGGGAAGGACGCCAAAAGCTCCCTATTGCGTTTCAGAAACACTTCTAATCCTAACTGCCCAAAAGTTTGTGCTTCCTCTCGTGTGTACGGCATCGTCCCATCTCCTTTAGATCAGACCGGCATTGATCGCCGCGTCCACTTGCTTGTTGAATTCCGCAAAACCTACTGGATTTGAATCGGCGCGAGACAGCCGGCGAACTTCGGCGGTTGGCATCCTCCGATAGGCGTCTGCGAAGGCTTTGATTTCGTCACTAGCTTTTGCAGATTGCGCGACTGGCGCGTTGAGATCTACGACAGCGTCACCGATAGGTTGGGCCATTTCCCTCTCACGATTCTTACGTACGAAAGAGGCGAAGCCCGCGTCCGTGCGTGCTCGCTCGTGGCATTCCTTTGACGAACGCTCATTGGCAAATCGCGTGTACTCCGCCCATCTCTTTTGCGACTCGGTGAGAGGCCGTCCGTTTCGGTCGACGGGTTCGTCTTGGACCAGGGTTTCAACCGGCGCCGCTTGCTCCACAACTTTCCGGTTGAACTCACCAGCATCCATTCCGGCGTTGATAGCATCGACAAACTGACTAACAACAAGGTATTCGGCGTGACCATGAAGTTGACTCATAATTTCTACGAGCCGCGTTTTGTTTTGCTCGAATCCGAATTCTGATTCAAAACGCTTCCAAGCCTTGGTCGCGTATAAATCTTCGTAGAAGCCGGCGTTTTCCCCGCCCATAACAAAAACTCGCTCACCAGTTTCGGTGTCAAAGCCATTCAAAGTCGCCATATCGTTCTCCTTTTTCAGATCGATCCAGGCCGCATTCTGACGCCAGCCGGAATTTCCAAATCTCGTTTCGTTTTTTCTCTGCGTTCCTGCTCTGCTCTCGCGGCGGCTTCTGGATCAACAAAAGGCTTTGCGATGGCCAGTCCCCAAATATCAAGGATCTTTTGTGTCACAGCCTCGGGACTCTCTCCCCATAGCGTTTCCCGATCAGCATTTGCCTCTCGCATCGACGGAATGTCGATCGCTCTCGCGTACCAACCTCGGGTCGCGTTGTGCTTCACAATGAAGCCGAGGCCATCAACCCCGCCTCCGGTCAGCGGCACAAATCTCAATTCGTGCTGAGCAAAACGCTCTGTCTGCGGACTAGTTGCCGATTCCCGTTTTTCGAAGAGCGGGCCGTTGCCTTGAGGGTCTTCAACCACGACGTTGTATCCCCGCTCTCGCCAAATCTGACGAAGGGCAACACCCTGCTCGGGACTGAAACGTGCGGCCTGCTGAATGTCATCGTCCAGTTCTGGTTCGGTCTTTGGGAACTCTCCGCGTTTACCGGAACCCGTTTCACGAAGTCTGCGGTAGTAGGTTTTGAGGCCGGGACGAGTTCTTAGGCTGAAAACAAGGACAACCTGATTGACGGCCATCAGATCTTTCCTGCGGCAATGAGAGCATCTACAGCCGCTTTGAACTCGGGTTGGTTGCGATATTTCTGGGCGATGACGCGAGTTGGGATGCTTCGATATTCTTCGACGGTCAGCGTGAAAGGAGCCGGCGCTTCGTGCTCCGCCTCGGTTCGAGCCGGAATCAATGCACCCGCCTTAACAAGCTCATTTTGTGAGATCTCAAAAGCAGACACAGAACTAGGATTTCCGCTGGCCTGAATCTTTTGAAAAGTGCGCTCGCGGAGCACATCTATGGCGCCCGAAATCGTACCGTCGTTCTTGCTGATAAAGGCGAAGCCCTTATCGAGGAACGTCTCAAAATCCTTTTCAAACTGTGATTCTTGTAGTTCGGTCATTGCGATTCTCCAACTTTGAAATCTCCGCCCCGTGCATTCAAATCTGCGAAAAAGGCATTGCGATATTTCGTTCCTTCGTCAGACTCTGGCGCCAAAGCGTTTCTCTGCCTCAACCAATCCTCAGCGAGCTCGACGACAACGCTGAAGTGACCGCCGAGGGTTCCGCCGTGAGGACCTGGGGTTGTTTGCAACATTTCACGTAAGGTTTTCACGCTCTCAATCGAGAGCGCTACGTCTTCACCAATAAGTATTTCAAGCAATTTTTGGCGCTGATCCTTATCGAGACCATCGAAAGTCCAGCGGCGACTGGGTGAGACCGTATCCAATGCTTCACAGATACCATTCCAAGTGAGCTTGGGCGTCCCCGTGACAGGCTTACCTTCTCCTTTGGCCGGCGAAATGGCGATCGGCTCTGAAACGATCGGCTGAGTGTCGGGCTCATACGGCTTCCAGCCATTTGCTACTCGTTTGTCATTTGCCATATCACTCGTCCCTCCTTGGAAATTTTGTAAAACCATCGGAAGCCCTCGTAGGCCGGTCCTGGTGGCTTGGGCTGCCCGGCTTCGATCGCGGCGATTTGCCGCTTAACTTCCAGTTTTCGTTCTTTACGAAGACGGGCCAGGGTCAGGTTCTCCAGAATTTGTTGAGAGTCGACAACAAGACTGGAATCATCAGGATTGGCTTTGCGGATTTGCTTAACCTGCTTACGGATGAAAATTCGTAACGGTTCGCCGGGATTCTCCCTGGACAATTTCAGAAGAGCATCCAGACGGATATCGACGGCCTCAGTTTCATTCGCAGCTATGGGCTTCAGTTTATTTATCCGCTTGTTGCGTTTAGTGAATGGCATTTCCTATCCCTGTTCGACTTCCGATCAAATCTCACGTCGCTTCCGTATTGCCTTCATCCTCTTCCGATTCGTCTTGCACCGGCTGCCCTACAACCCATTTGCCGTTCAGTTTTTTGTAACCGAGGCGCGTAAGAATTCGCAACGCCTTGTCCTTGCTATATCCGAGTGACTCGCCGACTTCTCTGAGGCCGATCTGCGGGTTGGCAGTGACCAGTCGAGCGACTCTCGAATCCTGATCGAACTGCTCGGATGCTTTATCTACAAGAACGAAATCACCTTTTTCATCGATGTTAGAGATGAGCACGCCTGTTTCATTCTTGAACGTTGCTGCAAGTCGGAAAGGTTTTGGAGGATCAAAATCTCTAGGCTTCACACAAACGACATCGAACTCAAGAGGTCCGTTGCCATTTTCGTACAGCTTTTCGTCTCGCCGGATTCCGTAGACCGCATCACACATTGCGGCTAAGTCGCCGGTTCCTCTCAGCGAGTTTTCAAGATTGATCTCTTCGTTCCTTGAACTCTTCGTGGCGTGGTGGATACCAATCACTGCGGGAGCACCTATCTGACGCAACCGAATTATGTCGTTGACGAGTTCCTGGTTTTGTATGCTGTCATTCTCGTCTTGAGAGCCGCTGAAACGAATCGCCGTGTCCAAAATCACGACAGGTTTCATCTGTTTAACAACTTCGTGGATTATCGGATCATTTAGACGAAGCGTCGGACCTTCGCTCAAGGTGCGGCACAAAAACAAACCGTCATCATCTGGAATTCCAAACTTCTGGAGTCGAGTTTTGAATGCGGCCCCTGATGATTCTGGTACCAAGTACAAAACAGAATGCTTTTCGGGAATTTCAAAACATCCAAATAGAGGCTGCTGTGTTGTGAGGGCTTTCGCCAAACTAAGAGCCGTCAGGGTTTTTGCTTGACCTGGAAGACCGCCGAAAAAAGTTGTTCCCTCGGGCAAGAAGCCCTTAACCAACATCCGTACTCCGCCATCTTGGAGTTCGGATACTTTTCTGAACTGACTACGCCAATCCTTCGGATCGACTGCGGGCTTTTCGTATATGATTTTCGTCTCTATGCCATAACACAAATTGTGAGCATAGAGTTTTTCTTGGGCCGACAACTCCGGAGGATCAAAACTATCGGCGCAACATTTCAATACAAATTGTTCTAAGACTGCTCGATCCTCGAACCCGAAACCCTCGATGTCCTTTGTTTTGGCCCACAGGTTTTGAATGTCCGCTATCCGCTTCGCAGCACCGGTAGTCCGCCGGCGATTATGGTCATCACCGTAACGAAGCACACGATCAAACTCAGCTTGAGTCTCTCTGCTCATGTCAAACTGCCTTCCGATCAAAAATCCCTTTGAAGACGGCCTCTGTTCCATCGCTGAACAAAGCAAGAACCGGGTGAACTGTCGAATCGTCATCCATCGGGCCAAATAGTTGCGCATCTTCGTCGAGCACAGCTATCTCACCGTCCATCGTGACCGACACATCGAAATAATGGCCGTCGCTCAAATCTTGGAACTCCGCTACTCGCATGAATAAACTCTCTTCAGAAACAAAAAGCCGCGCTGTCGAACGCGGCCTCAAGAACTAAAATTACCTGTGAAACAAAGCGGGGAATGCTTTACTCAGACCAAAACTGTTTTACCCGCTCTGCTGTTCGCCTTGCCTCGTCTGCAATCACCTCTAAATCGGCGAACCTTCCAAAGCAGTCCGTTACGCAGGCATCTTTATATCCCGCTGAAATTAGTCTCTGGCATTCGGCATCGGCATCCTCGTATCGCATGTGTCGCGCACGACTCGGAGCAATTACCGCAAGGGCTTTTCCGTTGCCGTTGTAGCCCACAAAGAAGGAACTGCCGATGCGCACCAGGAAGCTTCCTTCAGGCAAAACCACGCCCGGCATCGCTGTTTTTGATCTCGTTGCCATATCGCTGACACCTTCTCGTCAATATGTATGTACCGCGTTTTCGCAAAACTGACAAAATTGCTCTAGCTACCTGCGACTCCTGTTCCCTGTTCCCCTCTATTAGTTATGTACCGCGTGTTTTGAAATCTGACAAAAATCGACCTAAGTCATTGAATTCCCATTGCTTGCCTTCTCTGGCACAGGAAGTAGTTTGCTCAAGAGGTGCGTTTTCATCATCTTCAGACCCTCGTTGTATGCGTATTGTACTTGCCTCTCAGTGAGTCTTTTCCAAGAGGGGGACACCTGCTCGGCAATCTGCGACCAGGTGTGTGCCGGCATGTCGTAGCCGATTTTCATGCTGATGACGATCCAATGGCTGAATGGCCTTGTTGGTAAGAGCTTTTTAGCTTCGTCCAACACCATTCGAAGTCGATTCAAATTCTCATCAGTCCAGAGAAGCTTGATGCCCGGAAACACTCGGACTCGTTCGTAACAGCGCTCCGCCCACGCGTCATACACTTTGCGTGTCATCTTTACTGAATTAAAAGCGGCACGGTCACCTTTCTGCCACTGCGGTTCCGCAAGAAGTCCGATTGCATCGCTTACAGAGAGATCCTGTCCTTCATCGTTGGCGACAGCTATTTGACTTACTGCGAGTGACTTAACACTTTTCCCGCCGCGATATAACTTTTGAATAGCTCGCTTCGCAATGGTGTAGGCCATCGCCTCGGGATTCTTTGCGGTGAGGATTTGTTTCTTGCTTTTCGGATTAACCAAAGCCAATGCTGCTGTCATCACACAATCATCAAGAGGAACACTCCGAACAAGATTTTTCCGAGCTACCCGATTACACGTGTGCAGTACGGCCAACCCGAAAAGATTTTCTGTTTCCTGGGCAAGCTGTTTTTCATCTACACCTTTACCCCTTCGATCCCGCAAGCACTCCCCACAAATCGCCACACCACCAAAATAAATTCCGTTGTGCGGGCAGATTGGTTCAGGCTGAGGCGGGCTCAGGACTACGGATGAAGGCGTAGATACCGAAGGAACGTTTTCATCGTCTGGTTTAACGATGAAAGGTCGAGGTGGTTCTTTTCTGAACACATCTGGACCTCGCTCCGTGTAGACGTATCCTTTTCCGTGCCGATTAGCTCTCATGAATGCTTTGACCGGTAAGACACACCAGAGTTCTGCGGAACTACCTGAGCCAAAGCGATGATGGCCTCCACAGCAGCATCGATACCACCTGGCTTCTCAATCAGCTTCTTGATGTTCTCCGGCACATGAGGATTAAACCTAGCTTCACTGATGATTTCCTCCGCCATTTTGCTAACCATTTACTTCCTCCTGTTCATGCCGCCCTCTTCTTCTTTACGACGAACAAACGGGTTTTGAGATCGGGAGGTGTATTGGTAGCGGGGATGGTGTTGCGTCCAAGAAAAATTTCCAGAACACTTTCTCTGAACTTGTAAGCTCCTCCCGGATAACGAATGAAACTGATACGGCTTTCGTGGCACCACTTTAGAAACGTCCTTTTGGAGACACCAAGCATGCGGGCCGCTTCGTTGGCCTTATAAAGTTTGTCGAAGGCCATCATGACACGACCAGTTCAACGAAAATGTGATGGAACGCACGACCGAACGTGTGATCGAGCGTTCTGACGAAAATAAGCTCGAACGTCAGATCATGTGAAAATTCTCTTTTGAGATTTGCAAGCATAGGCGAAATCCTTTTTCTGGATTTCAGCCCACGCCTGCTCGTGACGTGGTTAGCGGAAGGAACTTCTTCGCTTTAATATAGGTGAGACTAAGAGCCTCTACAGGTGAAATCGCGCTGCCCTGTCGTGTTCCCCTTAGCCGTTCGCCAACCTCCCAATGATACGAGGAGTGATGACGTTTCGATCTCGATAGCGGCTGTCCCGGGGCTACCACCTTGAAGCGTGCCCACGGCACCATCGGACCTTATTCAATTTTTCTGCGAGTGGGCGACCTCACACCCCTATGGAGAGAATACCGGGCCGGTCAGAGCTTGTCAACAGGTTTTTAGTTACCCTGAGGTACATTTCATTCGCCAAATTGATAGCAGATTTGAACGAAAATCTGTAATAGAAAAATGGCTAAATATAATGCCTTTCTTCTCACAAATAATCGTAACGAACGAGACTCAGTGCTTCGTATCCGTGAGAAATTCTTATCATCGTTCTGCTCGTTAAATTAAACGTTTCACGCTCCACTTTTGGCTCTCCGACACGCAGAATCGATTAGGAGGCGATTTGCCAGGGTCAGGCGGTCGGTACGCGGAAACACTCAGGCCGGCCCGAGATCGTAGCGCGGCGCCCTGGGTTCCGTGGGTAGGCTGACCACCTCACGAGCGACCGGAGGAATCGAAGGGCGATACCTACGTGACGACGCCACGAACACCGGACGTTCTTTCCACACCGAGCATTAGGTACCTTCTTTCGAGGCGTGATAGCGACGCGTGCCGGGAGCGCACGGAACGGGCGCAAGGGCTCGATACCTAATTCTTAAGATTTAGCCATTTTGTGTCGCGGTTCCGACTGTCGTCTCGTTCCCTGTCTAAGACACAGGGAACACGAGACAGACAGATCGTGTGAACTGTCTCGGGTTTTTGTCTGTGCGACAGAGCGAGACAAGACAGCGAGACAGTGTTTTTAGGTAAGAAATCGAGCTTGTAAGGGAGCGCATAGGTGGAATCCCGGATGGGACCCAGGCGCGATTCGATGTGCGAGCCCGGCAGGGTCCCCTTTGAGTTCATCGTGGGAAAACGTGGGTTCGTCGTGAGTGCAAGAAACTCGGCTATTACGAGCGGAAGGATCAGGTGACCCGTGCTAACGGGTCCTCCTAAAAGGGGTGAGGCCGGAGGGGGTAGGCTAGGGTCCCCTTTCACTCTAAACATAAGAAAATACAGGCAATCCGGGCGCACACTCGACTCGATGATCCGTAAAGTGCTCAACTGAACGGATCAGAACGGCAGTCTAGTAGACAACTAAACGCGCCTCGATCATCCGGGCTTGCTTGCCTTGCGATTCCTTGCGAAAACCGTGTGTTTTCTTTCAGTTGCGAGGCGATTCGCAGCGTATAGCAGTGATATACGTATGCATCACACTGCTATACGAACACTAACGCCCTATGTCACATGCCCCGCTTGTCCTCTCCTGTTCTAGCCTGTCCGTCCCCATTCTTACCTGCTCTGTGAGAGGACAGCTAAGCACGGGACAGGACGGCTAACACGCTACCGGGACATGCGGGCCGCCGGGCAGACAAACACGGGCCGCGTGTGCTTCCGTTTCCCATGATCCGGCTCACATTGCCCGAATTCGACGCGCACAGATTGAATATGGCGCACGATCCGACACCCGCTAGGCATCTACCTACCCGGGCAAACCCGGCTTTAACCCGCGTCTGACACGGGTCGCAATCTTCGCTGGTCGACACAAAAGGGCTGGTACTTTTTTCCGCTTGACATTGCTATACGTTTGTATCACACTGTGAAGCACGCGGAAAAAGGGCCGCGCATCATGTACACCGTAACGCAATGGATTCGCAGCAACCCGCAGATACCACGATCCGCAGAGCAAAAGCAATGGATTGAACGCATGCGAGAGTGCGGCGCACGGAAAGCCTCACCCGCCGAAGCGTTAGAGCGAGACATCCGCGCATTCGAGGCATGGCAGAGGAAAGAGGTGTCGCATGATCGTCTACTTCATTTCGTTTCTGATTCTCACGCTTCTAGTTTTCTCCGCAGACTTCATCCGTCGTGCTCCGTTACCGACGGGCAGAAAGCGAGTCTCTTGATGGTCGAGGGAAGCCCTCACACGATCCGCTGAGGCTGAGGGTTTCACCCGGCAATCAAACACAGCCGGAGCCGGAAAAGCGAAGAGCCACACAGCGTCAACTGTGCGGCCCTTCTGACAAAACAAAGCCCGTAGGAGGGGCTTCGCAATGCTAACCCGAAGTGTACCTCAAGACACAAAACGCCTAAGTACCACGCCTCAGAAACGCGAACGCCTCGACAGACTCAACGCCCGCGAAGATGTTTCGGAAATACGCGAAGCACTCCGGGCAAAGTCTGCCTCAGCGTTTGTCGTTTCTCGTTTGCAATGGCGAGTCGAAAACGGTCTGAACACCTCGCGGGAGGTACGTCAATGACTGACATCCGCGAATACGCTCAGAACAATCTAGCCGAGCAACTCTCGGGCAAGAGCGGATCAGCCGATGACTTGCGCCACGAGATTGAAACCCTAGAGCACGATTTTGACTTTGATTCCTTTGCGCCTTACACGCACGAAGAGACCGAAATAATCAGCGAATTGGAAAAGGAATATTGGCAAGACGCTGAGGACATCTGCGGAGACAAGACCTACAAAGCAACCGAATGGGAAGAGGCTCGCCGAGCCTATGCAGGTGCGTTGGCCTATACCGCGTATTCCTCCGTTTGGGAACAGACCAAGCAAGAACTAACCGAAGCAATTGAGCAATTTGAATCCGATGCCATGGACTCAGGTTGCGACGATCCGATTATTTCCCTCTCGCTGTCCTGCATTCACGGATGGGCCGCGCATAACCGCGAGGACTCGGATGGAACGATGTATTTCGAGTCTCGCCAATTGGACGGCTGCAACGGACTCGCCCGTCAATCCTCTGGCGTGTGGATGTCCGTTTGTTTCACTGCCGAAACGCCTCAGGCAGAGAGTGAGGCGCAATCGTGAGTCCGATCAGCGGAAACGACGTACAAACCCTAGAACAAATGATTGATCGCGTTGACCTCGCTGAATTGGCCGACACAATCGCCCGCATTGCTTACGAAAAAGCAGAGCACGTACAGACGAATTGGCAAGACCGAGACCTCGCCCGCGTGTGGAATCGCGTGGGCCGTAGGTTCGACAAGCTCGTGCCTGCTCTTGAACTGGTAGACGAAACCATCGGTTTTAGAAAGAGAGGTCAATCATGACGCGCACCATTCACTCATCTACAGGTAAGGCCAGCGAATGCCGTCTTGTCGTTCGCAACGTTACGGGAATCGCTGAGGAACGCGGTTTCCGTCTCTACTGGCAAGACATCGCGGAGCCCAACATTCTCTGCCCGGCTCTAGGGCTTGCTACCTCTAACCCCTTCCGAACCGAACGCGAGGCAATCGCCTACGGCGAACGTAATTTCGGCGAACGGGCAAAGCGGATACGTGACTAGACGTAGTGGGAAGCATTCGCAAATCGGCGATTGCTTCACGATGCGCCTAACTAGGTGTGTCAGAAAGTGAGGTCCTATGAAAAAAGTTTTAACTTCACTCCTCGTCTGTCTTTTCATCGTGGTAGCGGTTCGTGCATCAGAAAAACTCCAACATCGCGTCAAGCTAACGCAAGTGAACGAGTGGCAGGCTTTGGTTTCTTGCCGAAATGGACGGACTCCCAAAGTCAATACGGAAATCGCGGGAAATCTCATCATCTCTTGCGAGGGCCGCGAAGAGTAACAACGGCTAGACGCAACTGGTAGCCGTCTCGTTTGAGGCGGTTAGAGGATGCGCCTACTTGTTTTCTGTCTCGTATACGGTAGGTCCATCAGTAGCGGTAGGTCCGAATTCGAAAGCATGCTTTTTATTTTAGGGAGGTCCAATGAAAACAGAATACACAGTAAGAAAGAAGAACGGATCGTGGTGGGTTATGACGCCAGAGGGTGAAGCAATCGCCGTGCCTCACAAAACGAAAGTCGAGGCCCGGATGATTGCAAACGTTTTCAATCACACAAAACGTGATCCGAAAACAGTGCGAACTCTTGCCGACGAGAAGAAAGAGCGATACGTGCTCATCACGATCAGCGGCGGAGTGGGCGACATTGCTCTCAAACCCAAAGATGTTGAGGTGGACATCCTCGACTTCGACAATCTGAAAGACACCATGCCAGGGGATGCGATTCTGTCGGATCGTGAATGGGAGTACCTGAAGAAAAACGATCCCGAGGAGTTTGCGCGGCTGATGGGATGAGCGCGAAGTTTTTCTCAACTCGAATCACGATGCTTGACACACGTATAGCAATGCTCTACGTTAGAGCAGCGAGAGGTATTCTATGACAGCCAAGACAAAACGCGAAGAACTAGAGATGACCGGGCTACGAGTTGAGCCCTCCTATCTCAAAGCATTGAAAGAACTGGCCGCATCCGATCCTGAAAGAGCTACCGTGTCTACGCTTATCCGTAGAGCGATTCGAGAATACCTTCAACGTCAAGGGAAGCTCCCCAAGTAAAGGAAAGGTAGGTGCAAATGGGCACCTTTGCTTCGGAAATTGCCTCTGAATTCTTGCAACAGCATGCAGAGCCGGGTGAGCCGGAGATTCAGGAAGGCACTTTTGCCTCCCAGGCCCGAATCTTTTTACAGTCCCTATCGGCCAGGAGGAGCCCCGCAAAGCCAGCGACGATTGCGACATGGCGCAGCCTGATCGACACGCACATCTTGCCTCAGATCGGAAGGGAATCGCTCGCATCGTTCGACAACGGTGCGATGAAATGCTTTGTTGATTTTCTTTGTAGCGACGGCGAACTGAGTCCGCGTCATGTTCGAGATGTTGTCCTCGTGACAAAGCTGATCCTCAAATCCGCCATCGACGAACAAGGGAACTATCTTTACCCGAGGGTGTGGAACAACGCTTTTCTGGACTTGCCTCGTGTCAAGCCATCGAACGGGCGGGCAGCAACACAGGAGATCATCGAGGACGCGATAAAGATTCTCCCTCCAAAGTACGCGATGCTCGTTGCTCTCGGGGCCGCAACCGGGCTTAGAATCGGCGAATTACTTGCGATCCGAATCGGCGAGGACGGGGAAAACACCTGTTGGGTTGAAAAGGATGCGGCGATCCATGTTCGCAGAAGCATCTGGCATGGCCAAGTTCAGGAGCCAAAGACAGCATCTGCGCATCGCACGGTTGACCTCTGCGCTGAGATCAATAGCGCTGTTGCGAATTTTGCAAGCAACCGACAGAGCTATCTTTTTGCGAGTCGCACCGAGAGCCCGCTGTCGGCGACGACCGTGTACAAACATGCCCTCAGCAAGACGCAGATTCCTGGTGCCCACGCACTGAGACGGTTTCGGGTCTCGCACCTTCGGAAACATTTCAACGTTGTGCCAGAGGATTTGCTCAGATACTGGATTGGCCACGCGAACAAAACGATCACTGATGACTATTCACGCTTGGCGCAGGACGTGCCGTTGCGAAAGCGGATCGTTGAGCAAGTGCGACTCGGATTTTCTTTGCCGTTAGGAGATGTATCGTGAAAAAGATCGCTCTTTTGACATCAGTTGGCCTGCTATTTGCACCGGGAACGCGAACGCAAGAACACGCTCCCACTGTGGATGTCTGCCGCGCTGATCGGGCCGCGTGGTCTGATGCTACAGAGCGCACAGACTATCTCAATCAAGAAACTAAATACATATTGGATGGAGTGCGCAACACGAATCCTGTTATGAAACTATCCGTGAACGAAATATCCTTGCGCATGACTGAAATGGGGACCTGTCAGTCTGTTGATGAGCCCCATAGTTCTGCCTACCATGATTTGTTGATGTTTTACGACGGAGTAATCGCGGACAGGTATCGCCGCTTCGTCGTCCGCCATCATCTTTTGGAACAGTTCAAGGCCGAAGATGCAGCGGGCGCCCGGTGAAGGTAAGCCGATGAAAAATGTTATGGCAGCGGTGATGATTCTTTTCTTTGCGCTCATTCTAGGTTTTGCCGCCTTCGTTTGGCCGACACGATACAGGTATCACAGCCTGAAAATGAACGAGAATGTTGTCACGATCCGCGAGGATCGTTTCAGTGACAAAACCTGGATGCTCTTGCCCACGGGTTGGGTTCCTAACGGGCAATCCACGAAGCCAGAAAAATTGACTGCTGAAAATACTGCCAAAGTAACGGGTAGATGCGATTTGCGGTATGACGAAATTCGGTGCGACATTAGCAACACATCTGATTATCGAATCCAGAGTGTAACCGTAGCCTTCCACCCAAACGGCTCTAGTTCCGGCAATCCAATAGACGATGTTCTATCCGCGTGTACGGCAGACCTGGAAGGGAGTGTCGAGCCTCACACAATGGGTCACATGAGCGTGACGCCTCCGTGCGTTCACGATCTACAACCTGGCAAGTGGAGTTGGAATATCCTTGCCGCCTCAGGATATAGGAAGTAGCAGTTAACGAGGCTCGGGATTTTCGTTGTCTTGATTCGACGGAGGCGACACAACTATGTGCATCCGGCCCACGGCTGTCTTGTTCTTGTTCACATTTCTAACGCCCACATTGGCGCAAGAACCAACCACACTGCGCCCCTGCACACGAGGACCCGCCCACCGCGTAATCAGACGCGATGAACCAAACCACGTGATAGTGAGCGTGCAAGTTGCGCCTGGAGATGATGGCAAGGACGTTGTCGCAACTTGGCGTCGTATACTTCAACGTATATCGGACGTTCGAGTTGTGGACGCACCCGTAGAGTCCGATCTGGCAATTTTCGTGGGGGCGCGAGAAATTAAGGACACTCAAAACAATACGATTGGCTACGTATGGACAGCAAAGGCAGTTCTTCCGTGGCAGGTTGCTTGTGAGGACGGTCAACTCTATCTAGAGCAGCCACAAGCTGAGTTCATGAACTATGCTTCAACATTGGAAGTAGCAAGCGAGATGATTCAAAAATCGGTCAACTCAATCGAAGACCGTAACGTTCAAAAGATTCGAGATGAGAAGAGGAAGTGAGTACACTGACTTCATGAATCTGATAGCGACCATAGGTGGTCTGATTCTTGTCCTTTCGGCTCAGGTCACTGCTCAATCTGAACCTCGAACAGCGCATGATTACTACAACGAAATTTATGTAGCAGGAGGTTTGGATCGAATGGCAGACGGTCATGTTTGTTTCGACGAGGACCCGACCAATCAGAACTTCTTTATCTTTGGTCAAAGCGCACACATTCGAGAATTCATGATGGCCGATGGCAAGTTCGCCAAGCTTTCAAAAGCAATGCAAGCACGTCTGCGGAAGGACTTCTTAATCGTGCATGGATACGCGAAGGGAATACCATTCGACAATGAAGAATTTTACGACAAGGACGGAGCCTCCTGGTTAAGCGACAAACACCCACTTAGCAACGGGAAAAACGGATCGATCAGAATCAGGTTGACGATCAACTGGCAGACATTGCGCTACAAGAAGGCCGTCGAGATGTTCAACGCAGACGGGTCCTATCACGGCGAACTAGCGCATTTTGGAAAGTGCGAGGAAGTCAAGACCGATGTGCCACAACGAGGCGGTGAATGATCCTTGCATCCCGCCGAGGCACCACGCAATGGAGCCGTCAGTACGAGGGCGGGGCACGGTATTTAGCGAAGCGATTCCATTTTCGATGCTTGGTGTTGTCAGGGTTCCTGCTCTACGAAGTTGCTTGGGGTAACGCCAAGACCTTCCCGCATATTCTATCTAGTAGCTAGCGGTATAGAAGGGTACGCCGGCCATCGTGTCCTTAATGCCCGTCCAACAAACAGTTTCCGTCCGTCCCAACCGTTATTGAAACCTCTCGCTATCACGTAGATTGCTGTTCCAATTGCAAATAATTTTGGAAACTCGTAGTTAGGTGCGAGATTAACAAGGTTGTTGTAAGCGAGCAACGTGCCGAAGGCGATTTCGGCAACGCCATAACTAATGAGGTGCTTTTGTTTCCAGAAAGACGCCAGAGCGCCCAACCCGACAGCCAGAACCGTCAACAAAAGGGCGGTGATAATTGGATGTCTCAACAGCACGTTCTTGAGTTGTCGGATGAGGAACACAATCGGACGTAAGTAAGGAAGGAAACGCAACAGCACTTGCACCAATGCGGTTATTACACCGATCATTCCAACCAGAAAATTAAGACTTGACCAAACCGTTAATTGCCGCAACCAAATCATTAATTTATATAGCCGCCGTCGGTCATCCGTTATTCGTGTCGTGTGCATCTTCTCCCCCGTCGAGGTAAGGTTAACTTCGATTCGAGTTAAATCTTCATCATCGAATACCTCGAAATAATTCGCCGGGTTTCACTTTCAAACCGCGAGCGAGCTTCACAATGTTGACGAGGCTGACGTTTCTTCTGCCGCGTTCGATGCCGCCGACGTATGTCGTATGCAGGCCGCACGCCTCGGCTAAGGCTTCTTGCGACATGCGTCTTTTCTTCCGCAATTCCCGGATGCGTTGTCCGAACAGAACACGAACGTTGAGTGACATGGGTTGCCGAATGATATGCTGTGGACAGGCAAAAACTAGAGACGATGAGTCCTAGAGACTATGAGTCAGCCTAGTACTTTTTTGCTGTTGACAGGACCCGGCTTTGAGTAGTATTTTCGCGGTTAAGATTTAAGGTCGTAAAAACAAATAGCGGAGCGCATGGCCGTTGAAGCGGCCACACGCCCCTAAACAATCGCACCTGATTGGAGGCGCGAATGTCTCAGCCACAACTATCACACAGAGTTTGTCCCCGCAAAGACTTCAACGCGAGCCTCCAGTTCTCGCCTGGCTGGTGACCATCGGAATAGCGCTCTCGATTCTAGCTATCAGCATTGCTTTGGAGTGGTTCAATTCACCGGCGAGGTGGAGACGCAGTGATCCGAATTGAACGTAAGGCTCGCGTTCTGGAGGCCGGCGAAAGCGTCTGTTTGTGGCGTTTCGCTTTCGCAGATGTCGTTTTGTGTTGGTGGAAAGGGCTCAAAGTCTTTGTGTACATCCATTGATCTCGGAATTGGACGAAAAAGATTGACGAAGATTCCTGTCGGGACATCTCCCCGCTGCTTCGACAGAAAACGAGGAGGCTGCATGGAACATCTGCTTCGAAGCACGGGTCTATTGGTCGTGATGTTGTTCGTTGCTTACATTTTCATTCGAGGACTTCTAGGCGTGATCTACGACTGGGCAGGATTTGCACTGCGCCTTTGCATTTTTTGGAACAGGCTCGATGAAGCGGAGGAAAAGGCAGACGACGAAAAGGACGATTGAAATCCTTGGACGCAATCGAGAGGACAAATATACGCCGAGAACGCGAGCCGTTCTTGCTTGCCATGTTCTTGATGTTCGCTAGGGCTCCTCGCAAAGCAGAGCCCGATGCGGATGGAAGCTTTTCATTGGGCGAAATCGGCGAGGTGACGGAGAAGGATTGGGAACGACTTACGCCTTACAGCATAGCGAGGCCGCAAAGATGAGGTGCGGGAGAAATGGCTATTCTTCCGGCCACCTTTCGGGGCATGTAAGTTTTACTTGACACAGGGTACTGGTACTGGCTATCCTATGCCTCCAATCTTCAGTTGGTCCGGCGATGCCGGACAAAGAAGTGAGAAGGAGAACCTAGAAACACAATCGACTGAAAGAAGTAACCCGTTCGGCGTCCATCTTCGGATCGGCGAGCTTAAACGGGCCGCGCAGACCCACCTCAGAAAATCGGGTCTCCGCATCAGGAGAACCCGATGATCCCACAACAAATCATTCAAGAACTGATCACCTCTGACAAGTTTATAGCTTGGAATCGGAACGTCGAACAGGCCGCACAAACGGCACAGGTTTATCCACAGTCACGACTCGAATACAAGGGTCGGATCTATACGAATTTGATGGTGGACGAGAAGCATTTCTCCCCGACAGAACTCGCCGAGGCATGGGGAGTCAGTGCCGAGACCATTCGCATCCTCTTTAGAAACGAGCCAGGTGTTCTTCGCCTGCCGTCACAGCAAGCCTCACGGAACAAACGAGAATATGTGTCCATCAAAATCCCTCAATCTGTGGCCGAGCGTGTTCATAAGAAGTTTTCGGCGGTACCCCAATGATTATCTGGCGCCGTCACGTCGCACCATGCGAGAGCACGGATCGAAGCGATCCTCGATGCGGCTGCCCGATCTATCAGGAATATCGTGTTGGCACAAAGCGATTTCGCAAGACTCTGAAAACGAGGAATTGGCAGAAGGCCCTAGCCGACGCACGACGCATTGAACTAGAAGGATTCACGAACAAGCCCAAACCCTCTCCGCCGATCGCAGAAGCCACTGAGAAATTCTTAGCCGATGCTCAAGCCAGAGACTTGAAGGAAGCGAGCCTCGATAAATTCCGATGGCTGTTCAAGCATATGCTGATGTTTGCTGCGGATAAGGGTTTGGTTTTTATGTCTGATTTTGATTTAAGCAATTTACGAGAATTCCGTGCGACCTGGAAGAATCAAAACGAGTCTGCTCGTGTGAAACTCGGAAACCTGAAAGCCTTCTTTCGTTTCTGTCACGAGGCCGGCTGGATTCAAACAAACCATGCCGCGAAGATCAAGCCCGGCAAGGTCATCGATCCAGTGATCATCCCGCTGATATCGGAAGAGTTTCAGAAGATCCTCAAGGCTTGCGACGAGCATTCCAATAAAAAGAACTCTAAACGGCTACACGCATTGGTGCTCGTGATGAGATTCACCGGGCTTCGAATTCGAGATACTGTAACTCTGCGGCGGGACTCGATTCAGAATGGAAAACTGTTTCTGAGAACGGCCAAGACCGGTCAGGACGTATGGTGTCCGCTACCTCCCGAAGTGATCAAGGCTTTGGACAACATCCCTGAGCTCGGAGACCATCCGTATTACTTTTGGTCAGGGAAATCCAAGCCTAAGGCCGCAGTCGGCGACTATCAGCGTGCCCTGCAAACAGTCTTTGCGGAGGCTGGCGTTCCCCGAGCTTATCCACACCTGTTCCGTCACACTTTCGCTACACAGCTTTTGCAGGACGGCGTTTCGGTCCAATCCGTGGCCGCCTTGCTAGGTCATTCAAAAACCAGCATGACAGAGAAGCGTTACTCCCACTGGATCAAAGGGCGGCAAGAAAACTTGGAGTTGGAAGTCAAAAAGTCGTGGGCGAGCCTGGGATCGGCGCATCACGAGCGAAAGCCCGAACGGAACCGTGTTTTGGTAATCCCGAACCAAAACCGAGCTACGCCTGAGCGGAGGGCTAAGGGGGCATCTCACAGATGACTGCCTCTGCTGTCGGGTCAGAACGAAAGAGATCGGCTTATAATATTAAAAGGGAATTCACCTGGAGTCTTAACTATGGGATCAGCGCCAGCACTCCCGCGACCGGACTGTCGGATACTTGTCGCCGTCGATGATTCCGAAATCGTGATTGAGGGCAGACCCCATACAATTCTTGCCGGAGTAATCTTTGGAAAGCCTGAGGAGACGAGGAAACAAATACAAACGATAAAAACGCGATTTGGCCTGCGTAGCGATGAGGAAATCAAATGGAATGGCAGGCGGCTCGAAAACCAGGAACAGCGCGAGGCCCTGAGCGAGGAGCTTCTTGCCGTCCTCTCACGCCGGAAGTATCTAGTGACGGTGACCGAAGGAACCGATCGGCAAGTGGCTTTGGAACACCTTACAATTCAACTGGACGAGTTCTTGCAATATTGCTCGAAGTATTTTACCGAGCCTACGGCTATTAGAGTGACTTGTGATAACGGAATTATCCACACTTCTTCGGCATACGAACGGTTCCTCAAACAAGGTACGAGGTCAAGATTTGCCTTAATTGATTTCGAAAGCGTCGGCTCGGAATCGAACGACCTGGTTCAGTTGGCTGACATATGCGCGGGCTTCAGTCGTCTCTTGATTGATTTGGCGCTTGGGCGACCTAACAGGCGCTTCCTGTTGCTCGAAAAATTTGACGATGGTTCTACGCTCACAGTTGACACAGATTTGCGCCACTTGGTTTTGTTTTCCTTGCGATATTCCATGTGGGGAGAGGTTGCACCTCCTCGTGATCCGAATAACATACAGTTCGACGGTACTTATCCCTTCCTGCATGCCGCTGGCCGAGGGCTCAGAATCCACTCAACCGTGTCCGATCAAGTCATTTCGAAAATCTACCAGGATGCAGGCGTTGTCTATTATGGGTGCCTCCACTGAGGGTCCTAAAAATTTTAGGGCACAAACGGGCACAGTAGCCCATTAGGAGACTCAAAAGGCATCAAAAAACCGAGAAAATGTGGGGAAAATAAAGTAGGGAGGCGGGCCAGGTCTTCCCGCCTCCCTTGGTTTCCCGTTTCCGGGAATGCCGGCCAGCCTGACGGAGGGCGGCTAGCCGGTCGTGTGTTGGCCTGGCTATGAAACCCCGGCGGAGCGAAAAAAGTTTCATGTGCGACGAAAAAAATTTGAGTAGAATCGTGTGGAAAACCAGCGCCTGACCGCTGGACCGCTCTCCGATGCCGCGCCCCTCACAGCTAAGCCCAGATAACATACTGCGTTTTCTACAAGTTAGGAACGCGCCCGCTTCGTCGGACGAAATCGCTGCGGCACTGCATATTCCTAAGACCGAGCGGCGCGCCTTCTACAAAATGCTGTCCAAGCTGACAAAACGGAGGGCTATCGAGGAATTGCCCGGGGGACGCTACCGGCTTCCAGGCCGGCGAGAGGAGCGCAGCGGTGAGGGCCGGCCCGGGCAGGGGGCCGCGCGACAGGCTGGAAGCTCGCAGGCTGCGGCCGCAACTGAGCGTCCCGCGATGGTTCGCGCAGGCGCCGGCATTCGGAGCAAAGACGAAATCAAGGGTCGGCTGGTGCTGCATCACGACGGATACGGATTTGTGGTGCCGGATCCGCCGGTCCCTTGGCTGGATCGCGACGTGTTCATCCCGCGCGACGGAATCGAAGACGCGATGCACGGCGATAAGGTGCTGGTAAAAATGCAGCGCGTAACCGGCGCGGGAGAATCGCAGCGAACCGAAGGGCGAATCGTGCGCGTGCTGGGGCGGGCGCATGCGACGGTCGTGGGATTGTTTCGCTATGGCGCGCGCGGAAATTCGGTGCTGCCGTACGACGCGCGCATGCAACACGATATCGAAATTCCGCCGGGCATGGAGTTGACCCCGGGACTGGCGAAGAAACTCGGGTTCAGCGGCGCGGATGAACGGAGTGTGCGCGGGCGGCGCATCCCTCGGCTGGAAGAGTTGGACGGCGCGGTGGTGAATGTTGAAGTGGTGCGTTACCCGCGCGGAGGCATGGCTGCGACCGGGCGAGTGATTGAGATTTTGGGGCGGCCGGGCGAGCTGGGCGTCGACACGGAAATCATTATTCGCAAGCACCACTTGCCGCACGTGTTTCCCGCGGAGGTGATGAAGGAAGCGGAACGCCGTGCGCTCCCCGTGCAAGAAGCGGAACTCGCCGGGCGCGAAGATTTCCGGCACTTGCCGATTGTGACCATCGATGGCGAGACGGCGCGCGATTTTGACGATGCGGTGTACGTCGAGAGGCGCGTGGACGGCGACTGGCATTTGCAGGTGCACATCGCGGACGTGGCGCACTACGTGCGCACGCTAACGGCGCTCGACGGCGAAGCGCGGCTGCGCGGAACGTCCGTCTATTTTCCGGACCGCGCGGTGCCCATGCTGCCGGAGGCGCTTTCGAACGGCATGTGCTCGCTCAAGCCGCGCGAAGACCGGCTGGTGATGAGCGCGCTGATGGAGTTTGACGCCGCGGGTCGTATGCACAGCGCGCGGCTGGTGCCGGGGATTATCAAGTCCGCCGAGCGCATGACGTATACCAACGTGAACAAAGTGCTGGAGGGCGATGCCGAGGCCACCGCGCTGTACGCTCCGCTGGCGCATCATTTCCGCGACATGAAGGATCTGGCGTTGCTTCTGAACGCGCGGCGCAACGAACATGGCTCGATCGATTTCGATTTGCCGGAGCCGGTGATCGAGTTCGACGAGCAGCAGCGCAT
>Ga0307479_10001241_pt1 | contig 23273 bp, 22 predicted proteins | sample atmos_gasesECM4C_FD_203743 | JGI IMG/M metagenome (GOLD analysis project Ga0307479, IMG submission 203743) | Hardwood forest soil microbial communities from Morgan-Monroe State Forest, Indiana, United States - atmos_gasesECM4C_515 | ecosystem: Environmental > Terrestrial > Soil > Temperate... | reverse complement strand
CCTCCATGAGTTGCGGGGGAGCGCGTCGGAACGCTAGCGATCCGCACCTCGGTGCGCAACCCCCCGACTGGGCTGTAGTACGGTTGCCGCCGATGAGCCGCGTGCGCGCGCTGCGCGAGCACCCATGGACGGTTGCCTTCGCGGCGGTGTCCCTGCTCTTGGTCCTGCTCCACCTCGTCGCGCTCAACACCTCACCCCCCGGGCTCTACAACGACGAGGCGTCGATCGGCTACAACGCCTGGGCCGTCGCCCACCACGGCATCGACGAGCACGGCGCCCGGCTGCCGCTGTTCTTCGAGGCCTTCGGGGAGTACAAGAACCCGGTCTACGTCTACACGCTGGCGCCGTTCACCTGGGTGCTGCCGCTGACGCCGTACGTGGTGCGGCTGCCCGCCGCGCTGTTCGGGCTGCTCACCTGTGCCGCGGCGGCGATGCTCGCCTGGCAGCTGACCCGCTCGCGCCTGGTCACCATGCTGACCCTGGCCACCGCCGGGATGACACCGTGGCTGGTCCAGGAGTCGCGGCTGGGCTTCGAGGTGATCTCGGGCGTCGCCCTGCTGATGCTGGGGCTGTGGTTCCTCGCCCGCGCCACCGAGCGCGACTCGACGCGGTGGTTCGTCTGGGCGGGGGTGGTGCTGGCGCTGTCGATCTTCGCCTACACCACGTTGCGCGCGTTCGCGGCAGGCATGGTGGTGGCGCTGGCGTTGGCCTTTCTGCTGCCGGGCGCGCGACGCCTCACCCATTGGGCGTGGACGCTGCCGCCCATGCTCGTGGGATATGCAGTCCTGCTCGTCTACGGCATCCTCACGCCGGGAGCGCTGACGGCGCGCTTCAGCATCATCGGCATCGGCTACGACAGTCCCGGGGCCGCCACCCTGGTCGGGCGATTTGTGGCCAACTATGTCACGTACTGGGGGTTCCAGTTCCTCGCCATCCACGGCGACGACAACCTCCGCCACCACACGGGATTCGGCGGCGAGCTGATGGCGGTGACGCTGCCCGCGATCGCCGTCGGGGCCGTGATCTGCGTGCGGCGGATGCGGCGCGACCGGTTCTGCCGCGTCCTGGTGATCGGGGCCCTGGGGGCTCCCGTGCCCGCCGCGCTCACCTACGAGGGCACGCCCCACTCGCTGCGCGCCGCGCTGATGCTGCCCTTCCTGCTCGCCTTCAGCGTCTACGGCTGGCAGGCGATCGCCGGGCTGCTGACCGCGCGCCGCCTGGTGGCGCTGAGCGTGGCGGCGGCAGTTGCTGTCGAGGGTGGCGGATACTTCCACGACATGTACGTGCAGTACCCGGGGCGCGCCGTGACCGCGTTCGACACCGGCGAGGGGCCGGCCATCGACCGCGCCGCGCAGCTCGCCGGCGGGCACCAGGTGCTGCTGTCGACGAACCTCGACTCCGCCTACATCCAGGCGCTCTTCTACCTGCGACCCGATCCCCACGACTACGTGCGCGAGGGGCTTGCCGCACTGCACATGCGCGCCGAGGCGCCCGACGAGGTGACCCTCGACGCGCAGCCCGGAGACCTGATGGTGCTGGCGCCTTTCGACCCCATCCCCGATGGCGCGCAGGTGCTCGACGTCGAGCCGTCCCAGATCACCCCCGTCGCCATCGTGGCACGCCGCTGACGGCGCTGCAAACAAGCGTACGCGCGGCGCAACGCGTCCGAGCGGCGGCCGCTGTTATCCTCCGACCCTGGTTTGGTTCCAGGGAGAGAAGCGTCGATGACAGATGTGGTGATCGTTGAGGCCGTGCGCACGCCGTTGGGCCGCGGCAACCAGAAGAACGGCGACCTCAAGGACGTCCACGCAGTCAGGCTCGCCGCCCACGCTCTGCGCGAGGTGGTGAGCCGCGCCAAGGTCGACCCGGCGCTGGTCGAGGACGTCGTCTTCGGCTGCGTCATGCAGACCGGCGAGCAGGCGTGCAACATCGCCCGCCAGGCCGTTCTGCTCGCCGGCTTTCCCATCGAGGTCCCCGCCACCACGGTCGACCGGCAGTGCGGCTCCTCGCAGCAGGCCGTGCACTTCGCCGCCAACCTGATCCAGTCCGGCGTCTGTGACATCACCATCGCCGCGGGCGTGGAGAGCATGAGTCGCGTGCCCATGGGCAGCACCGTCATCCAGGGCCCCGGCTCGCCGTTCCCGCCGGAGCTGATGGAGCTCTACAACCTGGTCAACCAGGGCCTGGCCTGCGAGATGATCGCCGAGGAGTACGGCATCTCCCGCGCCGAGGCCGACGGCTTCTCCGCCGAGTCGCACCGCCGTGCCGCGCGCGCTCAGTCGGAGGGGCGCTTCGACCGCGAGATCGCCCCCTACGTGGTCGGTGAGAACGGCGACTCCCACGTCGTCTCGCAGGACCAGGGCATCCGTCCCAGCACCACCACCGACACCCTCGCCGGCCTGCAGCCGTCCTTCAGGCCCGACGGCATCCTCCACGCCGGCAACTCCTCGCAGATCACCGACGGCGCCGCCGCGATATTGCTGATGTCGCGGGAGAAGGCGCTGGAGATGGGTCTCACCCCGCGGGCGCGCATCCGCGCCCAGGCTGTGGTCGGCGTCGACCCGGTGACCATGCTCAAGGGGCCGATCCCGGCGACCACCAAGGTGCTCGCCAAGGCGGGCATGCAGATGTCCGACATCGACCTCTTCGAGGTCAACGAGGCGTTCGCCCCCGTGCCGCTGGCCTGGGCGCGCGAGCACCGTCCCGACATGGACCGGGTCAACGTCAACGGCGGCGCCATCGCGCTGGGCCATCCCCTCGGCGCCAGCGGCGCCCGCCTGATGACCACCCTGCTCCACGAGATGGAGCGGGCCAACAAGCAGGTGGGCCTGGAGACCATGTGCTGCGGCGGCGGCCTCGGCACCGCGACGATCATCGACCGCGAGGTCTGAGCGCCCGTCACGGGAGTGTCGCATTCGGCGGGAGCACGCTCAGGCCCCGTGCTATGCTCAGCCACGTCTCTACCCGCATCTCTTCCTGCAACGGACTGCGACGGATATGACCACCGGTACTGCCATGAAGAAGGTCCTGATCATCGAGGACTACTACGCCCTCGCCGACATCGAGTCCCTGCTCTGCACGATGGAGGGATACGAGGTGAAGGTGGCCAAGTCCGGCGATGAGGGTCTGGCCCTGTTCAGCGAGTTCCAGCCCGACCTGGTGCTGCTCGACCTCATGCTCCCCGGCGAGCTGAGCGGGTCCCAGGTCCTGGAGCGGATTCGCGCCGAGAACGGCAGCGAGCCGAAGGTCCTCGTGGTCAGCGCCCTGGTCAACCCGACCACCGCGCCCAAGCTCGAGGCGTACGGCAACGTGGAGACACTGGGCAAGCCCTTCAAGATCAAGGAGCTCGCGGCGCGCATCCAGGCGATGCTCGACGCCTGACCTCCCGCCGTGCGGGCCGAGCCACCGCCGCCTCCACGCCGCCGTCCCCGTGACGCGGAACGCCCTCTCCGCGCGTACGGAGGCCCCCGCCGCCGCTGCCCCTACCTGGAGCAGATCCTCCGCGACACCACCGGTCCCTTCGGGATGCTGACGCGCTACAAGGCCGACTGCCACGTCGACGGGCGCACCCACCGCTTCACCGGCCGCAACCCCATCCCCCCCTGCATCACCGAACCCGAGTCCTGCGCTCTGTACCAAGCCCAGCGCAGCGACGAAGACCGGCAAATCTCTCGCTACACGGATTAACGCGGGGGAGGGCACCTCCCCCGGTGAGCCTGGCTGTGGCGCACAGCCGTGCTCACTCCCCCTCCGCGGCGCGACTCCGCGCCGGCTACCGCGTGGCGAGGCCGCCAAGCAACGCCAGGGTGAGCAGCGCCCGAAACACAGTCGGATAGTCGTCGCTCGTGTACCTCAGGGTCCGCCCCGCCGGCCGCTCGACTCCGGGGACGGTCGCACCATAGTCGGCGGCGAGCGTCGTATGCGTGTCGCACTCCAACACATACGGCCCCTCGACCACAAACGGCTTCAGATGCCCCGCCGCCACGCGCTGCAACCCATCCCGCGCCGCCGCCGTGATGCGCTCACGTGCCACGGTGGGATGCAACGTGTACGCCGACTCCGCACCGAACGCAGCCTTGGTCGCCACCGTCGGCAGGTCCGGTCCCAACGCCGCGCGCGCCTCGGCGCATGTCGCCTCATCTCCGCACACGAGCGCGACCGGCACACCGTGATGCCCCGCCAGCGCCGCATTCAACGACGTCTCGGTCTGCCGCACCCCGTTGAGCCGCACCGCCCGAAACGTGCGCGACGAGTACGTGTGGTCGAGGATCGCCGGCGCCGACCCCGCCCCGCCGTGGTACCCGACGAACAGCGCCGCATCGAACCGCGGCCCGATCCCCGCCATCATGTAGTACGGCTTGGGAAACCCGATGCTGCACTCGGCGCGCGCGTCGAGCAGCTCGGGGTCGAGGTTGAGCATGCGCGCGTGCGAGTCGTTGACGACGATGCGCGTCGCTCCCTCGGCGACGGCGGCGCGCACCGCGGCGTTGGCCTCCTCGGTCATGAGGCGGCGCGCCTGGCGGTAGGCGTCGGTCTGCGCCGGGACGACCTGGTCGGCGGCGACGATGCCGGCCACCCCCTCCAGGTCGATGCTGACGTAGACCTCCATCAGCGCTCGGGAGCGCCGGGTCCTACCAGCTCGGCGACGTCCTCGGTCGCGGCAGCCGCGGTGTAGACGGCGAAGTAGCGCGCCTGCGGGTGGTGCATGACGATGGCCGCGGTCGACTGCTCGGGGACCAGCTGGAAGCCCTCGGTCAGCGACACCCCGATCGCCTGCGCGGGCACGATGCCGAACAGCACGCGGTGGTCCTCGAGGTCGGGGCAGGCCGGGTAACCCCAGGAGTAGCGACGCCCCTGCTCGGCGTCGAGGCCCAGCTCGCCACGGATCACTCCGTGCACGTACTCGGCGGTGGCTTCTGCCATCTGTGTCGAAAACCCGTGGACGCGGAGCATGTCGTCGTAGGCGCCGGACACCTGCAGGGCGTTGGAGCGCTCGCTCGCCTGCGCGCCGGCGGTGACGATCTGCAGCGCGACCACGTCGCGTTCGCCGTCACCGAGGGCGTCGCGCGGCCGGATGTAGTCGGCGAGGCACAGCCGGTTCTGCTCGGACTGGCGCGGGAAGTGGAAGCGCCCGATCTCCCGCGAGCGGTCGTCAGGGTGGAACACGACGACGTCGTCGCCCTCGGCCCACGCGGGCCAGTAGCCGTACACGGCCTGCAGGTCGAGGTAGCCGTCCCGCGCCACCTCGTCCATGCACAGGCGCAGGCGTGGCTCCAGCTCCTCGCGGAGCAGCTTCTCCCAGCGCTCGGGGTCGCGGATGCCGCGGAACTGCCAGCTCATCTTGAACAGCGAGTTGCGGTCGATGAAGGGATAGACGGCCGTGGGGTCGATGCCCCGCAGCACGCGCGCACCCCAGAAAGGCGGCACGGGGATGGGCGCGTCGGTGCGCGTGTCGCTGCGCGCAGGTCGCGAACCGTTGGGCGCGGCGCTCGCGGCCACCGCGCGCTCTGTCGCCTTCTGCTCCTCGCGCTCGCGGAACGTCTGCGCCTCGGCGGCGATGCGCGACACCAGCGCCGGACGCGTCGACTCGTCGACCAGCTGGTCCACCGTCTCCAGGCCCTCGAAGGCGTCCTTGCAGTAGAAGACGCCGGGCTCGTAGGCCCGCGTGCCCTCGACGTAGAGGATGCGCCGCCCGAAGCCGCGGTTGATGGCGGCGCCACCGATCAGCACCGGGAAGCTCAAGCCCCGCGCGTCCAATTCGCGCACGCAGGCGGGCATCTGCTTCGAGGTGCTCACCAGCAGCGCCGACAATGCGATGGCGTCGGCCCCCACCTCGACCGCCTTGTCGATGATGGTGTTGAGCGGCACCTGCTTGCCCAGGTCGAACACCGTGTAGCCGTTGTTGCTGAGGATGGTGTTGACCAGGTTCTTGCCGATGTCGTGCACATCTCCGAAGACGGTGGCCAGCACCACCTTGCCCTTGGTGTAGCCCTCCTTCTTCTCCAGGAACTGCTCCAGGTGGGCCACCGCGCGCTTCATCACCTCGGCGCTCTGCAGCACGAAGGGGAGGATCAATTCCCCGGCGCCGAAGCGGTCGCCGACGTCCTTCATCGCCGGCAGCAGGATGTCGTTCAGCACCTCGACGGGACCCCGGGACAGCAGGGCGAGGTCGATCTGCTCCTCGATGCCGTCCTTGCGCCGGTGCAGGATCTGCTGGTGGATGCGCTCCGGCGGCGCCATGCCGGCGAAGGGATCCTCCCTCTCCTCCTGCTGCGCCGCGCCCTCGTTCTCGTCGAACCAGGCGATGAAGCGCGGCAGCGCGTCGCTGCGCCGGTTGAAGATGAGGTCCTCGGCCAGCTCGCGCTGCTCGGCGGGGATGTCGAAGTAGGCGACGACGTGGGCGGGGTTGATGATCACCGTGTCCAGCCCCGCCTCGATGCAGTGGTGGAGGAACACGCTGTTCAGCACCGGCCTGGCCGCGGCGGCGAAGCCGAAGGAGACGTTGGACAGACCGAGGGTCGTGTACACGCCCGGCAGCTCGCGCTTGATCGCCCGGATGCCCTCGATGGTCTCGACCGCGGAGTCCAGGTACTCCTCCTGCCCGGTGGCCAGGGTGAAGGTCAGCGCGTCGAAGAGCAGCTGCGAGGGATGCAGCCCGTATTCGCCGACGGCGATGTCGACGATGCGCCGCGCCGCGAGCAGCTTGGTGTCGCGGGTCTTGGCCATGCCGCCGACCTCGTCGGAGCGGTCGATGGTCAGCGCGATCACCGCGGCGCCGTGGTCGCGGATCATGGGCAGGAAGGCGTCGGCGCGGGTGCGCCCGTCCTCCAGGTTGATCGAGTTGATCACGCACCGTCCCGGGTACGTCTCCAGCGCGGAGCGGACCACGTCGGCCTCGGTGGTGTCGATCACCAGCGGCGTCTCCACCGCCATCTGCAGCTTCTTGACCAGCAGCCGCATCTGCTCGGGCTCGTCGACGCGCTCGGTCAGCGCCACCTGGACGTCGAGGGCGTGGGCGCCGCTCTCCACCTGCTCGCGAGCGATGTCGAGGATGCCGTCGTAGTCGTCGGCGAGGAGCAGGCGCTTCATGCGCCGCGAGCCCTGCGCGTTGACGCGCTCGCCGATGAGCAGCGGGGCCGGCTCCTGGCGGATGGTGACGCTGCGTGTGGCGCTGGCAAGACGCGGCGCCAGGTCCAGGTCGCTGCGCTCGCGCGGCGCAGTTGACGCCACGCGTGACACCAACTCGCCGAGGTGCTCCGGCGTGGTGCCGCAGCAACCGCCGACCACGTTGACGCCGAACTCGGTGACGAAGCGGGCGAGCTCGTCGGCCATCGCCGCCGGCGTCAGCGGGTACACCGCCTGTCCGGCGACGTTGCGCGGCAGCCCCGCATTGGGGATGCAGGAGATGGGCAGGCGGGTGTGCTCGCACAGCCAGCGGATCGGCTCGCGCATGTGCTCGGGGCCGGTCGAGCAGTTGAGCCCGACCACGTCGACGCGCAGCGACTCGAGGATGGTCAGCACCGCGCCGATGTCGGTGCCGAGCAGCATGCGTCCCGAGGTGTCCAGCGACACCTGCGCCTGGATGGGCAGCGCGCGGCCGATGTCGGCGAAGGCGGCGCGGGCACCGAAGATGGCGGCGCGTGTCTCGAGGATGTCCTGCTGCGTCTCGATGATCAGAACGTCGGCGCCGCCCTCGACCAGCCCGCGCGCCTGGACGCGGAACGCCTCCACCAGCTCGGGGAAGCGGATGTTGCCCAGCGAGGGATCGTCGGACGACGGCAGGAAGCCGCTCGGTCCCATCGATCCCGCGACGAATCGCGGCTGCCGGGACGTCGCGTACTCGTCGCAGACCTCGCGGGCCAGCGCCGCCGCCTGCGCGTTGAGCTCGTGGGTGCGCTCGGCGTTGTGCCACTCGGCGAGGCGCAACGGCGTGGCCTGGAAGCTGTTGGTCTCGACCACGTCGCAGCCGGCGTCGAGGAAGGAGCGGTGGATGTCGCGCACCACGTCGGGACTGAACAGCGTCAGGCCGTCGATCCAGCCCTCCAGCTGGGGGCCGCCGTAGCTGTCCGGGGTCAGCGTGCAGGACTGCAGGCTCGTCCCCATGGCGCCGTCGAAGACGAGCACGCGCGACCGCAGGGCGGCGAGGTAGGGCGAGTCGACTGCGCTGGGATTGCGTGGCGCCATCGAGCGATTCTACCCAGGGTGGCGCGGAGGCTCAGCGCACCGACTGCAGCGTCACGTCGAGCGGCTGGTCGGAGGCGACCAGATGGGCCATGGCCAGGCCCACCCCGGGGCAGTACCACAGCAGTCCGGTCCCGGTGAAGCTCTGGTTCCCCGCCAGCCTGGTGGTCGAGCGCAGCGACACCGCCACGCAGCGTTCGAAGGTGCGCCCCGCCAGGCTGACCGACACCGGGCCGAGCACGGTGCGCTGCTCGTCGACCGTCTGCACCGAGATCACCCCGGTGCGGTGGTCGTGCCAGCTGGCGCCAGGCGAGAGTGGCAGCAGCAGGTCGCGCACGGCGCCGCCGGTGGCCGTCCTGACGATGCCGTCCGAGCGCACCCGGATGGTCGAGCCGCCCAGTCCGAGGGGCAGGGTGGCGTCGCCCGCCTGCAGCGTGGACGTCGAGTCCACCGAGGCGGTGAGCTCCCCGGCGATGGTGCGGACGTCGCTGACGTTCAGGGTAACGCTGCCCTCAAGCCCGCTGCCGCTGAGCCGGTAGACGAGCTGGGCTCCCTTGTGGAGCGGCGCGTAGGCGTCGATGCGGTCGGTGAGCGGCGCGCCACCCGGGGTGAGCGCGGCGACCGGCACGATGGCCAGGGCCGCTGCGATCAGCGCAATGGCGGCCGCCGGCCGCGCCCATCCTGGCAGCGGCCGCCGCTGCGCCACCCGCACCGCTCGCGTCGCCCTGCTCGGCTGCTTGGCCGGGGGCAGCAGCCCGGGGATCCGGGCCCGCACCCCGGGCGGGGGGACCGGCAGGTCCAGCGCCGCGAGCGCCGCACGCCACGACTCGGCCAGCGGCGCCGCCTCCTCGATGGCTCCGGGCACGCCGCTGGCGACGGGGTCGAGCACCGCCTCGAGCTCCGGTGGCAGCCGCCCCAGGTCGCGGAGCATCGAGGCGCAGTCGGCCACGTCGGCGGCTCGGCGCAGGCTGCGCGCCATGTGGGAGCGGGTCAGCGCGGGCAGCAGCCCGGCGTCCTCCCACCGCGGCGCCCCCGAGGCGTCGATGCCCACCGCCGCTGCGGACACAGAGCCGTGGGACAGCCCCGCCGCATGGAGCGCGGCAAGCCCGTCGAGGAGGACGCACCCGAGAGGGGCCAGCGTGTCCGTGTCGAGCTTGGCGGCCTTGCGCCGCTCGACCAGCGTCCAGTGGTCGGCGGGGCCGATCACGGCGACCCGACCGTCGGGGTCGACGAGCTGGTCCAGCACGGGGGCGACGGCCGGGTGCTGCAGCGCCGCGAGCCCGTCGAGCACCGCGGTGAGCCGGTCGGGGTCGTCCTCGCCGGCGACGACGCGCACGCGCACTGGACCCTCAGGCCCTTCGCCGGCGTAGACGTCGCCGAGCCGGTCGTGGCGGAGCAGCTCGGCCAGCGCGTAGGGGCCGACACGCTCCGGTGCGGCCGCGGCCGTGGGCGCGCTCTTCCGCTGCGGCATCGGGGTGCCATGCTACCCTGCGGAACGGCGCGCCTCCCACGCCACAGTCGTGGCCTGTCCGCCGTTTGCAATCGAGAACTGGAGCGAAAAGAGACTTTGGCTCGCCGTCCCCCCAGACCAGGAGGCGCAAGGCGCCGCGGTCCCGCGCGCCGTCGCGACGGTGGACCCGCTGCCGGTGCGGCCGTCCAAGAGGTCAAGGAGGAGACGATCGAGATGGACGCCACCGTCGTCGAGCCTCTTCCCAACGCCATGTTCAAGGTGAAGCTGCAGACGGGGCAAGAGGTGCTCGCCTACACCTCCGGGAAGATGCGCAAGTTCTACATCCGCATCCTCATAGGCGACAAGGTCCGGGTCGAGCTGAGCCCGTACGACCTGACCCGCGGGCGCATCACCTTCCGCTACAAGTAGGCGCGGCCCGCCCTGCCGGTGATGCCGCGGTGATCACCTACATCGTCGTCGTCCTGGTGGTGATCGCGGTGCTGTACCTCAGCTTTCGCGCCCTGGGCGGGGGCACCACGGTGACCCCGGAGGACTACCGCACAGTTCTGGCCAGACTCGGCGAATTCACGGCGGCCCGCGCCGCGGAGCTCGACGGCGCGCTGAGCGCCGACTCCGTCCGCAGCGCCGAGTCACGCCGGCGCGAGGCCGACCCGCTGGTCGCCGCCGCCTCGGCCGCGCGCAAGAAGCTCACCGGCTACCAGGAGCAGCTCAGCCGCCTCGAGCCGGACAGCGACGGCCCGGAGCCCGACGTCCTGGAGTCCGCCCGCTCCCTGCTCAGCGTCGCCATCGAGGACCTGGGCTGGGCCTGCCGCATGCTCGAAGCCGGCAACCACAACGACAACCAGGGCGTGCAGCGCGCCGTCGCCACGTTGCGCTCCGCGGCCGACGAGTGCATCCAGGCCGCCCAGCGCCTCCTCGGTGGGGTATCGGCCGAGATCTCCTAACGGCGGCGCGAGAAGAAGCGTCGCGCTCGGCGCGGCTCGTCCCCGCCGCCACGACGCACCGCCGCGCGCACGATGAGCGTCACGGCAGCCACCGTGCCGGCGAACATGGCGATGACGAGGATCGTCGCGGCCTGACCCATCAGCGCCTCACGACCCGGAGCGGAAGAACTCGACCGTCTCCCGCAGCCCGTCCTCCAACGTCACCGTAGGCGCCCAGCCCAACGCCGACGCCGCCAGCGACGCGTCGAGACAGGAGCGTCGCTGCTCGCCGGCCTTGGCCGTGCCGTGCACCGCGTCGACGTCGACGCCACATGCCGCGCGCAGCATGGCGAACAGCTCGTTGACGTCGACCTCGCGCCCCGTGCCCACGTTGTACGCGCCCAACGCCGAGGCCTCCGCGGAGGCCGCCAGCAGGTTGGCCCGCACCACGTCGCCGACGTACACGTAGTCGCGCGTCTGCGTCCCGTCGCCGTTGATCACCGGGGCCTCCCCGGCCAGCAACTTGCGGGCAAAGATGGCTACAACTCCCGCCTCACCGTGGGGGTCCTGGCGCGGACCGTAGACGTTGGCGTAGCGCAGCGCGCAGAACTCCAGGCCGTACAGCGACGCGTAGACGCCGCCGTACGCCTCGCCGCACAGCTTGGCCGCGCCGTACAGCGACGCTGGCGCGGCAGCGTGGGTCTCGGGGGTGGGGATCACCGAGGTGTCGCCGTAGATCGCCCCACCGCTGGAGGCGAAGACGACGCGCCGCACCGACGCGGCGACGCAGGCCTGCAGCAGGTTGACGGTGCCGAGCACGTTGACGTCGGTGTCGAGCAGCGGCTCGGCGATGGAGCGGCGCACGTCGATCTGCGCCGCCTGGTGGAAGACGACGTCGGGCTGCTCCGCGCGCACCACGTCGACCAGCCCCGAGTCGCGCACGTCGACGACGTGCATCCGCGCCCCCTCGGCGACCGACGAACGCGTGCCCCGCGAGAGGTCGTCGACGACGGACACACTCCATCCCGCGGAGAGCAGCGCGTCGACGATGTGCGAGCCGATGAAGCCCGCCCCGCCGGTGACCAGCGCCCTCACCCGCTGGGCTCACCCGCAAGACGCGGCGAGCGCGGCTGGCGCACGTGGGTGATGGCGAAGAACATGAAGCCGATGACCACCACCGACCCGTAGGAGATGCTGCGGTCGAGCACGGTGATCGAGGCGGCGGCCGACCTGGGCACGTCGGCGACCGTGCCCAGCACACCGACCATGCCCGCCTCCACCAGACCCAACCCGCCGGGGGTGAACGGCACCGTGGTCAACAGCGCCGCGACCAGCGCCACCAGCAGGAACTGCGACGGATGCATCAGCGACTGGAAGTCGAGCGCGGCCACGACGAGGCCGAGTCGCGTCCCCTCCAGGCACCACACGGCGACCGTCAGCAATACGACGAGAGGCCAGGGCGAGAGTGACTGCACGGTCCCCTTGCGGAAGTTCTCGTAGCGCCCGCTGATCCGCACGGGCAGGCGATGCACCAGGCGCTCGCCGCGTCCTGTGGCCATGATCACCACGACCAGGACGCCGAAGATGGCGAGCAGTCCGCCCGCGATCGTGTACGGCACCAGCGAGCCGGGGACCTTGTTGTGAAAGGTGATCGCGCCGGTGGCGAGGAGCAGTCCCATGAGCACGACGAGGTCGAGGAGGCGCTCGGCGATGATCGTGCCCAGCGCCTTGCTGCCGCCGACGTGCTCGCGCTGGCGCACCAGGAAGGCGCGATAGACGTCGCCCATCTTGGCGGGGATCACGCAGTTGACGAAGAACGACGCGTAGACGATCTCGAAGAGCGACCAGGTGCCGATTCGCTCACCTGCGTTGCGCAGCAGGAAGTGCCAGCGCACGCCGCGCAGACCCATGGCGCCGACGAAGGCGATCAGCGCCAGCGCATAGAGGCGCAGGTCGGCGTGGCGGATGTGGTCCCAGGTGTCGCCCCAGTTGATGCCGCCCTGCCTGATGGCGACGGCGACGATGGCCGCGGCGATGAAGAAGGACAGCAGCGTTCGCCACGAGAGAAGGCGTGAGGCCAGCGCTGGAGCGGGGGCGGTCTCCACGACCTCGGCCTGGTCGGCAGGCATTGCCGGAACCCTAGCACGCGCCCGGGACCGTCTAGCTCCCCTGATCGGTGCGCTGCGCCGCGCGCCGCATCCGGCTGATCAGCGGCGCCTCCTCCTCCTGGCGCATGCCTCCGTGGGCGCGCATCTCCCGCTCGGCGAGGACGCGGACGACGTTGTCGAGATGCGGCGAGACCCCGGCGTCGCGGGCGGCCCGCTCCCCCGCCGAGCGGCTGTCCCAGACCCGCACCTGGAAGATCGCCTTCAGCGCCGAGTAGGGGACGGCCAGGGTGCGCAGCTCCTCGCTGCCGCGCTCGACGAGCTGCCAGATGCCGCCGTGGCGGCCCAACCTGGCCTCGGGCGCAATGTAGGCGTGGAGCAGCTGTCCGTCGAGAAAGTGGAAGACCGCCTTGTCCCAGGCCTCGACCGTGGCCCGGTCGGGCGCCTCCTCGACCTCCCCGACGATGATCTGCCGGATCGCCGTGGTTGGGATGAGCGCACGTTCTGAGTTGGCGTCAACGTTCTCTACTTGGGCTTCCAGGACGGGGAGCTCGAAGGTGAGCTCGGGGGTCTCCGCGAAGAGCACCTCGCCGTCCAGGAAGGAGATGACGACAGCGGGCATGTGCTGGGAGAGTACGCCACCTCCCGCTCGCGACGAGGTGATGGCGAACGTGTCGCGGCATTGTCACCGCGAAGTCACAGGTCGATAGCGACCGGGGAAGGTACGATGCTGGGAAGGGAGGACGAGCGGGTAGGAGCAGTTCGGGCAGGGGTGATGCAGCACATGTCTTGCGGGAGCCGCGGGCTTCTGGCGCGCCTTCGCGACGCCGGCCGGTCACGCACGCTCGCGGTCGCCTCGGCGGCGGCGATCGCGCTGCTGCTCGGCGCCTCCGGAGCGGCGGCGCACGGCAACGGCCGCGGCGGCGACGAGCACGGCAGGGGTGGCGAGGTCCACACCGTGGTGCAGGCGATCGGCCACGGCCACGGAGAGGGCGGCGACGACCACGGCGCCCACGGCCCCGGCCCAGGACAGGGCGGCGACGACCAGGGCAAGGGCGACGACAAGAAGGCGGACCTGCCCACCGCGGGCGGCGTCACCACTGTCCCCGTCCCCCCCACAGCGACCAAGACGCGCGCCACCCGGACCAGCGTGCCGTTGGCGCTGCCTGCCAACGCCGGCACCGCGCCGGCCAATCAGGCGAAGGCGACGACCACGCCCAGGCCCGTCGCGGCGGCGAATCAGTCGGCACGCCGTGCCCCGTCGGGGCCTGCGCCCGCTGCCACGACGCCGCGCCCCCTGCCGCCGCTGCCCGGCCCGAGCTCGCCGCTCATCACCCTGCCGCCGCTCGTGCTCATCCCGCCGCTGGCCCTGCCCGCGGCGCCGTCGTTCAACCCGCTGGTCGGCAGCATCGGCCTGGTGCCGCTGGTGGTCGTGCTGGCCGCCATCCTGGTGCTCGGCGGTGTCCTCGGGGTGCGTCTGCTGCGGAGGAGCCGTTGAGCTGATGCGGGGCAGCGGTGTCCGCCCGATGCGGCGGCGGGCGTCGTTCTCGGTCAGGTTCGCGATCATCCTCGCCATCCTCGGCGTGCTCATCGCCGGGGCCACGGCGGCGATCCCCCTCGACCTCGCCGCCAACGAGTCGCGCACCGTGGCCCTGGACAGCGCCGCCACCAAGGCGACCATCGCCGCCAACCTGGTCTCCGCGCAGCGCGAGTCGCTGCACCAGTTCGTGCGCGGCGTGGCGGGCTCCATGGCGGGTCCGCTGAGCACCGGCGACACCGGCACCGCGACGCAGGTGCTCGCCCGCGAGTCGCTGGTGACCGCGGCCGACGACCTGCTCGGCTGCACCACCGCGTCGACGCGCACCGTGCTGCGTCAGGGACGCGCGCTCGGCGACGGCGACGCGACCCGACTTGTCCTGCTCAGCGACGTCGACCGGGGGCAGCCCTGGGTGCTCGACGGCGACGGCACGCCGTGGCTCGTCGACGCCGTCGACATTCCCTCGCTCACGCCGCCGGCGAAGGTGTTCGTGGGCAGGCCGCTGCAGCAGTCGTTCGTCGCCCAGCTCACCGCCGACCTGGGCGGCGGCGGTGACGCGGCGCAGCTCGCCGTGCTGCACGACCGCACCATCGGCTCGGACTCCATGCTCGGCGGCGTCGGGGTGCGCCGCGGCGAGGCGCTGCCGTCGTCGCTGCAACCCGCGCTGCAGAGCACGACGCACGATCCCATGCTGCTGACCGTCGACGGGCGCAGTGTCGCGGCTGCTGCGGCGTCGCTCGGGGACGGCGTGGCGCTCCTGGTCACCACCTTCGTCGGGCCCAGCGCCGGCTTCCTGTCGAGCGTCATCGGCCCGGTGGCGATCATCGCCGCGGCCATGATCCTGCTCTCGCTGCTCGTCGTCTTCACCATGGTGGAGCGCGACCTGCAGCGACCGCTGCGCCGTCTCGACCGCGCCGTCGCCGGGCTCGCGCGCGAGGACTTCGACGTCCCCATCCCGGTCGGCGGTGACGACGAGCTGGGCCGCCTGGCGACGACGTTCGAGCAGATGCGCCGCACTCTGCGCGCCACGCTGACCGGCGCCGAGGCGCGCGCGACCATCGCCCACGAGCTGACCGCGTCGCAGCCGCTGCACGTCGCGCTGCAGCGCGTCTGCGAGCTGCTGCGCGACACCACCGAGGCGCAGTCGGCGCTGTTCGTCGTCGCCCATACGGACGTCGCCGAGGCCTTCGTGTCCGGCGCGGGACTGGAGCGCGACGTCGACGCTGAGCGACTCCTCAGCGGCGGCGGCCCGCTGGCCGGCGCCTTCGACATGGAGGAGACCGCGCCGCTGCAGGCGATCGCGCTGCCCGGCTGCGGTGAGGCGGAGGCGGGGATGCGTGAGATCTGCGCGTCGCCGATGCGCATCGGCTCGCACACCTTCGGCGTCATCGCCCTCGCCGACAAGTCGCTGGGCTTCAACGCCGCGGACCTGGCCCTGGTCTCGTCGGTGGCGGAGCAGACCGCGCTCGCGCTGGAGCGCTTCCGCATCCTCGCCGTGGTGCAGCGCCAGGCCAGCACCGACGAGCTGACCTCGCTGTACAACTACCGCTTCCTGGTCGACTACCTCGACCAGCAGATCGCCTTGGCCGAGCGGCTCAAGTCGCCGCTGGCGGTGCTGATGCTCGACCTGGACAGGTTCAAGCAGCTCAACGACACCCACGGCCACCACGCCGGCGACGAGGCGCTGCGCGGCTTCGCGCGCACCCTGCGCCAGTCGATCCGCCGCTCCGACCTGGCGGCGCGCTACGGCGGCGAGGAGTTTGTGGTGGTGATGGCCAATACCAACGGCGAGGAGGCGCGCCTGGTCGCCGAGAAGATCCGCCGCGCCGTCGCCGACATGGCGCTGCAGCTCGGTCCCGACATCGAGGAGACGTCGGTGACGGTGAGCATCGGCGGCGTCGCCTATCCCGACGACACCGGCGACGCGCGCCAGCTGCTGCGCCTCGCCGACGACGCCCTGTACCGCGCCAAGCGGACGGGTCGCGACCGCGTCTGCTTCGTCGGCGACGGCACGCGACGGCGTACCCTGCTCGGCCATGAGCAGCGGCCCGGCGATCGATCTCCGCAGTGACACCTTCACCGTCCCCGACCAGGCGATGCGCCAGGCCATGGCCGGCGCCGACGTGGGTGACGACGTCTGGGGTGAGGACCCCACCGTCAACGCGCTGGAGGCGCACGTCGCCGAGCTGCTCGGCAAGCAGGCCGGGATGTTCGTGCCCAGCGGCACCATGGGCAACCTCGTCGCCGTCTGCGCGCAGACGCAACACGGGGACGAGATCGTCCTCGACCGCGAGAACCACATGGTGGTCTACGAGGTGGGTGGCGCGGCCGCGGTCGCCGGTGTGCAGATGCGCTTCCTCGATCCGCCGCGCGGCGTGCCCAGCGCCGCCGAGGTGGTGGCCGCGGTGCGCACCGAGAACATCCACTACCCCATCTCGCGGCTGCTCTGCCTGGAGAACACCCACAACCGTCGTGGCGGGGCGGCGATCGCGCCGTCGCTGATCGACGCGGCCGCCGAGGCCGCGCACGCGCACGGGCTGCGGGTGCACTGCGACGGCGCGCGGCTGTTCAACGCCGCCGTCGCCTGCGACGTCGCGCCGGCGCGGCTGGTGGAGCGCTGCGACTCGGTGTCGGTGTGCCTGTCCAAGGGACTCGGCGCGCCGGTGGGCTCGGTGTTCGCGTCCGACGCCGCCACCGTGGCGGTGGCGCGGCGCTGGCGCAAGCGACTCGGCGGCGGCATGCGCCAGGCCGGGGTGCTCGCCGCCGCGGGGCTCTACGCGCTGCGCAACAACGTCGAGCGGCTGCGCGAGGACCACGACAACGCGCGGGTGATCGCCGATGCCCTCGGCGGCGTGCCGGGAGTGCGCCTGCTGCTGCCCGAGGTGCCCACCAACATCGTGCTCGCCGAGTGCCCGATTCCCGCCGCGCAGGTGGTCGAGCGCGCGGCGTCTGTGGGCGTGCTGGTGACCGACATGGGTGGGCCGCTGCTGCGGGCCATGACCTACCTCGGCGTGTCGCGTGAGGACGCGGACGAGGCGGCGCAGCGGCTGCACGGCGTGCTGGTTCAGCTCGCCGCGTAGGGGCTGCAGAAAAGAAAAGCCCCCGCCGTGACGGCGGGGGCCTTCGTTCTTACCGGACGAGACTCAGGCGGACGGAGTGCCCGGGCTCGTGGTGACCGCGGCGGGAGCCGTCGCGGCCTTGCGCGCGCCGCGCCGTGCGCCTGTGCGGCGGGCGGTCGTGGTGCGCTTGGCGGCGGGAGCGCGCTTCGCGGTGGTGGCGCGCTTCGCGGTGGTCGCGCGCTTGGTGGCGGTGCGACGCTTCGCCGGGGCGCGCTTCGCGGTGGTGGCGCGCTTCGCCGTGGTCGCCCGCTTGGTGGTGCGGCGCTTCGCGGTGGTCGCCCGCTTGACGGTGCGACGCTTCGCGGTGGTGGCGCGCTTCGCGGTGGTCGCGCGCTTGGTGGTGCGACGCTTGGCGGGGGCGCGCTTCGCGGTGGTCGCCCGCTTGGTGGTGCGACGCTTCGCGGTCGTCGCCTTCTTGGTGGTCCGGCGCTTGGTGGTCGCCTTCTTCGCGGTGCGACGCTTGGCCGGTGCGGCGGCGCCGCCCATCATCTTGGCGACCATCTTCTCGACGGCCTGGAGACGCTTCTCCAGCTCGCTGCCGAGACTCGCCACCGCCTTGACGAGATCGCCACCGGCGCTGCGACGCGCCGCCACGCGACGAGTCGCCCTTTTGACGGTCGCCCGGCCACGCGTACTCAGCGTGCCCACGACTCCCGTCGATTTGCGTCTGCCTCTTGCCATTGGGCTCGGGCCTCCCATGGTGCGGCCGCTGACTGTACGACCGCCACGGTTGCGTTGTAGCAGGACGTGGAAAAAACACGCTGGCCTGCCGGTCGCGCATAGCATGGTCGATGCCATTTCGCTTGTCAACACATGTTGCAGGAATGCGGCCGTCGTCATGCCACCATTCCACCGAGTTCTGGCCACGGCGGACATGTACGCGACGGCGTTCTGAGCCGTCGTGTCAGAAACGCGAGGAGCGTTGCGCGGCGTGTGCGACGGCGCCGCGCGGAGCGGCTGCACAGCGCTGCTTGCACGGCAAAAATGACGCACGTGTGCACGCCGCACGCAGCGGCGCTGCGACCCGGCGCGAGTCTGCACGGCGGCCGCAGTGCGCGTGTGCAGACTCGCGTCGACGCGGCGTCGCGCGCACCGCGCCGTTGTCGATGCGCGTTGCTGCGTGCGGAATACTGCGGACTTGGCCCGCGACTGGGGCGCGACCCAGTCCCGGCGCAGTCCGGTCCAGTCCGGCCTGTCCCGGGTGGGCTTGCGGCGGACGGGGGCGGCGTGCAAGAATCCGTCTATAACGCAGCGCGTCATGCTCGTGCAGGCACGGTGCAGCCCCCCCGAACCCCCTTTGGAGACCCACCTGAGATGGTCCTGACCGAGACCCTTCCCACGCCCGTCCGCCGCCCCGTCGAGCAGTTCGTCGAGGACCTCGTCGAGGCCGGTGAGCCCGTCTTCCGCGCCGTTGCCGAGGCGGCCCAGCAGGCCCGCGAGACCGCCATCGACCTGGCCTACGCCACCGTCGGCGCCCTCGACCTTGCCCAGGAGCAGATCCTCAAGGCGGCGCGCCTGGCCCGCTGACGGGGCCCGGCGCTCGGGAGAGGGGGCCGTTCTCCCGGGTCAAGGCGCGCTGGAGACCGTATAGTCGCCAGCGGTGAGCACGATCGAGCCGCGGAGTGGCGTGCTGGAAACGCACGTCATCAAGAAGTACTCGAACCGCAAGCTGTACGACACGTACACGCGGCGGTACGTGACCCTCGACGTCATCGCCGACCTGCTCCGCGACGGCCACGAGGTGCGCGTCGTCGACCGCAACACGGGCGAGGACATCACCGCCGTCACCCTCAGCCAGATCCTCCTCGACATGGAGCGGCACCGCCGCGGTCCGCTTCCCGAGCCGGTGCTCGTCGACCTGGTCAAGGAGCGCGGCGAGCAGCTGCTCGGACTGGTGCGCGCCTCGCTGTCGCTGCCGCAGGGCATCCGCAAGCGCGCCGCGCAGAGCATCGAGCGCGGCGCGGAGCGCATCGAGGGACGCGCCGACGACGTCCTCACCCTGGGACTGCACAACCTCAACATCGCCACCGTCGAGGACATGCAGCGCCTGGAGCGCATGGTGGAGGACCTCTCCGAGCGCGTCGAGGAGCTGCTCCGCCAGCAGGGCAACCACCGCCGCGGCACCGGCCGTCGCGCCTGACCAGGAGCGCATGAGCTCGGCACCGCCACAGCCGCGCGCCGCCGAGGGCTCCGCGTACGCGACGGCGCAGCACCAGTTCGACGTCGCCGCCGACCAGCTCCACCTCGAGGACGCGCTGTGCCTGGTGCTGCGCGAGGTCAAGCGGGAGCTGGTGGTGCACTTCCCCGTCGAGTTCGACGACGGCGAGTTCCAGGTGTTCACCGGGTTCCGCGTGCAGCACAACATCGCCCGCGGTCCGGCCAAGGGCGGGCTGCGCTACCACCCCGCGATGACGCTCGACGACTGCCGCGCCCTGGCCATGTACATGACCTGGAAGGCGGCGCTCGTCGAGCTTCCCTTCGGCGGTGCCAAGGGGGGAGTCGTCGTCGCTCCGCATTCGCTCAGCGAGGCGGAGCTGGAGCGACTCACGCGACGCTTCACCACCGAGATCGCCCTGCTGATCGGTCCGGAGAAGGACATTCCCGCGCCCGACCTGGGCACCGACTGGCGGGTGATGGCCTGGATCATGGACACGCTCTCCATGCACGCCGGCTACTCCGTGCCGGCGTCGGTGACCGGCAAGCCCACCGAGATCGGCGGCTCGGCGGGGCGCTACCAGGCCACCGGCCGCGGTCTCACCACCGTCACCATGCAGGCGATGCGCGACCACGGCCTGCGCGTCGAGGGCGCGTCGCTGGCGGTGCAGGGTTTTGGCCAGGTCGGGTCACAATGCGCGACGCTGCTGGGCGCGCTGGGGATGCGCGTCGTCGCCGTCAGCGACAGCCGCGGCGGCATCCACAACGCCGCCGGCCTCGACCTTCCCGCCCTGCACGCGCACCGCCGCGACGGCGGACGCGTCTCCGACTTCGGCGGCGGCGACCCGATCAGCAACGAACAGCTGCTGGCGCTGGACGTCGACGTGCTGGTCCCCGCCGCGGTCGAGTCGCAGATCACCATCCGCAACGCCGATCGCGTCCGTGCCCGGGTGATCTCGGAAGGCGCCAACGGCCCGGTCACCCCCGAAGCCGAGACTGCGCTGATCGACAAGGGCGTGATGCTCATCCCCGACATCCTCGCCAACGCCGGCGGGGTGGTGGTGTCGTACTTCGAGTGGGTGCAGGACCTGCAGGCCCTGTTCTGGGAGGCCCCCGAGGTCAACGCGCGCCTCGAACAGATCATGAGTCGCGCCTACGCGCAGGTCCGCGACGTCTCCCGCGAGCGCCGCCTCACGTTGCGTGAAGCCGCATACCAGATCGCCGTGGAACGCGTCGCCGCCGCCACCAAGGTGCGCGGCATTTTCCCTTGAGGGGAGTCCGAAGTTACTCGGCGCCGCGCACGCCGCCGGGTGGGCGGAAGTCGAATCGGTAGCCGATCCCCGGCACCGCGTGGATGTAGGTGGGATGTTCGCCTGCCGGCTCGACCTTGCGGCGCAGGCGGTAGACGTGCGCGTCGACGCTGCGGGCGTCGAGCTCGGCGCCCTGTCCCCACACCTGCTGGATCATCTCGCTGCGCGAGACGACGCGTCCCGAGCGGGAGGCGAGCAGGGCGAGCAGGTTGAACTCGGTGGGCGTCAACGCCACGACGTCGCCGTCGCGCAGCACCTCGTGGCGGCCGAAGTCGATGATCAGGCCGGGGAACTTCAGTCGCCCGGGACGGACCTGCGCGGACGAGCGGCGCTGGCGGCGCAGCTGCGCGCTGATCCGGGCGGCGAGCTCGCGGATCTCGAAGGGCTTGGCGACGTAGTCGTCGGCGCCGATCTCCAGGCCGACGACGATGTCCACGGTGTCGTGGTTGGCCGACACCATGACGATGGGCACCTCGATGCCCGCGCCGCGCAGGCGGCGGCAGACATCGAGGCCGGTCATGCGCGGCAGGTTGAGGTCGAGGACGATCAGGTCGGCGTCGGACTGCTCGGCGAGCTGCAGGCCCTCGACACCGTCGGACGCGGTCTTCACGGTGAAGCCGTACTCCCGGCCGAGCATCGACATCATGCTCCACATCACCGGGTCGTCGTCGATGACCAGGACGGTCGTCTCGGCGACCGGAGCGGGGGCGTCGGTGTCGGTCACAGGGTCGAGCAGTTGGGAATGAGGGACAGCGCTCATCGCAGTCGAAATTCTTTACGGCGCGCGTCACGGCACTTCGCAGCAACCGGCGACGGCCGGGTTACGAGCTCACGTCGTGGCGGCCACGGCGCAACGCGAGCGACGCGCGTCGGTGAAACCGCCGTGACGCTGAGCTCAGTTCGACGCGCTCAGTTCCTCATAGATGATCGGCGCCCATGTGGCTCCTGACCATTCCATGACGTAGTACGGGTCGGACTGTCGCCACGGCGCCGGCGTCTCCCGGGCGGGGATGACCGCCTGGCCGAGGGCCAGCAGGCGGCCATGTGTGGTGTCGGCGATCACCGCCTCGACGCGCTCGGGGTAGCCCTGCTGAAGGATCTCGGTGTAGACGCCGCGCTTGTACTGCTGTGCCCGGGCCGGACCGCCCGCGTCCGACGGCGCCCACACCACCACACCCCCCTTGCGCTTGTCCCAGCCCGCCCCGCCCGTGGGGATGGGGTAGCTGTAGCGCGAGGCGGGACCGCGGCTCCAGCCCGTGCCCGTCCACGTCCACACCTGGGCGAAGTCCTGCGGCGCGGCGCCGTACAGGACCACGGCCTTGTCGTCCGGGTCCCAGGCGAGCTGCGGGTAGCGCGCAGCGGGGAGGTCGGCGCGGCGGGTCCAGGCGTGGGCGTCGTAGGTCCACGTCTCCGCCGGGCGTGGGGAGCTGCTCCCGGTGCACTGGTCGGTGAAGGTGACCACCATCTGGTTGTGCTCGTAGTCCCACGCCCCCTGGAACGGGAGCATGCAGTCGGGCGCCGCGGGAGTCGGTAGCGGCGTCACCGCGCCGTTGAGCCAGAGCTGGAAGGAGCTGCCCAGGAAGGCGACGCCGTGCAGCCCCGGCGCGTCGACGAGGAACCCGTTGCCCCCGAGGCCGCCGCCGTGTGGCTGGGTGCGCTGCACCCAGGCGCCCTGCCAGGTCCAGACGGCATCGGACCCGCCCGACCGGCTGACGCCGTCGTAGGCGACGATCTGCTTGTCGGTGCTGTCCCAGACGGCTGACACGTTGTGGAAGGTCGGGACCACCTCGGCCGAGGGCGACGCGGCCGGCGTGCTCACCTGCGGCGACGGCGCGGCGGGCGGCGGGGACACCGCGGGCGCGGGTTGCCGGCCGTTGAGCCGTCCATGCAAGCCGATGCCACCGACCACGCCGCCGACCGCCACCACCAGCGCAAGGGCGACCGCCGCCAACAGCGGCCGAAGCTCCCGCTGACTCCCCACCCCTCGGGGCTCGCCGAGCGCGCGGCCCGGCGCATACGGCATTGCAGTCAACTCCGCGCCGGCGTCGTGCAGGCGCTCACGCAGGCTGCGCTCGAACGCGTCCATCACTGCTCCTCCCGCAGCTGCTCGGCCAATCGCGCTCGCGCCCGGGCGAGGTGGTTCTCCACCGTGCGGGGCGACAGCCCCAGCTCGCGCGCCACGTCCAGGGTGCTCAGGTCCTGCCAGTAGAAGAGGACAACGCAGGCGCGCATCCGCGCAGGCAGGGTGGCCAGCGCCGACAGGCAGTCCATGGTGTCGGCCGACCAGCCCAGCTCCTCCGTCGCGACGGAAGGGGAGTGCAGCAGCGGCAGCCGCCGCAGCTCCCCAGCCAATCGCTGCCGCCGCCGCAGTGCTCGCCGGACCAGAGCGAGACGCAGCCACGGCCACGCGGGCTCACGCAGGTAGGAGGGGTCGTCGTGGGAGCGCCGCAGTGCGTCCATGAAGACGTCGTGG
>Ga0307479_10001240_pt1 | contig 23280 bp, 16 predicted proteins | sample atmos_gasesECM4C_FD_203743 | JGI IMG/M metagenome (GOLD analysis project Ga0307479, IMG submission 203743) | Hardwood forest soil microbial communities from Morgan-Monroe State Forest, Indiana, United States - atmos_gasesECM4C_515 | ecosystem: Environmental > Terrestrial > Soil > Temperate... | reverse complement strand
GCGTTTGCCGCTGGCGGCGGAGCGCGTGTAGACGTGCTTTGCGACCGGAGTGGAGCCGACAAAACTGATGGCGCGAACTTGCGGATGGTCGCAGAGTGCATTCACGACCTCTTTCCCACCGTTGACGAGGTTCACGACGCCTTTAGGGAGGCCGGTCTTCTCCAACAGCTCGAAAGCTCGATGCATCGACAGGGGAACGCGCTCGGAGGGCTTCAGGATGAAGGTATTTCCGCAGGCGATGGCATACGGAAGGAACCAATACGAGACCATCGCCGGGAAGTTGAAGGGCACGATGGCGGCGACGACTCCGACGGGCTGGCGGATTTGCATTTCATCCACGCCGGGCGTTACGTCCTCGAGGTTGTAGCCCTGCATCATGATGGGAATGCCGCAAGCGACTTCGACGTTTTCGATGGCGCGGCGGAGTTCGGCGCGGGCTTCGGCGAAGGTCTTGCCGTTTTCGAGAGTGATGACTCTGGCGAGTTCGTCAAGGTTTTCTTCGAGGAGATTTTTTAATTTGAAGAGGTATTGGACGCGCTCGCCGGGAGGGGTGCGACGCCAAGCCGGGAAGGCGTCGGCAGCGGCCTGGACGGCGGCATCGACGTCCGCAGACGTCGAGAGCGGGGTGCGCGCCAGCGGTTCGGCAGTAGCGGGGTTGGTGACGTCCACGTATTCGGTGGCGTTGGAGCGGCGCCAAGCGCCATTCACGTAGTTGTGAAGATCGGTAACTTGGGTGGTTACGGCACTGCTCATACTCAGCTCCTTGGCCTTTGCGTGGGATAGGAGAAATGTTCCCCTGGGCCAACTCTCCGAAGAATCAGATCGATATAGTTTACCAAGAAACTGTGAAGGTGAGAGGCGAATCGCGAGTAGCCCGAGCCCTTATCCCCGATTGAACGGGTAAAACCAAGGTGGAGGCCGAAGGTTGATGCTGGGGCGGAGCCAGCGCATGGAGGGAGTTCATGAAAAGCAGAAAGAGCACAAGGCTGCTACCGTTACGACGTTCACTCCGGCTGCACTTTAGGCGCGCCCTCGCTGATGCTACTCTATTTTCGCCTCCCGCTGGAGGACTCAGATGGATACAAAGATGCAAGACTCGCAGCCCACAGCAAAAAAACGGCTCATACGAGGTCTAACACGAACCATAAAATGGCTTGTGGGGATGGGTTTGGTAGCCCTAATCGTGGCTGGATTTGTCCTGACTAATCTGCCCAAGATATCCGCCGAGGTTTCTGGTTCATTGCGTTCTAACGACCCGATGGGAGCTGTGTTCTCCGTGTCAAATGATGGCTCGCGGCCTGTTTACGACGTCAACGCTGGATGCGAAATTATTCGTGTTGACGAACTTCCGCCTGGAAACAGACATTTCCTGGGGTCGACAACGTTCTATTTCCCTGAGTCTCGTGCCGAAATCTTGCCTCCCAGGCACAAAATGACGGTACCGTGCGGCCGAGCCATCGCAACCAAGCTGGACAATGTGGAAACGAGCGAAGTCTATGCGCAAATGTTTATTGTTGTCACCTATAAACCTAAAGGACTCTGGTGGCACAAATCGGAAAAGTTCCCGATGGAAACGGAGAAGACAGAGAATGGGACATGGATATGGAAAAGCATCCCCAAAGACTAACGCGTGGAGTCTCGCTGTAGGCGGGAGCCAGAGCGACGCCACCAGGATCGATGCGTTTCAATGTTGCAATCGGAGTGCTTCGGGCCTAGCATCTTCCAAGATTTCTAGATCTAGGCGGGGACCCCAGTCTATTTCGATGTATCCCCCATCGATGAACTAGAGAATTGTTGCCAGGCCCTCGCCAACAGTCCAGGGTTAGGCCGCACTGTGATGATGTTCGGCCAGGCTTGCGCCGTCTCGAGCATGGCAAGCACGTGCCGTTTTACCGCCAGGAGCCTGGTGGCATATTGGTTTCACGCATCCTGCATCAGCGCGTGCTGCCCGATAGACATGTCACAGGCGATCAACAAGACGAGCCGTAAGATTGGGGTATAATGCGGGCGCCGCGGATCAGGCCCCGGGAGTAGTTCACAGCTTGTTCATCTGAAATTGGCAACAACTTAACCTAGCGGGCTCTCTGCGGCGCTATGAATCAACCGCAACTATTCTTCAGGAGGTCCTCCGTGGTAAAAGTCCAAACATTTGTAAATTCAAAAAATTGGCTCTCCGGCAAACTTGGCGGCTTTTCAGGCTATCGGCGGCAGGCACTAGCGGTACTCGCTTCCTTTTCGATCTTGATGGCTCCAGTGGCTCCCGTGCTGTTCCCGGCGCGGCTGGAGGCCCGCCCTCTTCCCCCGCAGAGCGCGGCCCTTGGCTCGAGCGGTTGCAGGCTTAACTCCGCCAAAGGCGACATCCAGCATGTCATTTACATCCAGTTTGATAACGTGCACTTCACCCGCGACAACCCCAGTGTCCCCTCCGACCTCGAGCAGATGCCGCATCTCCTGAATTTCATCGAAAACAACGGAACTTTGCTGACCAATCACCATACGCCGCTTATCTCACACACCGCCGATGACATCCTCACGTCACTGACCGGGGTATACGGGGAGCGCCATGGGCAGCCGGTTTCCAACAGCTTCAACTATTTCAATCCCAATAGCTTCGACGGTCTGGGGTCCACTTTCACCACTTCGTTTACTTACTGGACCGACGTGGTTGACCCGAGTACGCGCAGCGCGGACCCTACTTTCAGCCTGCTGACGCCCGCGGGCAAGAATGCGCCGGCACCCTGGGTGCCGTTCACGCGTGCGGGGTGCAACGTCGGGGCGGTATCCATCGCCAACATGGAACTCGAGAACACGAGAAACGATATCATCAATGTTTTTGGTGCGGGTTCCCCAGAAGCGGTGGAGGCAGCGGCCAGCACCTCAAAGGCAACAGCTGATTTTGTCGGCATCGCCATTCACTGCGCGGCTGGAGACGCGGTCTGTGCCACAGGCAAGTCTGACGCCCTTCCGCAGGAGCCCGGTGGATACAGTGGATTCAACGCTCTCTATGGACACAAGAACGTTGCGCCGGTGATCAGTCCCAACGGCCCGCTTACTGATCTCGACGGCAATCTCATTACGGATAGCAGTAACCCGCCAAACGTGGGATTTCCGGGTTTTGGTGGAATCTCCGCTTCACAGTCTCTCGCTTACGTGGCCGACATGCTGGAAAATGGCGTCCCAGTAGTTTATTCCTACATTTCCGACGCGCATGAGAGTCATAAACCTCCTTTCCGCGCCTTCGGGCCAGGTGAAGCGGGCTACGTCGCGCAGCTTGCGGCCTACGATGCTGCTTTTGATAAATTCTTCACGCGCCTGGCCAATGATGGCATCACATCCGACAACACGCTGTTTATCGTCACCGCAGATGAAGGCGATCATTTTGCCGGAGGACCTCCGACCAACCCGGGCTGCGATGGCGTCAACGTGCCTTGCATGTACACGCCCGGCGCAGTTGGACCCAATACGGTCGGCGAAATACTCACCAACATTAAGGCGCTTCTCGGCAGTGAGGACCCGACGCTGGACTTCACCAAGACGCCGTTTGATATTCACTTTGACATGGCGCCGGCGTTTTACATCAGCGGGCAACCCGCTCGGGACTCGGCCATAGCGCGCCAATTAGAACACGACGCCGCGGCGCTCACCACCGTCAACCCAAGAACCGGCAACACGGATGGACTGACGCGGTATCTTGCCGATCCTGTCGAATTGCACCTGCTGCACATGATTACGGGCGATCCTTTGCGCACGCCGACTTTCGTCATGTTCGGCAATCCCGACTACTTCTTCCAGACTTTCGTGCCAAAAGGCTCTCCGAATGTGGGCGTCAATCCGAGCTTCGCCTGGAACCATGGAGGCGTCGCGCCGGAGATCAACATCACCTTCCTGGGACTGGTAGGCCCAGGCGTGCAGGCAGGGGGTACGGAAGACAGCATCTGGTCGGACCACACGGACATCCGTCCCACGATGCTGGCGCTTACGGGCCTGACGGACGATTACGAGAGCCAAGGCCGCGTGCTTTCCGAAGTTCTTCATGGCTGGGCCTTGCCTGCAGGCATAAGACACAGCGGCGAGCACTTCGCTGAACTCGCCCGGGCCTACAAGCGCATCAACGCACCGGTAGGCGAACTCGGGCTGGCCAGCCTAGCAATTTCCACGAAGGCGCTTGCCGGCGACGATGGCACTTACACCAATTTGGAGAACCGGCTCTCGTTTATCACCGCGCTACGCAATCATCTTGCCGACGAGATGTTAGAGAAGCTGGCGGCCGCCGAATTTCAAGGCCAGCGGATTTCGGAGCGGGAGGGACGCGAGCTGGTTGCCGAGTCGCGGGCCTTGCTCGATTACGTGAACTGGCTCGCGGCGCACTAGCAGCGCGAATTAAGGCAACTCAGCGTGTAATGTTGGCTGGCTAGTAGGGGCGCAGCATGCTGCGCCCCTACTTGTCGATGGCGGCGAGGGCTTCGTAGGCGGCGCCGAGGAGGGGGGCGGATTCATTGAGGACGATGGAGACGGGGATGTTGCTGAGGAGGCCTTCGAATTTCCATTTGTCCTTGAAGGCGTGGAAGAAAGTGCCGTCTTTCATTTTTTCGAGGATTTTGACGGCGATGCCGCCGGCGACGTAAACGCCGCCGAGGGCCAGGACTTTGAGGGCGAGATTTCCGGCTTCGGCGCCGTAGATGGCGGTCCATAGATCCAAGGTGTCGGAACAGACGCGGCATGATTTGTCCAAGCCGCGGCGGGTGATCTCCGGGGCGGGGTCGGTGTCGGGATCTTCAAAGGAGGGGTGGGTTACTTTGGGATCGAGAAACTCGTGAAGGGTGCGGAAGCCGCGGCCGGAGAGAATGAGTTCCCAACTGACTTGAGGATAGCGGCGGCGCATGAAGCGCAGGAGTTCAATTTGCTGTTCGGTGTGCGGCGCGAAGTCGGAATGGCCGCCTTCGGAGGGCACGACGCGGTAGCGCCCGCCGTCCCACACGAGAATCGACTGGCCGAGACCGGTGCCCGCCGCGAGCAATGCGCGGGTTCCGCCCGGCTCGGGCTTGCCCGGATTCAGAACGCAGAAGTCTTCGGGAGGAAGATGCTCGATACTGTGGCCGGTGGCGCCAAGGTCATTCAAGAGAACGACGTGCGGCACATTCAGCTCTTTGACGAGGGCAGCGGTATCGACGATCCATGGAAGATTCGTGGCTCGAACGCTGCCATTGATCACCGGGCCGGCAATGCCGAAGCCAGCGGCAACGATGCTGTCCTTGCCGAGATGATCGGCGGCCTGGCGCGAGAATTCCTTGACAATGCGTTCGAATTGGGCGAATTCCTTGCTTGCGAAGCGCTGCTTGAAAACGGGCGTGAGCGTGCCGCGTTTTTCCGAGAAAAGCGCCAGATTACACTTCGTCCCGCCAACGTCTCCCGCGAGGATCAAGCGTCCCCTCCCTCCGAATCTCCTGAAACGATTTAATGAACCAATTGTAGCATCTAGGGGTTGTACCAATGTCTGCCGTCACGTTCGAGCAGAAGATCGGATTCTCGTGGCCCCCAACTTCCCGATGGATATTGTGGCACGGTGGCGCTCCTGGCGGCGCTCCAGACGTCGAGGATAGGGTCGACGAGCGACCAGGCGGCCTCGACGCTGTCGCCACGATCAAAGAGCGTGGCGTCGCCGCGCACGCAGTCGTTCAAGAGCGTGGCGTAGGCGCTGCGCGTGGCGTCTCCGAAACCTTCCTTATAGCTGAAATTCATGGTGACGTTGCCGATGCTCATTTCGGTGCCCGGGCGCTTGGCGCTAAAGGAAACGGAGATGCCTTCGTCCGGCTGGATATTCAAGACGAGGCGGTTGGGCTCAATTCCTTTTTCGCGGAAAACCATGTGCGGGGCGCAGCGGAACTCAATCATGATCTCGGTGGAACGCTTGGCGAGGCGCTTGCCGGTTCGCAGATAAAAGGGAACGCCGGCCCAGCGCCAGTTGTCGATCAAAAGTTTGGCGGCGACAAAGGTTTCGGTCCTGGAAGCTGGATTCACGTGGGGCTCTTCGCGGTAGCCGGGCACGAGCTCATCGCCGAGTTTTCCGGGAGCGTATTGTCCGCGAACTACAGCTTGCGCGACCATTTCCAAATTGAAGGGGCGGATGGACTGGAGCACCTTCAGTTTTTCATTGCGCACGGCGTTGGCATCGAATGAGGCGGGAGGTTCGACGGCCACCAGCGATGTTAATTGCAGAACGTGGCTCTGAATCATGTCGCGGAGAGCGCCTGCGGTTTCGTAAAAACCCCCGCGACGCTCGACACCGAGCGTCTCGGAGGCGGTGATTTGGACGTGGTCGACGTAATTGCGGTTCCAGAGAGGCTCGAAAATGCCGTTGCCGAAACGCAGCACGATGAGATTCTGCACCGTGTCCTTGCCCAGGTAGTGGTCGATCCGGTAGATCTGCTTTTCGTCAAAAACGCCGAGGACAGTCTGATTCAAAGCCTTGGCTGAAGCCAGATCCCGCCCGAAGGGTTTCTCAATGACGATGCGCACCCAGGAGTTCGGGGAGGAAGGGCGAGCGAGTCCAGCGCGGCCCAACTGCTCGACGATGTCCGGATAAACTTCCGGCGGCGTGGAAAGGTAAAACAGACGGTTGCCGCCGATGCTCTTTGCGGATTCCACTTCCGTGAGGCGCTTAGCAAGTTGTGCGTAAGCTTCCGGACTGGCGTAATCCCCCGGCGTGTAGTAGAGGTTGGAGGCGAATTCGTCCCACTGTTTGGGATCGATGGGCCCGACTTCGGAGATACTCTTGGCCGCGTCGCCGAGGGTGGTGCGGAAAGCGTCTTCGGACATGGACGTACGGGCAAAGCCCACGATGGCATAACGCGGTCCCAGGCCATTGTGAATCGCCAGGTCGTACATCGCGGGAATGACTTTGCGCTTGGCGAGATCGCCGGAGGCGCCGAAGAGAACTACAGTGCAAGGCTCAACCACGCCTCCGTACACTGAACCGGAACGACCCGTATCCCCAGCCATCGTCTCTTCCTCCGCCAAGTTGCGCCCAGTTCAGGTGCCAGATGCAGCGTTCAAAACTATACCTCAACCCCATAATTTCCAAGCTCGGAACGCAATTGCCCGGCGTTCTGGTGATGGATGGTGTTCATCCCCAGGCGGCGAGGGCTTTCCAGGTTGAGCGGCCGGTCATCGATCAATAGACACTTCTCCGGCGGGCGCTGCGTGACTTCCAGCGCCACGCGAAAGATCATCTCTTCAGGCTTGCGGGAGTGAACGTAACAGGAGCTGAAGAAAACCAGAAAGTTTCTTCGAAGATCGAAGGCCTCAATGCGGTACTGGTTGAGCTCCAGCGGCTCGTTATTGATGGCGCCGACAAAGTATTTGGCGGAGTTCGAGACCTTATCAAGAATGGCGCGGGTCTCCGGAAATTCCTTGGACTGCGCGAAGATGAAGGCGGTGAACTCCTCGCGAGTGAAGCCGCGCTGGCGATAAAACACGGTCCGGTCGAGATATTCATTCAGGGTGATCTGCCCGCAGTCGAAAGCCGGGAAAGAAAAATCGTGGCGGTCCTGAAATTCATCCCAATCCAGGTGAAAAGCGATTGCGGCTTCTTTTCGTGAGCCACGGTCCCATCCATTTGTCAGGATGACGCCGCCGATGTCCCAAAACAACGTGGTGATTTCAGCCAAGGGCGCAACTCCTCTGAACCGTACGATTCGTTTCTGGCCGTACCATTTGATGAACGAGAAGGCGACAGAGATGCGAAATCTAAGGTGCTTCGATGCGCCTCTTCCCGAGCGTGTCGTTGAGGATGGTTTCCAACTGTGTCAGGCCTGATTCGGCCCCACCCGTCAGATGCAATCGTATTACGGGTCTTCGCCGGCGGCCAAGAGATTCGAAGTCACCCAATGCCAGCGCGAGTTGCAACTGCCCAAAGGAATAGTCGGCGCCAGGAATGGCAAGATCCTTGGATGGGGCAGCGGTCAAAAAGAGGAAGAGTCCTTTCGCGGGCCCGCCCAGATAGAGCTGTCCGATGGTGTGAAGATAGCGAGGACCGGGAGTCAGCAGCACAGGCAAGCCCAGGGCAGATTCGAGGCGCTCACAAATCCGGCGGAATACTCTTTTCTCGGTTTCCCCATAGTTCAGAAAGGGCAGCAGCGCGAGGTAGCCTTCCCGATGCCGCAAGCCGAAAAAGGTACGCAGCGCCTCGGCCATATTCAGGGTGGAGATGTGCTGGCGTGTTTCGCCCTCGGCGTACAATTCGACTTCTCCGTCTCGCACGCGCACGGTCGGCGCTGGAGATTGGCGTTTGGTTGCAATCTGCTCCAATATCTCCACGGTCCTTGCCCGGCTCTCGCGGATGTCCGGATCGTGGAAGGGATCGACTTCGAGCAGCGAACAAGCCAGTGCGGTGGCAATCTCCCATTTGAACAGTTCGGCGGCTAGTTCTTCGGGGCCGTGCAATTCGATAGTGACCACCGGCACGCGGGCTTCGCGGATCTCGGCGGATCTCTTGGCGAGTTCGGGGTTATCTTCCCCGGACATTTTGAGAATGGCGACGACGCAGCCTTGACGCAGCATCGCGAGTTCGTACGACGGGCGTCCGAAAATGGGGATGATTCCTTGCCCCACCTTGGCGGTGCTCGCCCCCACCAGAGACCCGATCCGGTGCGCTGCCGGCTTCAAGCTGTCCGCGCTGAAAAAGACCAGCCGGTCCAGGCCCTCGATTTCCGCAGCCAAGAGGAATGCTCCAAGCGATACAGCAGGGTTCGCTTCCTGCGGCAGAGAGGGACCGCAAGCATCGTGCATGGCTTGGGTGCTTGCGAGAAGATCACTGGGATCCAAACGGCAGAGCGCCGCGAGAAAAAAATTGAAATGAATCAGCGATGAATAGCGGCCATGGATACCGGGGGGATCAAGAAAACTATCGAGGAATTCATATTCCCCGGCGAGTTCGCCCAGGTAAGAATTTTCTTCGGCGAGGATGACAAAATGACGCGCTGGAGAAGGGATTCCCGCCGTTCTCAGCCTCTCAAGAAAGTACAAGAGCAAGGAATGTGCCTCGATGTGCTTGCCTGATTTGCTGGCAAAGATAAAGAGCGTCTTATCGAGGCGCAGATTCTCATCGAACGCGCGGAGGAAGTCAGGATCGATGTTGTCGATCAGGAAAGTTCTTTTTCCCAGCTTCGCAGCAGGGAAGCGCAAAACGCTTTGGGCCGCCAGGTTGGAGTCTCCCATGGTGACGAAGACCACGTCTTCAAAGCCGGCGGGTTCAATCATCGCGGCGCGGGCGGCCACGCGGGCGAGCAAAGGCGCCAGTTCCCCGGGCAAATCGAGCCAACGAAGATTGCTCTTCACGGATTCTACTTGGTACTGTTCCGCTGGCCACACGGAAGCATCTTTGGCCCAAAGCCTGGCAAGTGCGTTACCGGCAGACAGATTCTGCAATTCCCGCCGATAGGCCATTTCCAGAACACCCGGGAACATCGCCTGCGTGGGTAGAGACAAGTTGTCTCCTGGGAATTCGGTTGGCCGCGATTCTACCCTCGCTGTACTCACTGTTTCCACATTTTCCTTGCGGATGACAGGTGGCCCTGCCCCAAGACGATGGGCTGGCACTGACCAGGGTGGTAAGGCGGCGCGCAACTAGGAATTTCGTCGGCTTTGCAGTAAGGTGAGAAGGAAGAAGGCGCGCGAGGAGAGAAGCATGGCGAACGAATCTTGTGATCCAACACCGGCAGCCAGCGAAGCTGCGAAACCCGGCACGCGAATGGTGCACTGCGTGAAATTTGACAAAGATTTGCCGGGGCTGGATCGCATTCCCTGGCGAGGAGAGATTGGCAAGCGCGTGTACGAAAGCGTATCGAAGGACGCCTGGAAGCTCTGGCTGGAGCATTCCAAGATGGTCATGAACGAGTACCGTCTGAATCCACTCGATCCCAACTCGCAGAAAATCATGGAAGAGCAGATGGAGCAGTTTTTCTTTGGCGAAGGCGCCAAATTGCCCGAAGGATACGTTGCGCCCAAGGCAAAAGGTTAATTCCCCCGGTTAGTCATCCGGCGCGTGGCGGGATGTTCGACCGGCAGGCTGGGCGTAATCGTGAACGATAATTTTTCATGGGCCTCGCGGAGGGCCTGCTCGACTTTCTCCGGCGCGCTTCCTCGCGCAAAAAGAAATCCCAGATAACTTGACCCCTCCGGCCAGGCAGCGATGGCATCGTGCAACCGGGCGGTAATAGCCAGTTCGGTGACTCCCGGAACCGAACGAGCTGCGTCTTCTCCGGCAACGCCTTCCAGCATGCCGCTCTTTGGAACGGGAATCATCATGACGCCGGAGGCCACCGGTTCGCATGGCGAATTCCATCCGGGGAGTTCGAGCGCGTGGCGTACCAGCAACTCTTCAAGTGCGATTGGTTCGCTTGCGCCATCAAAGGAAAAGCGCAGGGTTTGAGCGCAGAGACCACCGATCGGCCGTGGCGCGACTTCCAGTGGCCACACCCCATCGACGTTGATGCGAAACTCCGCGTGGATTGGTCCATGCGACAGGCCTAAAGCTCGCACTGTCTCTCTCGCGCATTTCTCGATGGCGTGCTGCGTGGATTCGGGAAGCCGTGACGGTGTGACGTAGATCGTTTCCTCGAAGTACGGACCTTCGAGCGGGTCGGGCTTATCGAAGATCGCCAATATTCTTAGATCACCATCCGTGAGAAGTCCTTCGATCGCGACTTCCCTGCCCGGTATGTAACCTTCCACGAGCATTTGATCGAGATTCGGCTCGCGAGTGGCAAGAATCTCAGGAGATTTGAGCAACCGCCGGACGCACGTGGCCGCCGCGAGAAACTCCTCGCGGTTGTTGGCCCGCACAACGCCCTGGCTTGCGGAAAGCGAAAGCGGTTTCAGCACGCAGGGATAAGAAATTCCAAGGAGCACCGGCTCGGGCGCGGGATCGATGGGAAGATTGCGAAACCACGGGACGGACAATCCGGCATCTCGAAAAACTTCTTTCATGCGCAGCTTGCTGCGGCAGGCCTCCACTGCGGCAGGATGGTTGTAACGGATTCCCAAACCACGCGCGGCATAAGCGGCAGCCGCAGCGGGCCGGTCACCGAGAGCGAGAATCCCGCTGACGTCCTGGCCGCGAAGCGCTTCCATGACGATGTACGCAGCCGCTTCAGGCGTTTCGAAATGAGCGGGGATAGCTTGATCGCCCCAGGGATCTTCCAGTTGATGGCATCGATCGGTGACGTAAACAAGCTGCACGCCGAGCTTGCGTGCGGCTTCTTCAAAACTGCGCGTCTGGTAACCCAGTTTCGCCGTAAAGAGCAGCAAACGTTTGGAGGGATTCGTCATTCGTGGCGCGTTTCTTTGAGGGATCAAACAAAGCCATCGGCGCTGGCAACGGCATTTTTCACCAGCGGTTTCCGGGCGCCGATGGAGACCAACTGGTCCCGGGTGGGCTCAGCGCAGCAGTACCAGGGTTCGCTGAGGAACGGGATGCCTGCCTGGGAGTGCGCCGATGGGTTAATCTGTGGAGCGCGCAAACCGGCTGCGGCGTGGGCGGCCTTCCAGATGCGTTCGAATGTGGCTGGCCGTGATTCCTTTTGCCGCTCCGCCGCGGCGGCGATCTCCTGCACGGTTTCGCTGAGAGCATCCAGGCGTGGGTCGGCGTTTTTCCAGGGGTACGCCAGCGACTGGGGATCGAACGCCCCAACGATTCGACGCACCTCTTCCAATTCCAGCATTCGCGAGCCTTCCGGGACGAGCAGACGAATACCAAGCTGAATGGGGGCGACATTTTCGATCACGCCCTGTTGCTCGATCATTCGAAGCAAATCCAGGTAGCCATCCACGGTCGTCCAGGGCGTGAACGGCACGAAAGTCGGATGAAGCGTCATGCCAAGCTCGCGGAACATCTCTATGACGCGGAGAAAATCTGCGCGCGTGTGTCCCTTGTCGAGAAAACCCAGCACGGCATCGTCCACGGACTCGACCGCGCTGATCACAAAGAGGCAGCCGGTATCGCGAAGCGCGGGCAAGTGCTTCGCATATTTGAGCAAGTGTTCGATCTTGATGGTCACGTCGTAGGTCACGGCTGGAAATTCGCGATGAAATGCTTCTGCCAATTCCATGGCGTGACGGATGCCGTTAAAGAAATCCGGGTCGCCGAAGGTGATGTGCTGCGCCCCGGCTGCCACCTGGCGGCGAATGTCTTCGAGCACCACGTCACGGCCGACGATGCGAAACACCCCCTTGTAAACGGGCACGATGGGGCAATGCCGGCAGAGATGTTTGCAGCCGCGGCTTGCTTCCGTCGAGCCAACGATCCGGTAGCCGTCCCCGGGAACGATGAGATGCGCATACTTCTCGATCGAAGGCATTCCCGAGCGATCCGGCACTTCGAATTGCAAACGAGCCAAGGAGATCAGGGACTCCGCGGGCTGCGCGATGGCCTGCTCTCCATCTGTGGCCAAGCGTTCCGCCAGGTGCACGAGCCCCTCTTCAAATTCGCCGCCGAGAATCGTGGATACTCCCAGCGCGCGAAGATAATCGACGTTCATGGGAGCGTACAGGCCGTAGCAACAGAGATGCGCGCCGGGATTCTGTTTCCGCAGGTGGGGAATGAGTTGCGCGGCCAGCCGCGTGGCCGTATGCATCGGCAGGTAAATCGAAATCAGCTCGGCGTCAGCAATGGCCGCCTCATTCAGCGACTGACGGGCAAGGTCGAGCGCCACGACCTTGTGGCCGCGTTTCCGTAACCATGCCGCAGGCGACGCCAGCCCGAAGGGCTGCCTCCCCAATTCGTAGGTCGAAATGAGAACGATGTTCACGGCCATACCAGTATAGCTGCGCGGCGCTCGGATTCAATTTCGGTTATGATAGAGGGTTACGCATCACAGCGAGGGGACTGTCAGAATGGCCATCAACGCGGGCAATTCTTTCCGCACACGCGACAAACTGAGTGTGGGCGCTCAGACCTTCGATATTCACCGCCTCGAGTTCCTTGAAAAGCAGGGCGTCGCGGACCTGGGGAAGCTGCCTTTTTCGTTGCGCGTCCTTCTGGAAAATCTGTTGCGCTGCGAGGATGGCCGCTTTGTCCATGCCGAGGATATCCGCGCGCTGGCAGGGTGGCGGCCCGGCGCTCCGGAAAAAGAGATCGCCTTCATGCCCGCGCGCGTCCTGCTGCAGGATTTCACCGGCGTGCCCGCGATCGTCGATCTCGCCACCATGCGCGAAGCGGTGCAACGCATGGGCGGCAATCCGAAGCGAATCAATCCGCTCTTCCCCGCCGAACTGGTCATCGACCACTCCGTGCAGGTGGATGGTTTCGGCAGCGTCAATGCCTTCGGCTTGAATGCGGAGTTGGAATTTCAGCGTAACGTCGAACGCTATGCGTTCCTGCGCTGGGGGCAGACGGCGTTTCAGAATTTCAAGGTCGTTCCGCCGGACACCGGCATCTGCCACCAGGTAAACCTGGAATACCTGGCGCGGGTGGTGTGCGCGATGCCCTACGGCAACCGGTTCGAGGCTTATCCCGATTCGGTGGTGGGCACGGATTCGCACACCACCATGGTCAACGCGCTTGGCGTTTTCGGCTGGGGAGTGGGTGGGATCGAAGCAGAGGCGGCCATGCTGGGCCAGCCCTCATCGATGCTGATTCCAGAAGTCGTTGGTTTCCGTTTGCACGGGCGCTTGAGCGAAGGCGCGACGGCTACGGATCTTGTTCTGACCGTTACGGAAATGTTGCGCAAGAAAGGCGTTGTTGGAAAATTCGTGGAGTTCTATGGTTCGGGCTTGTCTACATTGAGCGTTCCCGACCGCGCCACCATTGCCAACATGGCCCCTGAGTATGGCGCGACCATGGGCTTCTTCCCGGTTGATGCAGAGACACTCGCTTATCTGCGATTCACGGCGCGTTCAGCGGAACAGATCGCTCTTGTCGAAGCCTATTGCAAAGAGCAGATGCTTTTCCGCACCGATCAGACGCCTGCGCCGCTCTTCAACGACAGGCTGGAATTGGATCTGGGAACCGTCGAACCTACGGTCGCGGGCCCCAAGCGTCCGCAGGATCGCGTCGCGCTGCGCCAGGCCAAGGCTTCTTTCACAAAGGTCGTGGAAGGAACGCCGGCCAAGCACGTGTCCGTCCGAAACAACGGCGACTCGTTTGACCTTTCGAGCGGGGCCGTGGTCATTGCCGCCATCACCAGCTGCACCAACACTTCGAACCCGTCGCTCATGCTGGGCGCTGGACTGCTGGCCAAGAAGGCGGTCGAGCGCGGATTGCACGTCAAGCCGTGGGTCAAGACCAGCCTTGCGCCCGGTTCGAAAGTCGTGACCGATTACCTGCTCGCCGCTGGCTTGACACCTTATCTGGAGAAACTGAATTTTCACCTGGTCGGGTATGGGTGCACCACTTGCATCGGCAACAGCGGTCCGTTGCCGGAGGCCATCGGCGCCGCCATCAAGGATAACAATCTGATCGCCGTCGCCGTCCTCAGCGGCAACCGAAACTTTGAGGGCCGCATTCATCCGCTGGTGCGCGCCAATTACCTGGCCTCGCCGCCGCTGGTCGTCGCTTATGCTCTTGCAGGGCGCATGGACCTGGACCTCACCAGTGAACCGCTCGGCAATGATCCTGCCGGCAAGCCGGTCTATCTGAGAGACATCTGGCCGACGCCGCAGGAAATCGAATCCACCGTTCGTGCTTCCGTGACTACGGCGCAATACACCAAGCAATACAGCGAAGTGTTCGAAGGCGACGCACACTGGAAGTCCTTGACGGTTCCCAAAGGCGATATCTACAAGTGGGATCCGAAATCAACGTACATCAAGCTGCCGCCGTTTTTCGAGAACATGCCGAAGGCGCCTGCGGCGCTCGCGGACATTCACGGCGCCAAGGTGCTGGCCATTCTTGGCGACAGCGTCACCACCGATCACATTTCGCCGGCGGGGTCGATTCCCGTCGACTCGCCGGCGGGGAAATACCTCATCGCCAACGGCGTGAAGCCGCATGAATTCAACTCCTACGGCGCGAGGCGCGGCAACCACGAGGTCATGATGCGCGGAACGTTTGGAAATATACGTCTGCGCAATCAGCTCGCCCCGGGAACCGAAGGCGGCTGGACACTTTTCCTTCCGGATGGCGAGAAGATGACGATCTACGACGCCGCGGTGAAATATCGCGAGGCCGGTGTGCCGTTGGTGGTGCTCGCCGGAAAGGAATACGGCTCCGGCTCTTCGCGCGATTGGGCGGCAAAGGGCACGCGGCTGCTCGGCGTGCGCGCGGTCATCGCCGAAAGCTACGAACGCATTCACCGCAGCAACCTCGTCGGCATGGGCGTGCTTCCGCTCGAATTCAAGGCGGGTGAAAATCGGGAAACGCTAGGCCTGAGCGGACACGAAATATTCGAGATCGAGGGCGTCGCCTCGCTCGCACCCAAGAAGACGGTCACGGTGCGCGCTAAATCGGCAGATGGAAAAGTAAAAACTTTCTCGGCAATCGCGCGCGCGGATACGCCGGAGGAAGTTTCTTACTACCACCACGGCGGCATTCTCCAATACGTCTTGCGGCAGATGCTGTAGCGCTCGCCTGGTTCCCTGGCCCACAAGTCCCCGGATGCCCCTTTGATAACATCTTAATAGCTAGTCTAAATTAGACTAGTCAGAACTAGTCTAATTTAGACTAGGTTTAAAGGCAGCCGTAGTTCAGGCGGACCTGGTCGGCAGACGCGAACTGCTCCTGGTCCACCAGAACAAAACGACGCCTATGACGACGGACACGAGGCTGGCGGTCTGGGCGTTCGAAAGGCCGAAAAACGATCGCGGGTTGATGCGGATGAATTCCATCAGGAATCGCGCCACGCCCGTCAGGATCAAGTAGCCGGAGAAAATTTCTCCTGCGGGCCGCGCGCCACTCGCTGCCTGCTTCCCCAGGCGCCACAGGAACGCGGCGATGGCGAGCCAAATGAAGAATTCATAAATGGGAGTCGGGTAAACGCGGCAGTCGGCCGACCAGCCCCATTGCACGCAGGTTTCGGTTGTGGGAACCACGCCGTGAGGAAAAGCCATCCCCCACGGCCATGGCCACGATGTGGGTCTGCCGTAGTCGCCGTCGCCTGAGAGCAGGCAGCCTATGCGCCCGATGGCGTAACCAACCGCGGCCGCCGGCGAGCATAGGTCCATGAATTCAAGTGTGGGAATCTCGAAATGCCGCGCCAGAAACAGCAGGGCCACAAAGCCGCCGAGGAATCCGCCGAACCAGGCGAACCCAAAGCGGCTAATCAGTACCGAGGGATCGGCCATCAAATCTCGGGGACTCTCCAAAACGTGATACAGACGCGCTCCCACCAGGCCCGCGAGTCCGGCGATGCCAATAATGAGAAACCCTTCGTCGTGATGGCTCGGCCTGCCGCCACTCTGCAGGTAGCCGCTCTTCTCGAATTGCGCGCGGCGGCGGTCAAAATCTGCCTGCAAGAGATACGCTGCGACCAAGAGGGCGGTGGCGACCATGAGGCCGAATGTCGGAATTGTCAGCGGCCCAAGATGGAGGTAAGGAATCATCGACGGCGGAGCGATCCGCCTTCAAAAGTATACACGAGGGTCCGCTCGCACTCGAATTCCGCCCTCATTCGAGCGCTCATTTCTCCCCACCATTGCAAAAGCCCGTCGAACCAATTCAGCGATGGAAAGATGTACGCCACCAGTTTCCCCACCGCCACCGCTTCCCAAGGGCACACGATGAAGTACGCCAGCATCATCCACCCGGTAAAATAACTGACGACCGGTGGAAAAACCTGAGCGGTGTAGGCAGCCTCGCCGGCAGCGTCTGGAAGCCGTTGCACCCATTGGCCATAAACGTAGCCTACCGGCAGCAGCAGTACTCCTCCAAGAGCGAAACCAAGAATCGCTCCCAGCGGCCGACTGCGCCCGAGCCAGTCGTCCATGAGTACTAGCCAGCCGGCCCCCACCATTCGTCCCAAATGCCAGCGCGAAGTAATCGCCGAGGCGGAGTTTGCGCGCGAGTGTCGTCATGGCTCCCGGGTGCGCCACGATTCTATACAGCTTCTCCGTCCGTGCCAGTAGTTTTGACGAGCCGTTAACCTGCCGGTAACAAAATCAGCATAGAAGTCTACGTGCGGGAAAACGGGCTGCGACGCCTTCGAGTCCGCGCCTCCCCGTGAGTGCGTCCGTCCCCTTTGTTTCCATTTGTCGTTGAAGATTGAGAATTCCAAGGAGAGACTCCCTATGCATCATCGCCTTACTGGAGCTATGGCAGTTGTGGCCGCTTCGGCCATGACGCTGTTGTCCATGTACCCAGCATCCGCACAAGAAGGTTCCTCGACGAAGACACCGATCAAGCATGTAGTTGTTATTTTTCAGGAGAACGTTTCGTTCGACCACTATTTCGGGACCTATCCCCACGCCAAGGAAAATAATGACGGCACAAAATATTTTGCTGGCGCGAAAGCCGATACGCCGCGCGTGAACAGCCTGGAAAGCGCGGGACTCCTCACCAACAACCCAAATGGGGTGAATCCATTCCGAATCGACCGCAGCAACCCGAATACCTGCGACCAGGACCACGCTTACGGAGATGAACAGTTCGCTTTTCACGGCGGGCTGATGGATCGCTTCACCGGCACGCTGCCGAACGGACATGCCTTTAGCTGCAAGGACGCAAATATCGGGCCAAACAGCACGCTGGGCTACTACGACGGCAATACCGTAACCGCGCTGTGGAACTATGCACAGCACTTCGCGATGAGCGACAACTCCTTCAGCACGACCTTTGGGCCGTCGACGCCGGGCCTGCTGAACCTGGTCGCGGGCAACACCTTTGAGGCCACCATAACGAACGGCCTCGGAGCCGTTGGAAACATTGCGGGCGCTGCGACTAGCGGTGCGGTGATTGGAGACCCGGATCCTGCCGGAGATGTGTGTTCAAATCCGAAGCGTACTCAAATCACGATGTCAGGACAAAACGTAGGCGATCTGCTGAACACAGCGGGCGTCACCTGGGGTTCGTTTATGGGCGGCTTCGCTAATTGCTCCGCAGTCTCTACTGGGACCACAGGCCTGAAGACAACCGACTACATTCCGCACCATGCATTCTTTCAATACTGGCAGTCCACGCTGAATGCCAAACACACGCCGCGGACTTCGGTAGGGATGATCGGCCACCAGGGCGATGCGGCGAACCACGAGTATGACATCACAGACTTTTGGGATGCCGTCAATGCACACAACATGCCGGCGGTGAGCTTCCTGAAGGCGCGCGCCATCCAGGACGGCCATGCGGGCTACTCTGATCCTTTGGACGAACAGATCTTCCTCGTGAACACCATCAACGCGCTGGAGCAGGCCGACGAGTGGAAAGAAACCGCGATAATCATCTTGTATGACGACTCGGACGGTTGGTACGACCACGTGATGGGTCCGATCGTGAACCAGTCCAACGTGACCGAGGACCAGCTCCTCGGAACGGGCAACTGCGGAACACCGAAGGCCGTTGACGCTAACGGAACTATCCAGAACGGCCGCTGTGGATATGGTCCGCGGCAACCGCTGCTGGTGATCTCTCCCTTCGCACGGAAGAATTACGTGGATCATCGGGTGACCGACCAAGCGTCCGTCCTTCGTTTCATCGAGGACAATTGGAGCCTGGGCCGGATCGGCAATGGTTCCGCGGACGCGATTGCCGGCACGTTGAATGGGCTGTTCGACTTCGACACCGACCATCGCGCTCACAGCCTTTTCCTGGATCCCCAAACTGGGACGGTTATCGAGCGAGACTAGAGCTACGCAATTCGTCTGAGCCAAACGCCCTGGATCGCTTTGCTGAACGCACTGCGATCCAGGGTTGTTCTTTAACTGTCGCATTAGTATTTCGTAGCGGACAACCCCGCGGTCGCTGCGGTCATCAGTTCACTCATCCTCCTCGGTGCAAGGAGAGATGCTGGCGAATTGTCTCAAGATCGCTATTTGCGTCGGGGCGCTGGTGCTTTACCCAAAGCCTGTGTTGCCACAGATTTATGCCCTGCCGGCGGAATCACTTCCCGCGCCTTTGAGAGCAAAGGAAGCTCCCTTTATCGTGGAGCTGCGCTTCACGGGACTGCGACGCATCGCGCCCGCCGCAGTTGCCGCCCAATTGAAATCCCGCGAAGGCGAGCCGTTCGATGCCGCGAAAATTGACAAAGATCTCCGCGCGCTCGCGATGCTAGGGTGGTTCGAATCCATTCAGGTGGAAGAAGCGTCTCCAATTCTCCCACCCCCTCAAGCGCTCGAAAACCAGCAACACATAGCTCTTATCTTTCATCTGGAGGAGCGGCCGTTTCTTTCCAAGGTGGAGTATTCGGGCTCTCGGCTACTCTCGCAGAAACAGATCGATAAGGTGCTCGAAGACAAAAAGCTCGCGCCCGGCTTTGGAAAACCAGCCGATCCAGCGGCGCTTCACCGGATTGCCTTCGCGATTCGCTCCGGCCTGAACGAGCTGGGCCACCCGGATGCGAGCGTTCATATCCAGCAGGAGGAAGCGAAGAACGCGACGGTATCCGTCCGATTCGAAATCAACGATGGCCCTCTTCTGCCGGTACGGAAGGTGAACTTCGTTGGCGACCCTCAACTCTCTTCTAAATTATTGCGCGGGCAAATGCGCAACATCACTCCCTGGAAGCCGCTCGCTTCATGGCGGGGCAAAAACGCATACACGCGGGACGCCATTGAAGAAGACCGCGCGCGAATCCTCATGTATTACCAGAACCACGGATATCCGGAGGCGCGCATCGGAAATCCGCGAGCCGCACGGATCAAGGAATCATCGCGCCGCTGGTTTCCCTGGCCGCACGATGCGACGCAAACCGGGCTTTCCGTTTCTGTTCCCGTCCAAGCGGGACACTTCTATCGTTTCGAATCCATCGGAGCCAGCCCCGCCCTCCGGCAAGCCGCGGAAGGCCTTGCCGGCAAACCGGTATCAATTTTCAATGTGGAAGAGGGCCGGCCGTATTCCTCGCAAGTCATCGAGAATCTGCGGCGCTCCTGGCTGGCCCGCGTTCAACCGCGGAACACGAAAGATGACGCAGCCTCCGTTCGCGCCGTCGAATCCATGACGGCCTTTGACGCGGACAAGCAAACGGCGCACGTCACGTTTGATTTGAGCGATTCTCAACCGTACGTGGTGCGGCGAATCGAATTCCAGGGGCTGCACAGATTCAACGACCGCTTCATGCGCCGCCGAATTCCCTTGCGGGAAGGACAGCCCGTAAATGATCGCGCCCTGGAAGCGGGTCTTGCGCGGCTCGCGCGGACCGGCTACTTCAAACCGATTCGCAAAGAAGATATTCACGTGCAGATGGATGACGTGACGCACACCGCCAACGTCTCCATCGAGGTGAAGGAGATCGGTCAACAGCGCGCTTCGCTGGTCGGCGGAAACGGCCAGTTCGGTTCTACACTCGGCATCATCTACACCGTCTTCGATCTTCTGAGCCGGGAAGAGCTCCTTTCGGGACAGCTTGAGGGAGGCCCTGAGAGCCTGCAGATTGTGCTGGGCTTGGCAAAGGAAGGAATCTTCGGCACGCGGGCCTCGCTGGCTTTTTCGGTATTTAATAATGTCATTCGCCCTCGCTTCGCGCGCAGCGCGCAAGGGCCGTTTTTTTCTTCCCGCAGCCAAGGGATCGCTATCCCTTGGACCTACCCCTTGAACAACACCGATTCGCTTGGCATCAACTACACTCTCTCGCGCACAACCACCACATATTCGCCCGCCGCCCTCATCGGCGTGCCCGGCGTGACACTCGGGGACGTTCGAACGAAAACTTCCAGCAGCTCAGTGGGAGTCGGCTGGGCCCGGGACACCGGAAGTGAGCGAATTGTGTTTGCGAATTCCGTTTCCGGAGGATGGCTCGGCGGTGGCGAGAACATGGTCCGCTCCTCGGCCGAATACAGCCGCATTTTCCGCGACCCGTTTTTCTCGCCGACGGGCGCTTGGGCTTTTCGAACGACGTTCAGCGGCGCGGGCAGCTATCGCGGCGATATGCCATTTTATACGCGGATCTTCTCCGGCGATGAACTCGTCCGGGGGCTTCGTCCCGGTGAACTCGGCCCCTACGCCGTCACGGCAAGCACTGCGGCGAACGGCGCGACGACCTATTCCGCTTCGCCCGCGGGCGCGAATCTTCTCACTGCCGTCAACGCCGAGTACCGCTTCCCTCTCGGTGGCGGAACAGAGGCCGTCGGCTTCTTTGACCTCGGCTCCGGATTGCTTCTCCCCAGCTGGCTGGGCCCCACCAAGCCGCTGCTTCTCGGCGCAACAAATAGCGTGCTTCACGGCTCCGTCGGATTCGAGTTCCGCTGGACCGTGCCCGGGGTTCAGGTTCCTGTTCGCGCTTATTACGCGGTGAATGTTCTGCGCATGAACCGCTTCCTTCCCCTTTCGGCCAACTCTATCTTCCACGCCCACAACCGCTTCTCGGCCTTCGGATGGGGACTCGGCTCGCTGTTCTGAGCCGCGTGTCTGTACTACACTCCCGGAGCCATGAAACACAACAAACTCGTCAAGCAGGCCGCGCGCCTGGCGGAACCTTTCTGCGTCACCAAGGGCGAGAAGTTTCGGCTGAAGGATTGGGACCCCGCTGCCACGACCGGCGTCAAAAACAAGCAACACGCGCAAAACATACTTGACGCTCGCGAAGGCGTGCTCAGCCGCCTGCAAGAGAAACTCTACGCGCAAGACCGCTGGGCGGTCCTGATCGTCCTGCAGGCTCTGGACGCCGCCGGCAAGGATAGCGTGATCAAGCACGTCATGTCCGGCGTGAATCCGCAGGGATGTGACGTTCACGCCTTCAAGGCGCCGAGCAATGAAGAGCTGGACCACGACTACCTCTGGCGGACACAAAAGTGCATTCCTGGGCGCGGCAAGATCGGCATCTTCAATCGCTCCTACTATGAAGAAGTACTGGTCGTGCGGGTCCACCCCACCCTGCTAAGAGCGGAGAAGTTGCCCGACGCAACGATCACGAAGCATATCTGGGACCAGCGCTACGAGGACATCAACGCGTTCGAGGAATATTTAACCCGCAATGGAGTGGTCATTCGGAAATTCTTCCTGCACGTTTCGAAAGAAGAACAGAAGAGGCGGTTCCTCGAGCGGCTGGAAGATCCGAAAAAAAACTGGAAGTTCTCGATGGCGGACGTCAACGAACGAGGCTTCTGGAACGATTACCAGGAAGCTTACGAAGAGATGATCCAGAATACCGCGAGGAAGCACGCGCCGTGGTTCGTGGTTCCCGCGGACAACAAGTGGTTTACGCGCCTGATCGTGGCTTCCGCGGTTATCCAGGCCCTTGACGAACTGCATCTTTCCTTCCCAGTGGTCGACAAAGCCAAGAAGAAAGAGCTAGAAGCCGTCCGCGCTTCCCTGCTCGCCCAGAAGGATTAGGGCACATCACGCTTCAAAGTCCACTTCGATCGGATCAATCTGCGGCATCAACCATTGCAGCAGCTTCTGATGAACAGGATGCCCTCCGTAAGCCTCCAGCGCCGCTCGGTCCGTAAACTTCATCACCCCGCCCAGCTCATATCCCTGGGAGCGCGGCGACACGTTGACACCAACCCAGGTCTCCAGCAGCCCCGGAATCTGCCCCTGCAGTCCACGAATTTCCCCGACCGCGCGCAACCTCTGATCCTCGCGCACGCCCGCCTTCCACCGAAAAGCAAATGTATGAACGACCATGCCAGCATTGTAACCAACGTATCGCAAATCTTGGACCGGAAATTAACCCGCAGCGGGCCTGCCCCGCCCTGGTTTAGGAACATTCCGACCCTGTCAGAAGCATGAAGGATGGTCTGAGGTTCAGGCTACGGCCTTGTAATCATAATGACTGCGAACCCCAGCCAGGTCGTGCTGGCTGGGGCCCGGCAGTCAAAACCACCTTTTTATCCCTTCACCGGGATGGTAACGGACTTGGCGAGCTTAAACGACAGTTGAGTCTGGGCAGGGAGGGTGGTGGTGTCCGGTTTGCCCTTGGTCTGTGCACTGCCTTTAGGATTGTTCTTGGCCTGGCTTTTCGCGGGTTGCCCCACCGAGTTGGTCTCCAACTCATAGGATTTTCCGTGCAGTTCCACCGAGGCGAGCGTCACCTTCAACTCCTTGTTCTTGGCCTTGACGACGCGCCCGACCACTTTTGCGCCCTTGGGAATCACGGTCTTTCCCTCGATCTGCACGGGCGTAGAGAGCTTCGCCGCAAACGTATCGCCGGCGTGGTTCTTGTTGCTGGCGAGTGTTTGGCCTACCGTCGCGCTGATCGC
>Ga0307479_10001239_pt1 | contig 23283 bp, 18 predicted proteins | sample atmos_gasesECM4C_FD_203743 | JGI IMG/M metagenome (GOLD analysis project Ga0307479, IMG submission 203743) | Hardwood forest soil microbial communities from Morgan-Monroe State Forest, Indiana, United States - atmos_gasesECM4C_515 | ecosystem: Environmental > Terrestrial > Soil > Temperate... | reverse complement strand
GGAACCAGTCTTGCGAAAGCCGAGCTGGCTGAACAGCGCGGACAGATCCTTGGCTTTGGCTTCACCGACGGCAAATTCGATGAATCCGACGCCGCGGCTCTGCGCTTTCGGCTGCAGCAAGGCCGTCGATGCGTTGGGCGATTTTTCCGCAAGTTGATCTTCTAGCAAAATCAGCGAACGCAACCCGTCTGTCGCGGTACGAACGGCGGAGCCGGAACGAAACTGATCGTTGAAAATCTCCAGCGACAGAGGACCGGAATAGCCGGTTGCCCGTATAGCTTCCATGAAAGCGACCACCAGCAGATCGCCTTGACCCGGAAAGCAGCGGAAGTGCCGGCTCCAAGACAACACGTCGAGGCCAAGCTTCGGGGCGTCCGCGAGTTGAACCAAAAAGATCTTGTCCGCCGGGATAGATTGAATCGCCGAAACCGGAAACGACGGCGCTAAGGTGTGGAAACTGTCGAGAATGACCCCAATCGATCTGTGGTCAGCGCGGCGGACGATTTCCCAGGCGTCGCGGTAGTCGTTGACATGCCGCCCCCACGCCAGCGCCTCGTAGCCGACGCGCAGGCCGCGCGAGGCGGCGTGCTCGCCGAGCTCTCGGAAATCGGCTGCGGCACGATCGATACCGCCAAACGACGCCGGTGAAATATTGCTGCAGATCAGCAGCAAATCTGTCTGCAGTTCCTGCATCAGGTCGAATTTGCGTTCGACTCTGGCGAAGTTGCGCGTGCGCTGCGGCTCGGGCATGCCTTCGAAATCGCGAAACGGCTGGAACGCGCAAACGGAGAGACCAAGATCGCGGCAGAGCTGCGCAACGTCCCGCGGACTGCCGCTAAACGACAGCAGGTCGTTCTCGAAAATCTCGACTGCGTCGAACCCGGCGGCAGCGATGGCACGCAACTTTTCATCGAGGGAGCCACTCAGCGAAACCGTGGCAATCGAACGAGCGGTCATGCGGTTTACTCCGGGATTTTGCACGGCGAGACGGTGGCACCTGTTTGTGCGGCTTTCAGCACGGCCTCGACAACGGCAAGGGTGCCCGTGGCGTCTTCCACTGAGATTAGCGGCGTCTCGCGGCCGGCGATAACGGCAAGGAAATGCCGCAACTGCTCGACAAGCGGATCTATTGAAGCAGCCTTCATCTCAGTAAAGGTCAGCAGCGCGTACCATCCATCTTGGCCGGGTAGGACCCATAACTGCATCGTAGGGGCGGCAAGCGAGCCTTTGGACGGCGTCAGGCCGCTAAATAGTTCGAAGGCATCTGCTGCCTGGTCGACGAATTAGAACATCGATACCCTTGGTTCGATACCCTTGGCGACAATCTTATGAGAACGCCAGGATAGGACATCAGCCATCTAACACAATTACCCTCTTATGCTGCAAACATAACATGATGTTATTTTTTTCCGATGCGCGGCGCTTGGGTCCGTAGTCCATTTTGTTCAGGCCGGACGGCCTGCATCTCGGAACGCAGGCAATGAATGAAATGCTCGATGTGAAGCGACAGCGGCGCGCCGTGCTTAACCGCAACGTAAGTATCGAATTTGGTAGGTTCGACGATTCGCAACGGCTTGATACCTGGGAACCCGCCATAAGCGATGGTGAATTGATCAATGACGGCGATACCAAGACCGGCCTTGACCAGTGCGCAGACCGTAGTGCCGAACCGTGCGCGGATGGGGATATCGTAGCTCAGTTTCTGGCGCGCGAAGATTTCGGCCATGATGCGACCATAGGGGTCAGTCGGATCAATGCCGATCAGCGGGTATCGGATCATTTCCGCCGCAGATATTTGCTTGCGACCCGCAAGTTCGTGGCCTTCGGAGACGATGCAAAACAACTCGCCGGACGCAAGCGGCAGGAAGTCGAGGCCAGAATGATCGAGCCGATAGCTCATGGCGACGCAATCACCTCTGCCGAGCAGCAGATAGTCGATGGCCTCCTCGATCTTGAGAACGTTGATATCCATACGCAGTTCGGGATAGCGCCGGCGCAAGCGCTCGATCGCGCGAGGTACCATGACTTGGGAAATGCTCGGCACCGAACCAATGCGCAGCTCCGACAACGCGCCATGTCCGATCTTGGAGATAATCTCGGTGAGATCATCGACCTTTTTGTAAACACCGTTGATTTGTTCAAAGATGTTCTGCGCTTCGGGCGTGGGAAAATAGCGTCCGTTCTGGCGTTGGAAGAATCTAATGCCGAGAGACTTTTCCGTGTACTTGACGAGGCGGCTAATTCCAGGTGCCGACACGTTGAGAAGCTTGGCCGCACCGCCAATGGTGCCTGTCACCATGACCGCCCGAACAACCTCGATCTGGCGAAGTGTCATCATTTGCCTGAAACTCCAGCCATCCCAGCCTCCCGCGGCATCAACCGTGACTCGCGGGCATTTGGAAGCTTCTCGCCCTTCTAAAAAAGATCGAGATAGCGACGCTTTTTTTAACCCATCGCCACCGCTTACCGCCATCTTGCCTTTGGTCGAACCACATCGTCCCCAGCGCGAACGCCAACTTGCCGAAGATTTTCTGGGCAAAGCCTACCACCGGAATCATCGAGCCCGGAATGGGACGGCCGAAGTAGTGTGGTGCAGCGCAGCGAAACAATATGCGCGGGTGATGGGCGAAACGCGGATTTCTCATCACTTTCCGATGCTGTCTTCAAAGGCCGCGCGCTGGAATGATGTCAGGTGCAGTCCGTGCTTGGTTCGACGATCCAGCATGTCGGCTGCATGCGTCGCCCATTCGGTCTCGCGCAGGTAGCGCGCTTCCCGCTCATAAAAATCGCCGCCGAAGTGGTGTCCGAGATCCGAACAGGTGCGCGCCGACCCCAACAGCTCCCGCGCGCGCGTTCCGTAGAGCCGGGAATAGTGACGGATCAGTGGGTCTGGCAGGCCCGAATATTCGCGCCGCAGATCGACCACGAAATCCTCGAAGCTGCCGGGAATATCGCCGCCGGGGAGGCGCGCGTCTGCGGTCCATGCCGGTGATAGTCGTGGAAACCAGGGCATGAGACGCTGCAGCGCATGTTCTGCGAGTTTGCGATAGGTCGTGATCTTCCCGCCGAAAATCGACAACACCGGGGGCATCTCCGCCAGGCTGTCGATTTCAAGCACGTAGTCCCGGGTCACCGCCGAAGGATCTTCCGAGCTGTCGTCATAAAGAGGCCGCACGCCCGAGAAGGCATGAATGATGTCGTTCGCATTTGGCGGCGTGCGGACGTAACGGCTCACGGCACGCAGCAGATATTGAGTTTCAGCGCCGTCGATTGCCACATCTTCGGCGCGTCCCTCGTAGGGAATGTCGGTGGTGCCGACCAGCGCGAGATCGCCTTCGTACGGATTCACGAAGATGACGCGCCGGTCGTCGTTCTGGAACAAATAAGCGTGGGACCCGGCCCAGAATTTCGGCACCACGATATGACTGCCTTTGACAAGCCGAACGCTGTGGGAAGAGTTCAAGCCGGTGATGCGTTGCAGAACGTCCTCGACCCACGGTCCGGCCGCATTGACCAGTGCGCGGGCACGGGCAACGTGCACGAGACCATCCTCACCTTGCATCTCCAGCAGCCACGTCTCCCCCACCCGTCGGGCTCGCGTCGCCCGGGTGCGCGGCAGGACCAACGCGCCGCGACGCGACGCGTCGATCAAATTCAGAACCACGAGGCGCGCATCGTCGACCCAACAATCGGAATATTCGAATGCGCGACGAAACTCGGGCCGTAGCGGGACTCCTTCGGGAGCGCGCGACAGATCGAGGCTGCGGCTCGGCGGCAGCTGCTTCCTTCCGCCGAGATGATCGTAGAGAAACAGCCCGGTCCGCACCAGCCAGGCGGGCCGTTGACCTGGCGCATGCGGCAGGACGAAACGGAGCGGCCAGATGATGTGCGGCGCCGATCTGAGAAGCACCTCCCGCTCGATCAATGCCTCCCGCACCAGGCGGAACTCGTAGTATTCGAGATAACGCAGCCCGCCGTGAACGAGCTTGCCCGATCGGGACGAAGTTCCCTCGGCGAGATCGCCCTTTTCGCAGAGCAGGACCTTGAGACCACGGCCGGCGGCGTCGCGCGCGATGCCGGCCCCGTTGATTCCGCCGCCGATAACAGCGATGTCGACCAGCCCGTGATCCCTGCCCGCGGTCGACGCTGCGCCCATCATCTCGCCCTGCTGAGCCTCTTCTCTCTCCCGCACGCTACCGCGGACGTCCGAACTGTCGCCGCCGTTACTGCAATGATCGCTTCGCGCAGTTGTCGCGCCGCACGGGTCATGGCGCAGTCCTTTTCCTGTTCAGCATGGATTCAGCGGCGGCTCGCCGGCTAAAAACCGGCGAACCTCTTCGGCCGCCTGCTCGGCGGCGATGGTGACGGTGCGCACGGACGCTCCGGCTATATGAGGTGTTAGCGTAACATTCGGCAGCCGCAGCAGCGGCCAATCCGCCGGAACGGGCTCTACGGCGAAAGTATCGAGCATTGCGCCGCCAAGTTGCCCGGACGCCAGCGCTTCATAGAGCGCGTCATAATCGACCATCGGGCCGCGCGCCGTATTGATGAAGATGGCGCCCTGCTTGGTTTGCGCGAGCGCATCGTGCCCGATGAAGCCGGTGGTCTCGGGCGTTACCCGCGCATGCAGCGTGATGACGTCGGCGCGGGCCAGCAGGGCATCCAGTGCAACATGCTCGACTCCGTCGCTACGATCCTGCACCGTGATCTGCACATATGGATCGGCGACCAGCAGTCTGCAGCCAAAAGCCTTCAGCAGTTTTACCACCCGGCTGCCGATCGCGCCGTAGCCGATGACGCCGACGGTCATCTCGCCGAGTTCCCGGCCGGTGCGATCGGCGCGGTAGAGATCGCCTCGCCACTCGCCGGCGCGCAACGCCTCATGGCCGGCGCGGATCAGGCGCGTCTCGGCAAGGATGGCGCCGATCGTAAATTCGGCGACCGCGCTGGCATTACGACCCGGCGTGTTGACGACAAGCACGCCATGATCGCGTGCCGCTTGCATGTCGATGTTGACGGGCCCCCCGCGCGACACCGCAATGAACCTGAGATTAGGCAGCCTCTCGAGCATCGCCCGCGAGATCGGCGCCAGATGGGTGACGAACATGGCGGCGTCGCCGATGAACACCGCGACCTCGTCCGGATCGCCCATGAACTCCTTCAGGCGGTCGAGCGCCGGGTTGGCATAACCGTGCTCCATGGGCTGGTCGGGCCATTGCTGCTCGAGAGTCCTGGTTCTCACACCGTTTCCGCACGCCGCCGCTATCCGATCGGCGAAAACCGAAGGAAGCATGAAGCGATCGCCGATGATCGCGACGGTGTCAGACATTGTCATCTCCAGCGCGCAAGGCAGCGAACCGTTTCCAGAGCGGGCGCGAGGCGAGTCGCGCCTCCACATAGGCCGGGAACATCTGATCATAGCGCTTGGCGAGGCAGACATCGGGCGCTTGCAGGTCGCCGAGATGGGGCGTCACCCACGCCTCCGCGCATGCTGTCATGTCGGCATAAATACCGGTCGCGACCGCGGCCATCATTGCCGCGCCGGCGGCACCGGCCTCCTCACGGTTGCAAACACGAATGTTCGACCCAAGCGCAGCACCAAGGATGGCGCTAAGCGCACGGCTGCGCGCCGCTCCGCCGGTGAGGCGCACATCCCGCGGCAAGGCTCCGATGGCGGCGTAGCAGTCGCGCGCGGCGAAGGCGAGACCCTCCATGACGGCGCGCATCAGATCCCAGTAACCGTGGCGCGAACGCAAGCCCAGAAACTGCGCGCAGGCATCGTGCGCCACAAACGGACCGCGTTCGCCCGCATCCGAGATGAAGGGATGAAACACGACCTCGCCTGGCCTCGCCTGCAGGACGTACTCGTCCAGACGACGGATCAGGTCGGCGCGGGATCGGGTGACACCCTCGCCGGCAAGCACGCCGAGCGCCAGATCGAGCAGCCAATCGATGTTGAGGGTCGCAGCCATGTTGGACTGCATCTGGGCGTAGTGACCGGGTACCGGAAACGGCATGGTGTAGCCGGTCGCCTCGGCGTTCAACGTCACGTCATCCGCGGTGGCTGCAAGTCGCATGTGCATGCCGGTCGAGCCGATGATGGTGCAGCCGACCTCCGGCGCGGGATCGTAAAGGCCCGCTCCCAAGGCGTTGCAAATCACGTCCACATAGCCGAGCGATACCGGCACGCCCGCCGGCAATCCCGTCTCCGAGGCGCCGTCGGCGCTCAGCGGATGCGTCACCGAGGCTCCGTCGACGACGCCCGGAAATAGGCGCGCAAGATCGGAGATGCCGATCAGCCGCGCCGTCTCCGGATCGTAGCGGCGAGTGCGGAAGTTTCCGCAAGAAAACGTCATTTCCGAAGGATCGGTCGCGCGGATGCCCGTCAGGCGATAATAGAGCCAGTCCTTGCAGTGAAAGGCGGTAGCTGCGCGGGAGATGCACTCGGGAGCGTTCGCCTGCAACCACGCGAGTTGCGGTCCTTGCTGACATGCGTTGAGGCCGGAGCCAGTGCGCCCGTAGAGCGCTTCGTTCTGCGGACCCGCCCGGATCTTTTCCACCAGGCGTGCGGCGCGCGAGTCGAGCCAGAGCAGTGCCGGACCGACCGGCCGCCCGTCCTCGTCGATCAGCCACGTACCGTCGCCCTGCCCCGTGACGGCAATCGCCGCAACCCGCGCCCGAAGATCGGGTACGCTCGTCGCAAGACCGCGCAACGCGGCGGCCGTATCATCCCAGGTGCGCGACATGTCCTGTTCAACCCGCTCTCCGGCCGACGTGCGATAAACGTTAGGCAGGGAGAAGCTGCCGAGCTGCCCGCCCTCGCGCGTGGACGCCACGGTCTTGATCAGCGAGGTGCCGGCGTCGATACCGACGACAACGTCACGGGTGTGGTAGGCGCGCATCGTCAGGCAACCTCCGCCTGGCGGATACAGGCTCCGTCAGCGCCGAAGACATGCAGGTGCCGCGGCTCCAGCGCGAACGGGACGATATCTCCGGGCCTCGCCGAGACCCGACCTGGCGTCACGGCGATCAGCAGATTTCCGGCGCAGTCTCCGGCGACGTGCGACTGGTCGCCGAGCCATTGATTGGAGACGACGCGCATGCGCACGTCCCCGGTACCAATTCCGATTTTCTGCGGCCGGATGCCGATCCGAACGCGCGGCGTATCTTCGAGCGCCTTCTGCGCTGCGGGGCTGAACGTCCCGCCCGCAACTTCAAAGGTCACATCAGCCGTTGCGGAAAAGCGGTAGCCGCCATCCGAGCGCGCAACCGTGGCGTCGAGCACATTCATCGGCGGCTCACCGATGAAGCTTGCAACGAACAGATTCGCCGGACTGTCCTTCAGCTCCTTTTCGTTCGCGAATTGCTGTAGTACCCCATCTTCCATCACCGCGATGCGGTCGGCCAGAGCGCTGGCCTCCGTCTGGTCATGGGTGACGAAGATCGCCGTCATCTCGCGCTCCGCCAGCAGGCTCTTGATCCGACCGCGCAGGACGGCGCGGAGCTGCGGCTCGAGCTGTCCCATCGGCTCGTCGAGCAGATACAGATCCGCATCGCGCACCAACGCGCGTGCGAGCGATGCGCGTTGCTGCTGCCCTCCGGAGATCGAGCGCGGATAGCTTTCCAAAATGTCGCCGATTTCCACCAGTTGCGCGATTGCGTCCACGCGGCGGGCAATCTCGGCGCGCGACAGCTGCCGGGATTTCAGCGCGAAGGCGATGTTCTCGCGCACCGTGAGCGGCGGGTAGAGCGAATAGCCCTCGAACGCCATCGCCACCTTTCGTCGTGCCGGCGGCAAGCCATCGATGCGCCGACCGCAAAGCGCAATGGAGCCGGCGGTGACGCTTTCGAAGCCGGCGATCATGCGCAGCGTCGAGGTTTTGCCGCAACCTGACGATCCCAGAAGCGCGATGATCTCTCCCTTCCTGACATCCATATCGAGTGCACGCACGGCATGAACCGGCTGCTTCCCGTGGCCCTTGTAGACCTTGTCGATATGTCGGAGCTCCAGCATGCTCATGACGTTGCTCCCTTCAGGCGGCCTGTCGCCGATGCGACAGACCGACGCGCCGGCCGCTGGCGCGGTCGAACACCAGCGCAGCGTCCGGCGCAAACCGGACGAACACATCTTCGTTGACGACGTCACCCATGGCTTGCGGCGGCAAGGCCGCAAGCCACTCGGTGCCGTCCGTCAGTTTCAGCAGCAGCACCGCCTTTTCGTGCATCGGCGTGAGCGCGAGAACGCGCGCGGGGATCGCGTCATCGCCTTGCTCGCGTGAGATCGCGAGATGTTCGGGCCGAACGCCGAGCCAGCACGGATGATCCACCGGGTGCCCGTCGAACCCGCCGAGCCGAATCCTTGCTCCCGAAACCAGCGCAAACAGCCCGCCATGCTCCTCGAACGGCAGGATTTCGGCAAGATTGATGGTGGGATCGCCGAACAATCGCGCGACCGCAACCGAGGCCGGCGCTGCGTAGACCTCTTCCGGCGTCGCGACCTGCTCGAAGCGGCCATCGACCAGCACCGCAATGCGATCGGCGATCGCCATCGCCTCGCGGTAGTCCTGGGTGACATAGAGAGCGGCGGACGCGCCCCGACGCAGCAGGCTCGGCAATTCGAGCCGCATCTCGTAGCGGAGTTTTGCATCGACGTTGCGCAGCGGATCGTCCAGCAGCAGCACATCGGGGTCTCCGATCAGCGCGCGGGCGAGCGCGGTGCGCTGCTTCTGGCCGTTCGACAGCTCACGCGGGAAATGATCGAGCACATGCTCGATCTTCAGGAGCCGGCTGATCGCCCGAATTTTCGAAGAACCGGCGTCGCTCCCCCCTCGCTTCGCGCGCAAGCCGCTCGCGATGTTCGCTCGCGCCGTCATGTGCGGGAACAACGCGAAATTCTGAAACGCCATGCCGATCCCTCGACGCTCCGGCGGCGCGCCGACGATCGAGTGTCCGCCGACCAGGATATCCCCGTCATCTGGCTCGAACATGCCCGCGATCATGCGCAGCAGCACGGTCTTGCCGCTGCCCGACGGCCCGAACACCGCAACGATCTCTCCGGGCTCGACGGCCAGCGTGAGGCCGTCGGCTGGTCGCACCGCGCCGAATGCCTTTCCAACCGATTTGATCTCGAGCTGCGCCATCAGGTCAGCCTTTCACCGCGCCCAGCGACAAGCCCTCGACCAGATAGCGCTGCGCGTAGAGCGCAAGCAGCAGGGTCGGTGTCACGGACAGCACGATTGCCGCGGCGATCTGGCCGTATTGAATGCCGGAGGCCGTGACGAACGCGAGCGCACCCACCGTCACCGGCTGCTTGTCGGCCGAGGCGAGGATCAGCGCGAACACGAAATTGTTCCAGCAGAAGATGAAGGAGAGCAGTCCGGCGGCGGCGATGCCCGGCCCTGCCAGCGGGACCGCGATGCGCGTGAACGTCTCCCCCCACGAATGCCCGGCGAGGCGGTAGGCATGCTCGATGTCCGGACTGATATCCTCGAAATATCCGCGCACGATCCACAGGATCAGGGGAAGCGCGATCAGCTGGTAGACCCAGACGATGCCGGCATAGGTGTCGTTCAGGCCGAGCTGCTGGTAGTAGAGCGACAGCGGCAGCAGCACCAGCAGCGGCGGCGCGAAGCGAAAGGACAAAAGTGTGAACGCGATCGTCTCGCCCAGCCGAAACTTGAAACGCGCGAACGCATACGCCGCCGGCACGCCCAGCACGAGCGCGAGCATCACCGCGGCGCTCGACAGCAGAAAACTGTTCCACAGATTGTGCATGAAGGAAATCTCGAGATTGCCCGCGGTGGTCTGCAACTGGCCCGAGATCAACGCCCGATAATTCGACAAGGTCGGCTCGAATACCAGGCGCGGCGGGATGCGCAGGATCTGCTCGTTGCTCTGGAACGACATCAAGAGAATCCAGACGATCGGGAACATGAAGAACAGAAGGATCAGCGCGAGCGCAGCTCCCCGAAAAATCCGACCCGTGAGGCTGACATGCTCCATCGTTCAACTCCTCAAGGGATCATTGGTGACGGTGCGCGCGCTCGCGCAGTCTCAGCCAGTTCTTGATGAAGATATTCGACAAGATGTTGGTGATGACCCACAGGACCATCAACAGCGCCGCCGACCTGCCGACATTGGTGTACTGGAAGAACTCCAGATAGGCCTGCACCTGAAACACCATCAGACGGTCGCCGGGCCCGCCTTGCGTCATCGCGTAAATGATATCGAACTGCTGAATCGAATCGAGCAGGCGGAACAGCGAGGCCGTAATGATGTACGGCGCCAGCATCGGCAGCGTGATGCGAAAGAAAACGAACGTCGCCGGAACGCCGTCGAGCGCGGCCGCTTCGAATGGCTGACGCGGCAGCGATCGCAAGCCCGCCAGCAGCAGGATCATGATAAAGGGCGTGTAGACCCAGATATCGACCAGCACCACCGTGAACAACGCCGTCGAAGGATCGGAGGCCCATTTGAAATCCTGGATCCCGAGCAGGCTGACGAGATAGGAAAGGATGCCGAAGCTCGGATTGGTCATGAGCTTCCACATCAAGGCCGCGATGGCCGGCGCGGTCATGAGCGGAAGCAGGAGCACGATCGACACGGCGTTATGGAACCGGGTCGGGCGGCGCAACAACAGGGCGATGGTGAGACCGAGCACCAGCTCGAGCACGACGGTCAGCGCGGTGTAGGTCAGCGAGATGCGGAGCGTATTCCAGAACGCCGGGTCTGATGCGAAATCGATGTAATTCTGGGCGCCGATGAAGCCACGCAGATATGGCAGGTTCAGTCGATACCGCTGCAGCGAATAGGCTGCCGCCGTGCAGAACGGAACCAGAATCGCCACGCATACGAGCAGCGCCGGCAAGCTCAGCAGATAAGGCAGCGCGCGGCCGCGCAGCCTCGCCATCTGGGCCGGGCGCGCGTGCATCTGAAGAAGTTGTGTCATGCTCATTTTGGTGCGAGGAAAGAGGCGATTGCCCGGGCGAACTGGCTCGGAGGGGGCTGAACTCCGAGCCAGCGGGCTTGCTCATGGTGCGGACAAAACCGCGCCGGCTTCAAGCCCTAACCGTCAGCCAAGTCCCGCCTGCTTCAGCTGGCGGTTGATGCTGTCGGCGAGCTTGTCGAGGCCCTCGTCGACAGTGACTTCCTTCGCGACCATTTTCTGCAGCGATGCCGCCCACTCGGTGGTCAGGTCGAAGAACAACGGCTGTGCGGTGAAGTAGATCTTGGCACCGGGCGCCGAGACGTCATGCTGCTCGAGATAACCGGGATACGACTTCGCGATCCGGTCGCGGAACTCGCTGTCCTTCCAGACCGACGCGCGCACCGGGTTGACGAAATCCATTTTTCGCGCGCCGAACATGTCGTGTTCGACCGACGTCGCCCACTGCATGAACGTCCAGGCGGCATCCTTCTGTTTCGAGAAGCTGGACATCGCAAGCGACCAGATCCAGACATTGGGCGTCGGCGCTTTCGCGGCCGGGTTGGCGGCAAAAGGCGCGTAGCCCAGATTACCTCTTTCCTTGTTCTCGCCGCCATTCATGAAATAGCCGAGAATATCGGCATCGAAGATCATGCCGGAGGCGCCAGCGCCAAGGTCGGTGCCGACCTGATACCAGGTATAGGTCGACCAGTTCTTCGGGCCTGAGGCCTGGATCATCTTGACCCACTTCTCGTGGAAGTCCTTCGAGGCCTTGGTGTTCATCGCGGCTTTCAGTTTGCCGCCTTCCATGACGAAGTCCTTCTGGCCGAAGTTGGAATAGGCCGACAGGAAGCCCGGATGGATCGTCGCCCATGAGCGCGAGCCGCGGACGCCGACCCCGTATGGCCCACCCGCATCCTTGGTGATCTTGGCCGCAACCTCGATCATGTCATCGAGATTGTTCGGAGGCTTGACGCCGACCTTGTCGAAGATTTTTCTGTTATAAGCGACGTTGTTGAGCTCGTAGCCCCACGGGATGCACCACTGCTTGGCGTTACCCGAGCCAAGCTCGGATCCGGCGACACCATCCCACGCGGTCGATGAGCGCAGACCGGGCAGCACGTCATCCCAGTTGAAGGCAGGGTTGGTCTTCGATGCATCCTTGATGTAGGCGTTGAGGTCCTCGATCCAGCCCGCCGGGCCGTAGGTCCAGGTCATGTACGCGCCGGTCATGAAGGCATCGTACTGCTCGGACTTCGAGGATAACGCCGCGGTCACCTTGTCGAAATAGACGTCCTCCGGGAAGATGTCATAGGTGACGTTCATCCCGGTCAGCGACTTGAACGCCTCGAGGTCGCCGATCATCGCGTCGACATAGGGGTGCTTGTTCAGCAGCAGCTTGATCGATTTGCCGGACTGGCCTTTCCAGTTGAAATCCGCCGCCATCGCCCGCGACACGGAAGATGCAAACGCAGCATTGGCGGCGATGCCTGCAACACCGAGTTTCGCGGCACCGTCGAGCAACTCACGTCGGCTAATGCGTCTGGCGGCGTAGGAGTCGAACAGATTCTTTTCTCGATCGAACATAGAGGTCCTCCCTTTTACGTTTCACTTTCCCTTCCGATTTTTTATCTTTGTGTTGCCGGATGTCGTCTCCGGCTTGTCGGTTACAAGCGCCTGAGCGGTTGCTTCGTCCGTGATCAGTCCGTGAAGCACGCGGCTATCCAGGACGGCGCGCAAGGCGGCGACCTTGGCTTTTCCGCCGGCGATCGCAACGATGCGGTGCTTCCTGAGGTCGGCCGCGCTCATCGAGGTCGCGCGCGCCGACAAATCGATGTCCAGCATTCGCCCGTCCGCGCTGAAGAAGTGCCCGAGCAGGTCGGCGCAGGCGCCGACCCGCTTCAGCTCGACCACCTCATCCGGCTTGATCATGCCGCTCGAAACCAGAAATCCCTCGCCGCTGATCTGACCGATGCCGACGAGCAAAAGCGACGCCTGGCGTGCCAGGGCGGCAACCTCGGCGATGCCGTATTGCTTCATCAGCACCGCTTTGTCGGCGACCGAGTTGGCGAACACGGGTACAGGCAACAGATACGCCTCCGCCCCGGTGCGCTCGGCGAGCCGGTGGATGACGTCGAACGGATTGGCCGCGAATTTCCGCGTCAATCCGCCGAGCAGTGATACGAACTGCACATCCCGCGCCGGTGTCTGGGGCATCTGCTCGACCAGGGCCGCGAGCGTGCGGCCATGGCCGACCCCGATCACCTTGTCTTCGCCGCGCTCGAGGATGTGGCGCAGGAAACTGGCCCCTTCGAGCGCCAGCGCCTTCAACGGCAGGTCACTCTCGCCGAGATCCGGCGCGACCTGGCAAAGCAACAGGCCAAAGCGCGCGGCGAGCGCGTTTTCCAATGCGACGCATTCGGCCACCGGGCCTTCGACAAAGACGCGAATCATGCCCTCGCGGCTTGCGCGCGCGATCAGGCGATGGGCCTTGGTGCTTTCGATGTTGAGGCGGCTTGCGATCTCCGACTGGGTGAGGCCGGCCGCGAAATAGAGCCAGGCCGCGCGCGTCGCGAGCGAAGCATCGCCATCCAGCATGAGCAGCTTCTCGGAACGCGCAGCCACGGTCGAAAGCCCCCTTGCAATTTTTATCACTTGCTGCAAAAAATTGCAGAGGCGCGACGGGCCGTCAAGTCAATTCCTCATGCTGCGATGCAAACGGCGGAAACGGGCCTGGAACGGGACCACGCGCGTGCGGGTCCGGAACCTGACGCCGTCGGTTTTCCCAAAGGCGCATCGAAACGATGAGGTGCTGGCTGGCGCAGCAAATCTGCGTCACACCGACCCGGCAGAAATATTGAGGGCAATTTGTGCTGAACCGTCAGGAGCCGACCATGACCGACACCGAACTTCATTTGCGCGAAGCGATCATTGCCAAATGCCGCTGGATGAATGCCACCGGCCTAAACCAGGGCACGTCCGGAAACATCTCGGCCCGTCATGGCAAGACCATGCTGATTTCACCATCCGCGATACCTTACGATTCCCTGACCCCCGACATGATCGCCGCGATGCCCATCGACGGCGAATACGGATCATGGAATGGCCCGCTAAAACCCTCCACCGAGTGGCGTTTTCATCTCGACATCATGAGGGCGCGGCCGGATGTCGGCGGCATCGTCCATACGCATGCGACCTACTCCACCGTGCTGGCCATCGCGCGCAAGGAAATTCCGGCCTGCCACTACATGATGGCGACGTTCGGCGGCATGAACGTGCGCGTCGCCGATTATGCCAGGTTCGGCACCAAGGAACTGTCGGAGCACGCGCTCAAGGCGCTGGAGGACCGGACCGCCTGCCTGCTTGCAAATCACGGAATGATTGCGACCGGCGCGTCATTGGACAAGGCGATGTGGCTCGCGGTCGAACTCGAGACCATCGCCCGGCAGTATTATCTCAGCTTGGCGATCGGCGGGCCGGTATTGCTGAGCGAGGCTGAGATCCGCGAAACCGCCGCTGCGTTCGGCAGCTATGGTGTCCAGGATCCGCCGGCCGAAGCGGCGCAAGCACCATGACGACCAAGGCGAAAACGACGTGACCGGCTTCGATGATCTCGAGATGCAGGACTTGCTCGCTCTCGCGGCGAGCCTGGGACGGAACCCCCTTTTGGTTCAAGGCCCCGGTGGCAACATCTCGCTGAAGCGAGACGGTGTGATGTGGGTGAAGGCGAGCGGCACCTGGATGATGGAGGCGACCTCGCGCCCCATTTTGATTCCGGTCGATTTTCCTGCCGTGATTGACGCGCTTGCAGCGGGCGATCCGGCTTGCGAGACTTGCGGTTGCTTTGTCCGCCATGACCTTACAAGCTCGCCGTTGCGGCCTTCGATCGAAACCACGCTTCATGCCGTCATGCCGCAGAAGGTGGTGGTACACGTGCATTGCGTCGAGACGATTTCGATCGCGTGCCTTTCGGACGCGACCGAACGGCTCGCGGCGTCGTTGACCGGTCTGAATTGGACATTCGTGCCGTACGTCCGTCCGGGAGCATCGCTGGGGCGGACGGTAGTCGAACATCTCCGTGCCGGAACGAATGTTGTCGTGCTCGGGAAGCATGGTCTCGTAGTTGCGGCCGATAGCGTCACCGAGGCAGCACAGCTGCGCGCCGAGGTTTCGCGCCGCCTGGCTCGCGCAAGCCGCGCTGCGCCGAATAATGTTGATCGGGAGGCGCTGCACAGGGTTCAAGGCGAGGGCTATCGCCTGGCGGAAGACCACGACTTGCACGCGATAGCGATTGATCCCGTCAGTCTCGCCGCAGGACGATGCGGCTCGCTCTATCCGGACCACGTGGTTTTTCTCGGGCCCGGCATTATTGAAACCGCGGGAACCGAGACCGCGGCGGATGCCGCACGACGTGCCGGGCGACCCGACGCGCCACTGGTTATTGTCCCCGGTGCCGGGGTCCTCCTGCACGATACGGCAACGTCGAGCGCCCATGCGCTCGCACGCTGCCTTGCCGATGTCACTTGCCGCCTGGCAAGCGACGATCCGATTGACCCGCTCAGTCCGGACGACGAAGCTCAGTTGCTCAATTGGGACGCCGAGAAGTACCGGCAGTCGCTTGACCGGGGGCCACCATGAGCGACCTCGTACTCGGCATCGATATAGGAACCTCGGCCGTGCGGGTGGCAGCGATCGATCAAACCGGGTGCGCCGTGGCCGTTGCTACATCGACCATGCCGGCGCCGCTTCGCGACGGTCCGCGGATCACGCAGGACCCGGCAGTGTGGGTGCGCGGACTCCACGATGCGATGGCACAACTTGCCTCGACGGTGGATCTCGCGCGCATCGATGCCCTCGCGGTGGATGGTACGTCGGGCACGCTGGTCGCGGTCGATGAGCAGGGACGCCCCGTCTCGGCGGGAAGCCTCTACAACGATTCCGCCGATGATGCAGCCATCCTTGCGGTTGGCCGGGTGGCACCGGAACGCGCCGCAGTTCACGGCGCGACCTCGCCGCTGGCGCGGGCCGCGCGCTTGCAGCGGATCGCGGGCGTTGCAAGGGTCATCCATCAGGCCGACTGGATCGCCGGCCAGTTTTCCGGACGGTTCGATATCAGCGACGAAAGCAACGCGCTGAAGACCGGTTACGATCCGGTTGCCCGAGCCTGGCCACACTGGATCGCGGACGCCGGCGCCGAGCGCGACAAGCTGCCCGCAGTCGTTCCGGCAGGCACCACCGTTGGAGAAGTGACCGCCGAGGCCGCTGGCCGGTTCGGCGTGCCAACCCACGCAGTCGTTGTTGCTGGCGCGACGGACGGATGTGCCGCCTTTCTCGCGACTGGCGCCAGCAAGCCGGGGGAAGCCGTCACGTCGCTCGGATCGACACTGGTCCTGAAACTCGCGAGCGAACAACCGCTGTTCGCTCCCGAATATGGCCTTTACAGCCATCGAATCGGGGATCTGTGGCTGGCTGGCGGCGCCTCGAACACGGGGGGCGCAGTGCTGGCGCAATTCTTCACGCCAGACGCCATCCGCGACATCAGCCGCCGAATTGATCCCGACGTTGCGACCGGTCTCGACTATTACCCTCTTCCAGCGCCAGGGGAACGCTTCCCCATCAACGATCCGGCACTAGCGCCGCGGATATCGCCGCGACCGGCGGACGATGCGGTGTTTCTGCAGGCGCTGCTGGAAGGCATCGCGAACATTGAAGCGTTGGGCTACCGGCGCTTGGTCGAACTTGGCGGTCCGCCACTGACGGGCGTGACAACCGTCGGCGGCGGCGCCGCAAACGAGTGCTGGAGCCGCATCCGCACAACGAGGCTCGGCGTGTCGCTAAAAATGCCGGAGAGCAGCGAAGCTGCAGTAGGCGTCGCGCGGCTCGCGCTCCGCGCCATCGGAGCGTAATCCCAGCTATGAAACGTATCGCCGGTTTGCGCGAGATCGCGTATCAGTTTGATCTCTTCCTCGTCGATCAATATGGGGTGCTGCATGATGGCGTCGCGGCCTATCCCGGCGCCATCGACGGATTGGCCAGACTTGTGTCGTTCGGGCGGAAGGTCATCCTGCTGACGAATTCCGGAAAGGACGCGGCGGCAAACCTGGCGCGCCTCGGCACACTCGGTTTTGCGACTTCAAATCTCCATGCCGTCCTGAGTTCTGGGGAGGTCGCGCTGCGGCTTGTCAGAAGCGGCGCGCTCGGCCCGCCTTTCACCGAAGGCGCCGATGTCTGCACGATCGGCCGCCCCGGAGACACCTACGCCTTTTCATCGGACGATTTCGCCCCGGTAGCCAGGCCGCAAGACGCTGCCTTCGTGGTACTCGCGGGCTCAGACGCGCCGAGAACCTCGCCCGACATTTACCGCGCGATGTTGACCGCTGCCGCGCAGGCCCGGGTGCCGGCAGTCTGCATCAACCCGGACCTTGTGATGATCCGGGATGGTGAGCTTGTTGCCGCTCCCGGGTCCATCGCAAAACTCTATGAAAGTCTTGGTGCCCCGGTCGAATATGTCGGTAAACCCTACCCTGCGATCTTCGAGCATGCGATTACGACCGCTGCGATGGGCCCCGACGCTCGCGTCGTCATGATTGGCGACAGTCCGGAACACGATGTGGCTGGCGCGAGGGCGATCGGATTGTCAACGCTTCTGGTACGAACCGGCATTCATCGACATCTGACCGAGCAGCAACTGCTACGATTTTGCCAAGAGTGTAACGGCGTTCCGGATTTCCTTATGACGGCGTTCGAATGGTGACCCTCAACCAGCTGTTTCCGCCACGTTTTGTTCACGCTCGTTTCACCTAATTCGTTGCGATTTCGTTGCGGCGTTCTCAGGGAGAACGGCCCTCGCTGCGGCGATGGTTTGCTCTAGAAGCGCACACCCTTGGATGCGTGGTGTGCTTGCGAGGGCTCGAAGCTAGGACTGCCTGAACGTAGCTCCGATCCGCTCCAGCGCCCAGTCGACCTGGTCGCTGGTTATCACAAGTGGCGGGGCAATGCGGATCGTGTGTCCATGGGTATCCTTGGCAAGGATGCCTCTGCCCTGCAGCGCCTCACAGTAGCGACGTGCGTCGCCTGCTTCCGGGTGCAGCTCGACCGCCAACATCAACCCGCGTCCGCGCACCTCGCGGATCATGTTGGCGCGGATGCTCCTTAGGCCAGCGAGGAAGCGCGCGCCCTGGACGGCCGCGTTCTCGATCATCCCCTCCTCGACAAGCACGCGCAGGGCTGCCCGCGCCACCGCACAGGCGAGCGGGTTGCCGCCGAACGTCGAGCCGTGCTGGCCGGGTTTCAGGATGCCGAGCACCGCGTTGTTCGAAAGGACGGCCGACACCGGATAGAAGCCGCCGGACAACGCTTTGCCGAGTAACGTCACGTCTGCCTCAATCCCATCGTGCTGCTCGGCGAGCAGTTTGCCGGTGCGGCCAAGCCCGGTCTGGATCTCGTCGAGAATTAACATCACGTCGTGCGCCGTGCAGAGCTCACGTACCTTAGCGAAATAGCCGGGCGCCGGAATGATGACGCCCGCTTCCCCTTGGATCGGCTCGACGAGGAAGGCGACTGTGTTCGGCGTGATCGCCTCTTCCAGCGCCTTGGCGTTGCCAAAGGGGATGATCCTGAAGCCCGGCGCGAACGGCCCGAAATGCTCGCGCGCCGCCGCGTCAGTGCTGAAGCCGATGATACCGAGGGTGCGTCCGTGGAAGTTGTCGGCGCAGACGATGATCTCGGCTTGTCCGTCCGGCACCCCCTTTACCTCGTAGCCCCACTTGCGCACGGACTTGATCGCGCTCTCCACGGCCTCGGCACCGCTGTTCATTGGCAGCACCTTGTGGGAGCCAGTAAGCTCCGCGATCTGTTCGTAAAAGAGGGCTAGTTGGTCGTTGTGGAAGGCGCGGGAGGTCAATGTCAGCTTGCCCGCCTGTTCCACCATAGCGGCCAGGATTTTCGGATGGCAGTGGCCCTGGTTCACCGCCGAATAGGCGGAGAGGCAATCGAGATAACGGTTGCCTTGCGTATCCCACACCCAGACGCCTTCGCCGCGCGACAGAATGACGCCGAGCGGCTCGTAGTTCTGGGCGCCGAAGCGGGCTTCCGTGGTGATGAAATCAGGGATAGGTGGATCCATCCTTCGTCACTCCAGTTGCAGCGGGCTGGCACCAACTGGGTTTTCCAATCGCGCTAGCCAAGACCTTATGATACGCGAATTTGGTTCAACAGGTTCGGAGACCCGAGAAATCCGACGGTCTCGCATCGACTTTCGCTGAAAATAGCGGCTAACGATCACAAATCCAAGAGACCGTTCGGCTGCGCTGTCGGCGGCTTCCTCTTCCGACCACGTGAGAACTTCTCTCGTCTTGATCCCGCGAAGCGCGCCGTGTCCACGCATCACGCCGGGGCATCGCCCGGTCGCAAGTCGCAACGGTGTGATGGTCGTTTACCCTCTTCGAAGCGCAAAGTATCAAATTTGCAATTGTCGTGTAATCTGAATGTATGCATGTCGACTCTCGACTTGCATCGAGCCAACTTTTGGGATCACGGAGGGCAACATGGCCAAGAAAGCGAAGAAGGCAAAGAAAGCAAAGAAGGCAGCCAAGAAGAAAAAGAAGTAATCGTTCAACGAAACACCTCATAGCATCCGGATAGCCTTTGAGGTCCGCTACGCGCTTTGCAGCACGGACAGGCGGCAGCTTCGCCGACAGAATATCCGCGCAACAAATAGTCAGGCCGGACCATTATGCAGATGGCTGCTGCATAACGGTCCGGTTTTTCTTTGGGACTTGATCAAGCTGCTGTCGCGTCATTGTGCGCGCCGGATACTGTAGCTCAGGTTTCCTTCGAACAAATAATCAGCAACTTATGCGGCCATAGGCGCTGATCGACTGACGGAATGGCGTCGCACGTCAGCTGGGGGCGCACCAGGGCTCGAACCTGGGATCCGATGATTAAGAGACATCCTGTTCGCCTTGATATCTCAAGCAAATTTTCTCATCTGAGCCAAAATGCGATCAGGACCGACGCTGTCGGCCGGAAGAAAACCTAGTGCTCCCCACAATCTCACATCGGCAGGCCGGATGACGATGATGTCACCCGGCAAACGGTCGCAGCACCTGCAATTGTAGTATGTGCTCGAAGCACGGTCAGAAAGCTGCGAATTGTCCGCTGACCAGATGACGCCGTTCCAGAAACAGCGCCCGCGCCGCGCGCTCGGCATCGCGCGCGGAACGAAACTCGCGGCCTTCGAGGCTGTCGAAGATGCGATCTGAGGAAAAGAAGCGATAGCTGCGCTCGTCTCTTGTGACGATACCCGCGGTGTGACTTCCGATTTCGATGATATAGGCGTTGGACATGATGGCTTATCCGCCGGCCCTGCCGGCGCTCCCGTCTGAAGATGTGATCTGAATTGGATCTACAGATGGATCAGCGACAGGCGCCGGTTGCCGCAGAGAAGCAACGCCGCGCCATCCGCCTGCGCGCATCGCCGGTTGCTGGTGTTTGAGCCATTCTCATGCGGATAACCTTCGACAGAAACATGTCTGCGCAACGAATATCCAATGATCCCGCAAAGCCGTCAATGAAATGGCCATTCATATTTGCCGCCACGACGCGCCCGTGCTTCTCTACGCGCGACAAAAAATGAAATGGCGCAACCCGCAAGCGAAGGTCGCAGCAACCGGGCCGGCGCCGTCACGCACGGCGCGACAGTGACGATCTGCGATCTGAACGCCGGTTCCCAAAAGTCCTGAACTCCCGCGGCCCTCGTTCGCAGAATAATCGTCTTTTCAAATTGCCAACGCAATTTGCGCGCTAGGATCCGCAACGAGGCGAGCGTCATTGCGTTGATTTCATTGCAAACCGGGGTGCAGTCTCATGAGCGGTTTCGCGACGAGGCATGCGATCATCATCGGCGGCGGTGCGAGCGGTGTGTTGCTCGCCTATCAGCTTCTGCAAAATCACGAATTTGGGTTTCGCGTCACGCTGATCGAGAGACGGCCCGAGATCGGCCGTGGTCCCGCCTACCACACCAGCAATCCCGAACATGTCCTGAATGTCCGCGCTGCCAACATGAGTGCGCTGCCGGACGATCCCAACCATTTCTGGCGCTGGCTTTCGAACCGCGCAGAGGGGCCGCTGTGCCCTGATCCGTATTGTTTCGTGCCGCGGCGGGCCTACGGCGACTATCTTGCGAGCCTGACGACACCTTTCACGTCATCCGAAAGCGGATCGCCTCGCCTGACCATTGTGCACGGTCAATGCGTAGACCTAGTCGAAGGCACTGCGGGCGCAACCGTGACGCTTGCCGACGGTTCATCCCATACTGGCGACGTCGCCGTCCTCGCCACCGGAAATGAGAGTCCAGTCGCGAAGTTTCCCTGCGACTTGGATCCCTGGGCACCGCCGTCCACAGCCGTTGACAAGAATGCAACGGTGCTGATCCTCGGCACCGGGCTTACGATGATTGACTATGTCTTGTCGTTGTTGCGGGACGGTCATCGCGGCCAGATCATTGCGATGTCGCGACGCGGCCTCCTGGCGAAAGCCCACCGCCGCACCGATCCGACGCGAATCGACGAAAGCGATGTCCCCTTCGGGGCGAGCGCGAGCCGGCTGCTGCGATGGTTGCGCGAGCGCATAGACGCGCACATGGCGGCCGGTGGCGATTGGCGCAGCGTGATCGATGCCATCAGACCCTATACGCAACGGCTCTGGCGCGAGCTGCCGCTAGGGTCCAGGCGTCGCTTCCTCGAGCACGCACGGGCCTGGTGGGACGTCCACCGTCACCGCACGGCGCCGGAAGTGGAGATGCGCCTCACCCACGCGCTCGCGGCGGGTCGTCTCTCCCTCGTGGCTGCGAAGGTCACTGGCATCGAGCCGAATGCGGCCGGCGCGCTCGTTTATTATCGCCGGCGAGGCCGACAAGATACGGCCAGCCTCCAGGTCGGCTTGATCGTCGATTGCACCGGCATCGTGAAGGACCCGCGGGCGACCGGCAATCCTGTGATCCGGCGCCTGTTCGAGCAGGGCCTGGCGCGAGCGGACGCCCTGCATATCGGCATCGACATCGCGGACGATTGCGCAGTGATCAACCGCAACGGCATTGCTTCGCGACGGCTGTTCGCAGTGGGCCCGCTGACCCGCGCCGCTTTCTGGGAGATCGTCGCGATTCCCGACATCCGCAACCAGTGCGCCGAGCTGGCGGCGCGCCTCGCGGCCATCTGCGATCCGGTCATCGCCCCGCCGAACTTTCCGGCGTTGAATGGAGAAGCGTTGCCGCCGGCAGGGACGACGCCGGCAACGACGCCGTAAGATCACGCACTATCCGCACCGACGCCGCTGAATAGCGTTCACGCGAAGTCCTCTGTCGCGGACGGCGTGAGCAGCAAGCCAATCGGCATCCACGCCAACACCGGCCAGAAAAAATAGAATCCCAAGGGGACGACCGCAGGCGAGTGCCCGTGACGCTCATCGCGCGGCCTCTCCAACGCCATTCGCTTGCGTGCTCTATGGGTATTGAAATCGATAATCGTCGCCGAATTTTCTGCCACCGCCCTACGCCCGCTCTTCAGTCCTGAGGGCATTCATCGTAATGGCGACGCGGCACTGAACAAGGCGTTGCCAAACAAAACAACGTCCATTTCACCGGAGACCGCCGGAGGACAAAACGTTTTCGGATCGGTGTTGCCAAGAGCATGGATGATCCAGCTTCGATGATAGGCAGCAGAGCTTGCTTCAAGCCGGAGCCAGCGCCAAACTTTCACCTCCAAACTGCGTAAAATACAAAATTGACGATCAAGCGCGCGACGAACTGGCCTTTCACTCGGCAGGCTGGGCCTGTGAGAACTGTTTCGATTCCAGCCAGGTTGAACATGAGTCGCGCATCCACCCAGCCTGCCACTCTCCAAGCCGTTGGCGCGAGCTTGCCCAACAACGTATCATGATCGTCGATGGGTCTTCACTTCACGATCCGGGTATCCACTTCCAGACGATATCGGCGACCCTCACCGGCTTCGGGATCAGTCCGAGGCGCGCAAAGCGGTCGGCCACGGACTGCTGGATCCTGATGGTGTCCTCATCGACCGGAACAACGCTATAGTTCGATCGCGCGACGAAGCGCCTGATGGCTTCGATATCGACACCGGTCGCTGCCGCCTGCGCCTGTGCGACCTCTTCATGATGTGCGTTGGCCCCAGATGCCCTCGGCGGCGTGTGCCGGATGCTGAAATCTTACGCTTGCTACTACAACCGCGCATCAGAACACCCATCTGTCTATGTTGTTGAAGAGAAGAGACTTTGCTGATTGGGATGCGATCCCGCGGGGTATCTTGGGTTCTGTCGCGCTCGTTCGGCGATAGATTGAGCGG
>Ga0307479_10001238_pt1 | contig 23285 bp, 20 predicted proteins | sample atmos_gasesECM4C_FD_203743 | JGI IMG/M metagenome (GOLD analysis project Ga0307479, IMG submission 203743) | Hardwood forest soil microbial communities from Morgan-Monroe State Forest, Indiana, United States - atmos_gasesECM4C_515 | ecosystem: Environmental > Terrestrial > Soil > Temperate... | reverse complement strand
TTACGAATCTACCGTTCCGTGGCATCGCAACTCTTGCTAGATCCTTACGAGGATGTATTGCTGCCGATTTCCGAAGCACCCCGGCGTCAAGTTGCCGGCTTGTTACTTATGGCGGGTGTACCCGAAAACGAACCTTTCGTGGTGATACACGCGGGAGCAAAGAGACACACGAACCAATGGCCTCTGGAGCGATACGCCCGCGTTGCCGACGAGATCATTCGGCGCTGGGGAACTCGGGTGGTGCTGACCGGGAGTGCGGCGGAGCTCCCCGCGGTTGAACGTGTCGCCGAGCTGATGCTGGAAAAACCCATGGTTTTCTGCCAACTGGATTTGCCGCAGATCGCCGCTCTCCTGGAGCGTTGTTCTCTGTACGTCGGAAACGATACGGGCCCGATGCATATTGCGGCTGCTGTCGGGACGCCGACAGTGAGTGTCTTCAGTGCCCGCGATTTCCCAGAAAGGTGGTGGCCTTGTGGGCACGGTCACATCGTGCTGCGGCGAGACGCGCCATGCAGCCCGTGTTTCAAAGAGATCTGCGATCGTGACCTCGTCTGCCTCATGGCGATCGAAGAAAGAGATGTTTTGGCTGCTGTGGAGCGGCAGTTGAGCGCCAGGACCTTCCGCCAGTTGCCCAGGCAAGCAGTCGGATCGAGCAGGGTCCAGGGCGGTAGTGCGAAGAAGAGAGAGGTTGAATGACAGCAGGTAAGCACGCTAGCGGCCCGGCAGTTTTACTGGATCCGCAACAGGTAAACCGGGAATGGTGGGAGTCGAACCCAATGACCTACGATTGGGAAAAAACTCTTCAGATCGACTCCGGAACATTGAAATGGTACGACGAGATCGACCGTCGCTTTCTAGAGTCAGCCTATTATGCCGCCGGGCAGAATGGCCGGCCTTTCGGCCGTTTCTTGAGGCCCGATTTCGTCAGTGGAAAGCAGGTTCTCGAAATCGGTTGCGGAATGGGCACGCATGCCGAAATGTTGCTTCGGAATGGAGCCCGCCTAACCGCGATCGATCAGACAGCCCTGGCAGTTGAGTCGACGCGTAGGCGGCTGGAGCTTAAGCACCTAGACGCCCGAGTTTTGCAGCAAGATGCCGAGAAATTGACGTTGCCGGATGGATCATTTGATGTTGTCTGGACGTGGGGAGTCATTCACCACAGTAGCTCTACGGAACAGTGCGTGAGCGAAATTAGCCGCGTGTTGAGGCCCGGTGGACAGCTCACGATGATGGTTTATTATCGCCCCAGCCTCGTCTTTTATCTGCACTGTGGGCTCATACGGGGCGTGCTCTTGGGACAACTCCTGCACCAATCCATTCACCAAATTTATGTGAACGCGACCGATGGTTTTTACGCCCGCGTGTTTTCGCGGTCTGAACTGCGCGCATTGCTCGAGCGACAGTTTCACTCTTTGCAAATCACCGTAGTCGGGCTAAAGGCCGAACTATATCCGATTCCACGGAACAGCCTCAAAATTGCGCTGGAACGGGGGACTCCAGACTGGCTGGCAAGAGCAATCCTAGGGAGATTCGGATCGATGGTAGTGGTGGAAGCGATCCGTTCCTGAGTTCAGCATGTCTCCTGAACGCCCTACAAAGCTCCTTCATGTGATTCCCTCGATCGCATCAGCACGTGGAGGGCCGAGCGTTGTGGTTCGCACCATGGCGCGATACCTTGTTGAAAGAGGCCTGGAAGTGCATGTCGCGACGACCGACGACAACGGTCGCGACCGGTTCCGCGTTGGCCAAGACCTGCCCATTCGTGAGGACGGAGTGGCGTATTGGATTTTTCCGCGGCAGACACGCTTCTACCAGATGTCTTTCCCTTTAACCCGATGGCTTCGGAAGCACCTCTGCGACTATGACCTTGTGCACATACATGCCCTGTTCTCGTATGCGTCCGTCGCCACGGCGCTCTTGGCAAAATCGGCGGGGGTACCCTACCTTATCCGCCCGCTCGGCACTTTGAATCAGTGGGGAATGCGCAACCGTCACCGCCTGCTGAAAAAAATGTCATTTCGTCTTATTGAAAGCCGCATTCTAAGAGGCGCGGCGCGCGTTCAGTTCACGAGCGAACAGGAGGCGTTGGAAGCACGGCTACTAGGTGTAGGCCATAACGCTGTTGTGATCGCTAACCCGGTAGAGCCGTTTCCGCTCGGGGTCATTCGGGGTGGGTTCCGAGCTGGTCATCCGGAACTGGATAATCGCACAATCGTTTTGTTTCTATCCCGTCTCGATGCCAAGAAGGGTTTGGATCTATTACTTCCCGCATTTGCGAGCGTCCGGAGAAGGCACCCGGACGCGATTCTGGTTATCGCGGGAGACGGAGACGCGATGTTCGTTGCCGACCTCAAAGAACAAACTCGCCGACTAGGTATCGACTCTGGGATCATCTGGGCAGGCTTTCTCCGAGGCGAGGCGAAGAATGCGGCGTTGGCTGATGCGGATGTTTTCGTACTTCCGTCGTACTCCGAAAATTTTGGGGTTGCGGTCGTGGAGGCAATGGGTGCAGGGATTCCTGTGATCGTGTCCAATCAGGTCGGAATTCACCGCGAGGTCTCTGGGGCGGAAGCAGGTCTCGTTGTTCAGTGCTTGCCGGAGCAATTAGAAGCCGCGTTAACAAGAATGATTGCCGATCGCCAGACCCGCATGAAGATGGGCCAAAACGCCCGCGAATTGGCCTTTCAATTCGCACCCGGGATTGTAACAGACCAGCTGATTGAGACTTATGCATCAATCCGCAACAGCCATGGCGATCCGATCGCGGCTTAAAGTGGGAAGGAAAATGTTTTTCCCATCACCCACGACTATTTCGTGTTGGGCGTGGTCGCTGCCAGGATCGGCTCTACGATCAGCACTTCCGGAAATGCTGGAGTTTGCTAGGTCTTCACGGAACTCAGGACACTACTTCTGGTGCGAGTCCGGCATGACAGGCCACGTCGCAGAGAAAAAGTCTCGGCCTCGAGAGTTGGGTTCATCACTACCGGCGGTCGCCACGCGAATGGGTGGCCAAGGTGGTGTAGCGTGGCTATATTCGGATACTGGCAAATGTTTGCATCGACCGCCGTCGGCGGAGTCGCAGTTTTCGTAGAGGGCAGAAGGCATGTACATCGTTACCGGCGGAGCAGGGTTTATCGGCAGCAATCTGGTCCACGAGCTTAACTCTCATGGCATTGCAGACATTCTTATCGTCGATAACTTCGCCAATTCGCGCAAGCTATTGAACTTGCATGGCGCTCAGTTCGTGGACTACATGGACAAGCGGGAATTTCGCAGAGCACTAAGTCAGAAAGCATTGCAGATTCCAGATCTCAAGGCGATTTTCCACCAGGGCGCGTGCGTGGATACCTTGGTGGATGATGGCGTGTACATGATGGACAACAACCTTACTTGCTCCAAGGAAGTCCTCGAGTATGCCATTGAGGAGGGCGCACCGCTGGTCTACGCATCGACGGCGGCAGTATACGGACTAAGCGGCCCCAACCATTTTGCGCCCACGCTGGAGAATGAGAAGCCGCTGAATATATATGGTTTTTCGAAATTGGCGTTTGATCGGTACGTTCGCCAGCGGATCGCTCGGGAGTCGCTGCCAATCACGGTTATCGGTCTACGCTATTTTAACGTCTACGGTCCGCGCGAAGAGCATAAAGGACGCATGGCATCCGTAATCCATCATTTCTCAAAACAGATCAGAGAGAACGGCAAGGTGCGGCTGTTTGAAGGCTCGGGCGGATACGGGAACGGAGAGCAACGCCGGGATTTTGTCTTCGTCCGCGACTTAGCACGATTAAATATGTTTTTCGCTCAGGTGGGTCCATATGCACCAGAATCTGACAAAAGTGTTAAAACGTATCAGGCGGTGGTTAACGCAGGATCAGGTCGGGGGCGAAGCTTCAATGAGGTGGCTAAGGCTTTGATGCTGGCTCACGGAAAAGCGGAAATCGAGTATGTGCAGTTTCCTGCGGACCTGCAGGGGCGTTACCAGCACTTTACCGAGGCGGATCTCACGGGGCTGCGGCAGACTGGGTGCGATCTCGAGCTCACGCAACTCGAGGACGGAATCCAGGAGACCTTTTCCCGCGCGGAAAGGGTCCTGGCCTGAAGACAGTTCAGGAGAGGTATTTCTCGACCGCTTCGATCAGAGAATCAGCAGTTGCGTCGGCTAAGGCCGCAGCCTTCTCTGCGCCGGGTTTCTGGGTCTCGGGGTCACCCTGAATGAAGATCGCTAAAAGGCCGAGCGTGCGGGCGGCCTGGATGTCAGAGATCGAATCACCAATGATGATACTGTTTTGCGCCGACGCCTCTGGAAAGTCCCGGAAAACTTGTTCGAACAAGCCTGTCTTCGGTTTCCTGCACTCACATTGGTTCTGGTCATGTGGACAGTAGTAAAAGGCATCTATATGCGCATTGTGCTCAGCCATGCACTTTTGCAATTGCATATGAAGAGTCTCAACATCGGCGCGGGTATAGAGTCCCAAGGCAATCCCACGCTGGTTGCTGACGATGATGACTTGTCGCCCGGAGCGGTTCAGGGCCGCGATCGCAGACTCGGCACCGGGAAGAAATTCAAAATCGTGCCAGGAGCGAACGAATTGACCCTCGGGAAGTTTGCGATTTGTCACACCGTCGCGATCGAGAAAGACATACTTGATTCCTTGGAATGTGCCGGTTGTCCGGAGGGAACCATCAGCGGTATGTTTCATAGCAGTGAAAGACGCAGGGAACCTTCGGTTCGGGTCGGCCGCAGCCTGGAGCACGAGTGCCAACGCCCCTAGAGATGTCCGAAGTCTTCGAGAAGGCCATCACCGAGCATCTGACGGTGATTCAAGCGCTGCTCGGTCAGCAACCGATATTAGCACGGATTGCTGATGAGATGACCCGTGCTCTTGTCGCAGGTAAGAAGGTGCTATGGTGTGGGAATGGTGGCAGCGCGGCTGATTCGCAGCACCTTGCTGCCGAATTAGTCGGGCGTTTTCGCCGGGAGCGGCGTGGACTCGCTTCCGTCGCCCTGACTACGGATACCTCGATCCTGACTGCAATTGGGAACGACTATGGCTACGAAGAGGTGTTTCGCCGTCAGGTGGAGGCATTGTGCGTGGCAGGCGACGTCTTGATAGGTATTTCCACTTCAGGTAAGAGTAAGAACGTCTGCCTCGCGCTGGATGCAGCCAGGAAACTGGGGGCGTTCACTGTGGCGTTTACCGGAGTGGATGGCGGAGCCGTGGCCATGATCGCGCATGAATCGTTGCGCATCGCCTCGAACGATACGTCGCGCATCCAAGAGGGACACATTTTATGTGGGCATATGCTCTGCGAGTGGGTCGAGGTGAGCGTCTCTGAAATCACTTTGGCGGAAAGGGTTGTACTACCGCGATGATTCAATCCCTTCACCGGGTCGTGGAATTGATCGAAGGCGCCTGGCGCAACACACATGTGCTCGTGGTCGGTGATCTTATGCTCGATCGCTATATCTGGGGCAATGTGGCGCGGATCTCCCCGGAGGCGCCCGTGCCGGTTGTGCGCGCTAACCATCAAAATGAGAGTCCTGGCGGTGCTGCCAATGTGGCGATGAATATTGTGGGGCTAGGCGGCAAGGCGACTCTCTTCGGGTTCGTGGGTGAAGATGCAGACGGGTCCACACTGGAGAAGCATCTGCGTGTAGCCGGTATCGAGTCGAAAATGACGCCGCTCCCTGGCCATCCAACTACCACAAAACTTAGGGTCCTGTGCGGCAAACAGCAGATGCTGCGCCTGGATATGGAAGAGATCGATGGCTACCCTGTCAACGTGCATAACGCCTTGATTGAAAAAATCGAATCGGCTATACCGTCCGCAGATGCGGTAGTGCTATCCGACTATGCGAAGGGCGTTCTTACCGAGGATGTCTGTCAGCATGCGATCCGAGCAGCCCGGCGCGGCGGCATTCCGGTGCTGGTCGATCCCAAGCAACACAACTTTGCGCGGTATCGCGGTGCGACAACGATTTGTCCGAACCTGGCTGAACTGTCTGTGGCGGCTGGAATTGGGCTGCAGAATCTAGACTCCGTTCTGGCTGCCGGGCAAAGACTGACGAAAGAGCTGGATCTGGACTGCCTGACTGCGACCATGAGTGAGAAAGGCATTGCTGTCCTGAGGGAAAATACCAAATTCCTTGCGCCAACCGTCGCTCGGCAGGTTTTTGACGTTTCGGGCGCAGGCGATACCGTTATCGCAACATTAGCTTTAGCAATAGCTAGCGGGCTGGAGATGGAAACCGCCGTTCAGATAGCTAACGTGGCCGCGGGCATTGCAGTCAGCAAAGTCGGAACGGTTCCGGTTAATAGGGACGAATTGTTGATGAACCTGATGCCCGATATCGCGTTGTCCGCCAAAGAAAAGGTGCTATCTCTGGAGCAACTCAAAGTGCGTACCTCTGCATGGCGCTCGGCAGGGCAGAGCATTGTGTTTACCAATGGCTGTTTCGATCTGCTACACATCGGTCACATTGCGTTGCTGGAAGATTCGCGCCGTGAAGGCGACCGCTTGATCGTCGCCATCAACAGTGATGCGTCTGTGCGTGGGCTCAAGGGGGCGTCCAGACCCATTATGGGCGAACGCGAACGCGCTCGCATTCTAGCCGCACTTACGGCCGTCGACGCGGTTGTCGTGTTCGAGGATCCGACACCGCTGGCCCTAATCGAAGTGCTTCGGCCGGATGTGATCGTGAAGGGCGGCGACTATAGCGAAGAAACAGTAGTAGGGGCAAAAGAAGTCCGCTCCTGGGGTGGCAGAGTGAAGATCGTGCCTACTATCGCGGGCTTCAGCACCACGGAGCTAATTGCGAGGGTTACAACTCCGGCTCTTCAGTGATCTGCCGACAGAACTCTGTAGTTTCCGTATGTGAAGCGTTCAGAGCCGTGTCAAGCCCTCATATTTCTAGCCGCAGCCGATAAGTCCAAAAATTCATCCCTCAGAACACGGGATTACAGTCGTGAAAGGGATTGCCTCAGGACTACCGATGATAGTCTCCGCGTTCAAACGCTAGAAGGTCAATCGATGCGAGATCACATGGCCCAAAATGGGCAGCGACTGGGGACGGAGTTTCCTCGGGAAGCGGTTGCGGCACAGTTGCTGGAGGCTTATCAAAGACTTGCCCGAGGAAGGATTCCTGCTGGCGACTCGTGTGCCGTCGTAATGACGGCTCTGACATGACCGTCACCCCGGTAGTTCTGACCTTCAACGAGGACCGCAACATCAAGACCACGCTGGCTTCGCTAGCGTGGGCCCCCCGGGTTGTCGTGCTTGACTCAGGGTCAACTGATGAGACCGAGCGAATCGCCCGTTCGTTTAGTAATGTGAACTGGTTCGTGAGGGGGTTTGATAATCACCGCGCACAGTGGCGGTACGCCATCCACGAAACCGCGATAACTACCGACTATGTGCTCGCCCTGGATGCTGACATGCGCCCAGGTGTGGGGTTTCAAGATGAAATGGACACATTCCTCAAGGGCGCTTTTGCGGGGGCATGGGTACCGTTCGAGTATCGGATGTTGGGCCAGGGCCTGATGGGTTCCATCTATCCCGCACAAATACGTTTATTCCGAAAGGATCAGGTTCGCATCGATCAACCGGGCCACTCGCAGGTCTTCGTGGTGAATGGTGCCGTGTGTAGATTCAAATCACAACTAATTCATGAGGACTTGAAACCCGTAAGCCGATGGTTGAGCAATCAAGTGAAGTACGCTTCTCTGGAAGCTGCGCGGATCAAGTGTGCACCGAGGAGGAGTTTCAAAGACTGGCTTCGCATTGCTGGACTCAGTCCGGCAATTTTGGGTGCCTATGCGTATGTGCGGTCGGGAGGGCCATTGCGTTCGGGCGCTTCCAGGGCGTACGCGTGCGAGCGGCTCATTTTCGAAGCGATCCTGGCTCGAATGCTGACGGAACGTACTAAGGGAGCCTCAAGTATCACAAGCGTGCCAGGCGACGGCAGCACTTGATGAGGTCTGCAATTCCAAATCTCCATCAGTAAGCGATAGCAATACTACTGTAAACGTGTAGCGCTACTGAGCGGTTTTAGATGGTTCCGGATTGCCTGACTACCGGTGGGTGGAAGAGAAATGATCATTCTCGGACTTAACGCATTCCACGGGGATGCGTCCGCGGCAGTACTGTGCGACGGCCAACTAGTCGCGGCACTCGAAGAGGAACGACTGAATCGCATTAAGCATTGGGCGGGGTTGCCCGTGCTTGCGGCAAAGGCTTGTCTCGAGGACGCTCGGCCAGACCATGTAGCGATTTCGCGCAATCCCAGGGCTCATCTGACGAACAAACTGGTGCGGGTGGCTCTACGGCCACACAGATGGTTGAAGTTAACCTCCCGTGCTGCCAACAGCATGCGCATCGCTCAAGTAGGCAAGGCTCTCGTAGCAGAGGGAATTGTGCCTCGAGAGGCGCGGCAAGTGCACTTCGTCGAGCATCACCGGGCGCATCTCGCGAGCGCTTTTTTCGCGTCGACATTTGAGGAGGCCGCAGTTATATCCATTGACGGCTTCGGTGATTTCAGTAGCGTGATGTGGGGCGTGGGGAAAGGCAATCAGATCGAAGTCCGAGGTTCCGTCTCCTTCCCGCATTCCCTCGGCATTTTCTATACCGCGTTCACGCAATTCCTCGGCTTTCCCAAATACGGCGACGAATACAAGATGATGGGGCTCTCCGCCTATGGTGAGCCGCGGTTTGCTGAACAGGTACGACGTGTGGTCCGTGCCGAGGGAGATCAGTGCCGGCTCAATCTTGACTACTTCACCCATCACAGCGAAGGCGTAGAGATGTCATGGTACGGCGGCGAGCCGGCTCTGTGCGCGCTCTTTTCACACAAGATGGCAGAAGTGTTTGGCGAACCGCGTGTGCCCCGGTCTGAGATCCAGCAAAGAGACAAGGACTTGGCGGCTTCCGTGCAACTGGTGCTCGAGGAGAACTACTTCGCGCTGTTGAATTTCGTTCAAAAGCAAACCGGCTCGACCGCGGTTTGCCTGGCCGGCGGAGTAGCGCTGAATTGTGTGGCCAACGGCATGATCTTCGATCGTACGGACTTCCGGGACGTTTACGTACAACCGGCGGCGCACGATGCGGGGACCTCGATTGGCGCGGCGCTGTATGTGCAACATCAGGAGTTGAAGCTGCCGCGGCGCTTTGAGATGCGGCATGTATACTACGGGCCCGAGTATTCGGATAGCGAGGTCCAGCACGATCTCGACGCCGCTGGCTGCAAGTATCACACGGTCGCAGAAGAGGATCTCATAGGTCGCACGGTGGATGCGATTGCTCAAGGGAAGATTGTGGGCTGGTTTCAGGGGCGAATGGAGTTTGGGCCACGAGCGCTGGGGAACCGAAGCATTCTTGCGGATCCCCGGCGCAAGGACATGAAAGAGATTCTCAACAGCCGCATCAAGTATCGCGAGCCCTTCCGGCCCTTCTGCCCGTCGATTCTAGCGGAGAGCGCAGACGCGTATTTCGAAACCGACTACCCGTCGCCGTTTATGGTGATGGCGTACAAGATCAAGCCTGCCCAACGGGAAAGGATTCCGGCAGTGACGCATGGAGATGGAACGGGGAGGCTGCAGACGGTGGAGCGCGACGTGAATGAACGGTATTGGAAACTGATTCACAAGTTCGGGGAAGCAACTGGGGTGCCGGTGCTCCTGAACACATCGTTCAATGAAAATGAGCCCATCGTCCAGACGCCGGCCCAGGCGATCGACTGCTTTCTGCGGACGCAGATGGATGTGCTGTCGATCGGCGGGTTCATGTTGCGCAAGGAGGAAAACGCGCACCTGGGTGAAAACCGAGCGGCGTTCGCTGAGTTGCAGACGGGGTGAGTCTGGTCTCGATGCCGGCGATGTGTTGCGGCAATACGCTCTCGATCGTGCCACAAGACTCGCATGCAAGTCCTACTCATTAACCAGTTCTTTTGGCCGGACACGGCGGCAACGGGGCAGTTGCTGACCGATGTTGCCCGCGGGATTGATCCGGCACTCCACGCGGTGACAGTGTTGTGCGGGATGTCAACCTATGGTGTGGTGGATTCGGCCTCCCCCCCTTCAGTGAAGATTGTGCAATGTGGTGGTGTCGCGTTCTCAAGAGGCAAGATCGGCCGTGTTGTCTCATATGGGTCCTATTTCGTGGGAGCGGCGGTACGCGGTGTTCTTGGGCCAAAGCCCGCGCTGGTCGTCACGCTCACGACACCCCCGCTCATTGCGCTATTGGGTACTTTGTTAAAGAGCTTCCGCGGTTCGCGGCACTTTATCTGGGAAATGGACCTATATCCGGACATTGCTGTAAGTCTGAATGTCCTGAAGCCCCGATCCCTCGTAACACGACTGATCGGCACTGTGGTCGACTTCTCTCGGAAGAGAGCCGATGGAATCATCGCACTTGGCGACGACATGAAGGCGCGGCTGGTCGCCCGCGGAGTTCCCGAACACAAAATTCTTGTTGCGGAGAACTGGGCGGACGGGCGCGAGATTGTTCCCGCTCCGTTCGATGAAGGGCCGCTGGTGGTGCATTATTCGGGTACCTTTGGCCTGGCCCATGAGCAGCACACAATTGCCGAAGCGATGCGGCAGCTCCGCGACGATCACCGTTTCCGCTTTATGTTCGTGGGTGGCGGGGCGCGGCGTGTGGGGTTGGAAGAGTTCTGTCGAGCGGAAAGGATGCGTAACGCGGAGTTCCGGCCCCCAGCAGGCCGATCTGAGCTGAGCCGGAGTTTGGCCGAGGGCCATGTGGGGCTGGTCACGCAAATCCCCGAGACTGCGGGGGCAGTCGTGCCGAGCAAGACTTACGGAATCATGGCAGCGGGGCGGCCGATGCTTTACGTGGGCCCGGAGAGCGCGACCCCAGCGCTTGTCCTGCGACGGCACAAATGCGGTTGGAGAATCGAACCCGGAGACGTGGCGGGTATGGTCAAACTTCTTAAGCGGTTGGAGCAGGATCGGACTCTGGTCCGGGAAGCAGGAGCACGAGCTCGTTGCGCCTTTGAAGAATATTATGACCGGCCGATCGGAGTAGCGAGGATTTTGTCGATCCTTGGCCTTTCTGAGGTTTCTGGGCCCAACAACACTTCATGTGTCGCAGAGGCGACGGTCTAATCCACGCTTGTGACGTTTTTGGACCCGGGGGATTGGTTGGCCGCAGCGAGATTTGCCGCTCGCTTGCGCTCCAACGGCGCACGCAAAGCAACTGAAACCGTATGACTGGAGGAACGCGTCTGACTACAGCCTCAAAGGCATCTCCGAGGGCCTTCATTTCGGGCATCACTGGCCAGGATGGATCCTACCTCGCCGAGTTCCTGCTGGCTAAAGGGTATGAGGTGCATGGCATCATCCGCCGGACATCGACTTTCAATACGGATCGTCTCGATCACATTTATTCGGATCCGCACGAGCAAGAGACCGCTCTGCATTTGCACTACGGCGACTTGGCAAATGCCGCTCACCTCAGTCGCCTGATCAACCAGATCCAGCCCAATGAGGTCTACAATCTGGGTGCGCAATCCCACGTGCGGGTGAGCTTCGATCAGGCGGAGTATACGGCCGACATCGTGGCCACCGGCGCGTTGCGCTTGCTGGAAGCGTTTCGTGACTATGCGGGTACAACCGAACGCGAGCCTAGATTTTACCAGGCTGGATCCTCTGAGATGTTCGGGGCCTCGCCGCCACCACAAAACGAAAAAACACCGTTCTATCCGCGCAGCCCCTACGCTGTGAGCAAAGTGGCAGCCCATTGGTACTCGGTCAACCAACGGGAGGCGCACAATCTCTTCATCTGCAACGGAATCCTCTTCAACCACGAATCTCCGCGAAGGGGGGAGACGTTCGTTACGCGCAAGATCACGCGCGCACTGGGCCGAATCAAGTTCGGTCTACAGGAGAAACTCTATCTAGGAAATCTTGATGCGCAGCGCGACTGGGGTCATACGGCGGACTACGTCCGTGCGATGTGGCTGATGCTGCAACACGAATCACCAGATGACTATGTGGTGGCAACGGGCGAAAGTCACTCTGTCCGCGAGTTTTTGGACCTCGCTGCCAGCTTTGCCGGTGTCAACTGGAAGAGTTGCGTCGAAATAGATCCCCGTTATTTCCGCCCGACGGAGGTCGACTTTCTTCAGGGAGATGCAAGTAAGGCTCGTCGAACCCTCGGATGGCAGCCTGAAATCAGCTTCGAAGTACTGGTACATTCTATGGTCGAACGCGACTTGGAATTGGCGCGCCAAGAGCAGACCCTGTTGCAGGCAGGGCACCATATCCACCCCCGAGGCAGGGCTCATGGCTGAGCACCTGGATCTATCGGGGGCTTCCCGACTTTTCGTGGCTGGACACAGCGGGCTGGTAGGGTCCGCAATCGTGCGCCGACTGGGAGCTCTCGGTTGTCGCAACGTGCTGGTTCGCGGCCGCTCCGAGTTGGATCTGCGTGACCACGCAGCCGTCGACCAATTTTTCCGTGAACATCGGCCAGAATTTGTGTTCTTGGCGGCGGCGAAAGTCGGTGGAATTCTGGCAAACTCGACGCGGCCAGCCGAGTTTCTGCACGACAACCTCGCGATTCAAACCAATGTCATGGACGCGGCGTGGAGGCATGGCACGAAGAAACTCCTGTTTCTCGCTTCATCCTGCATTTATCCGAAGTTGGCGCCACAGCCAATGAAAGAGGAGTACCTGCTGACCGGCCCTCTGGAAGCCACGAATGAAGCTTATGCGATCGCGAAGATCGCCGGACTCAAGCTCGCGACGGCCTATCATGCCCAGTACGGATTCTCAACGATCAGTCTCATGCCGACGAACCTCTACGGTCCTGGAGACAACTTCGACTTGGAATCCTCGCACGTTCTTCCCGCAATGATTCGGCGGTTTCATGAGGCCAAGATTTCGGGCACGCCCTCAGTGACTCTCTGGGGAACCGGTACGCCACGCCGGGAGTTTCTTCACGTCGATGATCTTGCGAACGCCGCATGTTTCCTGATGGAGAATTACAATCGGCCCGACTTGCTGAACGTGGGTGTGGGCGTGGATCTAACGATTGCGGAGCTGGCGGCACTCGTGGCTGGCATCGTCGGCTTCAGCGGGCGTATCGACTTCGACGCTACGCGTCCGGACGGGACGCCGCGCAAGTTGCTTGATGTCTCCCGGGTCCACGCACTTGGATGGCGCGCGCAAATTCCTCTCGAGCGCGGGATAGCGTCGACGTATGAGTGGTATCTAGCTCATGCATCGGCGTGCGCTTCAGCGTGAGAAGGCGAGACAGAAGCATGTCACGACAGTCGCGTGGCCGTATCTACGGGGAACAGACCTAGCGCAACAACTCATTTTCATCCGGGACAAAGGGACTTACGGAATCCGGTAAAGCGCCACTGTGCTCAGGGTCGTGGCTAGTGCGCTAGCATTGAGAACCTCTTTTATCTTGCTGCTGGGCACGTAGATGATGTCGTCGGCCTGGACGGACATGTCCGGCGCTTTGGCGTGCATAATGCGCTTCAGAGGAACAGGCAACTCCTTCAACCCGCTCGGGGTGCTGCGGACCATTTTTGTCCCGCCAATCGATGCGGCGCGCGTTGGGCCGCCCGCTGCAGCGATCACTCGCAACATGGTCACCCCGTTGATGGAGTTGAGGACGTACCCGCCTGGTTTATTTACTTCTCCTAACACATAGACGATTGGTGCGGGCGGTACGACCACAGTGTCGCCTGGGCGTATCTCGACGTTATTCTTTGCCATCTCGGTAGGGTCTTTTGGAAGTTCAACCGTGACTGGCTTCTCGCCACCACGGTGTGAGATGACCGCTCGGTTGGCAGCTTTTTCGGTGAGCCCGCCAGCGCCTTGCAGCACATCGAAGAGGCGGTGCGGCCCGAGAGCAGAGTAGGCTCCCGGCTTAGCGACCTCCCCGGCCACGGAAATGTTACCGCTCGTATATTCCTTGACGTACAGCGAAACTTGTGGATCGTTAACGATGTTACCTTGGCGCAGTTGCGCCTCGATTGCTCCCTCAGCTTCGCTGCTGGTGAGTCCGGCTACTCGAACGTAGCCGATGAGCGGCATTGAAATGTTTCCCTCGGCGCTCACTCGCGTGTGCTCGGAAAGGTCCGGCGCACCATACACAGTAATGTCCACTTCGTCCCCCGGGCCCAGGACGAGTGTTGAGGAATTGGCGCGCAGCCTGCTCTCTTGTTTCGAGGCGCTAGCTTCATGCTGAATTGCTCTTGAAGGGTCCGCGATTGGTTCGTTCTCAGGTTTTGGGTCTTGCACAGGGGCATTGTTTTGAGCGAACGCCACCTGGAACCAGCTGAGGAAGACCAGGACAACTATCAAATTTGAGAGGTACGAGAGGGGATTCGAAAGACGATGCATATCTCGATAGAATTCTAAGCCGAGCTCTGCTGGAGCACAACCCGAATCTACGCACAGTCCTTCATCGCTGTATGCCCCGAAAGGCATGATTGCTTTAAGGATCTCAGGTTCAAGTCCTAAGAGGTGAGATCGCACCACGCTTCTTGCTTCCCATAGGCTGGAACAATTGGGAACACGAGATTAAAGTGCATCATTCTGTTGCTGCTTGGCGCTGTAGCGGAACGCACTTCGGTGTTGTACCTCTTATTCTACGCGCCCCAGATGGCTCAGCGTGCGCCTGAGCTCGCCGAGCAGGGATCTGGAACCGCGACGAAAAAAATATTTTTCCACCGAACTCTTAAAAAGACCACAGGGATACGCGAAGCAAAGACGGATCCTCTTAACTGTTGCAGATGCCTTCCTGGGCATCATCTGGCGAAGAGGCCCAAAATTGGGAGGGCATTGGGTCCGATGGTCTAACTGGAGTACGAGGCCAGCGCGAGCGACGAGTTTGAGATCTTCGATCTGAGAGAGCTCGTTACGAAATTGATGAAGTCTACAATCTCGCCGCCGATGGGCGGAATTCGCTAGATTGAAAGTCTCCGTACCCAGCTGTTCAAGATCGGAGTTCGGGTTCGGCAAACCGCTGCTGTGGGCGGATTCACCTGACCAGGGGGTGGCCCTTCCGGTCTCCGTTTCAAACCGTTGCCCGGCTCGGCAGCCGCAAGGGGAGTTGACCGCCCAAGTGCGGACGATTCGCAATCGGCTTTGTCGGAGCCTGACGGCAGTCGCCCAACGGTGCCAAGAGCACCGACACGAGAGGGCGCGCGCCTGCAGCAGAAAACCCTCAACGCCAGACTCCGAGACCCCTACAAGTACTAGGGACGACCGACGAACTTCCTGACGTCTAAGCCAGTTCTGTTGCGGAGTTCTTCGTAGCTGGCGGAAGTGGCTCAATCGCCCCACTCGCGTGCGAGGGCTGATGTGGGAGATACATAGATGTTCTCAGTCGTCACCCTCTGTCGCGACCTCGCATCGCGCTCTCCTGGGCTACGCCGGGGAGTCCTGCCGGCGGAACCCGTTCGGGGCACCCGCAAGGGCGCGGTCAGTGAGGCAGGAGAAGTCAGTGGCGCCATGGTGGACCTAACGCGCACGAAGCTGGCGGTGCCTTTGGCAACTCAGGGCGCCAGGGATAGAGTGGCAGTTTTCAGCGTTCCATTGCTGTACTTCACTCGAACCTTTAGATTGTTCCCCGACTCATCCAAGTAAAAGACGACGCTACCATATCCCATGTCTGGATCCGTAGGTGCAACCTTATCTGCTCCAAGATTAACCGAGTTCCCCTCACCCGTTTGTAATTGAAAGAGAGGAGCAACGTTATTAGGCTTACCGATACCAACAAAAGAGTTATGGTCAACCCACAGGGCATTCTTGTTAACGGTGGTGCCATTGGCAACTGTGGAAACAACGAACCTTGTTCCGTTCGCTCCAACTGACCAATCTTCAGACGCATCGAACTCAAAATTAGCACCTGTAATAGGATACTGTGTACCATCGTAGCCAATACCGTAAATATTCCCCAAAGAATCCCCGAAGTGTACTGCAGTTGGGACGGCCTGTGTACCTCGACTTCTTAACCAGTTGATTGTTGGTCCACGGAAGCCTGCGGTCGCGTGAGAGTACATGTCAATGCCTACAGCATGGGTTGCGTGTATCTCTAAGGGGTTGAGCCCTGGACCTTCTTGTATCCTTACTGTGGGCACGTCATTGTATGCGTTAGTGGTGGTGGCTGCTGGCCCCGCTTCCATGGTGCCTAGTTCCAAATTACCCGACAAATCTCCTTTGGTTCTATTGCCTATTGCCAACGAGGCTGGACCAAGACGAGAGATGCCCGCATCAGCATACGGAATCACTTGCCCATCGCGCATACTCCCGGTGAGCGCCGACCAAGCTGTGCGTTCACAACTCCCACCATTGCGGGCGGTGCTGAGAGTGGTGTTGACGGTGACGATAACTCCTGTGCCGCCGCTCCACGTCGCCGAAACCGTAAAATAATCGTACAGTTTGCTAACGGAAGGTCCACGGATTGAATCGGCCACCGTTGTATAGGTATCAAGGTTGTCGCACGTCCCGCCTTGTTTGCAACCATTGATCACGACGGAAAGGGTGTCAGGCGAGCCTTGAATACGTTCTTCGAAGGACGCCGTCATACCCCCAACCCCATTCGGGAATTGAATGGGCGGTGACCCAGAAACAGTAATTGTTCGCGAGTTGAACGCGGACCTAGTTTGCGTCCCGGCTACCGAACAGAAAATCACGATACAGACGACACCGAACAGCAAATGCTGTAGCGAACGCCGCATATTCTCCTCCTGTGTAAATTGAGTAGGAGCCGCAAGTCCGAGGAATGTCCCCCTGGGCTCGCGGCTGCTTGCACCTTGATTTTTACGACTTTGGCTTAGGCTTCGACTATGCCTCGGCTTGATTTGAGACCTCGACTCCAACGCAGAACAGGCTACCAGATGCGTCAAGGGATTTGGCAAGTGTCATGCGTAACTCCGCAGTAATTGCTTCCTGCCCCGGTCTCGTCTTCTTGCTTCAGGTCTTTCTTGCGTGCGGCGGCAGGTGCTCGTGGTTAGATGTCTGATAGTACGTCTTCCTTCTTGATTTCGGAAATGCCTCTACACGAATTCGTCGAACGAGTTTAGGCTCTCCAGGCTCCGGTACTTTCCCGCCCGCACGTCGCAGAGATACCTTCTTAGCCGCAAACCGAACATCGCGCTCGGCCTCTTTCCGCCTTTCCCGTGCCGGGATCTCGTCAATCTTCATCAGCCCAAGAACTCTAGTTTCGATTGGTACAGAAAAGCGGGGTGCGTCAATCAACCGAGAACTTACATTGGGATTGGTGCAACAAACAAGGGCACTTCATCAGCATGAACAAACCGCGCTCTTTTTTTTGGCTTCGGCACCAGGGCGGATTGCTGGTAGGTAAGCCCTTCAAACAGACCACCGTCGTCTCCCGGACGGTGTACCAGATTAACGTGGACCTGTTCCTGTTGTCCCAGGCAGAAACCAAAGGATGGGCAACTGGTAACAAGGATTCTGAGGGAAGTGGACCCTGCGGTACGGCAGAAACTGAGCTGATTCGATCCGACGGACAGGTGTCGTCGACCAGTTGTCCGAACTAGTCGCGCTGCTCGTCGGTGATTGAGGTCCGAGATTCCGACGAGTCGTTCGCGGACGCAAGCGACCTGGCGACGTCTGAGATACCGGTGATCCAGCTGTAACAGACCAGCCGAGGATCCGGCATATCACCAGTCCCTTCCGTTCCTCCGGGTATGGTTGGATGTGGTCTTCTACGCAGCAGCCAACGGGTGCCGCCCAGGTGTCCGATCGGATCAACGCAGGTAACGAATTCATTACCTTTTCGAGACCGACCGCGTGAACTCGATTTGCAAGTTCTTTCTGGGTTAGTGGGTGCGATCGGGCTACGGGACCCACGCACCGTTAACGATCCGCTGCAACGCAGCGGTGCTAAGCAGTCATTATGTAGAGTGCTAGCTTAAGCGAGGGCCACATTCGCAATCGACTATCTGCGGGACCCGTTTGTACCCGACCACGATGTTTTCCTGGAAATCTACGCACGCAAAGCTAATGAGGAGCCATGAAATTACGCACTTTCTTGATTGTTCTGGTTGTGGTCGCTGTCTCGGGCGCAACAACGTTTACCGCAAATCTGAAGACGCTACACGGCCAACTGCCAGCTAACGCGTGGGTGGTCATCGCGCTGAAGGGCTGCGGCAGTCTTCAGGCTGTGACTGGGCCGGGCGCAATTCTAACTGCGCCGATTCCTCTGTACCTGGACGTCATGGCCGCGACTAGTGCGAGGGTCAAAGACGAAGGTAGCTCTGCGTGTAGCACGTCTACCAAAACGGCTTATGATCGTGCGGCAATGAAGAGCACTTCAGGTACGGTGGCCGCAGCCGACTATGACATTATCGGCTCAACGTCCAACCTGAACAGCGAAACCCTGAAGCCAGAAGCCGCGCAGATTTTTGCGGGTAGTACAAGCGTCACCCCTGACACGCAGCCCGCAACCCGGCAGTTAATCGCCCATGCGGGGTCAGGCAGTGCGCGTCTGGGCTATCTGGTCACAAGTAACGGCATCTTAAACCTGCTCTGCGATGGCACGAGCAACGACGCGGCAGCAATGGGCCGGTTGCTGGCTAGTATGGGCTCAACCGCCGGTAAGTTAATCTTACCGCGGGCCAATACTTGCTTGCTCAGCACTATGAAATTCCCCGCGAACATCACATTGGATTTCACGCTCGGGGGGGGCGCCAAAGTAGCTACCGGACAGACGGTTACCATTCTGGGGAATGTTCTGGCAGGCGAAACACAGATTTTCTCCAACATCGGGGCTGAACAGGGAGCGTTGTCATTTGCGGGCAATCGTACCCTGACTACTATCTCTCCACTATGGTTCGGTTTGGATTGCTCGGGCGTCAGAGATAACGCACCTATTTGGAACCGGATACTCGCCTTTACTGGGGAAGATACAACGTTCGTTCTGCCCAACAATTGTGTGGACAGGCATGCATCGACGGTAACAGTCTCTAGCCGTGCCGGATTCAAATTGATGTCTTCGGATCGGGTACAAAACGGGGGAGGGAATCAGCGACCGCAAGAGTTGTGGACCGGCAGCAGTGGTGGGATGTGGGATTTCCAGGCTAACCAGGCCGCAACCATTGAAGGTTTTTTGTTCACAAACAGGAGCAACCTTGACTACTACCTACGATTCGACGGCAATCCCGGAGCTAGAATTGGCACCGAGGAGTTGGTTCGCTACAACACCTTCACCAGCAACACGAATAACGCAAAGTTTTCGGCTATTTCTATCAACACCGTCAGCGGTCAGAACCACGAGAAGAACATCATCACCGACAACGACTTTTTTTGCTCTCAATCGAAAGCGTTCAGGGAAAGCGATTCAGGCCAGATCACAAGCGGCAGCCAGACCCTAACCTGTGGCCTCGGCAATTGCACTTATGCCACCGACGCCTCGCCAGGGGATCGCATTCGGATAAGCTACGCCACCGGCATATTGGATACAACTGTTTCATCTATCAGAGATAACAACCACTTGGTGATGGCTGCTGCTGCGACTTCGACCCAGAGCAACGCTCGCACAACGTTTCGCCAGGCCTATGGGAACGGCATCACCATTGGCTCGGTGAACGCCAAACACAACACAATTGACCGCAACTCATTCACCCAGTGCGCGCGTGGGCTGAATGTGACGAACGGCTCATTTTCGGCAGCACACATGGGCGGTTCCGCCAACGATGTGCTGGCTTATATCAACGACATCGCTGAAGCGTCAGAACTGGCCTACTTGGAAGACGAGAACTCCTTGCGTGATGTGTATACGGTCTCATTGGATGCTCCAATCACCCTGAGCCACATGCGGAACAGCCTGGGAATCGCCGGAGAGTTCGATGGGTTCATTTATTTTTCAGGGGGTGGTCGGGCCACAATCACGGGCTCGGTCATACAGGATACCCCAGGAACAAACTCAGTCGTGATCGGAGCAGCAAATCCTGGCAACTTTCAGCTAACAGCGCTCGATAATGCGTGGACCCCCGGCGTAGTGACGATGGCTAGCCTTGGATACAACCAATGGCGAACTGCGGCTGAAGCCTCGGGTGTTTCTAGTGGTGTTTTGATTAGTTGCGGAGACTATGGAATTGCGGACGCGCCCGGTGCGTGCTTCCAACTTGGTGACGGGGGGGCGACTTCTACTGAGGGGCACATCATCACCACTAGCGGTCATCCTAACAATACAGCGAGCTTTAACACTTTTACCGCCGAACCTAACGTGCAGAGCACGGGCTTTGTCAATGAGGCCAGAGGTTTCAGGACCAACTTTAATGGGTTCAACAACTCCAAGTCCATGAGTTGGGTTGGGTTTGATGCGGCGTTCATGTCAGCCGTGCGCGGAGGTAATAGCGCGGGGTACAGGTTCACGATGCCCACTGTCAACACCACGACCCAACCTGTCTCAAGGGGCTTATGGGTTGCGGCGCCTACCGGCAACACCTTGATCGGCACAGGATCCGGTGTGTATGTCGAGGACTTGGCCACTCACACCGGCATCACCAACCGTTACAGTTTCTTTGGTGTGGGGGCGACAGACACGGCGCATTTCGGAGGGCCTTTAGAGCTGGGTGGCCCATTCATTTTTCTCACAGACAATGCACGAGACATAGGTGCAACAGGAGCCAATCGGCCACGGGACCTCTGGCTAGCGAGAAACGCTGACGTTGTAGGAAATCTCACTGTCCATGGCTCGGTCACGTCCCCGAATGTGAGGCTTTCGTCTGTCGCCGCGCCTACCTGTGATGCCGCACATCGCGGCCAGTTCAACTACGTGGCTGGTGGTGCTCGAGTAAAGGATAGCGTGCAGGTGTGCGGGAAGGACGCATTGGACGTTTACGCGTGGCGAACCATTTACTGAAATGGCCGACATTGAAATCATCAAGAACGTAAGCGGCCTGGAGCCCGGCCCGCATAGTATCCGCGACCAAGTTTTCTTGAGGGGTAAAACTGCGAAGGCTTTGGAGCGGAGGAGCCCACGGCTCGCTTCGTGCAGGCCGGCCTTCTATCCTTGCCTTTTGTTCCAGCCGCGCCCGGGCAGTGCCCCATCAGTTCCGCCTGCTCCTGGAACGTCAACAGCTCCAAATGGAGCGAGGTGGTGAGGCGGCGTCGGGATTCATCGCTCGTGGAAATGCCCGATGAGAGCCGGCGTGTTCCAATTTTTGTAGCTGGTCGGATCGTCCAGAGGTGTTCGAAAAAAACGAGATTGCTACTTCTCACTTAGAGTTGCTATAGTGCGCTAACCAACTACCTCGAAAGTATTTAGCTTCATCTCTTGCCGGATCGCGGAGCGGTTTGCAGTCTGGTTCTGCTGCGGAGACTCAGTTGACGCCTTTCTACCTGGTCATTTTCGTATCGTCGATCTTCTTTTCCTTGCTCCTTACATGGCTCGTTCGCAACCTCGCCATGGGCAGGGGGTGGGTGGCACCTCCACTTCAGGACCGTCACCTCCATGAGATCCCACTGCCTCGCTTGGGGGGAATAGCCATATTCTTTGCCTTCCTGACAAGTGTTGCGCTTGCGTTTTTGGCGAACCTTTATTTTCCCTCATTGGGTCTTGGCGCTCCGCTCCGGACCGTCCTGACGATTCTTATCCCGGCAACAATTGTTTTCTTGCTCGGCATCTACGACGACGTTCGGACCGTCGGTCCGTACGTTAAGTTCGCGGTGGAAGCTGTTGCTGCCACGATGCTTTTTGTTGGAGGCCTTAGGATTCTCGATCTGCCCGTGTTGTTCGGTCCGCGGCAATTCACCTGGATTATTGGGCTTCCACTCACGATCCTATGGGTCATCGGAATTACCAACGCCTTCAACCTAATTGACGGATTGGACGGACTCGCCGCGGGTTCTGCACTATTTTCGACGTTGGTCGTTTTCGCCGTGGCGGTTTTCAGCCATTCATCTCTGGTGTCGCTGCTCACCGTCGCGCTGGCTGGCTCGATCCTCGGATTCCTAAGGTTCAACTTTAACCCGGCAACGATCTTTCTCGGTGATAGTGGGAGCCTGTTCATTGGTTTCATGCTGAGCGCCCTTGCGCTGCAGGGGGCCCAGAAATCACCCACGATCCTTGCTGTAGCCATTCCTGTTGTCTCTTTTGGCCTTCCAATTTTGGAGACGGCTCTTTCGGTGCTTCGTCGTCTTATCAGCGGTCGGCCGGTGTTTACGGCCGATCGGGAGCACATCCATCACAAACTTCTCGAGCGCGGGATGTCGCACCGCCAAGTCGTAATCGTGTTGTACGCGGTGTCTGCCCTTTTCGCTCTGCTTAGCTTATTTCTTTTTTGGCCCACGGGCAGTTCCCTAGGGCTGATTCTCGCCGTTTTGGGCACAGGTGTGTGGCTTGGTGTACAGCACCTGGGATATCTCGAGTTTGGAGAACTCCGCAGGGTTGCCCAACGCACGATGGTGCAGAGAAGCGCATTTGTCAGCAATCTCGCTATCCGGCGCGCTACCGAGAAGCTGAAAACCGAGCGCGACTACATCCAATTGTGTCACCTCCTCGAGACAGCCTTTTCCAGCGACGATTTTGATGGATTTGACCTCAAGGTGAGGCCGTTGCCGGGGGACCGCAACCAGCCCGATCACTTGCCGAGTGCGTTAACAAGCTCAGGCGAGGCACTGCACCTTAAACGGAGTAAGCCGGAGCGTCCGAGGTGGCGCGACAGTAAGCCGGCTTGGAGTTTGACGCTCGACTTGGTGACCACAACGAATCGGCATCGTGGATCGCTCAACCTCTATCGGCTTCACAGAGACGCAGCGATTCTGGTTGACATCAATCTCTTGATTTCAGAGTTCCCGGTTGTTCTCGCCGACGCGCTCGAGCGGATCCTCTTGACGGCTCCCGCCGAAATGCTCCCCACAGCAGAAGCGAGCACCGACATCTTGTCAGCCTAGACTGGGTGGCACTCCGGATTTCCGTTCCCGAGTACCCACGGGGATTTGTCCGTGCCCAGCATCAAGGCCGCAGTCTCAAGAGCCTCTCGATTTCTGGGATCTGGCTCTTGGAGATCTTGAAGTAAATGATCTCGTGGGGCTCACTCTCCCGTCCCTCAGCCCCACTCGCTGCGGCGGCAGGTGCTTATCGATGGGACATCAGGTAGCCTGTGTCCTCATGCGAGCGCTTGGGCCACCCAATGAACGATCAAAGGGCGCACATCAGATTTGGGGGAAGAGTCATGCAGCCACCTGCTTTTGCTCTGAGCGGCGTTCCCAGAAATCCTCAAAGCGCCCGTTGAGCTTGCTGCACCGAAGGGCGATGATGGCGTTGGCGCC
>Ga0307479_10001237_pt1 | contig 23289 bp, 19 predicted proteins | sample atmos_gasesECM4C_FD_203743 | JGI IMG/M metagenome (GOLD analysis project Ga0307479, IMG submission 203743) | Hardwood forest soil microbial communities from Morgan-Monroe State Forest, Indiana, United States - atmos_gasesECM4C_515 | ecosystem: Environmental > Terrestrial > Soil > Temperate... | reverse complement strand
GCGTCTCCAGCCTGTCATTGTCGTTCTTCTCTTCATAGCGATCGAAGACGACTACGCCGGAGCGAGCCTGCTCGCAGGCTTCGCGGGCATCGAGGCAGCGAAAGGACCAGTTGTTCTCGCCGATGGTGATCCGATGCCTTGAATGGATCGGGAGCTGCTGGATGTCGATCTCAAGATACGCATATCGAGAGGCCTCGCAGCTCCGGCGCTTGCTCAGCAAAAGCCTAACCCACTGACCATCCCTGCCGAAGATGCAGCTGAGACTCGCGGCCTGAGAGTAGACGGAAGCTTTGGATTGTTCAATAGAGGAAGCCTGCAGGTGTCCAAAATACAGCACCAGCATCCCGACAGCTGCAATCTTCCGGGAATGGAAGTGCAGAAAATACTGCCTGGGACCCGCAGGTTGCAAACCGGGTGCACTCCTATCACTTTCGTGGATGCGCGTTGGCAGATTTTAGATGGCAGAACTTCGGATGAACCGTCGGCCCTCTTGGGCGATTGGCGCCTGAAGCCCGAAACCTGACACCGGACACCTAAGACCTGACACCTGGCTTCGGGTGCACGTACCGCTCCATCTCGCCCGTCCACTTCAGGAAGCTCCACAGGTGTCCCCGTTCGCGCCAGGCAAATTCCCAGAACTCCAGGAAACCGATCTGCGTCATCTTCACGCCGGTGTAGGTCTCGATGCGCCAAAGCAGGTAGGGGCTGCGCCACGGGGTCAGGTGATGACCCCGCGTGGCATTCCAGAGAAAACGAACGATGTAGCGCATGGAGTCCTCGTAGTATAGCTTTCGCGCCCGCGCGAAACGCGCAGAAATCGCATGCTAGAATCGAATTTCTACCGAGGGATTTCCGGCTTCATGTCCGACGAAAACGCGCGTGCCGCGGCCGAGGAGCATTACTATGCAGCGCTCGATCTGGTGGCCGAGGGGCATCACGAACAGGCGGTCGAGCGCTACCAGCAGTCGCTCGCGGCCGACCCGACCTTCACCGAAGCCATGCACGGGCTGGCCCGGGCGCTGCAGGATCTGAACCGGCTCGATGAGGCGATCGCCGTGGCCAACCGCATCGCGGAACTCGATCCCGACGACGTTCTCGCCCACACCAGCCTGTCGGTGCTCTACCAGAAAAAGGGCATGGTCCCCGAAGCCGAAGCTGAGGGCAACAAGGCCCGAGTACTCGGGTGGAAGCAGCAGTTGAAGAAAAGCAGGTCTTAGGTGTCAGGTGTCGGGTCGTAGGTCTTGGGTCTTAGCTCGCAGCTCGTAGCTCCTGGGATCTCGTTCGTTTTTCCTCCATGATCGATCTCGCTACCATCAGCCGAAATCTTGAACAATCCAGCGATGGCCAGTGGCGGTGCAAGTCTTCTTCCCCGGTTTCGTACCCGGAGTGGGGCAACGAAGCTTGCTTCCAGGTGGAAGATTCGTCGTTCTGGTTTCGACATCGGAACGCCTGCATTCTCGAGGCTTTGAGGCAGTATCCGCCGGCGGGGGCGGTGTTCGACATTGGCGGCGGAAACGGGTTCGTCGCCAGGGCCATGCAGGACGCGGGATTCGACGTTGTGCTAGTGGAGCCCGGAGCCACCGGGGCCCGCAACGCGCAACGCCGGGGGATTCGATCGGTGGTGTGCGCTAGCCTGGCCGAGGCCGGGTTTGTTGTCGCGAGCTTCCCGGCGGTCGGACTCTTCGATGTGGTCGAACACATCGACGACGATCGCGGATTTCTGGAAATGATATGGAACCATTTATCGCCGCAAGGACGCGTCTATATGACCGTGCCCGCGTATCCGGCGCTATGGTCGCACGAAGACCGCGACGCGGGCCACTACCGGCGCTACCGCAAAGCGGGCTTAAAGGAGTTGTTGCGGAAGGCCGGCTTTGCCGTCGAGTTTGTCACTGGATTCTTTCAGTTTCTTCCACCGGCGATTCTCGCGGCGCGGGTGCTGCCCTACCGGCTGGGAATGGCGAAGCCGGCGGGAGCGCACGCGGCCAACGGAGGAATGAAAGAGCAGCACGAAGTTCACAGTCCGCTGATCGGCAGGATTCTCGAACAGATGCAGCAACGCGAAATCACCCAGATCCGAGCGCGTCAAGAAACAAACTTCGGTGGAAGCTGGTTAGCCGTCGGAAAGGCTATCCGGTGATCCGGCGATCGTGCCATCAGGCGATCGGAAAGACGGTTTTCCCCAGGCCTAAGATCTGACACCTGAGACCTGAGACCTGAGACCCGCTCTTCACAGTTCGTACTTCTTCATCAAATGCCGGAACGAGCGGTAGGAGATCCCCAAGACGTCCGAGGCCTTGGTCTGCACGCCGTGGGACTGGTTCAGCGCGGCCAGTAGCAGCGAGCGCTCGATCTGGGCCACGTATTTTTCCATGTCAAGGCCGTCGGGCAGAATTGCGCCGGAAGCGACTTCTGGCACACCCGGAATTCCCGCGGCAGCTGCAGCGGCTTTCGCTTTTGGGCGTTCCGCGGGCAGTTCCACGTGCAGCTGGTCGGTGGTTTCTAGAGCCACGGCGCGCTCGACTGTGTTTTCGAGCTGGCGCACGTTGCCCGGCCATTCGTACTCGCACAGGCAGGCGAGCGAGCGGGCGTCCACACGCACAATGCTCTTGCCCGCCGCCGGCGCGTACTTCTTCAGAAAGTGATTCACCAGCAACGGGATGTCTTCCGGGCGCTCCCGCAGCCCCGGCACCCGGATGGGGATGACACTGAGGCGGTAGTACAGATCTTCGCGGAAGGTGTTCTCGGCGACCTGCTTGTCGAGGTCGCGGTTGGTGGCCGCGATCACGCGCACATCGATGGGAATCTCGCTAGCGCTGCCCACCGGGCGCACCGTGCGCTCCTGAAGCACGCGCAGCAGCTTCACCTGCATGGCAAGAGTCATCTCCCCGATCTCGTCGAGGAAGATGGTGCCGCCGTCGGCCACTTCGAATAGGCCCCGCTTGTTCTGATTGGCTCCGGTGAAGGCGCCTTTCACGTAGCCGAAAAGTTCACTTTCGAGCAGCGTTTCCGGGAAGGCCCCGCAGTTGACCGAGACGAAGGGCTCGGTGACGCGCGGCGAACACACGTGCACGCCACGCGCAACCAGTTCTTTTCCCGTGCCGCTCTCGCCGTAAATCAGGATGGTGCTGCCGGTCGTGGCCACCGTGCGGATGGTCTGCTTCAGCTTCTCCATCGTGGGGCTGGCACCGATGATGTTGTCGAGCGAGTTGCGGGTGGCCGCATCCCGGCGCAGGGCGAAGTTCTGCTTGCTCAGCGAGGCTTTTTCGAGCGACCGGTTAATCGCCAGTTTGATTTCGTCGACCAGCCCCGGGCTCTTGCGGATGTAATCGGATGCGCCGCCCGCCTTCACCGCCTGCACCGCGGCTTCGTAGTCATCGACCGCCGTCATCAGGATGACCGCCGATTCCGGGGAAGTGGCGTGCGCCGCGCGCAGCACTTCAATGCCGTCGATGTTCGGCATCTTGATGTCGGTGATGATCACGTCATAGAGAGCGCCGTCGATCTTGCGCTTGGCCGCCTCGCCGGAGTTGACCGTCTCGACCTTGTGACCCTCGCGGCGCAACGAGATATCCAGCATTTCGCAGATGGAGCGCTCGTCGTCGCAAATGAGGATGTTAGCCATTCGCTCTCCCCCCGGCCACGGCGGCGCCCTCGAGTCCGGGCTCGAGACTGGCAACGGCCAGCGCCTTTTTCGCGGGGTCAACCGTAGCCGGCTGCGACAGCCCGAACCCCAGGCGGCGCAGGCGCAGCACGAAGGTCGTGCCCTCGGCCAGCCGCGAACGCGCCCACACTTTGCCCTCGTGCGCCTGCACGATCTGGTACACGATGGCCAGGCCCAGGCCCGTCCCGCCTTCGAAATTCGACTGGAACGGCTCGAAAATCTTTTCCGTCTGCTGCGGCGTCATGCCGTGCCCGGTATCGGCGAAATTGATCTGCCAGTCGTCGCCGACCGGATCGAGGGAAACCGTGAGCGTGCCGCCATGCTTCATCGCCCGCACTGCGTTCTGACAGAAGTTCCAGAACACCTGCTTGATCTTGTCGCCGTCGGCAAGCGCGTCCGCTTCCTTGACCTTGAAGTTGCGTTCAATATGGATGCCGGTGTTTTCCGCCACCAGACGATGTTCGAGCAGGGTCAGCGTGTCCTCCAGCAAGGGCAGCAGGTCAACCCGGTCGAAGCGATACTGCTTGCCTCGCGAGTACGCCAGGAAATCGGTGATGATGTTGTTCAACCGCTCCGACTCGCGAGTCACGATCTGCAGTAACTGCCGCTGCTCGTCGGTCATCTCAGCCGCTCCGGAAAGCATGCTTACGGAGCCGGCGATGGAAGTCAGCGGGTTGCGGATTTCGTGGGCGATCGCAGCCGCTAAGCGGCCCACAGCCGCCAGCCGGTCCTGCATGCGGACTTCCCGCTCCAGCCGGCGAATCTCGGTCAGGTCATCAAAGCTGTACACACAACCCAGCACACCGCGCCCGGGCACGGTTAGCGTCGAGACGATAACGCGGAACGTCTTGCGGAACCCGTTGGCGGGCTGAAAACGCACTTCGCCGTGGACTCTTTCCGACCCGACGTTCGGCAGGGGATCGAAAAACAGGCCGTTCACCGACTTGCCGATGAGTTCATCGCCGCAGCCCAGCATGCGTTGCGCGGCCATGTTCACCAGGGTGATCCGGCCGTCCAGATCGGTGGTGACCAGCCCTCCACTGATCGACTGGATGATGTTTTCATGCAGCGCCTGCAGACTCTCCAGGGCGCCGCTCGCGTCCTTCAGCTGGACGTCGACCTGGCGCAGCTTCGCCGCCAGCTGGCCGGCCAGGTAGGCCACGGCCAGGTAGGCAAAAAGGTTGACGAAAATGATCGCCTGCAGCGCTTTCAGTTCGGGATGCGTGGTCGCAAACGACGGGACCACCGCGTAGTAATTCAGCTCAAGGACCGTGCCGTACAGAATGAACGCCAGAGCCGCCGTGAGATAGGCCCAGATCCGCGGCAGCAGGATGCAGGCAACGATGATCACCAGCGGATACAGGAAGTTCAGCGAACTGTCCCAGCCGCCGGTGAAATGCACCACCAGGCTGACCAGCGCCAGGTCGGTGACCACCTGCAACACCGCCTGGGCGCGCCGCTCCTCCCAGAAAGAAAACAGCAGAACGTAGAACACAGACAGGACAAACCACAGCAGCATCGCGCTGACGAAGGAGCGCAACGGCACGGCGCTTTCCGCCAGCCGCGCCACCGTCAGCTCGATTCCGAACAGGAATGTCAGGATGATGATGCGGATCTTGACCAGCCAGGCCAGCCAGTTCCGCTCATCGAAGGTCGATTGCATACTCTCAGCCTGGGTAACTGCGTAGTTCCGGTGTTAGGTGTCAGGTCTTAGGTGTTTGGACCTAAGACCCAAGACCTAAGACCTGCTTCTCTTACCCCGCCAACTTCGAAATCATGGCGAACAGCGGCATATACAGCGAAATGACGATGCCGCCCACTGTAAGTCCGAGGATGCCGATGATGGCCGGTTCCAGCATGGCCATCATGTCGCGGGTTGCGTCATCCACTTCGTCTTCGTAGAAGTCGGCAATCTTCTGCAGCATGTTGTCCATGGCGCCGGTCGCCTCGCCCACGCCGATCATCTGTGTCACCATGTTCGGAAACACACCGCATTCCTTCAACGGATCGACGATGGTGCGGCCTTCTTCGATGGCCTTGCGCACCTTCATCAGCGCTTCTTCCAGGACGGCGTTACCCGAGGTACGCGCGGTGATGGCCAGGCCTTCCAGGATCGGCACGCCCGAGGTGATCAGGGTTCCCAGGGTTCGCGTAAAGCGCGCGACGGCGATCTTGCGCAGCAGCATGCCGATCACCGGGATGTTCAGCAGGAATTTGTCGCTGTAGTAAAGGCCCTTCGGGTGCTTGCGCAGTTGTTTGATCCCGATCACCAAGCCAACGCCGCCCACGATAAAGAACCACCAAAAGTGGCCCACGAAGGCGCTCAGTCCCATGACCATGCGCGTGGGCAGCGGCAAGGCTACGCCCAGCCCGGTAAACAGGTTCGCGAAGATCGGCACCACCCATTTGAGCAGCGCGCCGACGATCAGCACCGCGATACTGACGACCGCCACCGGGTAGATCATGGCGGACTTGACGGCGGCGCGCAGGCGCACCGCCTTTTCGACGTAGAGCGCGAGGCGCTGCAGAATCACGTCGAGAATACCGCCGGTTTCCCCGGCTTCGATCATGTTGGTGCTGAGGTCGTCGAACACCACCGGGAACTGGCGCATGGCATTGGCAAGGGTCGAGCCACCCTCGACCGTGGTGCGCACGCCGTTCAGGGTCTTCTGGAAGCTCTGGTTTTCCTGGTTCGCCGCCAGAATCTCCAGGCACTGCACCAGCGGCAGGCCCGCGTCGATCATGACCGAGAACTGACGGAAGAAGATCGCGATGTCCTTGGTCTTGACCTTCCCCGACCCGAACGTCGGCATCGAGAATTCCTTGCCCTTCTCGCGTACCGACCCGGGCGTGATGCGCTCGCGCTTCAGTTGTTGCAGCAGGACTTCTTTGTTCGTTGCCGCCCGTTCTCCGGAGACCTTCTCCCCGGATGCGCTCTTCCCTGAAAATGTAAAAACTGGCATGGTTGCCTCTCCTTCAGATTCCGACCTTCTCCGCACGGGACTCTCGCCCCGCGCGGCCCTTCCTGGCTATCGTTTCGCGGGTGTGGCCGCCTTGGCCATTCCCGGAGTGCTCGCGCCGCGGTTCATCAAACCCGCGCCGCGATTGATCATTTCCTGCAATTCATCCTGGTTGCTCGACCGCAGCAGCGCCGTTTCCAGTGTGATCTGTTTCTGGAAGTACGCCGTGGCCAGCGACTGGTTAAACGTCTGCATGCCGAATTTTTCCTGGCCCGACTGCATCGCCGAGTAGATCTGGTGAATTTTGTCTTCGCGGATCAGGTTGCGGATGGCGGCGTTGGGCACCATGATCTCCATGCACATGGCGCGGCCCTTGCCATCGGACTTGGGCAGCAGGCTCTGACACATGATGCCTTCCAGCACCAGCGACAACTGCGCCCGGATCTGCGGCTGCTGGTGCGCCGGAAAGACGTCGATGATGCGGTTGATGGTCGACGAGGCCGAGTTGGTGTGCAGCGTTCCGAACGTCAAGTGGCCGGTCTCGGCGATGCGCAGCGCCGATTCGATCGTTTCCAGGTCGCGCATTTCGCCGATCAGCACCACGTCCGGGTCTTCGCGGAGCGCGGCCCGCAGCGCGTCGGTGAAGCTCTTGGTGTCGGCGTGCAACTCGCGCTGGTTCACCAAGCAGTTCTTGTTCATGTGCACGAACTCGATCGGGTCCTCGATGGTGAGGATGTGATCATGCCGCTCGGTGTTGATCTTGTCGATCATGGCTGCTAGCGTGGTCGATTTGCCCGACCCCGTCGGCCCCGTCACCAGCACCAGCCCGCGCGGGCGGTCGCACAGTTTGCTGACCACGGCCGGAAGGCCCAGTTGGTTGAACGACTTGATTTCGAAGGGAATGACACGGAACACAGCCGCGGTGGCGCCGCGCTGGTTGAACAGGTTGGCGCGGAAGCGGGCCAGCCCTTTCAAGCCGAACGAGAAGTCGAGCTCGAGATTTTCCTCGAAGCGATGCTTCTGCGAATCCGTCATCACACTGTAGGCAAGCTGCTTGGTCTCGGCCGGAGTCAACTGCGGCAGATCGAGCGGCACCAGGTGTCCATGTACCCGCACCTGCGGCGGCGAGTTGGTGGTGATGTGCAGGTCGCTGCCCGACATCTCCAGCATTCTTTTGAGCAGATCGCTTAACGAAAGCGCCATAGACGTTGTATTCCCTTCCCCTTCGCCTAATAGTTCAGTGAATCGTTTCGCGGGCCACTTCTTCCAGCGTGGTCATCCCCAGGCTCACCTTGATCAGCCCGCTGCGCCGCAGCGTGAGCATGCCGCGCTCAATCGCTTTCTTCTTCAACTCCACGGCCGAGGCGCCCACCAGCACCAGTTCCCGGATCTCGTCGTCGACTTCCATGACTTCGTACAGACCGGTACGGCCCTTGTAACCGGTGTTGTTGCAGACCCCGCATCCCTTGCCTTTCTGAATCTTGACCGTTTTGGCCTCTTCCGGCGTGTAGCCCTCGTCGAGCAGGGTCTGGTGCGGCACCTCGATGACTTCGGTGCAGTCCTTGCAGATGCGCCGCACCAACCGCTGCGCGCAAATCAGGTGCACCGAGGTCGCCACCAGGAAGGGCTCAATGCCCATATTCATCAGTCGCGTGATCGTCTCCGGAGCGCCGTTGGTGTGCAGAGTCGACAAAACCAGGTGTCCGGTCAGCGCAGCCTTGATGGCGATCTCCGCCGTTTCAAAGTCGCGGATCTCGCCCACCAGGATGATGTTCGGGTCCTGCCGCAGGAAGGCGCGCAGCGCCGCCGCGAAGTTCAGCCCGATCTGCTCCTTCATCTGCACCTGGTTGACCCCCTGCAACTGGAACTCGACCGGATCCTCGGCCGTCATGATGTTCGTGTCCGGCTGGTTCAACCGCGCGATCGAGGAATACAGCGTGTTCGTCTTGCCCGACCCCGTCGGCCCCGTCACTAGCACCATGCCGTACGGCTTCAGAATCGCTTTCTCGAACTTGACCAGCGATTCCGGCTCGAAACCGAGCTTGGTCATGTCGAGCCGCAGGTTCTCCTTGTCGAGCAGCCGCATCACGATCTTTTCGCCCCACAGCGTGGGCAGGGTGCTGACGCGGAAATCGAGCTGCTTCTTCTTGCCGGCCACCGCCATCTTCAGCATGATGCGGCCGTCCTGCGGCAGCCGCTTTTCGCTGATGTCCAGCTTCGCCATGATCTTCAGGCGCGAAGTGATGGCGTCCTTGAGCTTCAGCGGCGGCGACATGATGCTCTGCAGAATGCCGTCAATGCGGAACCGCACCCGGAACTCTTTCTCGTACGGCTCCATGTGAATGTCGCTCGCCCCGCGCTTCACCGCATCGGTCAGCACCAGGTTCACGAGCTTGACGATGGGCGCCTCGTCGGCAGCCTTCTCCAGCTCGTTGAGATCCATCTGCTGTTCTTCGGCTTGCAGCTCGACGTCGGCGTCGCCCAGTTCGGTCATCGACTGCATGACCTGTTCGAGATCTTCCTCTTTCGCGGTTCCGTAGGCTTTCTCGATGCCTTCGGTGATCGAGCTTTCCGACGCCACCACCGGCTCGATGTTGAAGCCGGTCATGAACTTGATATCGTCCATCGCAAACACGTTGGTCGGGTCGACCATGGCGATGGTGAGCGAAGCCCCCACACGGCTCAGGGGCAGGATCTGGTAGCGCTTGGCCGTTTCGAAGGGAATCAGTTTGACGACGGCAGGATCGATTTCAAAATACGAGAGATTGATGGCAGGCACGCCGTACTGGCGCGACAAAAAATTCGTGACGTCTTCATCCGTCAGAAAGCCCAGCTTCACCAGGGCCGAGCCCAGGCGGCAGTTGGTCTCTTTCTGGACCTTGGTGGCCTGTGTCAACTGCTCGGGCGTGATTACCTTCTCTTTTACGAGAAGATCGCCCAGCCGCTGTGACATACGTTCGATCTCCTATCGATCGACAGAGGTATCGCGTTGCGCTGCCTGTTGTTGGCGCGAGATCGCTCGTTCCGGGGGGAGATAACGGCGTTTTTTCGCGTTGACAGAAATTGTCAACGCAGATGGATTACTGCACCAGTAACTTTGGTACTTGTCCTCCGCGGGAAATTCCCGGACCACTCACTCATGTCCAAGAAACCGCGTGTTCTGAGCCTAAATGCAGGATTCTTGCTTGGAATCCTCTCCGAGGGACATGCACTTTCGTACAATGCCGCGTGCAGCCGAAAGCCCGCTTTGCCGGGAAACTCAGTCCATCCGCGACGCACGATAACCAGCGATGAAACGAACTCGCCAGGCTCGGTCCGCGACGCAAGCACGGTGAGAATGACCTACCCATCTCGCTCTGTCGCCGCCAAGAGCATCCGCGCGTACTACCGCACCCTCCATCGGGCCTGGGGTCCGCAACACTGGTGGCCCGCGGACACGCCCTTCGAGGTCATCACCGGCGCCTACCTCACCCAAAACACCTCTTGGACCAACGTCGAGAAAGCGCTCGCCAACCTCCGCGCCGCCGACGTTCTCAGCATCGATGGCATCCGGAACACGCCTTTGTTTCGCCTCGAATCCCTGATCCGCTCCGCCGGCTACTTCCGCCAGAAGGCTCACCGCCTCAAAACCTTCGTCGCGTTTCTCGACGAGCGTTACGGCGGATCGCTCGAGCAAATGTTCCGCCAGCCGACCCTGACCCTGCGCGAAGAATTGCTGGCGCTGCACGGAGTAGGCCCTGAGACCGCCGATTCCATTCTTCTCTACGGCGGACACCATCCGATATTCGTCGTCGACGCCTACACCCGCCGCATCTTCCATCGTCACGAGATCATTCCCGAGAGCGCCGGCTACGACGAGATTCGCGCTCTCGTGGAACAGGCCCTAGCCCCACTGGCGAAGGAAAGCCCCACGCCTCATTCAGCTTCCGCAAAGCAGCGGGGCGGCCCGGCCGGAGCCCCCCACCCGCCTTCACCGATGAGCACTGCCCAGCGCTCTCCCCTTTCCCAGGTCAACAACGAGATGCACGGCCTCCTCGTCGGTGTCGGCAAGAACTTCTGCCTCAAATCACAACCGAACTGTGACCACTGCCCTTTGCGCAAATACCTGCCCACGCCACGATAGATGTCGTCCCGAGAATATCGTCTTAGCGCCCTTGCGGCTTTTCTTTGCGACCTTTGCGGTTACGAGCTCCTTTTGGGACCTCGAACACAGGCGCTGCAGCAGTTTTGCCTGGGGACGATTCACGGCCTCAACAGAAGGTCTCAGCGTGCAAAACGGGAAGGGCACGTCTTTTAGTCGCGCCACAAAGCTCCGAGGACAGGCCGCGCTTTAGCGCCTGAGGTTTGCTTTTGTACCGGAATACGCCATTCCTCGCGATTTGCGCCCTCCGCCTCGCTTTGCCCTCCCCCGCCTCGCAATCCCTTCGCGAGCTGGCCGATCGCGCCGGAATCCTCGTCGGCACAGCCGTACGCCCGTCGCAATTCTTCGAAACCGCCTACACGTCCGCCCTGGGCCGCGAGTTCAACATGCTGGCGCCCGAAGACGCGATGAAGTGGTGGGTCATCCGCCCCGACCCGGCCAGGTTCGACTTCACGCAACGCGACCGGGCCGGCGCGTTCCCTAGAGACCCAGCGCACGAAAATCCGCGGCCATACTCTGGTCTGGGGATGGTCGAATGCCCGCTGGCTTCTGGAAGGCCATTTCACTCCGCAACAGCTGTCCGCCCTGCTTCATCAAGAACACATTCAGATAGTCGTCACGCACCATCGTGGGCGGGTCTTTGGCCTGGGACGTCGTGAATGAAGCCTTCGCAGAGCATGGCAATCTGAAGGACTCCATCTGGTAGAACCGGCCTGGAATCGGTCTCGCGGGGAAAGGAACCGCGTGTCTGGAACAAGTCTTCCAAATGGGGGCACGCCGCCGATCCCGCCGCGCTGCTTTTCTACGACGACGCCGAAGGCGAGCCCGTGAATGCCAAGTCCGACGCGGTCTACGCCAGGGTGAAAGATTTCAAGCGGCGCGGCGTGCCCATCGACGGTGTCGGCCTGCAGATGCACCTGTTCGACCTCAACCCGGACATCGCCTCGATCGCTGCCAGCAGCGCGCGCTTTACCGCGCTCGGCGTGCAGGTTCACCTCACCGAATTGGACATCGCCCTGCCCACGAATCCCAACCGGGAGGCTCTCAAGACAGCGGACCTCGAAAGGCAAAGCGAGATCTACGGCAGCAGCGCGCGGGCATGCCTGTCCCATCCGGGCTCGCGCTTCAGACCAAAAGTAGCGCCGCCATCCCGGCGGCTGTCGCGAGGGCCTTTTCGGCATGGCCCGTTCTTCCTCTGCGTCCTTTGCGGCTTTCCCTTTGCCTCCTCTGCGGTTACAGGCTTTCTGCGCGACACTACCCGAACTGCCTTGCCGCTATAATGACCCTCAGCGCGCGCAGAATAGTTGGGATGCGCGGGCCGAACCCGCCGTGTCCACTCCCAAGCCACCCTCGGATCAGGAGCGCAGCCGCAAGAAGGTCATCATCCCCCTTGCCCTGGGCATCGCTCTGCTGTTCGGAATCCTGCTGTCCCAGTCTTCCTTCGACCAGCCCGCCTTCCTGAACCCTGACAACAACCAACAGCTTCTGTTTTTTGCAGCCTTATCCGCTCTGATCTTCCTGCTGTTCGTTGCCCTCACGTTCGTCCTGTTCCGCAACCTGCTGAAATTGTTTGCGGAGCGGCGGCTGGGAGTCCTGGGCTCCAAGTTCCGCACCCGCCTGGTGGTCACCGGCCTGTTGCTTTCGTTTCTTCCGGTCATCGTGATGTTCTGGTTCGCCTATGGGTTGATGAACCGCACCATCGACCGCTGGTTTTCGCGGCCGGTGGAAGAAGTCCGTGAAGATACCCGGGCCATGGCCTCGCTGCTCGCGACCTACGCGCGGCAGAACGCCATCAGCGAAGCGGTGGCGATCGCGAACTCGCCTCTAACCCAGCGCGCTTTCCAGGATCAGGATTTCTCGATAATCGAAACCGAGTTCGAGCGCCACCAGCCCACTCTGCAAGGAGGATTCGCCATCGCCCTGCTCAAGGGCAACGAGGGAGCCAGCTTCCGCGCTCCAGCGCCGTGGACCTCGCTGCGATCCAAGGCGGCGTTAGACCAGCTCTCGGGTCCGTCGCCCGCCCCGTTCACCTGGGAGCAGACCGAGTACATCCTGGGCACAGCGTCGGTGGGCGATGACGGGCTGATCCTGGTGGCGATGCCGTTGCCGGAAAAATTCTCCGCGGCCGTGAAGCAGCTGGAAGCCAGTCAGACCCGTTACTTCGAACTCTACCGCCAGCGCCGGCTGGTGCGGCGCACCTACATGAGCCTGCTGCTTCTGCTCACCGTGCTGGTGTTGTTTTCCACCACCTGGCTGGCTCTGTTTCTATCGAAACTGGTCACCCGCCCCGTGGTCGCGCTGGCCGAGGCGACGCAGGAAATCTCGCGCGGGCGTCTCGACTACCGTGTCGAAGTTGATGCCGCCGACGAGATCGGCGACCTGGTCCGCTCCTTCAACCGGATGGCCGAGGAGTTGCAGTCGAGCCGCCACCAGATCGATGCCTCCAGCCGCGAATTGAGCGTTGCCAATACCACCCTCGAACAACGCCGCCGCCACATCGAAACCATTCTGGAAAGCATTCCCACCGGCGTCCTTTCGCTCGACGCGCAGCGCCGCGTAACCCATGTGAACCAGGCTTTGCTGCGCATGTTTGACCCGCAGGGCCGCGCCGTGGGAAAAGATTCGCAAATGATCGGGTCGAATCTGAGCGATGTATTTCCCCCGGACGTAGTTGAAGACCTCGTGGTTCTGCTGCGCCGTGGCGATCGCATGGGAATCACCACCAGCCAGATGGAAATCACGCTTCCGCGGACCAACGTGAATGCCGCGCTCACCGTCGCCACCTTGCAACACGGCGACGAGCGGCTGGGCTATGTCCTGATCTTTGAAGATCTTTCCGACCTCCTCAAAGCGCAGAAGCAGGCTGCCTGGCGCGAGGTGGCGCGCCGGGTGGCTCACGAAATCAAGAACCCGTTGACCCCGATCGCGCTCTCGGCCGAGCGCATCCGCCGCCACCTCGAACGCGGCACGCGACCTGATGCCGGATCGCTCGATGTGATTCACCATTGCGCCGAAACTATTGCAGCGTCCGTTGATACGGTGCGCACGTTGGTCGACGAATTCTCTACCCTGGCCCGTTTTCCCGCCGCCCACCCCCATCCGGCCAGCATCAACGCAATCGTCGAGAGCGCGCTCAGCATGTTCGACGGACGTCTCGATGGAATCGTCTTGCACACCCATCTCGCGCCCGACCTGCCCCCAGTCATGGCCGATAGCGATGCCATCAGGCGCGCCCTGGCCAACCTGGTCGATAACGCCGCTGAAGCCATGGAAGGCGCGCTGGTGCGCGAAATCAGCGTGAAGACCAGCCTGGTCACCAGCCGCGATGCGGTGGAGATCGTCGTCGCCGACACCGGGCACGGAGTCACCCAGGAACTGAAAGAAAAGCTGTTCCTGCCTTACTTCTCGACCAAGAAGCGCGGCACCGGCCTCGGCCTGGCCATCGTCAGCCGGATCGTCGAAGACCATCGCGGCTCGATTCGCGTGGAAGAGAACCAACCCGCCGGAGCCCGGTTTATCGTGGAGTTGCCCTTGGCGCCCGAATCGGTAAGCGCCCCCACCGCTCAGCATGCATAACATCCTCATCGTGGACGATGAATCCGGCATCCGGGACTCGCTGAAAGGCGTGCTCGAAGATGACGGCTACCAGACCGGTGAGGCCGAGAGCGGCGAGTCCTGCCTCGTTATGCTCGACAGGCACGCCTTCGACGTCGTCCTCCTCGACGTCTGGCTGCCCGGCATGGATGGACTCGACACCCTGCAGAAAATCCGCGAACTCGACAATCCCCCGGAGGTCATCATGATCTCCGGCCACGGCACGATTGAAACCGCGGTGCGCGCCACCAAGCTCGGCGCCTACGACTTTTTGGAAAAGCCGCTCTCGATTGACCGCACCCTCAGCCTCATCAAGCACGCCATCGATGCCAAGAAATTGCGCCGCGAGAATCGCGACCTGAAGAAGCAGCTGCAGTCCAAGAACGTGATTGCCGGCGACAGCATCCCGATGAAGGCGCTGCGCCAGCAGATCGCCATCATGGCGCCCACCAACGGCCGCGTGCTCATCTACGGCGAATCGGGAACGGGTAAGGAACTCGTCGCGCACGCCATCCACGCCCAAAGCTTGCGTAAGGATGAGATGTTCGTGGAAGTAAACTGCGCCGCGATCCCCGAGGACCTGATCGAAAGCGAGCTGTTCGGTCACCGCCAGGGCTCGTTCGCCGGGGCCACTTCGGACAAAGAGGGCAAATTTCAGAAAGCCACCGGAGGCACGCTCTTCCTCGATGAAGTCGGCGACATGAGCCTGAAGACCCAGTCCAAGGTGCTGCGCACGCTCGACGAGCAGCGCTTCACCCCGGTCGGAGGGGCGGACGCGATCACGGTGGACGTGCGGGTCATCGCCTCCACCAACAAAGACCTGGAAGAAGAAATCTCCAAGGGAAATTTTCGCGAAGACCTGTTTTACCGGCTGAACGTGATTCCCTTCTTCGTGCCGCCCCTGCGCGAACGCAAGGAAGACGTTCCCTTGCTGGCGCGCTATTTTCTGAAGGAGTTCGCGGCAGCGTATGGCCGCAGGTCGCGTGACATCACCGATGATGCGATCCAGGCCCTGATCCGCTACTCGTGGCCCGGCAATGTGCGCGAATTGCGCAACGTGATCGAGCGCATCGTGATCATGAACCCCACCACCACGAAGTTCGAACGCAAGCACCTGCCCCCGCTGGTCTACCGCGACGGCAGCCGCCGCACCGCCGGGACCGAGTTCTCGACGTTGCACCAGGCCCGCGACGCCTACGAGCGCGACTACATCCTGAAGAAGTTGGACGAGAACCACGGGAACGTCAGCCGTACGGCAGAGATGCTCGGCCTCGAACGCAGCCACTTGTACCGGAAGATGAAGGCATTGGGGATCGCGGCCAAGGAGTAAGACAGTCGTCAGTCGCAAGTCGTCAGTCGTTAGCTTCTGGTCGTTGGCGGATGGCGGGAGCTGTTGGCAGATGGCGGATGGGCAGCAAACCGATGTATGGGTCTGCCGCGGGGCCATTCCATCCACGTTCTCGTTCGACTTGTCATTCCGACGCGCGAGTGCAGCGCGGCAGGAGGAATCTGCTGTTCATCGCCGCATGCACGCCTGAAGGCGCAGCTTCTCACCGGAGAAAAACGGACTCCAAGCTGCGGGAAAGGCTCCCAGGTTCGTATCAGAGCGCGTCTTCAGACGCGCTGTAACAACACAACAATTGAACCGGCTTCAGCCGCGGTCCCGGGGATCTCTTGCACGGATGAGCATGGGAAGGGGATGACTTCAGTCGTGCCACTCGGGTCTTTGGAACTGCGCTTTAGCGCCTGAGGTGACTCTTGCACACCGACAGTGAGCTGCTCCCAATACCTGACCCAGGAACCTCGAGGAAGCGTAGTCTAAGGGATCGTCAAACCTGGCAACGAGGGCATGCGATGAACAAACGCTTGTCACAAATATTGATCTGGATCTCACTGAGCACCACCCCGATATTCGCCCAGAGTGCTCCCGAAGGCGTCTGGCAGGGATACGACGGGGAATGGAAACACGTCTCCCAGCAACTGATCGCGCTGGCGGAGGCTACCCCCGCCGACAAATTCGCATGGCGGCCGGCCGCGGGCGTTCGCTCCACCAGCGAGGTCTACATGCACATCGTGACGGCGAACTTCTATCTCCTCAGCGTGACTGGGCCCAAGATGCCCACTGACCTCAAGCAAGACTCGGAAAAGACCGTCACCGCGAAGGCCGACGTGATCGGTTGGCTGAAGCGTTCGCTCGACGCGGTCAAGGAAGCTCACGCCGCGGAGACGCCCGGAGACCTCGATCGCAAAGTCCACATCGCGGACCGCGACGCGACCGTGGACGGCATGTATCTCCGTATCATCGTGCACGCCAACGAGCACATGGGCCAACTGGTCGCGTACGCCCGCATGACCGGCGTCGTCCCGCCCTGGTCAAAGAACTGAGGTTGGGGTACGGCGGTGCATCCGCTCCATTAGGGCTCCAGACGTTGAACCGTTTCCAGTGCGCGGAAATGCCTGACGCGCGCTTCGAAGCTGACACCCGTGGTGTTGTCACTCCGAGGCGCGAGTCGCAGCAGCCAGAAGGAATCTGCTTTTCATCGTCGACACAACGCCAAGGCAGGGTCGCCCACGGCTCCGGGGCGAAGCTGCTCCCTAGAAATTCCATTTTTGATTCTCTTTTAGATAAGTCATTGAAAACCGGCAGAGGGCCCTTCTGGGGCTCCGAAAACAGGCGCGACGGCTCGCAGAATGCCCGCCATTTGCGTTTAGAAGCCGCTGGAGGCCCGGCCAGGCATCGCGTCGATTTAGGTCATCCAGAAGGCGTCAGCGCGCCTGAGAGCCTCCTTGACGCGATTTATTATCCATGAGCTAACTGCGGGCCTTGGGTGTTAGGTCCTCGGTCTTGGGGTCGGCTGATCCCTGGCGGTTGATACCTGAGTGGCGAGCGACCAGCGCCTAGCGACTAGCGACGGCTCTACCGCTTCCGCATATGGATCTCTTTGCCGTTGTTGTGGAACTGCACTTCGTCCATCAACTCGTTGATGAGGAAAATACCGCGGCCGTGGTTGGAGTAGATGTTTTCGCCGACCACCGGGCTGGGAATGGCATTCGGGTCGAAGCCGGGGCCGGGGTCTCGCACCACGATCAGCATTCCGCGGGTCTCATCGCAGGCCACGTCGCATTCGACAATTTTCTTGGGGTCGCCCTGCGCACCGTGAACGACAGCATTGGCGAGTGCTTCGGTGAGCGCCAGTTCGATGGCATCTTCCCGGCCGGGAGCGCATTGCGTGTTGCGCACCACGTCCATGATCCCCTGCACTACGGGATCGATAGCGTCCCGGTCGGCGGCCAACGTGATCTTGAGCTTGAGGACGAGCTTATCGGGATCGAAGTTGTAGCCGTTGGAGGGTTCCCCGGACATATTGCTTTCTTACCCCAAAGTTAGTTTGGCCCCGGTTAGTTCTGATTCTATAGACAGAACGGAACCACCACAATGGACGGGCTGGTCCGTTTTGGCTTGGCGCAGCCCGACCCAGCCCCATCTCCAATCAGGAAAAGCTTTTGCACCGCAAACGGCGCAAAGAGTTCGCAAAGCGCGCAAAGGAGAAACGGCTCCGACCAAGACCTGTTCTAGCGCCCGGACCCGCGGCGTGCGGGCAACCCGGAAAGGCTCTCCAATTGGCGCCGCCAGTCCAGTTCGTCAACGAAGGTGCGCGAGTCGCGCCAGCCGGGCTGGACTTTTACGAAGAGTTCCAGGAAGACCTTTGTTCCCAGCATCTTCTCGATTTCAAGCCGTGCGCCCGTGCCGATTTTCTTCAACATCTGGCCAGCCTTGCCTACAAGAATCGCTTTCTGGCTGTCGCGCTCGCAAAAAATCGCGGCGGCGATGCGGGTCAGTTTCTTTCCCTCTTCGAACTGTTCTACGAGGACTGTGGTGGCGTGGGGCACCTCTTCCTTTGTTGCCAGCAAGATCTGCTCGCGGATGATTTCCGCTGCCATGAAGCGGGCGGGTTGGTCGGTGACTTGGTCTTCGGGGAAGTAACGCGGACCGGTTGGAAGCGCGGCGATTACTTTTTCGAGCAGCAGTTGCAGGCCGTCTTTCTTGAGCGCCGAGAGCGGAATGACCTCCTGAAAAGCGTGCAGCTGGTTGTATTCCTCGATGCTGGGCAACAGCTTCGATTTGTCTGCGAGCAGGTCGACCTTGTTGAGCAGCAAGGCCACCGGGGTTCCGAGGCGCTTCGCCATCTCCAGGACGAACGCGTCGGCGGGGCTGAAACGCTTGGTCACGTCGACGATGAGCAGGATGAGATCGCAGCCTTCAAGCGCTTCGCGCACCTCGACCATCATTTTGCGGCCGAGCGAGCTGTCGGGCTTGTGCACGCCGGGCGTGTCGATCAGCACGACCTGCGCGCCGGGACGTTTGCCTTGCGGGGGCACGTGAATGATGCCCTGGATGCGGTTGCGGGTGGTTTGCGGTTTGGGGCTGATGATGGCGAGCTTTTCGCCGACCAAGGCGTTGAGCAGAGTGGACTTGCCGGCGTTGGGGCGGCCGAGGATGCAGACGAATCCGGAGTGGAAGGCCATCGCCTACCTGCGCGCCGATCGGGTGGGAGCGTTGAATCGCTGAAACACGTCAGCGATCTTCTGGGCTTGATGTTGCGCGGCCGCGGTTTCGTCGCTGGGCGCATACCACGCGCTGAGCATCTCTACGTACTTTTCGGGATCGAGTGACAGCGGCTTGGCGTTGCGCAGCCCGCTGTTGTGGCAGGAGATGTATCCTTCAACAAAGCCTAGTTGCTCTGCGCTGTTGGAACCTTTCCACCAGGTTCCGTCGAAGTATCCGTGGCGCTCGCGCCAGCCCTCGCCCGGGGCGGGACGCGTGGCGCTGTGCACCGGAATGTGGCCGGCCCAGATGTCTTTCAGGACGCGAGCCGCCGGGCGCGAAAGGTTTTTCTGATGGCTCTGGTAGAAGATGCTGACGACCAGGCGTGTGTCGGCGTCATCGAGCGATATGCGAATCCGCTGCCCGGCGGGGTCGGCATAACAATCCCCGTAGCCGAAGATGAAACCTTCCTGCTCGGGAGACGTCCGCGACTGCCACCAGATGCCGTCGTAGGACTTGCTCTGCGCGGGAAGGGTCGTCGGTAAAACAAGGGAGGCGATCATCCCCAATCGGCAGGCGTGGCGAGCCAGCTTCAAGAATCCCATCAATGGTGGTCCCGGAATAATGGACTGAACGGATGGCAACACTATATCAGCTTCATTTGGCGAGGCTGGACCGCGACGATGCGGACGCGTTCGACCTTGCGGTCGGTGGACTCCAACACCTCGAAACGCAGACCCTCTTCCTCGATCACTTCGCCTTTTTGCGGTATCCGGCCGGCCAATTCGCTGACCAGGCCCGCGACGGTGGCCGCTTCCTTGCCTTCCGGGCGAACGCCGAAAAGCTCGTCGAGGTGGTCGACATCCATGTTGCCGGGGACGATGTAGGAGTGGTCGTTCTCTTTGACGACCTGGGATTTCTCGTGCTCGTCGCGGATTTCACCGACGATCTCTTCGACCAGATCTTCGATGGTGACCAGGCCGGCAACGCCGCCGTACTCGTCCACGACGATGGCGATGCGGACGTTGTTCTGGCGCATTTCGCGGAGCAGATCGCTGCCCAGCTTGCTTTCGGGGACGAAATAGACGTCCTTGCGCATGAGGGTTTCGACGGCGCGCGTGGATGCTTCGGTATCGGGGACCTGGAGCACGTCCTGCGCGTGCAGGATGCCGACGATGTTGTGGATGGAATCGCGATAGACGGGCACGCGCGAGAAGGGCTTGGCGCGAAGCAGCTCGATGAACTTTTCGACGGTGGTGTCGACCGGCACGGCGACCATTTCGGGGCGGGGCTTCATGGCCTCGCGAACGGTTTTGCCGCTGAACTCGACTACTGACTGGATCAAGTCGCGGTCACTGGCCTGTATGATGCCTTCTTCCTGACCCGCTTCGATCAAGGCATCGACAGCTTCCGCCGGGCTCTCGGGCTGCTCTTCGGTCTGGTGCTTGGTGAGCGAAGTCACCGACTGCAGAAAGCCCAGGACGAGCGTGACCGGCAGGACGATGTAGATCATGACGCGCAGCAGGGGCACCCAGCGCACCAGCCACTCGCCGTTGGTTCGCGAGAAAAACACAAACGGCAGGAAGCGATTGAACACGATAACGATGAGGACGAGGCTGAGAGTGGCCTGAAGAATCTCCTGGATGCTCCAGGCCTTGTCGCTGAAGACGGTGAAACCGACCATCATGGCGATGGCGGCCATGATGAGTTGCACCAGGATGGCCATCGAAAGCGAGGCGCGGGAGCGGCCCACGCGCAGCCTGGGCTCAACCTTCTGTTCGAAGGAGTCGATGTTGTCCTGAAATTCGCGGGAAAGAAATTTGCCGATCTCGGTATAGAGGCGATCGAGATAGGAAACCAGAGTCAGCACTCCGACCATGGGGAGGAGCGCGACCGCGACGGCGTAGTAGCCCACGAGGTAGCTCATCGCGGACCTCGGCGCGAGGCGGCGCTGCGGGGACTATTCTTTGGGGTGCTGTGCGCCCGCCGCGGCGTTGCCGAGCCGCGACTGGAGTTCGAGTCTTCCATCCCGCTTCTTTCAATCAAGGCGACGGGCAGGCCCAGTTTCTTGCGCAGAAGCTGCTCACGGCGCGCCATTCGGCCATGGTCGGACTCGTGGTCATAGCCTGCCAGGTGGAGGAGTCCGTGCAAAGTCAGAATCTTTACCTCGTCCGCAGTCGAGTGTCCGAGCCGGCGGGCGTTCCGCGCGGCGATGTCGGCGGAGATGGCGACGTCGCCGGCAAAGTGTCGGGTGGCGACCATATCTGAAGGAAACGATAGCACGTCGGTGGGCGCGTCTTTGTGACGGAAGCGTCGGTTGAGGGTTTGCAGTTCGCGGCTGCCGGTGATGAGCACGGTGACCGCGCCGCGAAGGCCGACGGCGCGCTTGGCGCGGGCGAGAAAGCGGACAAGGGATTCGTCGTTTTCTCCGCCTACGGGTTTGTGCAGGATGAACATGCGGGGCCGATTCGTCGAAGTTGCCGGCCCCTAGTGGGGCCGGGGGAACGTGCGGTTTTCGGCAGCGCTAAAGCGCTGCCCTGATACGAACCAACAGCGCCGCTGTTTGGGCTACGGTAACTGTGGTCAAAGCAAACCTCGGGCGCTAAAGCGCGGCGCATCCTCGGAGCTTGTTGGCACGAGTGAACTCGTGCCCTTCCCGGGAAGGGTGCCCTTCGAGGCGTGAGGCGCATCCCCTGCGATCAAAAGCAGATTCCTGCTGTCTCGCTGCGCTCGCGCGTCGGAATGACAACCTCGCGGGTATCGGTTGAGTCTTTTGAACACCACTTTGAGCCCTTATCCAAAAGAAAATGGAGAGCCGATGCAGCGCCCTCCAGTGATCACTAATCATTCTATTCTTCGTCGATGGAGCCGGGCAGCGGGACGATCACGCGCTCGGGAACCATGCTGGGATCGGTCGCACTGGAACCGGCTGGGTTTTCATCGGCGTTGTGGGGCGTCTCTAGAGGCCTGCGGGCTTCTGCGGCTTTCGCTCCCAGCGAGAGCAGCATCTGGCGCTCGGCCACCCGGGCTTTGTGTTCATCGTAGGCGCGAATGATGCGCTGGACGAGGTGGTGGCGCACGACATCGGATTCGTCGAAGTAGACGAAGGTCAGGCCTTCGACCGGCTTCAGGATTTCGATGGCTTCGACCAGGCCGCTGCGGCGGGCATTGGGCAGGTCGATCTGCGTGATGTCTCCAGTGATGACTGCCTTGGAATTGAAGCCGAGGCGGGTGACGAACATCTTCATCTGCTCGGAAGTCGTGTTCTGCGCCTCGTCCATGATGACGAAAGAGTCGTTGAGCGTACGGCCGCGCATGAAGGCGATGGGCGCGATCTCGATGACGTTCTTTTCTAGGTAGCGGTCGACTTTCTCGGGGTCGAGCATGTCGTAGAGCGCGTCGTAGAGCGGGCGCAGGTAGGGATCGATCTTGTCCTGGAGCGTTCCGGGGAGAAAACCCAAGCGCTCGCCGGCTTCGACCGCAGGCCGCGCGAGGATTATGCGGTTCACGCGCTTCGCCAGCAGGGCGGAGATCGCCATGGCGACGGCAAGGTAAGTCTTGCCGGTGCCGGCAGGACCGACGCCGAAGACCATGTCGTGTTTCTCGATGGCCTCGAGGTAGCGGCGCTGGTTGGCGCTCTTGGGCTGCACGGTGCGGCGACCGAAAGAGCGCTGGCGACCGGCCTCGGCGAGTCCGCGAAGCGTGACTTTGGGGTCTGCGCTGAGCACGCGCAGCATGCTGTTCAGGTCGCCATTGGCGAAGCTGAAGCCGGAACGCTGCAGATGATCGTAGTCGGCAAAGACTTGCTCGGCGCGAGCCACATCGCGTGGGGCGCCCTCGACTTCAAGGCCGTTGGAGCGCAGATCGATGGAGATGTTCAGGCCGTCTTCGAGCACGTGCAGATTTTCATCGCGCGTGCCGAACAGGGTCTCAATGTTGGAACTGACTTCAATACTTTTCTTCATTCGGAACCTGCTGAATTCCTCCCAAAGGCCCAACTGCCGACAGGCACCCCGCCTCTCTCACAGAACCACGACCGGATCACCTGCACGCGCTCGCTTGAAGGCTCCAAGTGCCGGGCGCGACAACACTTATCCGGGATCCGGATAAAGCGACGGCGGGGGCACTCGGAAACAAACCATGGTGCTCGGTGGAGGGGAAACCAGCCGGGATGCTCGCTCCTGAGGTGCAAGCAACAGCCATTGAGGCTAGCGTAGCGCGGGTGGGGGTGGGAGTCAATGGGAGTTGGGGTGGGAGTTGGGAATTGCAAGTGGCAAATGGCGAACGGGCGTACGTCAGCAGAGTGGCAATTTCGAAAAACGGGTGGGATGTCGCTTTCTTCCTACTGTACTATATACGGCAGGAGGATTGAAGCATGGACAAT
>Ga0307479_10001236_pt1 | contig 23296 bp, 25 predicted proteins | sample atmos_gasesECM4C_FD_203743 | JGI IMG/M metagenome (GOLD analysis project Ga0307479, IMG submission 203743) | Hardwood forest soil microbial communities from Morgan-Monroe State Forest, Indiana, United States - atmos_gasesECM4C_515 | ecosystem: Environmental > Terrestrial > Soil > Temperate... | reverse complement strand
TTCGCGCCCCCATCGCGGAAGTTGGTTGGCGTCATCCCTAGAACTTCATTCGAAGTCTCATAGAAACGACTGCTTGAATTGAATCCGGCGTCGTAGATCGCATCGGTCACCGACCGAGTTTTGTTCAGAGTCCTCCGCACGCGGTTCGAACGATGAGCTGCGGCGTACCCGCTCGGTGTGAGACCTGTAACCGCTTTGAAGGTCCGATGAAAATGGAAAACGCTCATTCCGGCGTGTTTCGCGAGTTGATCCAGTGAGAGTGACTCCTCTGACCCGTCGATGAGACGGCACACCTTCGAGATTTTCGCTGCGTTCTCTTTTGTTAGTGAGTCCCCTTTCGGTTTGCACCGTTTGCAGGCGCGAAATCCGGCCCTCTCAGCGTCCTCGGGAGTTTGATGGAACAGGACGTTCTCGGGCCGGGCCAAGCGCGACGCGCAAGATGGCCGGCAGTAGACGCCCGTTGTTTTGACCGAATAATAAAAGGTCCCGTCTGCTGTTTTTTCGCGTTTAACCACTGCCAACCAGCGAGGGTCATTCGTTATTGCGTTCGCAAGCTTCTCGATTTCAATTCTCTTATTCATGGCGAATTCCTTTCTCACTTTCGACAACTTCAACCTATCGAGATTCCAGAAAGACATCTATCCGTTTTCTGCTTTCAAATTCAGAAGTGTGGAGAGGTCTTCCCACGAATTCGGATACGAAAGCAAGATGCGGAGTGTTGTGTGCAATCGATCCCGGTACGTTTCAAGAGGCAGAGGCGCAAACCAGTCAATCTCTGCCAAACGAAATATCAAGAGGAGATCATCATGTCGAAGGAACAAGAGAATAAAGCCATCGTGGGTCGTTGGTTCACCCACTTTTGGGGCAAGACCTGCAATCTCGGAATTGTTGAAGAGATTGCGGCACCGGATATGCTATTGCAATACTCGCTGCATGAACCTCGCCGCGGTCGCGATGACATCAAGTCCTTCATGACCGACTTCCGCAAGGCATTTCCCGACCTCAGTTTTTGGGGGACAGCTGACCTCCTCGCCGAAGGCGATTACGTCGTCGGCCGCTGGGAAGGCGGCGGTACTCACACCGGTCCCGCTTTTGCTGACTTTCTGGTCGGATCTCTACCGGCAGCAACAGGGCGCAAGATGCATTTCACCGGTACGACCGTACTCAAGCTGGTAGACGGCAAGATCGTTGAAGAGGTCGGACTGGACGACGGTGTAACCGCTCTCACACAACTCGGCCTACTCAAGAAAGCTTGATCGCGGGTAATACGAATCTCACCAGTCTAGCCACACTTGGAAAGGCCGGGTGCTGCTACCCGGCCTTTTTTCTGGCCACCGCTGGTGAAACGCCGGCACAAGCTAGAGGCTCTTGCGTCCAGGTGTCGCGATAGTTGGTCGGCAGCCACAACTAAAGCCTTGCGAGCTTCTGACGTTGACCAAGACTTCCGATCAGGTTACGGAAGAACTCCATTAATCTATTGTTTTCTACCGGCTTAGCAAATCAAGGCGGCGAAGCCGATGAAACAATCGATCGGTTTCAGGCGAAAAACACGGTGATTTGCCGAAATTTGGAAACTACAGAGAGTAACGGAAATCGAGAAATCGGCCGTAAGTCTTTTGAGCGGGCGATGGGAATCGAACCCACGTTCGAAGCTTGGGAGGCTCGCAATCCAAAAAAGATTCATCGGACTCGGCTTCGACTGTTGCAGTCATCTGTGCTAGGATGAATCTCGCATGAGCGCACCGATTTTTATGGGCGGTTTATGGGCGGTTTTGGCAGGGACAGCTGCTACCGTATGCACCGCAAGCGAGGGGTGCGCTATATGCAAATCTTGCAAAGCCATTAATTGCAATGATTTAGCGTAAGTTGTTGATTCCACGGCTGGGGACGTAGTTCAGTTGGTTAGAACGCTGCCCTCTCGTTGGTTAGAATCCCACACTGTCACGGCCGTCACCGATCTATGCTCGCCTTTTCCCCTGTTTTCTTTGTTCCTTGGATGGATAGGGACTCAAATTCCGTCATAGCGTGAATAGCCGCGCTTTGCCCAATAGTCCGCCGGTTCGTCCTTTGTATAGGTAATCCGCGTAATCGCCTTGATGTTCTTCAAACCTAGTTTCACAGGTACAAGCAGTCGCAGCGGAGCTCCATGCTCCACTGTCAGAGGCTTTCCGTTCAGGTGAGTCGCCAGCAGAGTCTGCGGATGACGGGCTGTCGACAGATCGAGCGACACGAAGTATGGGTCGGGATTTCCCCACCGACCGCGATTGACCGATGATTCTAATCGCGCCCATTTCGACTGGGACATTGGCGGGTAAGCGCGCAGCAAATCATCGAACCTAAGCCCGGCCCACCAGGCAATCGCGCTCCAACCTTCAACGCACACCAGCCGCGTGATTTGTTCATGCACCTGGAACGATGCGAGCAGGTTCCGGATGTCCAAAGAAACGCTTAAGCCGGAAGCGAGCCCGTCGAGAGTCAAACGCCATTCCGGAATATAGCTGGGGTCAGGGGTCGCCCCGTTGTAATTGTTCTTGAGCGGGGTAATCTGCGATTTGGTGTAGGTTGGCACCAAGCGATTTGTTGAATACAGAGCCTCTGCAACATCGTCATCGATGCGCAGGGTTCTATTCAGAAGCCATTCTTTCTTCGGCCAGTTCTTGTTTCCCTGGATGATGCCCAGGCGCTCGAGTGTAGTCTGGGGCAAGAGAGAGCCACCGCCGACGACCGTGGCTATCGCACCCATTCCGAAGAGCAGAACATCGCGGCGAGTCCAATGACGCAAAAGCTGTGGAGCCACTTCCACGACCTGCGGAGGCCGTTCCTGGAAAAAGTTTGCGGGCTTTCGTGGGGACACGGATTCCGTCGAGGATGTGTTCTCCTCCTCTGGGGCAGAGTGGTCTTCAAGGCTCATTGTGAAAAGTCCTCCGGTCTTTCCGCCCTCGTCGACCAACCTACGATCATGCTGCGAAGCGTGTCCCACCCATCAGCGAGAACCAGAATCACATGGGGCACAACAAAGAGAACAAAAACCCACATTAGCCAGAAGTGCCAGATACGCGCTTTGTCATAACCGCCGAAGATCGCAGTCAACCAATGGAGCTGCATTGGTTTGTGGATCGCCCAGCCCGTGAAGACCGATAGAAGCCCGGCGACCGGAACGGAAAAATAAGCGACGCGTTGGAGTGCGTTGTATTTTGTGTTGAAGCGAGGATGCAGCCGGGTGCGGCGTCTTAGTTTCGCAAGCGGAAGGCCCAAGTAATAACGAAACATCTGAAGTGCTTCGCGCACATCGGCGCGACGGGGCAACAAAGAGCGCCAGCCGCCTCCGATGGTCAACCCTATAACGAAGACAAGGCCGTTCAGCATGAACAGATAAGCGCAAAGCCAATGAAGGCGCAGCGCCGGGGCGAGCAAGCCGGGACCGACGCTTATGTGGTTGTAGACCCAGTCAGGTGGACTGCCGTATTGGTGCAGCCCGGGTACATGCGCGCAGATCCAAATACCCACGTCCCCAAGCGGATCGAAATTCCCGGTCCGTGGATCTGGTTTGTGCCGATAGACCGGAGATGCCCAATAAATGGATACGCCACTCAGGATCAGGCCCAGAAGGATTGGCACGTTCAGCCAGTGGCTGCACCGCACCAGCAGGTGGTGCCTGCGAGCTACAAGCACGCCAGCTTGACGCTCCGGCGTGCTTGCAGCGCTCTGCTCCTTATCGAGTTGAGTGGAACATGACACAGGCATTCTCCTCGCTAGTTTCGAGAGGTCATGCTGTTAGCTGGCGCGGGTGCGAAATGCGCTCGCCCATCCTCGATCAGCCATTTATCGCCGTGACGGGCGGCCACATAGAAGAAGTTGACCGGTATCACGGGGATGGTCGTCCCATCCGGACCGTTGACATTGTGCAGGGTAAGGAGTGCGTCGACGAACGCGACATCGGGCTTGATGAAGCGGATCCGATAATTGGAAAACGCCGCTTGCGTCGTGCCGTTGACGGCTTGCGCCTCGGAGCCAAAATCCTTCACCATGGCAACCCGCCCTTGCAAAAAGTCACCCACGGGCGTCACGAAGGTTCCGTTTTCGGCGAATAGGGACGCTCGGAGTTCAGGATTCTTCTGAATGAAAGCCTTAGCAAAGCTGTCTCCCAGCGCGCGAACGGCTGATTCATCCTGAGCCCCACCGGCGCTCGCAGTGCCAATTGCACCGATGACGAGCGCGCATGCGAGAAACGCCAAGCCGAGACGCTGCGTCAGGCCCCGGAGCACTGACTTGGGCTCCTGGGACACGGAAGCAGCTCGGTACGTTTGTGAGATTTTCACTTCTTGTTTCTTGATTTTCATTTCTTTCTCCTTTTTTCTAATTTTTCTAAATTTTGTCGATCCTTGTAACCAGCGACCGTATTATTGCCAGTTACAAACTGATGATGGTCATTCACGTCGGCAGCTCCGTCCCTGCCTGCTCCGCCGCAATATACTTGGCGTACCAGTCGGGCCAGTTCGGGTCTGCCGCATCAATGCGCTTCTCGCGCTTGTCGTGGGCGGCTGCTGCGCGCCGCATCGCGCTTGCCAGATCGTTTGCAGACCCAAAGGTCGTCGCCGCGGAGTCAATCCGGCCGGGGTGTCGCGTTGTGACCTCCTGGACCAGCCACGTATTACCGTCGGGATCATTGAAGGAGAAGAACGACCCGTAGCTCGTGCGCTTGGGATCGCGGCCGGGAAGCCGTGCCTCCGGGGGAAACGGTGCGCCGTGCCACATCTCACTTGCGTCAATGCCACGGCGGATGAGTTCGTCATGAGCCGCTTCGATGTCGGAGACAATCAGCGCCGCTGCGGCCGAGCCAGGCGCTGCCGCAGTTAGTCCGTTGCCGAAGGTAACCGAAGACCCTGAGCCGGGGGGCGTGAACTGCACGATGCGAACGTTCTTTGCCGGGGCGTCATCCGCGTCGAGCCTCCAACCCAAGAGTTGGTAGAACTGCTTGGATCGCTCGACGTCGGACACGGGGATGACGTCGACCTCGAGGTTCATGGCGACTCTCGCTACACCGGCGTCATACTTCTGTTGCTTAAAGCTACTGGCTGTTTGACTCATGTGATTCTCCTTTTGCTCGTGAGTTGGAATTCCTACTCAGCCTTTTAGAGGCGTACTTGCAAGAACCTCCACTTTTTCCACCTGTGGAGGAACCGCAAATAATTCGCTGGCCCGCACCGTCAATGCCCTGGCGATCTCGCCAGTTAAGTGGGCGTTGCGGCCCGCTTCAGTTGCAAACGTGTCAAAGATGCCAAACTTCCCCGGGCCGAGTTTGAGCGCGTACCATTTCAAGGTCGCTTTTTCGTCGAGCGCGAGCGGGTGAGCTGACTTTAGAAATGCCTCGGCTTCAGCTTCCTTGCCTGAACGCGGTTCAAGGGTGACTAACAATCCGATGGCTTCCACTGAATTACCTCCTGTGTTGATTACTTCGACTGCCGCCCGGTCGATTGCACCGATGTGGCCATTCCCAAACGGATTGCAAGCAAGGTGCTTAGCGCGCCGGCTGGCCCTCGCGTTGTGATTCCGTTTGCTGAATCCTCGGCATTTTGCTGAAGGCGAGGCATGCGCGCGCGCCTGAACCACCGAGCATCAGTGGTTTAGGAACGGCGCTCGAAATGCAAACTCAGCCGCAGGCGCCGCGTGACGATATGCATCTACCCTCGTTGCTTCAAGCACGATGGGGTCATCAATCATGTTGAGAATTGAGAAGCAATCCGATGGGTGTGTAAGCAGGGTGCGGCTGATCGGTCGGATTCGGTCGACTAGTATCACCAACATACGAGCGGCAATGAATGATCGCTGCCCACGTAGAATTTTGGACCTGAGTGAAGTCACGCTTGTCGATCTCGAAGTGGTTCGTTTTCTGATTAACCTCGAAGACGAAGGCGCTGAATTGTTTCAGTGCCCTCTCTATGTGCGCGAATGGATTCTCCGCGAGCGCGCCGAAGCAGCGCCGCCTGGGTCTTCGAATGCCACCTGATTCAGTCATATTCGATCGCACAAATGAGCCAGCGTCAGGTCAGCCCGATACCGTGCGATTCGACCGTAGCAGAGGGTATAATTTGGCTGGCCGGAAGACGCCCCCTCAACGCTCGCCGGCTTGCCGGACTCATCCTATGAGCACGAGTGTGGGCCAAACCCGGAATACCGTGAACCTCCGCTCTTTCATCGACGCCGTTCTGACGATTGCCTGGTCCGCTCTGCCCGATGGCTCCTTGGATTTCGTCAACCAACGATTTCGAGAGTACACGGGGCTTTCTTCCGATCAGTTGACCGGATGGGAATGGAAATCGGTTGTCCACCCGGATGATATCCAAAGGCTCGGAACTTGGTGGCAGGATGTCAGGCAGTCCCAGGAAGCCGGCACGACGGAAAAACGCCTTCGCCGCTTCGACGGAGCGTATCGCTGGTTCCGCATCGCTGCGGCGCCGGTCCACGATGAGCAAGCAAACCTAGTCCGTTGGTGTGGGATCAACACCGACATCGATGATCTTAAGTGCTCCGAGCAGAAGTTCCGGCAAGAAGCGACGGACCTTCGCACTATCACTGATGCCATTCGCCAGTCCGTCGCGGTCTTGGCGGCGGATGGCACCATACTGTATGTAAACCAGGTGTTTCGAGAGGTGACCGGACTCACGATGCGAGAGGTCAACGACAAGACCCTCCATACGCGAGTTTTTCATCCGGACGACCTTGGCCGTGTCCTAGGCGAACGACAAGAGGCGCTTTTGCGCGGGACTCCGTTCGAATACGAAGCGCGCCTGTTGATGAAGGACGGCCAATATCGGTGGTTCCTGATTCAGTACAACCCGTTGAAGGACGAACACGGCCACATCATCCGCTGGTATGGCACGGGCACCGATATCGACGACCGCAAGCGCTCCGAGCAAAAGCTGCGGCAAAGTGAGCAAGACCTTCGCACAATGATCGATGCCATTCGCCAGTCTATCTCGGTCCTGGCGGCTGATGGCACGATCGTGCACGTAAACCGGGTGTTTCAGGAAACCACCGGTGTGACGATTCGCGAGGGGAACGCCAAGACCTTCCTTACGCGAGTGTTTTCATCCGGACGACCTAGGCCGCGTCCTAGCCGAACGCCAAGAGGGGCTTTCGCGCGGGACTCCGTTCGAATACGAAGCGCGCGTTTTGATGAGGGGCGGGCAATATCGGTGGGGGCTGATTCAGTACAACCCGCTAAAAGATGAACGCGGCCAGATCATCCGCTGGTACAGCACGGGAACGGACATCGATGACCGAAAGAGGATCGAAGAGCAGCTCCGAAACGAGAACCTCGTTCTGCGAGAGGAAATCGACCGTTCTTCCATGTTTGAGGAAATTGTCGGTTCCTGCAAACCCATGCGGCAAGTGCTTAAGCAGGTGGAGAAAGTTGCACCGTCAGATTCGACGGTCCTCATTCTCGGCGAAACCGGTACGGGCAAGGAACTCATCGCACGGGCGCTGCATAAGAGATCGAAGCGCGCAACCCGCGCCTTCGTCCGCGTCAACTGTGCTGCGATTCCGCAATCACTGATCGCTTCGGAGCTTTTCGGGCACGAGAAAGGAGCATTCACCGGCGCGCTGCAACGGCGCGTAGGGAGATTTGAAGCCGCTGAGGGCGGAACGCTCTTCCTCGATGAAATCGGTGATCTCCCGATGGAAACGCAAATCGCGCTCTTGAGGGTATTACAAGAGAAGGAATTTGAGCGCGTCGGGAGTAATCATCCTATTTCCATAGATGTTCGCGTGATAGCGGCGACAAATCGTGACCTGCCGGCTGCCGTCGTGGCAGGAACCTTCCGCCAGGATCTTTTCTACAGGTTGAATGTTGTTCCGATTGCGGTTCCGCCGTTGCGCGAGCGAGCCGAAGATATTCCGTTGCTTGTGGAGTACTTCGTCGGGCGGTTCGCCAATGGGGCAGGCAAAAACATCCGTCATATTAGCAAGGACACGCTCGAGCAGTTAAAAGGCTACGATTGGCCCGGAAATATTCGTGAATTGCAGAACGTCGTGGAACGTGCAGTCACTCTCAGTGAAACCGACACCTTCGTCGTTGATGAAAGCTGGCTAAAACGGGAATCAGCAGGCCCATCTCCACACGACGGTCTTTCGACACTGGCAGATCGTGAAGTGGAAATGATCGAAGCTGCCCTCGCTGAGAGCCATGGGCGGATATCCGGGCCTTCCGGAGCGGCCGCGAAACTCGGGATACCACGTCAGACACTGGAATCGAAGATCCGGCGGCTGCGTATCGATAAGTACGGACAGAAGAGACCGACGGCTAAATAGGAGCGAGCCGCCCTCCCCAACAGCCGCGCTAGCCCAGGAGGTGGCTCGCTCGACCCATGAGTATCGCCCGCAGAGACGGCGCTCTCGCCGACTTCACAATCCCATTTCTCAAAAACTCCCAGGACGGTGCCGGTAGCCTCCAGCCGCTTAACAGAATCGTCGCGGTTCAAGATCAGCGGCGGCAGATGCCCGCAGTTAACGTAGCGCAGGCGCCGCGTTGGAACGTGATAGTCCCCGAAAAAGAGCGTGGCGAACGCGCCTTTAGTCACTCTCCTCTAGCCGCCAGGATCGGCGCGAGAAGCGGCACCAGCAGGAACACTGATAGCCGACGATACTTTGACATTGCTTTCCGTTTTTCGGTGAGTTCAACAGCCAACTCCGCTTGAGCGTTTTGTTTGTTGCCGATCGATACCGTGTAGGCCAACATTGGCACGTAGTTGATTCCCAAGCAGATCAGATATGTACCCAGCACAACTTGCCACACGGAATGACCACGGAATAGAACGAAAATACCGAGAGCGATCGAGAACAAAACACCAAAGGTATATTCCGCGAAAACCAGCTTGTAACCAAGAAAAACAATATCGATGGCTGCGAGCTTCCGAAAGTCGAATCGTCGCTTCACGACCTTCAACGGACCGGGTTCCACTGTCTTCATTTGGTCATTCAAGTAGAGCCGCTGCGCGAGGGGCGTGGGCTTGGCGAGGGATTCTGCATCAGTCCGACCGGGGAGGCGTCGATATTCAAGCGGTCGCAGCCCTGCATTTGCTCCGAGCGTCCGACCCGTCTCTGAAATTCCAACGCTTATGATTGACGCTCACCGATGCAACGTCTTCAGCCGCAAACGGGATTTCCTTGTACCCCCGTACCTCTATAATGCAGCCCTCACTCGTGGCGACCTGATCGACTGATCTCCCGTCTTTGAGTTCCACCGAGACCACCTGATAGCCGATACCTGTCTCATTATCTTGATTTAGATGATCAAGAAACCTACTTGGAATTTGAACCAAGCATTTCATTGCACACCTCTCGAATGGACGTGTAGCGGAGAGTTACATGCTACTCCGGTGTCGGCGTGCTGTCCAAAGTAAGCCATTTCCGTTTGAGCTTGATTTATGAACAGCGTTCAGTATCTTCGGCAAGGATGTCGTCTCCAGATACCTATAGGTCCGGCGACAACACGCTCGCGCCTGAGATAATTACGAATCTCCCTGATCGATTAAGGACTAATTCTTTGTCCCGACCGGCACATCCGGCCGGGGATCGGAAACAAACCCTTCCCGGTTCGGCATTTTGACCTTCGGCAGATTCTTCTCGTTCAGTTCCATCTTTTGATCGACGATTCCATTCATGAAGAGGATGAAGGCCGTGACGGCATATGTCTCATTACGCGTGAGAGTGCCCGGTCGCTGATACGGCATCGCGCGGCGCGTATAGTCCCACACCGTGGTGGCGTAAGGCCAATAGCTTCCAACGGTCAGTATAGGGTCCTTGCTCTTGAGCGTGTGCTGGCCGCCGGCGAGCGCTGGGTACTCTCCGACACCCTGTCCTTTGTCGCCATGGCAGCTCGCGCACAGCACCTTGTAGATGTGGCGCCCTTCTTCGACATTGCCGCTGCCAACGGGCAATCCTGTTCCATCCGGGGCCACTGAGGTTTCTCTTTTTCGAATCTCCTCGGCGATTGCTGGTTTGCCGATGTTGTATCTCGGAGTTTGCGCCACGCTGAGAAAGGTCACACTTATAAGAAGGACGGATAGAGCCATGATTCTTCTATTCATGGCTAACCTTCCCATCGCGGTGTACATACCAGGCTTTGATGCCGTTGTAGTGGTTGAAACCGTCAGGTCCTGCACGAACTCCACGAACAGCAATGAGGTCCGCCCTGGTGGGTTGAATGTAACCGGTGTTATCGATACAACGCGATTGCAGACTGGTCTCTCCTCCGTCCCACCGCCACGGAAAGGAAAATCGCGCCACGGCTTTCGGCAATACAAGTGAATTGAGCTGTGCTTCAGCCCAGGTCTTTCCTTCGTCGGTTGAGACTTCAACTCGGGTGATTGTGCCTCGACCAGACCAAGCCAGCCCCGTGATCTCATAAAAGCCAGGGCCGTCCAGAACCTGACCGCCTGCGGGCCGCGTGATGACCGACTTCGCCTCCATTTCAAACGTGAACCATCGTGCCTTTCCGTCAGGCATCAAGTCGGTGTAGGAAGCGGCTTCGTCCCGTGTCATATATGGCTGGTCCACGACCTGAATTCGGCCGAGCCACTTGATATTTACGTTGCCCTCCCAACCGGGAACCACAAGGCGTAACGGATACCCTTGCTCTGGGCGCAATGCTTCGCCGTTTTGTCCATATGCGACCAATACGTCTTCGAGTGCCTTCGAAAGAGGGAAACTCCTCGCCAGACGGGAGGCATCGGCGCCTTCGGCCACCAGCCAAGTAGCTTTCTCTTTGAGACCGGCCTCGGCCAAAAGAATCTTGAGCGGTACACCGCTCCACTCGCTGCAACTGAGGAGCCCGTGACTTCGCTGCGGATCGGCGCCAGGCTGCCCTGCTTGTTCGCCACCGCTGTTCCCGGCGCACTCGATGAAGTAAATTTGAGAGACGCTCGGAAAACGCTGCAGATCCTTCATGCTGAAGACCAGAGGCCGTTCCACGAGTCCGTGGATCAGTAGCTCATGCTGCCGAGGGTCGATCTGAGGAACCCCTGCATGATGCCTCTCAAAATGGAGCGCAGAGGGAGTGATTATGCCGTAGAGATCTTGCAGAGGCGTTCGGCTTGCGCCCGTCCCTGGAGTCGGAGAATCGCGGAAATAGCGCACGGATTTTTCATAAGGCGACCGTTCTCCATAGCCACTGCGTGGTGCTCCTAAATCCTGCGGAAACTGTGTCGAAGCCGCGCCTGCCGCACCAAAGGCAGCGGCTGTTGTCAGAAATGTCCGCCTAGTGAGTTCTGATCGCATCATCAGTACCTCTTGTGAGCAGGTCGCCCCGGTAGCCCTTGACAGACTGGTCTTCGCCGAAAAGAAACTACTGCAAGCTTGGTTCGAACTTCGGGAAATCAGCCGATAACGTCACTTCGTGAATTTGAGCTAGATGGCGCTCACAATGTGCCCCCATTCCGAGCAGCCATTGGTAGCAGTCCTTTTCTCCAAAGACCGGATGAGGAAAGCAGAAACTTCTCAATGGCGCATTGGTCGTTGCCGCGAATTCGCTCATGCGGCTGCGAATCGCCTCGAACCGTCGGAAAAGCTCGTCGTGTGCCCACTGGCTCTTTGGACAGCCGATCTCCGGCACCTTCAATGGAGTCGACCGGCTCCGGATGTGATCAAGAAGAGCGTCGTCTCTTCCTTTCCAGGCACTTTCTTTTGAACTTGCCGGTGAGGCAATCACCTGTTCAACGTAGTCCTGAACCAAATTGTGGACGATTGTCATGTGCTCCACGTTTTCGGAAATCGACCAGCGATCAGGCACGGACTTGAAATCAAGTTGCCGGTCCGAGAAACCCCGCACAGTTCGCAACACTTGATCGTGTGTTTCGGCAAGGTACCTAGTAAGGCGTTCTCGCTCTGCTTGAGTCAAACCGCCTGGCATCGTCATATTTCTACCTTCTGCATCGTAATAGTCCAGGGCGGCCTATGCGCGCCTGTTCACTGCAACTGCGGCACCACTCAGGGCCGACGGTTGTTTGGTGGAACTTCGCCAAAGCGTGATTCCGCTGAAGAACACTAAAATGATGGAGATGACGACATGGCCCAGAGGTCTGGGATCCAAAACGTTGTGTATACTCACGCCAAAACCAAACGCCACCAATGCCCAACAACCCGTTCCAACCAAAGTGATAACGGCCAAAGTTTTGTCATCTGGTCGCCCGGCTCGAACGATGTTTAGCGTTGCGAGCAGCCCAGCCGCAAGAGAGGATCCCAAGGACCAGATGAAAATCCCGCTCATAGGCTGAGTCCACAGTATTGTTCCGACCGTGTGACCACAGGCTGCCAGAGTTAGCAAGCATCCGAAAATACGATCGACGACCTTCAGCATCGTGTCCTCCTGGAACCGAATCCTAGTTGCCCCGCAAGCCTTGTCTCTATGTACTTCACTCGTGCACTCAAGCTGCCTGGTTGAGATTGAGGGGTTTCCCTGTTTCCAGGTAAGTCTTCAGGGAAGAAAGGATGACGTTCCAGCCATCCGCGGACTGTTGGTAGGTTGCCGTTTCTCCGGCAAATCGATCGTGAAGGAGCGTGATTCTTGTGGCTTCCCCCATGGGGGAAAGGTCCCAGGCCACTCTCGATGGCTTGTCCTTACTGACCTTTTCGTCCCAGCGTGCCTGAAAGGTGGTCACGAGACGCTTCTCGGGCGTAACTTCAAGTACTTCGCCGTCGAGCAAGTTGAATTCTCCGTCGCCTAGGTAGGCTATTGCGGCACCCTTCTTGAACGAACTAGTTACGCTGCCACCATAGAAATACTGCTTGGTTTGGGAACCGTCGGTGAGCGCCTTCCAGACCTTGTCAAACTGGAGCTGCAATGTAAATGTCATACTTCAGAATTAGTTTGTCGTTCTTCATGTTGTCTCCTAAAGAAGCCAGATTACCCAAGCTTCAAAAGCTACGTTGGCTGCGGGACCATTCCGCAGGGCAGGCTCCTGACCGTCCATCATCGGCGCAACTCTAACTGGTCCCTTCTCTGTCAATCCAATCGCGTATGTAGGGAGAGCATTGGCTGAGTTGGACGCCTTTGGCCTCGCAGGCTGCCAAAAAGCACACCACTTCGCGATCCACCAGTCTTACTTCTTCCAGGTCCAGTACCACTTTCCGCGCATTGCCTTCGATATGAGCCTTCAACTCCTGCAGGTGCTCCGACTGGAGCCGACCACTCAATCGCAGAATGAGAAGCTGCTCGTCCGAGACCTTTTCAATTCGCAGAACCATGTTCGGGTCCCCTGATTCGGGCAATTCCACTTGTGAGCAAAAAACATGCCACCTCTAATCGTCTGAATCTAAGAGACTTTGCTTCACGGGAAAGTGGCGTGTTTCGACATTTGACGGATTGCGGCACAGCAATTTGGGACTCGGCCAGCAAGGGGCGGACGGTTTCTCGCTCCGATCTCGGGTATTTTCGTGCGGGTCACTTCGCATCCAGCATCGGGAGGCGGGTATCTGAGGTTAGCGTGTTAAGGCGACCGGAATTCGGATGACGGGCCTCAGGCAGAATGGAACTGGTGCTTTTTGATTCCCAGTTTTCGGATCTTTGTTTCGAGCGTAGACCGCGGTATTCCCAACTTGGCTGCCGCACCGGACGGACCGGCAATACGTCCTCCGCTCTCCACCAAAGCGGACTCGATCAGTTCTCTCTCTTTATCGGCACCCAGGCGAGCCAGGCCGTTGCCCGAGTGACTGAGCGAAGGCGTGTCGGATTGCAGCCAAGATTCGTCCACGGAGAAGGTCTGGCCATCGCATAGGATGACGGCTCTCTCGATCACGTTTTGCAGCTCGCGTATGTTGCCCGGCCAGTCGTAAGCCTGAAACAGTTCGAGTGTCCTTTTATGGATGTTCTTGATCTTCTTCCCGGCCTTGCTGGCGTAGCGTTCGGTGAGATATTCAACCAGCAGCGGTATGTCATCTTTGCGATCCCGAAGGGGCGGTACCCCGACGGGGAATACGTTCAAGCGATAGAACAGGTCGCTCCGGAAAGTCCCGGCGCTGATCGCGGCCTTCAGGTCGCGATTAGTAGCAGCTATGATCCGCACGTCAACCGTGATGGATTGCGTTCCGCCGATGCGCTCGAATTGGCGCTCCTGCAAGACGCGCAACAGTGCAATCTGGGTCTCCGCGGGCAGATCACCAACCTCGTCGAGAAAGAGGGTGCCCCCATCCGCAAGCTCGAAGCGGCCCAAACGCCGCTGCATGGCTCCAGTGAATGCACCTTTCTCGTGACCGAACAGCTCGGAACCGATCAACGCTGCCGGTATGGCCGCGCAATTCACGCTCACAAACGCCCGTGACGACCGCTTGGAGCGTTTGTGGATGGCGCGGGCAATCAGTTCTTTCCCGGTGCCAGTCTCGCCGGTAATGAGTACGGTTGAATCCGCAGGCGCCACCTTGGCCACCTGCACGAGCACCCGGCGCAGCGCCTGCGACGTTCCCACGATTTCCTCGAACATCGAAGCCTGATCAATCTCTTCTTTCAAAGCGAGGTTTTCCCGGTAGAGCTCTTCTTTTAGTTGTTTGATTTCCTCGAAAGCTTTCTCGAGAGCAGCTCGCGCGTGGTGCTGCTCGGTGACGTCCATGTTCGTACCCATGAGTTCCACGACCTCGCCAGAAGAGTTGACGACAGGGCGGCTGATGCAGTGCACGTGCTTTATCGAGCCATCTGGAAGCAGCAGGCGGAAATCGATCTCCACACCCGTTTTTTCTCGAATCCCTCGTTCTCGATACTCGTCGAACCTCTGTAAATCGTCAGGGTGAACCCGACTGCGAGCTTCCCCGTAGGAGATGGGGCCCCTTGCTGGGTCAAATCCAAATGTCCGGTATGATTCTTCAGACCAATAGGTGATTTCTCCGTGGAGGGGATCGTGCGCAAAGCTGCCGGTGTGGCTGAGCCTCTGCGCCTCTGCTAGATATGCTTCGCTGCGCCGCAGCGCATCCTCGGCTCGCTTGCGCTCGGTAACATCGCGAATAATGGCTAGGCCTCCGATAGCGTTCCCGCCTTCATCCAATAGCGGCGAAAAATGAGCGTCTAAGAATATTTCCTTCCCCGTTTCGGCGAAGACGTATGGAATGTCCGTGGCAAGTACGCCCTTGCCAGCAAGTGCATCACGATAACAATTCACTCCTCCTGTCAAATGAAAGAAGGGGCAGAGATCGGATGCCTTTTTGCCGAGCCTTTGTAGCTCGCTGATCCCAAAGATTCGCTCGAGTGCCGGATTCCAGACCGTGTAACGACCTTCGCTGTCGAATGCCAAGATCCCTTCCATGCTGCTTTGAACCAGTTTCTGAAAGATCGCCAGAGTCTCGGTTTTACGGTGAAGTTCCTGCTCCGCCCGTTTGCGATCTTCGATGTCGGTTCCGGTGGAGTACCAGGCGACGATTTGACCTTGCTCATTGCGGTGGGGGTTGTAGAGGAATAGGAACCAGCGATACTGCCCGTCTTTCCTAAGAATTCGAGCTTCAATCTCGAAGGGCACCCCGAGTGATATCCCGCGCTGACGCTCTTCATAAAAACGAGATACGTCGTCCGGATGAAAGCCCTGTCTTACTTTCCCGTCATCCGAAAACTCATCGGCTGTCCAGCCGAAGAAATTCAAAGTGACTTGGTTGGGGTACAGGCGGTGCCCGTCGGCGGAAAGCACCACGATGTGCTGAGGGACGGCGTCAACGAGTTGCTGTAGTTCCTGTTCTGCCTGCTTCCGATCCTCAATGTCCGTCCCAGTCGCGTACCAGCGAACGATGATTCCCTGTTCGTCTCGAAGCGGATTGTAACGATTTAAGAACCAGCGATACCGACCGTCTTTTCTCAGTATTCGAGCTTCTACTTCCCATCCTACGCCGCGAGACATCGCATCCTCGCGTGCGGAGCGTACTCGATCCAGATCGTCGGGATGACAGACTCTAGTTCGAAAGTCACTTGCTCGGAGCTCTTCTAAGGTGAATCCGAAGAAGTCCAGGAGACGCTCATTCGCATAGAGAACTTTCCCTTCTTTGTCATCGACCCGAATATATTGAGGGACAACTTCGATCAGGCGTCGAAGCTCTAGTTCCGCGACCTTCCGCTCTTCGATGTCCGTTCTCGTCAAATACCAACGTACGACGAGCCCCTGCGCATTTCGGAATGGCTTGCCGCGAAATAAGAACCACCGATACTGTCCATCTTTCCGACGCAGACGCGCTTCTGCTTCCCAGGGCTCTCCGTTGGCGATGCAAGAATCTCGTACCCGGCTGTAGTTTTGAATGTCGTCCGGATGAAAGCAGTTGGTGATGGGTTCGACGAGGAACTGCTCTGGAGTCAGGCCGTGATAATCGCAGGCTGCCTGATTGGCGTAAAGGCGGCTTCCGTCGCCACTAAGCACTACGATGTGCTGAGGAACGGCATCGACGAGCTGCTGAAGCTCCCGTTGCGCTTGCTTGCTCTCTTCAATGGCACTCATTGTAGTGAATCCCGGGTTTCTGGACATATTAGCGCGGGTTGACTTGAACGCAATAGCCCAGAATCAAGGCGCAAGCACCTTGGCATGAGTTCCGATTCCTTTTCGTTCGAATGTGCCGCGCGCACATGGCCTTTTGTAGCTTAAGTCCCAGCGGTCGAACTTTGCGATTCAGTAGCGAAAAGTAATCGTGGCGTAGAGATAGCCTACGCCTTTCGCGGGAGGCGTCTCGCGGAGGAATTGGCCGGTGAAGAAGTAGAAGTACCCGGCAGTGCTCGAGAAATGAGAGGACAAAGTGCGATCCACAGTAACACCAGGTTGATATCCCACAAACCTCGCCGTGCTGAGATTTCCGGGACGAATCCGGATTCCCGCGAAATTGTAAATCCCGTCGTGAATCGAGCTTCTCCAATAGAACGGCATTTCGGGAGAGATCGCCGTCTTGGAATTCAAAGTTAAACGGATAAGTGGGCCGACATCAGTGAGATTTGAGGGACCAAGAAGTGCTGAAATGCTGGAATACTGCGGATTGGGGAAGAGTGGGCTGAACGTGTTGAGATTCTTGCTGTTGTGATCGGAGTCGCCGCTGGCGTAGTCGAAGCGCACCGCAAAGCGGGGCTGAAACTTAAGGCTGTGGAGAGTAATTCCGTCGTTGCTGGAAACGGCGCCGGCCAAAATTCGCCCAGAGCCAAACGTACCGCTTTGGAAGATGAAATCGGTGTTGTAATCAAAAAGAGTTCCCTGATTCCAAATGCGGCTTCCGAACGTTTCGCTGATATCTTGTCCAGTCTTTCCATTGAAAGAAGCCTGTTTGCGATTTAGCCCAAAGTAGTAGCTCGACCAGCCGCCATGCTCGCGGGCGCGCGTAAATCCGGCGCCCCACTCGGTTTGGGAATGATCTGGAATATCGAACGTATACGGCCTGACAAGAACCGGATGCGTCAGAGTTGAGTTCCAAGTCCAGCGGCCGTGCCTGAATGTGAACCGGAATCCATCGAAAGCGCGACGGATGTTTAGGCCTTCGCTTGCGCCAATAAGATGCCCTGTGCCAAATTCGATTTCCTGCCGGCCGATGCGCAGGCGCAGGTTCTGTGATGAGTTAGTGATGTCGATAAAACCCTGATGTAGATCAGCGATATCTTCATCAGTTGGGCGCGGGCCGCCATTTCGTCCGTTTTCCAAGCCGCTTTGAAATTGCGCGAATACCCGGAAATGCAGTCCGAGATGCCAATCTGTGTGCAGGAGGTAGCGTTGCAATAAATATCCAGAAGGTGTTTCAGGGCCGACACCAAACCCCGGCTCCTCATAATTTTCGTATCGATAGCGGATTTCACCGCCCACTGAGAGATACCAATTCTCGCGTCCGAGCGGAACGTATTTGATGTCGTCGATGGCTTCTTTTTTGCAGTCTGCATCGGAGAGAAAGCTCCAGTTCTCATCGTAGCGAAGCGGCTGCAAAATCGGCCGCTGTTTTTGACACTGGGCTGCCACTATCGATGGGAAAAGAACCAGGAGCGGCAAAAAAGTCAGCCGTCTAAAATTACGCAATGGACGTCCTCCGGCACGGCGCATGGGTCACACGAGTGAAAAGCCATGCTTGCTGAGCGGCAAAGAGCGAAAGCGGGTCTCTGTGGCCGAGAAGATGGCATTGGTGATCGCAGGAAGAAGGGTGACCGGGCCTACTTCTCCGGTGCCTCCAAGTGGCCGGGCGCCACTATTAATGAGGTGCACTTCAACTGGCGGCATTTCAGGCATCCGAAGAATCGAGTAGTCATGATAATTGCTCTGAACGGTGCGCCCTTTGTCGAAAGTAATTTCTGACTTGAAAGCGCACGAGAGCCCCCAAGCGATTCCGCCTTCGAGAGAATTCGCAGTGATATCCGGATCGAGGGCTGTCCCTGGATCCGCGACACAGATAATTTTGTGGATCTTAACCTCGCGGTCCTTTGATACCGAAAGCTCGGCGACGTGAGCTATGTGCGTTCCGAAGGCTTCCGTGTAAGCGATTCCGCGATAGCGGCCCTTCGGAGCGGGAGTTTCCCAGTTCGATTTCTTTGCGGCCAAGTCCAGCACGGCGAGAGACCGGGGACTCTTGGCGAGCAGGTCGCGACGGTAGTGGTAAGGATCGATGCCCTTGTGGGAAGCTAGTTCATCGATGAAGCTTTCAAAGGCGAAAATGTTGGGACCATAGCCCGTCGTGCGAAGGACGGAAGTTGGCACCGGCACATGGAGCAGCTTGAAATCGACTCGAGTGTTCGGAATTTCATAATGAGTTTCGAGCAGCCCTTCTAGGCAACTCGGGTCATAAACATCGGTCACTGCTGCCGCGTACACGTATTGAAGGATGGAAGGCGACACAAGACGGTGGGAAATCGCGCGCAGCTTTCCGAATTCGTTGATGCCCGCGGTGATGCGATGCAGCGTCGCTGGCCGGTAAATGTCGTGCTGCATGTCCTCTTCGCGGGACCAGACGACTTTCACGGGTCGACCGACGGCTTTTGAAAGGAGCGCCGCCTGCAACGCAAAGTCGAAAGCAACGAGCCTTCGGCCGAAACCGCCTCCCAGAAACGTGCGTGAAACCTGAATGTTCTCTTTGGGTAGTTTGAAAGCAGCCGCGAGTGTGAGGCGCGTGATTTCTTGCCCTTGCGTGGGGCCCCAAATCTCAACTGTGTCACCGGCGACACGGGCCGTGCAATTCATCGGCTCCATCGTGGCGTGAGCCAAGAACTGCGATTCGTATTCCTGCGAATACACTGTCGGGTACGTCTCTCGGGCTGCGTTCGTGCTATTTGCTGGGATCGTGTCTTTGTCGAGCGGAACATTGGGATACTCGTGATGCAGCGCGTCCGCATTTCCCTCGACACGAACCAACAACCATTCGTTGCCTTCCATGGCGCGCCGGTAGTCCTCGCGCAACGTGTCGGTGCTCGCGGAAGCAGCAGGCCCTTCGTTGAACGAGACGTTGAGAGCGTCGAGTGCTGACTTGGCTTGCCAATAGGTTTCGCCCACAACCGCGATGCCGTTGGGAATGCGAACAACGTCAATAATTCCCGGAAAGCCGTCGATGGAGGAGCGATCAAACGACGCGACCTCTCCTCCAAATACGGGACACTGCCGCACCGCCGCATGCGCCAGCCCCGGCAAACTGAAATCGAGGCCGAAGATGGCGCTGCCATCCACCTTGCTGGGATTCTCCACGCGCGGGAGCGCTTTCCCGAGCAATGACCAGTCCTTTTCGTTTTTGAACGCCGGCTTCGCGGGTGGAGCAATCTTTGCGGCAGCTTCGACCAGATCTCCGAAGTGGGCACTACGCCGCGAATTCTTGTGAATGACTTTGCCGGCTTCCGCGCGGCATGTGGCGGGATCAACGTTCCATTTTTGCGCCGCCGCGCCAATCAACATTTCCCTTGCGCTTGCGCCCATCTGGCGCATTAGCTCGAAGAACGAAGGCGTGCTTTCGCTGTTGCCGGTAAACTGCCAATTGATTCGCGGATTGCGATATGCCGGATCGGTAGGCGAATCTTCGAGCCGCACTAGCGACCAATCGGCTCCGAGTTCTTCCGCCATGACCGCAGGAAGCGTCGTTCGAATCCCCTGGCCCATCTCCGCTTGAGACACGATGATCGTGACGGAATCGTCTGTCCCGATCTTCAACCATGCGTTCAAGGGAATGACTTTGGCGGCCGCAGCACTCTCCAAAGCAAGAACTTCCGTCGCATGGAGAGAACACTCTAGAAGGAGCCCGCCTCCTGTGAGGCCGGCGGTAATCAGGAATTCGCGCCGGTTGACTTGTCCGCGATTGATTCCCGCTTGCTCCAGGACATGCGATTCTTTCATGTCTACGTCCTCATTCCGGGCAGGCTGCCCCGCTATCAATCCATTCTTTCAACCGCGAAACGAACTCTTCGTGCGATAAGGGCGGCAGAGTGCGCCCGGGACCAGGATTCCAAGCCCATCGCACCAGTGAAGTCTCCATATGGGGAATCAAGTCTTGCAGTGAGCGATTCCCATTCTTCGCAGGATCTTTAAGCGCCCGGCAAATTTGCCCAGTGGTGAGTCCCTTCCAGGCCATTGGCGTGCTTGCCGGGGGCAATTGCCAGTCGGCCGCCCCCGGCGGTCCGTGCAGGAATTTTGCGTTTTCTGTTTGATGGCATGCTCGGCAACGCAGTGCTGCCGAGCCTTTCCCTTCGGCCCCGCGCTTCACATTCATCGCATGAGGATGGTTGTCGTCGCCCTGCAAGGGACCATCTGCCGACGTGTGACAGTTGAGGCATCGCGGGCTAGTGAGGACGGAAGCGACGGCGCGAAACGCCAGGACGCTCTCGTTATTTCCCTGCGCCTGTGCTCGCGGGCCACCTGAACTCTCCAGGAAGACTGGTAAGACGTAGAGGAATATATTTACAATCCAAATTCCAACACGCAGCCAAAGCGGTCTTATCACGCCGCAGATCATTTTTGCCCCCTGGTCATCTCGGCGGCCAGGTGAATGGCTTTTCGAATTCTCGCGTACGTTCCACAGCGACAGAGATTTCCCGCCATCGCATCATCAATATCTGAATCGGACGGGTTCTCATTAACAGCGAGAAGAGCGGCTGCGCCCATCATCTGTCCAGGTTGGCAATAGCCGCACTGAGGGACCTGAATCTGAAGCCAGGCCCGTTGCACCGGATGCGAGCGGTCACTCGACAGACCCTCAATAGTCGTGACCTGTTGGTCTCGAACGGCGCGCACAGGCGTAACGCAGGAGCGCACGGCGTTGCCGTTAACCTGGACTGTGCAGGCGCCGCAAAGGGCCATGCCGCATCCAAACTTGGTGCCGGTCAAGCCCAGCTGCTCGCGTAATGCCCAGAGCAGCGGCGTTTGCGGATCAATCTGGAGCTCTACTGACTTTCCGTTGACTCTAAATCGAGTTGTCTCCATTTGTTTGCCTCGAGACTCGCGCCCTTAGGAATGCGAAGGCGCCGACTTTGATTTCTCACCCGCCGCAATCACCTTGTAGTCACGCATTTCTTCTATGTCTTTTACATAAGGCTGGACTAACGCAAAAAAGACCTTGAATTCGGGACTGGTCCGAAATCCCATCAGATGTCCTTCTTCGGAATCCCACTCGATTCGCAATGTGTAATGCTCGGGATTTTCCGTGCAGCGCGACAACTCATAACGCAAGCAATGGCTCGAAGAACTCAGAGCTTCACCTGCTTTCTCGTAGACTCGCTCGAAAAGCGTGCGCCGCTTTTCGTCGATCTTGTAACGCGTGTATTCAACAATCACAGTTTTCTCCACTAGACAGGAAATGCCAGCCACGATGGCAATTGGGGTGTGCATAGCCGGCCGTGCTTCCTCAACGTTACAAGCAAAAAAGCTCAGTGCTGCCGGTCGAGATTGCAACCGAGATACCAGGGTTAATGGGCTGATTTGATTGACCTTGTTTGTTTGGGTTTAGTGGTGGATTCCGGCAAATGTTGGATTCCACCACCGTGAGAGAGCGACGAGGCCAGTTCAGTCGCTGACTATTTGTCGGGGGATGAAGCCCGGAAGACTACTTGGCTTGCTGTCTCCGCCGCGCGGAAAGCACGAGATCTCCATCGCTGACGGTCATGACCACTCCGCCCACATCCTCCGCGAAATGGACGCGAACCGCTGAAGCTCCGGCTGGATAAAATGTGAGGTCACCGAGGTGAAAGAGCGGCCGCGTCATGGTCCCCTTTCGAGTCCAATTCAACTGCGGCGGGTAGGTATACATTTTATTCGCATACATCTTCAGGTCTGCGTTGACGTCAACCTGATGCGTATCCGCCTGACCGAACACATATGTTCCCGCCAATGCGGCTGCATCTTTATCCTTGAGCGGAACTGGCGATTCTGAGTCGGCACCCCCTAGTGATTGCAGGAATTCGAAGACGGGACGAGCTGCTTCGCCGCCCGTTCTTGCGTGTGCGAGCAGACTGATGCTGTGGGGGCCGCGGATGTGCTGGATTCCAGGCTGAGCAACTACAAGCGCCTTGATCACGTCGAGATGACCCAGCATTACTGCGGAATACAACGAGCTCGGCGCACCTTTCGACATCAAATATTCCGCTATCGGACGATTGCCCATGTGAGAAGCGGCCCCTAGCGGTGTCTCCCAGTCTCCGAAGCCCCAGTCCCACCCGGCGATTGCAAGCGAGGGATGGGTCTCAACGAGCTCCTTGACGCGTCTTAAATCGAAGTGCGCCACCGTGACCATTTCGCGTACGAGTTCTATTGGCTGCGCGGGGAACGTTTCACTGACAACCATTTGCTTATTCTCCTGATTCGAACCAGACCGGACCAGCCAAGGAGGTAATTTCATCGCGTTGACCGAAAGGGCCAAAGAACTAAGCTTCAGCAAATCGCGTCGCGACGGGAAGTTCAACATAGGTATGCCTCGTTCTTGAGTCCGGTCGAATTACCGGTGCTCGCTTCCGACTGCAATCCAAATGCCAGACGATAATGCATCGTTTTCTTGGACTTTTTGTTAGCTGCAGTCCTCCTTCTTCAACAATTGTCGGATTCCGACAGGTGAGCTAAGTCTTTGTTTGTAATGCCGGGGCATAGCTTCCGAAGGAGTGAATCTGTAGTTCGTTGAGAGACTTCGTCGGGAATGACGGATCTGAAGAAAACTAGTGGTACGCTCCGAGTAAGAAGCTCAGACCTCGTCGTGGATTTCAGCATGCAAGCAAAAGTAAATTCGGAGACTTTGTAGATGTAGAGAGACGAGCGGTAATACTACAGCGCGAGAATAATCTTTGTCACTACTACCGTGAGCAGGCTCCGTCGATGACTGATTTCACCCCCCTACGGGCCGAGAAGCGCACGGC
>Ga0307479_10001235_pt1 | contig 23311 bp, 23 predicted proteins | sample atmos_gasesECM4C_FD_203743 | JGI IMG/M metagenome (GOLD analysis project Ga0307479, IMG submission 203743) | Hardwood forest soil microbial communities from Morgan-Monroe State Forest, Indiana, United States - atmos_gasesECM4C_515 | ecosystem: Environmental > Terrestrial > Soil > Temperate... | reverse complement strand
GGGTGCACGCCAGATTTGGGCGATGAAGTCATGCGGCCGCTTTCATTTGATCTGAACGGCGTTCCCAGAAATCCTCAAAGCGTCCGCTGAGCTTGCTGCAGCGCAGGGCGATGATGGCGTTGGCGCCCTTTACTGTCCAGTGCATGCCCGCCCGCTTGAGCCGGGTGCCGATCACCACTTTACACCCGATATGCTTTCAAAAGCGTAACGGGTGCAAAACCGTGTTGGGCAGGCTCAAACGGTCAGGTATGTTTTGGACCGTGCGCGGAGCTAATGCCATCATTGCCCTCCGGTGCTGTAAGCTCAGCGGAAGATTCGAGGACTATTGGGAGGCCAGACGGGCCTAACCCTCACTTTAAAGTCGCGCACCCCTTGCTTGCCCGTGCCTTTGACGCTGCTGTTTTGCGCCTGCTAAACTGAAAGTTCGTCAGCCCCCTAAAAGACAGACTGAGACGGAAGAGGAGTACGTGCGCGCAGAAACCCGCCATCAACTGAAATCCGACAAGTTCACCCGCACTACGATCGGCGTGGCTGAGGCCACGGCGCATTGGAGCGTCGAGCACAAAGCCAAAATCATCACGGCGACGGTGATTGCCGTGGTGGTGATCGTCGCCGTGGGTGGCACCTGGTACTACGTCAGCCAGCAGGACGAGAAAGCCAACTTCGAGCTGACCCAGGCCGTGCGCACGATGGAGACGCGGATCCGGCCCGCGGGGATGCCCGCAACTCCTGACTTCCCTAGCTTTGGGTCGGCGCAGGAACGCGCGGCCGCCGCCAAGAAACAGCTGCAGGCGATCATCGACAAGTATCCGCACACCCATACCGCCGACGTCTCGCGCTACCTGCTGGGTACAACGTCGGTCGCGCTTGGCGATAACACCGCGGCCGAACGGGAACTGAAGGACGTCGCGTCCGCGCACAACAGCGACATCGCTGCGCTGGCGAAGCTGGCGCTGGCATCGCTCTACAGCAATAGCAATCGCACCAAGGACGCGCTTGACCTGTACAAGCAACTCATCGACAAGCCCACCGCCACGGTCAGCAAGGTCATGGCGCAGTTGCAGCTGGCGGCGCTCTACGAATCGTCCCAGCAAACGGCTGAAGCCAAAAAGATCTACGAGCAGATCGTGAAAGAGAATCCGAAAACGGAAGCCGAATCGATGGCGCAGCAGAAGCTCCAGGCTTTGAAGTAGGGCAGGTCAGGGGTTCCGTTGCTGGTCGGCTTCTCGTCGCTTACGCTTCCCGTTCGGTGAACAGCCGGGCCCATTCCTCCAGACGCGCGGGCTGCAGCAAAGCGGGCTTTAGGTTCGCGGCGACGTGGTCTTTGTTTCCCATCCCAACTAAGGAAGTCGTCAGGCCGGGCGCGGAGCGCGCAAACTGAATCGCGTTCTCGTTGTCGTTCTTCATCCCCAGAGTCTGCTGAATGAAGCCGGGTAAGCCGTGGGTGAGCCGCCCCTGGTAGAGCGTCGCGCTGCCTATGACCGCGACGCCCAATTGCGCGGCGGCAGTGAGCACGGAAACATTCTTCTTGTGCAACGACTGGTTGGTGAGAGCGTGGGCCTCGAGCATGGCCAGGTTGAAGGGCAGCTGAATGAAGCGGAAGTGATGGCCTTCGCCCCCGACCTCGCGCGCGAGTTCCACTGACTCGGACAGGCTGATGTAGTCCTGCGTGCCGACGGGAACGCGAAACGCATTCCAGGTCGCCATCCCGTAGTAACGCAGCTTGCCCGCCTTCACGGCGTGCTCAAGCAGTCCGAAGGCGCGCTTCAGGCGTTCCCGAAATTCCTCCTGAGAAACGTCGGCGAGTTGCGATTCCGGGTTGTGCAGGTAGAAGAGATCGATGGTTTCGAGGCCAAGGTTGCGGCGAGAGCGATCGATCTGGTTCTCAAGGTAAGCCGGGGCGATGCAGTGCATGCCACCGGCAAGCTCTTTGGGATCGAGCACTCCGGGTTCGATGTACTCCCGCATGAAATAGCCGCGGCGGTCGGCCGGCAGGTCGCCGTCGAACGAGAGGTATCCCGCCTTGGTGCAGACGAAAACCTCGTCGCGCTGCAAGTCTCCGGATGCGACCGCCGCCAACGCCGCGCCGATGTTCCGCTCGGAGCGCTGGTGACGGTAGTTAATGGCGGTATCGAGGGCGTTGATCCCGCAGCGCAGCGCGGTGCCGATGGCCTCGATGTACGCTACGTCCGCGGCGGCGTCAGGCTCGCCGAGATAGGTGCCGAGGCCGATCGAGGACAGCCACAACTCGCCCGCGCCCGGCACGTGTTCCGGATGGCGAAAATGTTCGGCTTCGCGAAACTGGGGAAAGCGGTCGCGATAGCGCGCCGTGCCTTCGGGGGTTGCGAACCCGGGCAGCATAGGCAGAGTTTAGCAGCCCGCTAGTAGGACGCAACGGTGTTTTGTCTTTCCGTGGGATAAGGCCGCATGAGCGCAATCGGGAAGCCGGAAACAGGCGCCGCTCGGATTACGGTGGTAACAACAAGCTTCAGTTTAAGGTTCGATTGCTGCCCGGATTCGCGGAGAATTTTGAGAGAACCCTGCACTCCGGAGACGTGTATGTCTTTCCGCCCTAGGTGTGTCGCGCTGTGTTTCTATCTCGCTTTCGTCAGTGCCGCTCGTGGCCAACAGATCGGATCGACTGCCGTGATCACGCAAGGTTCTTCCACCGCGTCGCCCCGGACGGAGCAGTCGGCGCAGGAGCAACCGAGCCTGGCCGACATTGCCCGCAAGGTTCGCAAAGACAAGCCGGCCGAGGTGCGCATGACCGAGGCCGAGGGGAAGGAACTGTTCCACTCCGTGGACAAGGTTTTCGACTTTGCCAGCGAGGACACGGGCTTCCAGAAACATAGCGCCGTGAAGAAGGCGGTGGTGGGGCAGGCCGACATCGAGAAGTTCACCAAAAACCGCTTGGCGCGCGCGGAATATTCGCAACGCTTCGCGCGGTCAGAGCTGACGATGAAGAAGTTCGGACTGCTGCCGCGGGATTTTGATCTGAAGGAATTTCTCGTCAAGGCCAACGGGCAGTCGATTGCGGGACTGTACGACGAAGAGACCAAGACGATCTGGTTGCTGAACACGGTTTCGTTCGACAAGCAGGGCCCCATCCTGGCGCACGAACTGACCCATGCTCTGCAGGATCAGAACTACGACTTAGGGCGCTGGGCGAAGGCCGGGGAGCGGCCAGCGGGCAAAGCGAAAGCGGGAGACGACGACAGCGGCGTCGTGGATGAGAGCACGACGGCGCGGCACGCCATCGTCGAGGGCCAGGCGATGGTGGTGTACATCGACTACCTGCTCGCTCCGTTCGGACACACTCTGAAAGACACACCGGGCGTGGTGGCGTCGATGGAAGATACGGCGGTCTCTGCGACCATCGACACCGAACTCATGCATAAGGCGCCGATGGTGCTGCGCGAGGCCGGGAGCTTTCCCTATCGCGAGGGCTTGTTTTTTGAAGCGGACATTCTAGGGAAGCGCGGCAAGCAAGCGGCCTTCCAGGGGGTGTTCGCCCAGCCGCCGCGGAACACGCACGAAGTCTTCGACTCCAATGCTTATCTCGAGCACGCCAAGCTGACGCCGGTGGTGATTCCTGACGTGCGGCCCCTGCTGAGCAACGACTATGAAGTGTTTGACTCGGGCTCGTTCGGGGAGCTGGATGTGCGGGCGTTGCTGAAACAATTTGGCGACAAGCACGGGGCCACCGATTTTGCGCCGGCATGGCAAGGGGGCGCCTACATCGCATTCAAGCGCGCGCAGGCCGCTGCGGGCGCGCAACCGACGACCGCGGATGTCGCGCTGCTGTATGTGTCACACTGGAAGAATACGCAAGCCGCCGAGCACTTTGCGCGTTTCTACGCGACCACCGTCGCCAAGCGCTACAAGAATGCTTCGGTGCAACCGGTTCCCGTCTGCGCCACGGCGCCTTGTCCGGTTGGCGCTGCGCTGGTGTCGACGGAAGAAGGGCCGGTGATCGTGGAAGAATGGCCGGACAACACCGTCATCGTCTCGGAGAGCTTCGACAGCGCCACCGCGGCCAAGCTGAGCAGCGCCGTGCGCACCACGCCGCGCGAGCAGCACGCGTCGATCGATATACAGGACGAGCTCGGTATGCGGCTTTATTCCTTGCCGGCGTTCCGGGCGTTTCAAGAGCGGATTGGGGACGAGATCTTGAGAGGGATTGGCCGCGGGCGGTAGTTCGATGAAATGCTCGCTTGAGATTGATTGTAGGAGCAGCTCAGTTGAAACGCAGTTCTCGAAAACGCACGGCGCCCGTCATTTCCGTCTGCAAGGCCACCTCCGTAATACCAGTGCTCGTGGTGCTCGCCGCGTTGTGTGCTTGTCACAACGGTAAACTTGGGCTAACCGACATCCGTGATGATGTTGTTCCGTTGCCGAAGGACATGAGTCCAACGGCTGTGTTCACCACGACGTCCCCGTCCCTTGTGATAAAGGGTGCCGCAGACAAGTATTACCGGTCGCTGTTTTCCTGGGAGCCTGACAAGGCGGCTAGGCTGCTCGTTAAAGGTCGCAATTTGGAAGTGACCCGCCTGTCCGACGATGTATTCGCCACTTGGTATTTCGAAAACAGTCAAGAAGTATTGGTCACTTTGAACGCTCAGGAACTTACCTCTCGGCTTTTGCTGCCCGAAGGGGGACCCGCCGGCTGGCAAGGATGCGCCGGGGATACGCATTACGTCGTCTGCATCGGCGATCCGGGAATGAAGGCCGAAGATCCGGACTTTGACGAGATGGCGTTTAGTGCCGTTCTTGTGGTTGACATCGAGCATCAAAAGGCCACCTGGTTTCCGGTTAAGCATCAGACGTATTTCCATCCGGATTTGAAGCGTCGCTTGGTCTCCGTGATTGACAACGTCGCGCCGTCCACCACCCCGTATTCAGTCAATGCATTTGACCTCAGTGGCAAGAATCGCGGCCGAGCGCGCGCAACTGACATCCTGCCGCAGTCGCCGTCTGGGCGCTTTGCCGAATCGCTACAAGAGGACGGCGATGAGTCGTGGGAGCTTTACGATGCCGCGAGCAAACGGGTTTTGCTCGCGTTCAATTGCGACAGACCCGAATGCAAAGTCGGTGACCGAGAAGACCATATGTGGAATCCAGCGGTTGACGGCCAAGTCGTCGCTTTGGATGAGGGAGGCGCATACGGCAAAGGTGGAACCTGTTCCGTGTATCAGTGTTTACCTCCCCAGCTGGTAAAGCGAGTCTCGTGTGGCGGACTGGCCGTGTACGATTGGAGCCGCGACGGTCGAGAGCTCGTCACGATCGAATATGAAGGCGGCAAGCTGCGTCGTGAGCGCGTGAACTAGGGGAGCTCCCGTCGACCGCTCGCTTCCCCTAATTCCCCTTTCCCCCAATTTCCGCTACCATGGCTGGTTTGTCCAACCACCATCGAGACCAACATGGCCGACTTTTCCCTTCGTGTGAACGGGAGCGAGCGCAAGGTTAGCGTATCGCCCGAAACGCCGCTTCTTTGGGTATTGCGCGACACGCTGCAACTCACCGGCACCAAGTTCGGATGCGGCGCGGGGTTCTGCGGCGCGTGCACGGTGCACGTCGACGGGGCGTCTACGCGGTCGTGCTCCACGCCGGTGTCGCAGGTTGCCGGCAAGAACATCACGACCATTGAGGGGCTGTCGCCGAACAGCCAGCACCCCCTGCAGGTAGCGTGGATTGCCGAGGAAGTGCCGCAATGCGGCTACTGCCAGAGCGGGCAGATCATGGCCGCCGCCGCGCTGCTGGCGAAAACGCCGAACCCCAGCGAAGAGCAGATCACCAGCTTCATGTCGGCGAACATCTGCCGTTGCGGGACGTATGAGCGGATCCGGCGTGCGATTCAACGTGCGGCCAGCGGAGGTGCGCGATGAGCCCACCTTCCCGTCGCGAATTCATTGCCGCCGGAGTTGCTGCGGGCGCTGGCCTCGTCATCGGTTTCTATCTGCCACATGGCTCGAACGGCGCGGGGGAGTTCTCGCCGAATGCGTATTTGAAGATCACGCTCGACAATAAGGTCATCGTCGTGGTCGCGCGCTCGGAGATGGGGCAGGGCGTGCGCACTTCGCTGCCCATGATCCTGGCCGAGGAACTCGAAGCCGACTGGAAGCAGATTCAGATTGAGCAGGCCGGGGCCAGCACGCTCTTCGGCGACCAGACCACCGGAGGCAGCGCCAGCGTCCGCACCACCTGGGACCCGATGCGCAAGGCGGGCGCGGCCGCGCGCGAGATGCTGATCTCGGCGGCGGCGCTTGAGTGGGGCGTGGCGCGAGCCTCGTGCAAGGCGGAGAACGGCGCGGTGCTGCATCCGCCCTCGAAACGGCGCGCGACCTACGGCGAACTCGCGCACCGGGCGGCGACTCTGCCCGTCCCGACCGACATCCCTTTGAAGCAGGCCAAGGACTACAAGATTGTCGGCAAGCCGGTCCCGCGGCTAGACACGCCCGCGAAAGTAAATGGCACGGCGGAGTTCGGCATCGACTTTCGCCTGCCCGACATGAAGTATGCCGTGCTGGCGCGTTGCCCGGTCATCGGCGGCAAGGTGGCGAGCTTCGTCGACAAGGAGTCGAAGAAAATTCAGGGCGTGAGCTACGTCGGCAAGATCACCGACTCGTCGATTGCTGTGATGGCCGACAGCGTCTGGGGCGCGATGGAGGGGCGGCGCGTTCTGCAGGTCAACTGGGACGAGGGTCCAAACAAGGATCTGAATACTGCCGCGATTATGGAATCGCTGCGGCAGGGTGGGGCAAAAAAGGGCGTTACTCTGTATTCGAGCGGAACCGTTCCTAAGGTTGCGGGTCCACTCTTTGAAGCCTCGTACGAACTGCCCTTCATGGCGCATGCTCCGATGGAGCCCGGCAATGCCACTGCTCACTTTCAGGGTTCGAAGTGCGAGATCTGGGCGCCGACGCAGGTTCCGCAGGATGTGCGCGACTCCGCGGCGGCGGCGATCGGGCTCGATCCCGACAACGTCAAAGTGAACGTGCTGCTGATGGGCGGAGGCTTCGGCCGCCGCCTGGAACATGATTACGGAGTAGAAGCGGCGCAAGTCTCGAAGGCCATCAACGGCCCGGTGAACGTGATCTGGACGCGCGAAGACGATATGCGCAACTCGACGTATCGCCCAGCGAGTTATCACAAACTCAGCGCCATGCTCGATGGCCAGGGCTGGCCGTTAGGCTTCACTCACCGTCTGGTCGCACCCTCGATCAGTGCGCAGAAAGGACAGCCGGGAGAGGGCGGGGTGGACCCCGATCTCAAGGATGAGGCTGCGCTCATCTATTCGTTCCCGTACGCGCTGGTCGAGTACGTCCAGACGGAGACGCCTATCCCGCTAGGCTGGATGCGCTCGGTCTACGCGCTGCAGGTCGGCTTCGCGAATGAGTGCTTCATCGACGAACTGGCAACGGCGGCCGGGAAGGATCCGCTGGCGTATCGGCTGCACCTGCTAGCGAAGGATGAGGACATCAAGTACTTCGACGCTACCTGGCGCACGGCGCGCATGCGCGGCGTGCTGCAACTCGCGGCCGACAAGGCGGGATGGGGCAAGCCTCTGTCGACAGGGCACTATCACGGCATTGCGTGCTTTGGCTGCTTTAGCACGTACATGGCGGAGGTGGTCGAGCTCTCGATGGAGCAGGGACAGCCGCGCATCCACCGCGTGGTTGGAGCCATCGATTGCGGGCAGGTCGTGAACCCGAACATTCTGGAACAGCAGATTCAGGGTGGCGTGATCTACGGGCTCGCCAACGCTCTGCGAGCCAAAATCACCGTGGAGAAAGGACGGATCGTGCAGGGAAACTTCGATGACTACGCGCCCCTGCGCATGAATGAAATTCCGGCGGTCGAGGCACACTTTGTGGAGAGCACGGAGCCGCCCACGGGGGCGGGGGAACCGCCCATCCCGCCGCTGGCTCCGGCGATCTGCAACGCCATGTACGCGGCGACGAAGAAGCGAATTCGCGCGCTGCCGATCTTGAGTTGATGATGAAAGGTTGCAAAGCTTTTGACCGCGGAGAGCGCGGGGGAAGGCCGCCGAGGGCGCGGAGAAAGGCTCATTCGAAATTCGGCTTCGCGCTCCTGGCTCTCATTCTTTTTTTCATGGCGTCGCGGCGAACATTCGCGCAGAGCCCGCAAACGACGGGAGTGCCGGCGCAGCGTCTCGCGCGTCTTCGCCACGGCGTCAACCTCAGCGAATGGTTTGCCCAGGTCTACGACCCGAAGGGCTACACCAAAGAACACTTTCAATCGTGGGACACAGCACGGGACATCGCTCTCATCAAGGCGATGGGCTTTGATCACGTTCGTCTGAGCGTGAATCCTGAGCCCATGTTTCGCCACAACAGCGCCGACCAGATTCCCGCCGACTATCTCAGCTACCTCGACGACGCGGTCAAGATGATTCTCGACCACGATCTTGCGCTAGTGATCGATATTCATCCGGAAGGCGACTTCAAGGCACGGCTCGCGCACGACGACTTCGTCGAGCAGTTCTCCGACTACTGGCGGGCGCTGGCGCGGCACTACGCGAATCTCGATCCCGACCGCGTGTTCTTCGAGATTCTCAACGAGCCCGAGGTCAACGACCGCTATCGCTGGTATGGCATCCAGGCGAAGCTGGCGGTGGCGATTCGCGAGGGCGCGACGCAGCACACCATTATTGCGGCGGGCGCGCAGTGGGCGAACGACGACCAGTTGCTTTTCCTCGAGCCGCTGCGCGATGCCAACGTCATTTACAACTTCCACTTCTACGAGCCGCACATCTTCACCCACCAGGGAGCGAGCTGGGGCGTGAACAACTGGCATTTCCTGAAGGGGCTGCCCTATCCTGCAACTCCCGCTGACGCCGAGAAGGCCGCGGCCCAGGAGCCGGATGCCGTGAACCGTCTCTATGTGGTGCGATACGGCCTCGATCACTGGGGCGCAGAACGCATCGAGGCCGAGATCTCCCAGGTCGCGGAATGGGCGAAACGGCGCGGCGTTCCGGTGGTGTGCAACGAGTTCGGCGTCTACCGGAAGAATGCCGACCCAAAGGATCGCGCCGCGTGGATTTCCGACGTGCGCACCTCGCTGGAGAGGCACGGCATGGGTTGGACGATGTGGGACTACAGCGGAAACTTTGCGGTGGTCACGAAGAAACCCAACGAGGCCGCCGTGCCGGACGAGATCACGGTGAAGGCGTTGGGCCTGCACATGCCTGGCGGAAGGCCCTAACTCAGCCAACAACTCAACAACCTCAGTAAGCTCCCAGCCACTTCACGGGTAAGCGCGCTGCCAGGGAGTTAGCGAGCGTTTCGTCGGCGGTGACGAACTGCGCGTTCGAGGACATGGCGAGCGCTACGTAGAGGCAGTCGGATAGCGTCCGTCCGGTTGAGAGCGCAACCGGCAGGGCTTCCGGGAGCAATCGTTCCGATGCGACAGACGGGAATCTTCGGCTTCGAATGGCGTTCATGGCTTGCAGTGCGGTGGCCGATGTGAGTCGCTGCTGCCGCACGGCCTCCCGGAGCAGGTCTCCGAATTCAGCCCAAAACACGTCAGGCACAACGAACCTGATCTGCCCCTGCGCATAAAGGTCCAGCAACCGAAGAGCCTCGGGCACAAGTTCCTCGCCCTGCGGGGGAAGCACCCACTTCGCCGCGACGCTCGCGTCCACGACCAGCGTGTTCATCTCTGGTGCTCCTCACGCAACCCTTCTTCGATGCGGTGAAATGCTCCCTTCGCCGAAATACCTTGTGCGCGAAATCGCGCCAGCTGCTTCAGAAACTGCCGGCGACGTTTCAGTTCTTCGGTCGTGGGAATGTTTTCTGAAAGAAGCGACAGAACCTCTGCGGCGATCGACTTGCGATGCTGGCGCGCTCGGGCACGCAGCGCCTCGTACAACGCGTCCGGGACATTTTCGACGTATAGTGTTGCCATAGGCGAGGTCTAGTATATACCTAGGCAGCATCCATGGCAGGCCACGGGTGTATGCAAGCAGAGCGGTGACGCGCGCAGCGGGATTGCCGGAAAGCAATGCCGATGGCGGGCATCCCTGAGGGCGGCCTGCGTTCTCGTGGCAGACGCTACCGACGATCTCCTCGGCCGATGTTATCCTAGGCGTACCCCCCCACGGCGAGGCCGCAACCCTACATGACTGACCCCAATAGTCCAGATCCTCAACCCACAAACGAGTCCACCGAGTCCTTTAAGGACGTTCTTTCCCAGTACGAAAAGAGCCATGTCCGCAAGCCCACCGAGGGCGGGCGCGAGGGGACGGTGATTGCAGTCTCTGCCGAGTCGGTGTTCTTCGATATCGGCTTCAAGACGGAAGGCATCATGCCGCTGGCGGCGTTCCAGGGCGCGGGCGAAACGGTGAAGCCCGGCGACAAGATTCTGGTCAACGTGAAAGGCCGCGACCCGGAGGGCTACTACGAACTGGTGCGCGGCAAGCTCGCGCGGCCCACCGACTGGACGTCGCTCGAAAAGTCGTTCAACGAGAAGGCCGCCATCGCGGGCACGGTCACGGGGGTGATCAAGGGCGGGTTGAGTGTCGATGTGGGCGTGCGGGCGTTTCTGCCGGCCTCGCGCAGCGGCACGCGCGACGCCGCTGAACTGGAGAAGTTGGTCGGGCAGGAGATCCGCTGCCGCATCATCAAGCTCGATGTCACGGATGAAGACGTGGTGGTCGACCGTCGCGTGATTGCGGAGGAAGAAGAGAAGGCCACGAAAGACCAGCGCTACGGCGAGGTCAAGGAAGGCGCGACGGTGCACGGCACGGTGCGCAACCTCACCGACTACGGCGCGTTCGTCGATATCGGCGGCGTCGACGGCTTGTTGCATGTCTCCGATATCTCGTGGCAGCGCATCGCGAAGCCTTCCGACGTGCTAACGGTGGGGCAAGAAGTCGAAGCCCGCGTGCTCAGGATCGATCCGGAGAAGCGGCGCATTTCGCTAGGCCTGAAGCAGCTGCAGCCGCATCCCTGGGACGGGGTGGGCGAGAAGTACAAAGTGGGCGAGCGCGCGCGCGGCGTGGTCACCCGCGTCACCGACTTCGGCGCGTTCGTGGAACTGGAGCCGGGCATTGAAGGGCTGATCCACATTTCGGAGATGGCGTGGGGCAAGAAAGTGCGCCGCCCTGACGACGTAGTGAAGCCGGGCGAGACGGTGGAAGCGGTGATTCTGGGCGTGAGCGCCGGCGAGAAGCGCATCTCGCTGGGGCTCAAGCAGGCGCTGGGCGATCCCTGGGCCGACGCCGATCGAAAATTTCCGATTGGTGCGGTCGTCGAAGGACCCGTCACCCGGATCACCAAGTTCGGCGCCTTTGTGGAATTGGCTGAGGGGGTCGAAGGCATGATCCACGTCAGCGAAATCAGCGCGGAAAAGCGGATCAACCACCCGCAAGACGTTTTGCGGCAGAACCAGGTCGTCAAGGCCCTGGTGCTCGCGGTTGACAAGGAGAAGCGGCAGCTGCGGCTCAGCATCAAGCAATTGATCCCGAGCGGTCTGGACGAATACATCGCCGAACACAAGGAAGGCGACATTGTGAGCGGGCGTCTCATCGAGGCTTCTGAGGGCCGGGGCCACGTGGAACTGGGTGAGGGTATTCAGGTGAAGTGTCGTTTGACGGCGGCGAATGCGGCTCGCCCGGCCGCGGAGGCGCATGACTCGAATGCCAACGCGGGAAAGGCCGATCTATCTTCGCTGAGTTCGATGTTGCAGGCGCGCTGGAAGGCGGGTGCTCCCACGAGCGAGGCCAAGCCGGAGGCGATCCGTCCCGGCCAGATCCTCAAGTTCCGCATTGTGAAGCTCGACCCGGCGGCAAAAACATTGGAGCTGGAATTGTCAGAGTGAGGACGCCGGGTGGTTCGCCAGAGATTTCGTTTTCAGCCAGCCCCTCGTGTCGATGGGGTTTCGCCGTGGATCCAAAAGAGATCCTCAAAAACACGAAGACCGTGCGGGTGGTCGACTGGCCCAGCAAGGAAGTGCCTGAACTTCTGGTGCGCCCAGGCCTTCATGTGGTCGTACGCGGCGGTCCGGGCCCGACGGATTATTCAGTCTACGAACTCAACGATGGCAAGGTCGTGGCCGGCCACACAGGCTGTCCACCCGAACGCGCGGACCTGGTGTATTCCAATCGGCCGCTCAGCGAACTCCCGGAAATCATCGCAACCGCCGTGGCTCTCCGCGCGCGAAGTATATGGACTCAATCCGGCGCGTCTGCCGCGGGGATCGACGACCCTCGTGGTTGCTGGGCGGCGGAAGAGGAACTTCGGTCCGCCGAAGCTCTGGTTCGGGAAGCAGGGTTGAACTACATCAGCCGGCCGTACATTGGCGATGTGGTGCGCGAGATTGGCCTTGTGGATTGAGGTGATCTGGCCGGCTGCGGAGTGAGCGGACGCTCATCGACAGTCCTTTGCTTCGCGACTCCCCGCGGAGTATGATTCGACCTGCTGCTGCTGTCCGCACGACACAGCCCGAGCGTGGCAGACCTCGCTTGCTAGACCGCGCTGTCATTTTCAAGGGCCTGGACGGGCGGCAACTTCGTGTGATGGTAAGAGTTCTTTCCTGATCGCAGGTCGTAGGGCAAGCTTCCACAAATCTGAAACGCAGAATGGAGCAACTCAATGAAGAGAACCTTCGTGTGGTGCGCACTGGCTTTGATGTCACTGATGCTCGCGGTACAAGCGAAAGACGACAGGATGGGCGGCGGAACCGAGAAGGCGATCGCCGCCCTCGAGCAGCAATGGGTCGACGCCGCCAAGGCGAACAATACGGACGCGCTCGCACCTCTCCTGTCGGACAAGTTCGTCAACACTGACAGCGATGGGAAGGTAACGGGGAAAGCTGAGACGCTCGCGCGTACCAAGGCGTCCAAGTGGGAGACCGACCAGATCAGCGACGTGAAGGTCACCGTATTCAAGGACACGGCCATCGCGACCGGAAACTGGACCGGCAAAGGGAAGGACGAGAAGGGCCAGTCGGTCGATGCCCACGAACGCTGGACCGATACCTGGATCAAGACGACGGATGGCAAGTGGCAATGCGTCGCCAGCGCCGGCTCTCCGATCAAAATGTAGGCAACGTGATTTGCGAGAGCCTGGCGAGAGTCGGGCTCTTTTCAGGTCAGTGAGTGTAACCTCTTCAAGCTTTGGTTCTAGGCTGGATGCGGCGATGTGGATGGAGTTAGCGTTGGCGACGTATTCCCAAGCCAATTCAAGACATACCCCATCCGTACGTCATTGTGTGCGAAGGAATGGGAGACGCCGGCTTTATCGAGGCTCTGTTGGAATTCAGGAAGGTGGCCAATTGTCGTTTGGGGTGCCCGAGCACCGAGACCGCGAAAGGTTCTGGGTTTGAGGCTATTCCTGCATACCTAAAAGGAATCGCAACGACAGCAAGTAGGGTGGAAAAGTCCCTAGATGGTTTAGCTGTCATTGTCGATGCGAACGGCGATCCGGACGGTCGCTTCGCAACAGTCGCAACTGCAATGCGGCGTGCCACATTTCCAGCGCCCGCCAAGCCCTTCGTAATTGAGCATGGACCGCCTCGCATCGGCGTCTTCTTGATTCCTGGCGCTGGCGGAAATGGTACGCTTGAAGATCTCCTGCTGAAGGCGCATTTAGAAAGACGCCGTTGTTGGAACAATGCGTGCAGCAGTTCTCAACTTGCGCGGGCCAGATTCCTACCGGGACGGACAATCAGAAAGCGAAGATTAGCGAAGATTGAAGATGTCAGCTATTGCGGCTGCGTTCTGCAAGGACAATCCATGGACTTCTGTTCGGCTCGTATGGAAAGACAGGGGCAATCCCGATCCAATTGACAGTGTCTGTTTTAACGAGCTCTCCAAGTTCATCGACGACTTCAGCACTCCAACCCTAGCGCTGGATATGGCATAGCGAGAAATCTCGGAATTGGTGGTAATGCCGAACATAGCAGCCCCCCCAACCTTGACACCCCCTCCCGCCGCCTTTATCCTTAAGTCTTGCTCCCTGGCGAACTTACGCCTCCGGGCGTGTTTCCGCGGGCCTTCGCGGTAGATCTAAAGGTGGGCGCGGAGGTTCCCGATGTTCATCGAAGTTGCTGAGCTGGAACTCCATCCTGTTGATTATCAAAAGGAGTTCCCTCCCGATGCCATCGACCTGGGAGCCGACGTGCGTCAGCTCACGCCGCTCAAGACCCGCGGGCGAGCCCAGCTGGTGGAAGAACACCACGGGAAACGTCAGGTCATCAAGGACATCCGGCTTCAGGGCGAGCTGGCGACCAGCCTGGAGCTGCCGTGTGCGCGCTGCCTCGATCCGGTGGTCCAGAATGTGACCCGCACGTTTGACCTGCTGTATCGGCCCCTCGGCACCGATGCTGGGAACGAAGAACTCTCGGTAACGGCGGCAGAAGCCGAGGTGGGCTACTACACAGGCGAAGGGCTGGCGCTGGAAGACGCGCTGCGCGAGCAGGTGCTGCTTTCGGTCCCGCTGAAAGTGGTCTGCCGCGACGACTGCCGGGGATTGTGCCCGGTCTGCGGCAAGAACCGGAACACCGACCCTTGTGCCTGTGTGCAGCCGCTCGAAGATCCACGCTGGGCGGCGCTGAAAGACATCCGCGAAAAGTTGGACCGGTGATGGAATGGCAGCTTCGCGGGCGTAAGGAATCGTAAAGGTAACGACGGCAATACCAGGATTCGCGGTATAACGAAATTCGCCTGTGGCCCCACGTGGCCCGGCCCTAGTGAGGAATCATCGATGCCTAATCCAAAACGGCGACACTCGCAGAAGCGCACCTCCACGCGGCGGGCGCACGACGCGCTCTCCACGCACTCGCTCTCCGAGTGTCCGAACTGCCACGAGAAAAAGATGCCGCATCGCGCCTGCGCCAAGTGTGGGTATTACAAAGGGCGCGAAGTGGTTGAGGTCAAGGAAGCCAGCTAACCGTTCACAACGCAATCCATGCCTAGCGTCATAGCTCTGGATGCGATGGGTTCGGATCGCGCGCCCAAGCCCGAAATCGAAGGCGCGATTCAAGCCGCTCGCCACTTTGGCACGCGCGTTCTACTAGTCGGCCCTGAGGATCGCCTCAAGGCTGAATTGCGCCGCTATCGCTGGATATCCGGGCTGCCCATCGAAATCGTCCACGCTAGCCAAGTCATCACCATGGACGACAAGGCCGTGCAGGCCGTCCGCACCAAGCGGGACTCAACCATCCGCGTCGGAACTCGGCTGGTGCGCGATGGCCTGGCCGCCGGCTTCGTGACCGCCGGCAACACCGGGGCCGCCATGGCCACTGCAAAGATGGTGCTGGGCGCTTTGCCCGGCGTCGACCGGCCTGCCTTAGCTGCAGTCTTCCCGACCGCGCTTCGGACTGGCGCCATGCTGCTCGATGTGGGCGCCAACGTCGACTGCAAGCCGAACAACCTCGAACAGTTCGCCGTGATGGGCGAGATTTACTTCCGCTCGATGTTCGGAACGAGGCGGCCGAGCGTGGGGCTGCTCTCAATCGGCGAAGAGGAAACCAAGGGCAACGAGCTGACCCGGGAATCGTTCCAGTTGCTGAAGCAGTTGCCGTTGAACTTCGTCGGCAACGTGGAAGGCCGCGACCTCTACAACGGCCAAGTGGACGTGATCGTCACCGATGGCTTTGTGGGGAACGTCGCGCTGAAGACTTCGGAAGGCGTCGTCAACCTGGTGCGTGCAGCCCTGAAAGACGCGCTCAAGGAAACCATTACGCGACAAGTTGGCTATTTGCTTTCGCGCAGCGCCTTCATTGATTTCAAGAAGCGCCTCGATCACACGGAATACGGCGGTGCCCCGCTGTTGGGAGTGAAGGGCGTGTGTATCATCACGCACGGATCGTCGAATGCGAACGCCATCAAAAATGCGATCCGCGTGGCCTCGGAATTTGCCGAGAGCAAGGTGAACGACGAGATTGAAAAGGGAATCGCCGCCATCCGTCCGGTAACGGCCGTGAGCAGTTGAGCGGAAACTTCGCGTCGCATTTATTTGCTCTTGTCATTCCGATGCCGAGCGCAGCGGAGGCGGAGGAATCCGCTGTTCTCGGGGACGAAATCCCCTATGACGAATTCGATCGCGTTTCTATTCCCCGGTCAAGGGTCACAAGCCGTTGGCATGGGCAAAGAGCTCGCTGAGTATCACGCCGCAGCCCGGCAAACCTTTCAGGAAGCCGACGAGGCGCTCGGCTACAAGCTTTCCGAACTCTGTTTCGACGGTCCGGAAGAGCAGTTGCGTCTCACCGAGATCACCCAGCCCGCCATTCTGACGGCGTCGGTCGCGGCCTGGCGAGTCCTGAGGGAGAAGGGCCTCAGGCCCGTATTCGTCGCCGGCCACAGCCTTGGGGAATACTCGGCGCACGTGGCCGCCGGCACGCTGGCCTTCGCGGATGCCGTCCGCACCGTGCGGAACCGCGGCAAATACATGCAGGAGGCGGTGCCCGTGGGCGTGGGCGCCATGGCGGCGATCCTCGGCATGGACGCGGAGAGGGTCTCTGACGTTTGCGCCGATGCTGCCGAGGGCGAAGTCTGCGAGCCCGCGAACATCAATTCTTCAGAGCAGATCGTGATTTCCGGCAACACCGCCGCGGTCGAGCGGGCCGCTAAACTTGCCAGCGAGCGCGGCGCCAAGCGGGCGGTCATGCTCCCGGTTAGCGCTCCCTTCCATTGTTCACTGATGAAACCTGCGCAGGATCGACTCGCACCAGATCTTCAAGGCCTGAACTTCCACCGTCCCGGCGTAGCGGTGATCTCGAACATCGATGCCGCGCTTCTCGAGGATGGCAACGCGAGTCGGGATGCGCTGGTCCGGCAGGTAACGGGATCGGTGAAATGGGCTCCGTCCATGCACCTGCTGATTGCGCGCGGCGCGGAGCGTTTCATTGAGGTGGGACCGGGGAAGGTGCTCTGCGGCCTGATGCGCCAGATCGACCGCTCCAAGACCTGCACGAATGTGGGCGACGAACCGTCATTGCAAAAGACGCTGGAACAGTTGGCTCAGGCGCAAATCTGAACCGCCCGGCGAGCTGCTAGCTGCACGGAGACGGACTAAACGTCTTGTCCTTCTTTTCGACGTAGATCTGCTCGTGCTCGGAACGATTGTTCACGACTACCTCGACGATTACTCCACTGCCTCCGTGCGGGCACTCGCCCGTGGCGTAGATCTTGTAGGTCTTGATCAGGCCCCACTCTCCCCCCGGCCCCCAGTCGCTGTAGAAATCGCTGTAGGTATACATGGAGTGCTGCTGCTGGTGCTGCTTCCAGGTCGGGTCGGCCATGTAGAGGCCGTAGGCCGTTTCGTAGTCCTGCTTCTGGAGAGAGGCGAAGAATTCATCGACCAAACGCTGTTCGGGCCAGAATCGAAACTGGTACGCTAGAAATCCGAGCACCAGCAGCGTCCCGACAATCGAGACGATGCGAACCTTGCGCCGGCGCGATCCGGCCTCGTCGTACTCCTTGGCGTCCATCAGCGTCATGCTCCTAGCATAACGGAAACCTCCGGCGCGCCAAAGGTTCCTGGAAAACGTGGGGATAACCACGGAGGACACAGGGGTTCACTGAGGAACGGATGATGCTTGGGGTCTGGATTGTTGCGATCGCAATCAAAACGCAAGGTCCCTCGTCTGGGTTCGCTTTCGCCTCACCGCACTCGGGATGACAATGGGGTGGGGTGCTTGAAGTTCGGCGGTGAACCTCTGTGCGCCTCTGTCGTTTGCTGGGTCTTATAGCGTCCGCTTGAACAAAGGCGTTGCGATCGCCAGCGCGATCGTCCCGAAGATGGCGAGATACATCATGTCCGGCACGATGGCCGTGAACCCGGACTCCTTCAGCAGCAGCCCTTTGAAGCCGTGCACGGCGTAGGTGAAAGGGTCTCCCAGGGCAATCACCCGCAGCCACGCTGGAAAAGCCTGCACCGGATAGATCGATCCGCTCGGAAAGAAGAGCAGAGTGTTAAGGATTCCGAAGATTGCGCGCGGCACCAGCGGATCGTCCACGCGCACCATCAGTAGGAACATCATGGTGTTGAACGCGACCGACGTCAGCGCGATCATGACCAACAGCCCGAGTATGGTCCCGATGTTGAAAATCGTGCCGACCCCGGCCAGCAACGCCCCAATTATCGTGATCACGAGCCCGGTCAGCACGGCCTTGATCGCTCCAGCCAGGTTCAACCCGAATACCATCTCGGTTTTCGTGATCGGCGTGACCAGGTAGCCTTCGTGCACGCCGCGCGCCTTGTCGTCGATATAGAGCATGCCCCCGCCGATCATCACCGACACAAACATGGCCAGCGTGATCGATCCCGGCAGCAGGTACTTCATGTACTCGATATAGGGATACAACTCCACGATCTGCAGAACCGTCTGCTGCAGGATGCGGGGCTCGACCGTTGGCGTATTGAGCGCGGTGGTGATATCAGCCAGTTCCTGCTCCAGGGTCCCGCTCATGAAGTTGTCGCTGTTGTCCACCACAAGCGAGATCTGGGGATGATTTTGCTCGTACACCCGCCGGGAATACTGTGGCGGGATGATGACGGCGCCGTGGATCTTGCCGTTGCGCACATCCTCCTGCGCCGTTTTTTCGTCGTCGTAGTAGACAGGGATGAAGGTCCGCATGTTGGAGCGGACCGAGTCGAAGGCCTGCCGTATCTTCAGAGCCTGCGTCCCGCCGTCCTGGTCGACCACTCCGAGACGGGCATCGCGAATCTTGCCTCCGAACGCGTTGCCCAGCACGATCAACTGGACCAAGGGGAAGATCATCGACGCCAGCATCAACGTCGGGGAGCGGAAAAACTTGCGCATTTCACGCTCGACAATGGCCATCATCCGGTTCATGGTTGTAACCCCGGGCGCTGCGGCATGGTAAAGCCGTATGCCTTCACTAGCTCGTCGCGCAGTTGACGTCCTGTGTAGTGCACGAACACGTCATCGAGCGTCGTGCTCTGTACCGTCAGCGACTTCACTGGAACGTTGGCGTGCACCGCCATTTCGACCAGAGCCGTTGTGGTGCCCGAGCCGTTGCCGGTAAGAATGCGATACATCCCGGCACCCTCATGCTGCACCGAGGTCGCCTCTGGCAGACCGTGCAGACGCTGCTCCCAGTCGGCAGGCGGATGCTCAAACTGCACTTCAATCACGTTGGAGCCCGGCACGCTTGCCTTGAGAGCAATGGGCGTGTCCAGCGCCACCAGCTTCCCGTGATCAACGATCGCGATGCGGTCGCAGAGTCGGTCGGCCTCGTCCATATAGTGAGTCGTGATCAGTACGGTGAGCTGGCGATTCTTCTTGATGTTGGTGAGCATCTCCCACACGGCCACGCGCGACACCGGATCCAGCCCCGTAGTGGGCTCATCCAGGAAGAAGATGCGCGGGCTGTGCACCAACCCTCGAGCAATCTCCAGCCGTCGCCGCATTCCGCCCGACAGGGTTTTGGTCTGCGCGTGGCGCCACTTGGTCAGGTCGACCAGTTCCAGCAGCTCTTCGATCGATTCCTTGCGCCGCTTGCTCGGTACATCGTAGAGCTTGGCGTAGATGTTCATGTTCTCTTCGACGGTCAGGTCGAGATCGCTGGTCAGCGCCTGGGGAATCACTCCGATGCAGCGGCGCACCCCGTCGGGATCCTTCTGCACGTTGTGGCCCGCGATCACCGCCCGCCCAGCGGTGATCGGCAGCAGCGTAGTCATCATGCGGATCAGCGTTGACTTGCCCGCGCCGTTCGGACCAAGCAGCCCGAAAATCTCTTCATCCTTCACGTGGAAGGTCACGCCGTCGACCGCGGTGAAGTCCCCGTACTTCTTCACGATGTTCTCCACGTCGATGGCATTCTGGCCGCTCTTTTCGGGCCCCTCGCACCCATGCCCGACCTCGGAACCATTGCTCGGCTTAAGGTCGGTCGTCATGGACGCGGCTCCGCCGACGCATTCTGCTTCGGAGACCCATTCAACTGGTTGGGCGACACCAGCACCTCGGCCGTCATGCCGGGAACGTACGCTCCCTTAGGGTTGTCGAGCCGCACTTTCAGCACGATCGTCCGGATGTCGCGCTTGCGCCGATTCACGTCGCGTTGGGTCGCGAAATCGGCCTCCGCCGACTTGAAGAAGACCTTGCCCGAAGTGAGTGTTCCGCCCGGCAAACGCACCCGCAGTGTATCGCCGAGTCCGATGTGGTCGGCTTCGGTTTCAGGAATCGCCGCACGCACCCACGTGTCGGTCAGATCGACGATCGTCACGATGGGCGATCCGATGTTGAGGACTTCGCCTTGCCGCGCTGCTCGCACCGAAACGGTCCCGGTAACCGGGGCGTAAATGTTGGTGTAGCCCAGGCGGACTTCGGCCTGGCGCTTCTGTTCTTCTGCGTTCTTGAGGTCAGCCTGCGTGGAAGCCACGGTGCTCAGCGCGGCGGCGGCCTGGTGCGTGCGGGCGACCGCGGAGGTCAAATCTGCTTCCGCGGCGCGCACCTGATCTTTCAGGGATTGCACGTTGGCTTGCGCGGCGGTCAGGTTCGTCTCCGCCTGCACCCGGTCCTGGTCCGAGGCCACGCCCTGTTTTGCCAGTTCGATTGTCCGGCGGCTGTCGCTCTCGGTGCGCGTCAGGGTCGCCTGTGCCTGCGCCAGTTGCGACTTCATCGATTGCAACTTCGCCTGCGCGTTAGCCACATCACTGGTGGTCGAGCCCTTGGTGGACTGCTCGGTGTACTGCATTTCCGAAACTTTCGAGCGCAGGCTCCGGATGGTGGCGGCCGCTGCCGCTTCCTGCGCCTGCAACTCCGCCGGATCGATCACGGCGATCAGATCGCCCGTCTTCACCGGCGTTCCTTCATCTACCAAGAGCTTCTGCAGGCGGCCCTGGATCTGCGGGCTCACGATCACCTGGTTGGAATCGACCGTGCCGATCAGCACCAGGTTTTTATTGCTTGGCGTCGAGAAAAAGTAGTACCCCAGTGCGATGAGAAAAATAATGCCCAGCAGAATGAGGAAACGGTTGCGCGGATTCACTCGGATTCTCCTTCGACCGGCAGAGCCGTCGGTTGGAAGAGAGCTGCAGAGATAAAGTCGAGCACGGCGGCCCGCCGGGCGGCGAGCTTTTCCGGACTTAACGGGTCTTCGTTGGTCATTAACTTCAGAAAGGCGGCGCTGCTGAAATATTGCACCACCACCGCCGCCATCGAAGGGATGAACTGCATGGGATCGATTGGCCGAAAGATACCGGTGGAGATGCCTTGCCGGACCACCTTGACCATCTCTTCGAACATAGGGCGCATGTAGAGCTTGACGATCCTCTGCATCTGTCCGCGGCGCGGCACGTTGAACAGTTCGCGCTGCACCATCTCACGATGCGCTGGGTTTTCGGCCAGGTAATCAAAGAACGCGCCCACGTAGCGGAGGATCTTTTCCCCGGGCGGAATATCGGCAGCCAGCACCGGCATCAGTCGCCGGTTACGCTCCTGAAAGACGTGGTCGAGGGCTGCGCCGTACAGCGCATCCTTGTCGTGGAAGTAGTAATAGAGGAGGGCCTTGTTTACCTTGGCGGCCTTGGCAATCGCGTCGGTGCGGGCACCGGCAATGCCTTCGCGGGCGAACTCGCGGATCGCGGCCTGCAGGATGGCGGTGCGGCTCTCTTCCGGCCGCCCCCTCGATCCCAGCCGCGTGCGTGCGTGCCCGGTGGCCATGGTTATACCTCGAAGGTCCTAGCTCAGCCTATCTCTTTTGATTAACTAACCAGTTAGTTAGATTATAAACTACGGGTGTTCGATTGGCAAGATCCCAGTTCCGAATGCTTTTCCACGTTCCCTAGGGACCGGCTGGCCCTTCTAGCCCAACCGCGGGGAAAAGTCCGTCAGGACGAGGTAGGTGGAGTCGATTTTTTCGACGAGCTTGCCGTTCTCTTCCGATTTGTCGCGGACAGTCTTCCACTCCGGGTCGTCCTGGAAGGATTTCCAGTTGGCGGCGGCCGCTTCGCGGCTGGGATGCCGCAGGATGTAGATCAGCGTGTTGCTCTTCTCGGGTTCCTCGATCGGCGTCCAGTACGCCACATTCTTAATTCCATGTCGCGCGAAGAGCTTGGTGGTGTGGTCGCGGAAGCGCGCCAGCAGGTCTCCCAATTTCCCCGGGAGCGCGTGATAGACGCGGAGTTCGTAGACCGCCGCCGAGGGTTGGCCAGAGCTAGCGTTGTCTTGCTGCGCAGCGGCCCAAACGGATGCCGGAAGGAAGCTCGCTGCGGGAAGGGCTTGGAGCAATGTTCGTCTTTTCACGGCAGGCATTTTAGCAGGCCTTCCCCTCGGTGTCGTTTCCCCGGGAAAAATACTCGTCGGTCTGTGCAAAATCCACCGCCGCGTGGCTCGGCTGCGCCTTGCTTTATAATGCGGCGCTCCGAGGAACTATGCCATGCTGCCTGTCCAACGTATTCTCTGCCCGACCGATTTCAGCGGACCCGCCTGCACCTGCGTCCGCACCGCCAGCGAGTTGGCCGAACACTTTGGCGCGGAACTTTTGTTGGTCAACGTCGTCCCCGCCGTGCCCACCTTGCCGCCCGATCCCAACTACGTCTTCAAGATTCCGGAATACGAGCAATACCTGCACAAAGACTCCGAGAAGCACCTGCAGAAGACGCGCGACGAACTGGTCGCGAAAAACGTGAAAGTGCGCACACGGGTTGGCCATGGTCCGGCAGCGGAAGAGATCGTCCTGATCGCCAAGAATGAAGGGGTTGACCTGATCGTCATTTCAACCCACGGGTCGACTGGGTTCGAGCGACTGGTGTTCGGTTCAGTGGCGGAAAAAGTCGTACGGCTGGCGGAGTGCCCGGTACTGACCGTCCGGCAAAAGGAAAAAGCGGCGTGAGTCGGCCGCAGGCCGACCCGGTCTACTGTGATTGGAGGACGCCCTTGACTACGTCACTCTCTTCGAAGCTTTGCGGGCTCGTACTCGTCGTGATGACTGCCGTCGCTACAACTGCGAGTGGACAGGACACATCAGCGCCTGCCATGACACTGGTCGTCGACGAAACGCAGGCTCCGCGGCGCATTGCTTTTGTGCACGAGGAAATTCGGGTGCGGTCCGGTCCACTCGAACTGGTCTATCCTCGCTGGATTCCAGGCGAGCACGGACCGACCGGTCCAATTCAACGATTCGCGGCGCTCCGAGTACATTCCGGGAACGCGACCCTTTCCTGGACGCGCGATCCGGACGACATCTACACCGTCCACGTTGAAGTTCCGGCTAACGCCGATCGGATCAGCGTCGACTTTGATGCGTTGCTGGATAACACCATCTCCGCTCATCAACTCCTGGTGGCGTGGAATACGGTAGTGCTCTACCCGCGGGGCA
>Ga0307479_10001234_pt1 | contig 23315 bp, 12 predicted proteins | sample atmos_gasesECM4C_FD_203743 | JGI IMG/M metagenome (GOLD analysis project Ga0307479, IMG submission 203743) | Hardwood forest soil microbial communities from Morgan-Monroe State Forest, Indiana, United States - atmos_gasesECM4C_515 | ecosystem: Environmental > Terrestrial > Soil > Temperate... | reverse complement strand
GCTGCTGGTGTTCATCCTGGTGGCCGCGGTGTCGGTGATGGTCGGCGGCGTCGGCATCATGAACATCCTGCTCTCCTCGGTCGAGCAGCGCACGCGCGAGATCGGCCTGCGCATGTCGCTCGGCGCCCGCCGCCGCGACATCCTGCAGCAGTTCCTGCTCGAGGCGCTGATCCTCGGCTCGGTCGGCTCCCTGCTCGGCGTCGTCGGCGGCCTCGCCCTGCCGCTCACCGCGCGGCTGCTCGTGCACAGCGTCAAGATCCAGGTCTCCGCGCTGGCGACGGTCGCCGCCTTCGTCTTCTCCTGCGGCGTGACGGTCCTCTTCGGCCTGGTGCCGGCCTACCGCGCCGCCAACATGAATCCCGTGGAGGCCCTACGCCATGAGTAGCGCTGCGTCCAGCGGAGCCGTTGTTTTCCTTTCGCGCGGGAAGACCGTCCGGGCGGCGGCCGCGCTGCTGCTGCTCGCGCTCGGCGCGGTCCCCGGCCAGGCCGAAGCACCAGGCGCCGGCCACGCCGCGGCAACCGCCGCAGCCACTGCCGCAGGCCAGGCCGCGGCGCCCGCCGCCGCTCCTGCGGCGCCCGCGCCGTTGACCCTGCCGCGCGCCGTCGAGCTGGCGCTCGGCAGCGCCCACGAGGTGGCCGCCGCCGCCGCCGCGGTCGCGGGCGACCAGGCGGCGGCGCGCCTGGCCGCCGACGCCATGCGGCTCGGGTCCGAGGTCAGCACCACCCCCGGCGTCGGGCGCGGGCTGCCCGTCGCCGTCGCCGGCCGGGTGCCGGCGGTCGTCAGCGTCGACGTGCATCAGAGCGTGTACAACAACGAGCTGCGCTCCCAGGCGCTCGCCGCGCGCGCCAAGACTCCCGGCACGCTGGCCGCCTTCCAGCGCTCGCGGACACAGGTGGCGCGGGAGGTCGCCGAGCTCTATGCGCGCTGCTGGACCGACCAGGAGCTGCTGGCCGGGGCCGAGCGCCGCCTCGCCGCCGCCGCGGCGATCGCCCGCCGCGCCGCTGCCCTGCACGCCGAGGCGCGCGCCACGGACCTCGACCTGGCGCAGGCGCGCCTGCGGGAGGCCAAGGCCCGGCTGCGCCGCATGGAGGTCGCCGCCTCCCGCGACGCCGACCTCTGGGAGCTGAGACGGCGGCTCGGCCTCGACGCCGGCTCGCCGGTGGCGCTGCCGGAGGACCTCCTCGCCGGGAGCCCGGCGGGCCCGGCGGCGGGCGGCCTCGAGGCGGCGCTCGCCGCCGATCCCGAGCTGCGCGCCGGGGCCAGGTCGCTCGAGCTGCTCGAGCGGGCGCGGCGGCTCCGGCTCGGCATCTTCTCCCAGGTCACGGTGGACGCCCAGGCGCAGTACTCGCGGCTGTCGCGCGCCAACGGCATCGACCAGTTCTACGTCAAGTTTCGCGAAGACGATTGGAGCGTCGCGCTGGCGGTGACCGTGCCGTTGTGGAGCGGCGGCCGCGTGCGCGACGGCCTGGCGCAGGCCGGCGCCGCCATCGACCGCCAGAAGGAGCAGCAGCGCGCTCGCGCCGCGCAGATCGAGATCGAGGTGCACCGCGCCGAGGCCGCTGTGGAGCAGGCCCAGGCCGCGGTAGCCGTCGCCCGCGAGGCGGCGGCGGTGGCCGAGGAAGACCTGCGCATCCAGGGCGCCCTGGCCGCCGAGGGCCGCGCCAACCCCGACGATCTCGACAGCCGCGAGGCCGCCCTGGCCGACGCCCGCGAGGAGGAGATCAAGGCGACGGCCAACCTGCTCACCGCCCGCGTGCAGTTGCTGGCGGCACGCGGCGAGCTGCTCGACGACCTGGGCCTGGCCGAACCTGGTCCAACGCCGCCGGCTCCCGTGGCGCCACCGGCACCCGCGGCGCAGGCCTCTCAGCCGCCGTTACTCGCGGCGAGGCCGTAGCAGGCAGCGGATGGCGCCAGGTACCATGGCCGGATGCCTGCAAACCGCCCGGTTGCCGGGCGCCTGGAGTCATCCTGTGGTGGTTTGACTGCCGGGGCCGCCCGCGCGTGGCGGCCGGCCCCGGGTTGGTGCAGGACCGCTTACGTCCGCGGCGGGTAGACCCCCTGCAGCGCGATGCAGAAGTTGAGGGTCAGGTAGGGCATCAGGTTGTTGTGCGGCTGGTCGCCGCCGGCCGGGGCGACGGTTGAATCGGACTGCTGCACTAACCCGGTGGTGGTCGAGGAGTAGATGCTGACGGTGCGCGACCTGGCAAGGCCCACGTTGGGTCCGGGAGTCTGCGAGGTGGCCTGCGCTCCTGCCTGGGTCAGCAGCCCATGACTGTGGGCCGGAATCTCGGACTCGAGGAGAGTGACGGTGTCCGAGCCGCTGCTCTCGCCGAGGTCGTGCAGAGAGAGGCCGGGCCCCTGCCCGGGATGCATGGGGGCGCTCCCCTGAAGGTTGGGCAGGGCGAAGTTCGACTTGCCGTCGCCGCCGTAGGTGGTGCCGAGCAGCGAGAACAGCGCCGTGTTCTGGGAGAGGGGCAGGATCTGGCCGTCGCAGAACGCCCAGCCCTTGGGCGGGAAGTTGAAGGGGAAGATGCGGATCTCAGCCAGGAATGGATTGGCCATGGTCGATCTCCTCAGGTCTGCGACGGGAAGACGCCGAACAGCGAGATGATGAAGTTGATACAGAGATACGGCTGGAAGTTGCTGTGCGGCTGGCTGCCGCCGGTCGACCCGATCGTGTTGGGCGACAGCGGGCTCGTACCCGCGGCCGGGATATAGATGTCATTGGCGGGCGTGCTTAGCGCCGCCAGGACGTTGCCCGTCGGATCGGTCGGGCCGGCGGGGTTGGTGGTCGCCAGGTACGGATGGCTGTGCGCCGGGATCTGTGCCACCGTCAACGTCACCGACTCGACACCGCCGTTCTCGGCCAGGGTGAAGCCGCCGCCCTGGTGGATGGGCAGCCGCCCGCGCAGGTCGGGCAACGCGAAGGTCGATTGCCCGTCGCCGCCGTAGGTGGTGCCGATCAGGTTGAACAGCGTCTCGTACTCCGAGATCGGCAGCAGCTGCCCCTCGCAGAACATCCATCCGGCGGGAGCGAAGTTGCCCGCGAACATGCGGATCTCGCCGACATAGGGTTGGCTCATGGCGGCTCCTCAGGTCTGCGACGGGAAGATGCCCTGGAGCGCGATGCAGAAGCTCAGGGTCAGGAAGGGCTGCATGTTGAGATGGGGCTGGCTCCCGCCGACGTTGCCCAGGGTGCTCGGCAGCAGCGAGGTCAGGCTCTGCGGCGCGTTCCAGATCTGGGCGCCCGCCAGGACGTTGTTCGTGGGCACCTGCACCAGGCTGGTGCTGGCTTGCGAAGCGTTCGCGGTGTGGACGTGGGTCGGGATCTCGGAGATCGAGAGCGTGTGATTCTGCTCGCCGCCCCTCTCGCCGAGAGTGTGGCTGCTGCCCATGTGCATCGGCGCCCTGGCTTGCAGGTCGGGCAGGCCGAAGTTGACCCGCCCGTCACCGCCGTAAGTTGTGCCGAGCAGCGAGAACAGGGCCTGGTTCTGGTTGATCGGCAGGAGCTGGCCGTCGCACAGGGCCCAGCCTTTCGGCGGGAAGCCGAACGACATGATCTTGATCTCCGACAGGAACGGCTCCGACATCGTCGTCTACCTCCTTATCTCGCTAGGTGCGACGCTGGCCGCATCTGCCCTACGGCGGTGTCGGGCAGGGCGACGAGGCTCCTCCGATACTGCCCGTGCCCAGGCGGAGATCGTTCGCCGCCGGCACGACCGTCGTCGCGGTGGTCTGGAGGAAAGCCACGATCTGAGCGTCATTGTTGGTGGCGCCCCCGTAGCCTTCGAGCTTGATCGACGCGGCGCCCAGGGTCTCGGCTTGAATCCCCGGAGCCCCGCCCGGCACCGAGCCCATGAACTGGGTGTTGCCGCTGACATGGGCGCAGATCAGGTCCGAGCCCGCGTTGCCGCCCGTGGTCAGCTCGACGCCGAGGAAGCCATTGGGGTTGGTCTGGCCCACGCTCACGTCGTTGCCGCTCATGGTCACGTTCAATGTATCGGTCGTGCCGCTCGCCAGGACCGCGATGCCTTCCTCAGCCTCGCGCACGGTGTTGCCGCTGATCGTCATGGTGGTCGTGCCCGCGCCGTTGGTTTGCACTGCGATCCCGGCGCCGTTCGTCGAGCCGGAGTTGGTGACGCCCGTCTTACCCACGACGTTGTTGAGGATCTTGCCCTGCAAGACGCTCGCGCCGGTGGCCTGGCCGGTCTCGTCGACGCCGATCGAAATGCCACTTTGCTCGGTGTTCCCAGGCGCAATCTGCCGGGTCGTGTTGCCTTCGATGTCGAACGTCACGTTTCCCGCCCCGGCGGCAACGTTGATATCGGCGCCGCCGCCGTTCGCAAAGCCGTTGTGGTCGAACAAGCTGTTCTTGACAGTGAACGAACCGGTGGAGGAGTTGCTGTAGTTCGAGCCAACTCCCTCGCCGTTGAAGCCGTTGTTCGAGGTGCTGCCCGTGAAGCTCAGGTTGATCGTCGCGCTGTTGAACGCTTCGGTCAACAGGCTCGATCCGCTGTTGCTGGCCCCACCGTCGAACAGGGAGTTGGTCACGTTCATGGTCATCGAGGTGCTGTTGTGGTTCAGAGCACCCAAGACTCTCGCATAGGCGTTGTAGAGCTTCGAGTTGGCGATCGTGACCGTTCCCGTCACCTCGTCGAGGCGCACATTCCACGCCTCGGTGCCTCCGGCAACCCCCGAATTCGTGGCGTTGTCATGAATCTCGCTGTGCTCGATCGTGAGGCCGGCGAGGCTCGTCGCGTGCAGGCCGTTATTGCCCGCATGCCCGGTGATCACCGTATTGTCGAGGACCAGCGCCAAGCCGTTCGTGACCGTGATGCCGTCGGTGCCGGTCTTGACGCCGCTGCCGTTGTTCTGGATCACGATGTTGCGCAGCGTCACGCTGGTGGCGGTCGAGAGCAGGACGCCGGAGCTGGTGGCGCTCTGGATGGTGCCGCCGGAGCCGAGGCCCAGGGTGCCGCCGCCGTTCTTGGCGGTGGTGCGGCCGCGAGTCGTGTTCGCCGGGTCGGAGGCGCCGTCGCCCTCGACGTCGAAGGAGCCGGTGGTCGAGGTGAGCGAGATGCCATGCGTGCCGCCGCCCGAGGTGACGGATTTGATGATCGCATCGAGCGCGCCGCTGGCGAGGCTCACCGCGCCGCCGGTGGTGTTGATCGTCAGGTCGCGGATCTTGAGGCTGCCGACGCTGGCGCCGGAGAGGGCGATGCCGCCGGTGGCGTTGCCCAGCGACATGCCCCACACGGTGTTGCCCGAGCCCAGGGTCACGTCGTTGCCGGTGGCGGTGATCGAGACCTTGTTCGGGCTGCCGCCGCCAGTCGACGGCAGCGCGGCGCTGCTGGCGCCGGGGGTGAGGCCGCTGATCGCCGAGAGGCTCGAGGTGGCATCCTGGCCGATCAGCTTCTGGCCGTTGAGCAGGACGACCGGGCCAGTGTAGGCGCTCGCGTTGTCGTAGAGGAAGATGTTGGCGTTGGCCGCCGGGTGGCACCTGGGGGTGTTGAGAGCATTGCAGGCCGCGCCGTCGTTGACCGCCTGGAAAGAGGCGAGGCTGTTGAACGGCGACGACAGGCGGCCGTCGCCGGCCCCCGCGCTCTTGTCGATGAACCAGATGACGCCGGAGACCGTCAGGTGCACGGTCGCGGTCGAGCTGCCGTTGGCGTTGCCGATCGTGTAGGTGAACGTGTCGGCGCCGGCAAAGCCCGCCGCCGGGCTGTAGGTGAACCGGCCGATGCCGGCGCCCGAAGTGGTCATCGACACCGTGCCGCCGTTGGCGCTCGTCGCATCGAAGGCGGTGATCGTGATCGGCGAGTTGAACTGGTCATTGGCGGTGACGCTGTACGCAGGCACCGCGTTGGCCGAGTTGATCGAGACGTTGCCGATGAGCGTCTCCGGATAGGTGTCGGCGTTGGCGATCGGCGGCGTCGCGAAGCTGAACATGTAGTTCGCCGTCATGTTCCTGCTGGCGGAGACGTCGGTGACCTGGCTGGCCACGACGGTCACCGTGCAGCTGCTGTCGAACGGCAGGCTGGCCGAAGGATGCAGCACGTAGGTGGTGGCAGGCGAAGCCGGCGTCACCGTGAAGCTCGGCGCCGTGCCGGGCGAGCAGGCCAGCTGGAACGCCGAGCCGGTGACATTGACCGACTTGCTGAAGGTGATCGAGATGGTGCTCGCGAGCGCCACGTTGGTCGCGTTGTTGGCCGGGATGGTGCTGGTCACCGTCGGCGGCGTGTCCACCTTGAACGACTGCTGCACTTGCGGCGCCGCGTTGTAGTTGGCGTCGCCCGCCTGGTTGGCGTCGATCACGCACGTGCCGTCGGCGGTGAACGACACGGTCGAGCCCGAGATCGAGCACACCGAGCTCGCCGAGGCGTCGATGGTGAAGGTCACCGTGAGGCCCGACGTCGCCGTCGCCGTCACGGTGTAGCTGCCGACGCCGGGCGTCGCATTGGTCGGCGCCGTCGAGGTGATGGTGATGGTCTGGTCCGCCTTGGCCACCGGGAACGACTGCTGCTTCTGCGGCGCCGGGTTCCAGTTGGAGTCGCCGGCCTGATTGGCATCGATCACGCAGGTGCCGCCGCCGATGAACGACACCGTCGAGCCAGAGATCGAGCACACCGAGGTGGCCGAGGCGTCGATCGAGAACGTCACCGGCGTCAGGCCCGACGACGCGGTCGCGGTCACGGTGTAGGTCGGCCCGCCGTTCTTCGCGTTGGCCGGCGCCGCCGAGGTGAAGGTGATCGTCTGGTCGCCCTTGGCCACCGCGAACGACTGCTGCACCTGCGCCGCCGCGTTCCAGTTCGTGTCGCCGGCCTGGTTGGCGTCGATGATGCAGGTGCCGGTGGTGAGGAACGACACCGTCGCGCTCGAATCGAGGGGCTGGGCGCCCCGCCCGCCCCGGATCGGGCTCCCGGACGCGGCACCACGCTGGCGTCCACGCGTCGCAGCAGATCCGGTGACGGAGCACACGCCGCTCGCCGCGGGATCGACCGTGAACGTCACCGGCAGGCCGGACGTCGCGGTCGCGGTGACGGTGTAGGTCGGTCCGCCGACCTTGGCATTGGCCGGGGCCGTCGAGGTGAAGGTGATGGTCTGGTCGCCCTTGGCCACCGGGAACGACTGCTGCACCTGCGGCGCCGGGTTGTAGTTCGAGTCGCCGGCCTGGTTGGCGTCGATGACGCAGGTGCCGGCGCCGATGAACGACACCGTCGAGCCCGAGATCGAGCACACCGAGGTCGCCGACGCGTCGATCGAGAAGGTCACGGTGAGACCCGACGTCGCGGTCGCCGTCACGTTGTACGCCGTCCCGCCCACCTTCGCTCCGGCCGGGGCCGTCGAGGTGAAGGTGATCGTCTGGTCGCCCTTGCCTACGGCGAACGACTGCTGCGCCTGCGGCGCCGCGTTGTAGTTCGAGTCGCCGGCCTGGTTGGCGTCGATGACGCAGGTGCCGGCGGCGGTGAACGACACCGTCGAGCCCGAGATCGAGCAAACCGAGGTCGCCGACGCGTCGATGGTGAAGGTCGGGCTGAGACCCGACGACGCGGTCGCCGTCACGTTGTAGGGCGGCCCGCTCACCTTCGCCGCGGCCGGGGCCGTCGAGGTGAAGGTGATGGTCTGGTCGCCCTTGCCCACGGCGAACGACTGCTGCACCTGCGGCGCGGCGTTCCAGTTCGAGTCGCCGGCCTGGTTGGCGTCGATCACGCAGGTGCCGACCCCGGTGAACGACACCGTCGCGCTCGAACCGCTCGTGGTCGGTCTCGAACCGCCCACCGCCAGTCTCGAACCGCCCACCGCCGGTTTCGGACCGCCCACCGGCGGTCTCCCGGACGGGGCGCCAGGCTGGCGCGCTCGGGTGGAGGCGCTGCCGGTGATGGAGCACACCCCGCTCGCCGAGGCGTCGATGGAGAACGCCACCGGCAGGCCCGAGGTCGCGGTCGCCGTCACGGTGTAGGTCGGCCCCCCCACCGTCGCCGAAGCCGGGGGCGTCGAGGTGAAGGTGATCGTCTGATCCCCCTTGGCCACCGGGAACGACTGCTGCGCCTGCGGCGCCGGGTTGTAGGTGCCGTTGCCGGCCTGGTTCGCGTCGATCACGCAGGTGCCGGCGCCGATGAACGACACCGTCGAGCCCGAGATCGAGCACACCGAGGCCGCCGCCGCGTCGATGGTGAACGTCACGGTGAGGCCCGACGAGGCGGTCGCCGTCACGTTGTAGGCCGGCCCGCCCACCTTCGCGCCGGCCGGGGCCGTCGAGGTGAAGGTGATCGTCTGGTCGGACTTGCCCACCCCGAACGACTGCTGCGCCTGCGGCGCCGCGTTCCAGTTGGCGTCGCCAGCCTGGTTCGCGTCGATGATGCAGGTGCCGGTGCCGATGAACGATACCGTCGAGCCCGAGATCGAGCACACCGAGCTCGCCGGGGGGTCAATGGTGAACGTCACCGTCAGTCCGGACGAGGCGGTCGCCGTCACGTTGTAGGTCGGCCCCCCGACCTGCGCCGACGGCGGCGGCGTCGAGGTGAAGGTGATCGTCTGGTCGCCCTTGGCCACGGCGAACGACTGCTGCACCTGCGGCGCCGCGTTCCAGTTGGCGTCGCCCGCCTGGTTCGCGTCGATCACGCAGGTGCCGACGGCGATGAACGACACCATCGAGCCCGAGATCGAGCACACCGAGGCCGACGAGGCGTCGATGGTGAACGTCACCGTCAGCCCAGACGAGGCGGTCGCCGTCACGTTGTACTTCGGCCCGCCCACCTTCGCTCCGCCCGGGGCCGTCGAGGTGAAGGTGATGGTCTGGTCCCCCTTGGCCACCGGGAACGACTGTTGCTTCTGCGGCGCCGGATTGTAGGTGGCGTTGCCGGCCTGGTTCGCGTCGATGACGCAGGTCCCGGCGCCGGTGAACGACACCGTCGAGCCCGAGATCGAGCACACCGAGGCCGCCGCCGCGTCGATGGTGAAGGTCACGGTGAGGCCCGACGACGCGGTCGCCGTCACGTTGTAGGTCGGCCCGCCGACCTTCGCCCCCGCCGGAGCCGTCGAGGTGAAGGTGATCGTCTGGTTCTGCTTGCCCACGTTGATGGTCACCGTCGCCGTGGAGCTGCCGAAAGCGTTGTGGAGGACGTACTTGAACGTATCGGCGCCCACGAACCCGTTGGCCGGCGTGTAGCTGAAGCTGCCGTCGGCATTGAGCGTGATCGAGCCGCCCGCCGAGGTGGGCGTGGCCGCGCCGATCGTGGTCTGCTCGGAACCAGTCGTCGCGCCATAGCTGAATATCGCCCCGCCCTTGAGCGTGTCGTTGGCGAGCACGCCTGGCGCGGCCTGGTTCAGGGCCGTGTTCTGGGAGGTGGCATAGCTGTCGTCGACGGCGATCGGCCGCGGGTCCGCCATGTAGCCGCTGACGTCCACGATCAGGTTGGTGGTCTGACCCGAGCTACCGGCTGAATACAAGGCCTTCAAGGTGCCGTCGCCGGTGCCCGACAGCTCCACCACCGCGTTGTTGGCCAGGATCCGATGGGCCGGGAAGCTGATGAGATTCAGATTGGCAGTGCCGTCACCCGGATAGAGCGCGAGGGCGCCGGCTGCCGTCTCGCCGAGCGCCGTGGCGTTGACCGCCACCGCCTTGGCATCGGCCGGAACGCCGCAGCTCCCCCCGACCTGGATGATCCTCTCGACGCCCACCTGGAGCGACGGTGCGTCGGCCGGCAGCCGGGAGTCGAAGACCCGGCAGGGCGGCAGGGTAAAGAAGTACAGTGACGGGTTGGCGGCCGTGCGCGGCCGCGCGGCGGCCGGACGTTGCGGCGCGGCGGCCGGACGTTGCGACGCGGCGGCCGGGCGATGCGAACCGGCGGCCGGGCGCGGAGCCGCGGCAGCCGGGCGCTGGGCCGCGGCGGCTGGCAGGCCGACCTCGGATTGGGGGGCGGCGGCCTTTGCTTCAATGACACTGAATGCGAGGACCGCCGCGAGAGCGAGGGTAATCCTCTTTCCAACCGGGCACTGCGGGTTCATCCAACTCCTCCCGAGAGCCGCGCAGTCGCACCGAAGCTCAGACCGCACGCCTTTGTCGCATAGAGCACAGACACCATGTCATAAGGCTGAACTGTTTTCAACCCTTATCTTCACAGAAATCTAAAGTTTTCCGCAGCTTCGGCCGGGCGGGCCTCCCGGTCGCTGCAGGCGCTTCGCGTCGCCCGGCGCCCTTACTGTTGAGCGCCGCCGGAGGGCGGACGGACCCCGGCCTCCCGCAGGTCCGCGGCGTACTTTTCCGGAGTCAGCTTCGGCAGCTGCTTCAAGAACGCCACCATCGCCCAGAGCTGCTCGTCGGTGTGGGTCATGCCGAAGGCGGGCATGCCGGTCATCTTGATGCCGTTCTTGAGCACCCAGAAGAGGCGCGCCGGTGACTGCTCCGCGCCCTCGTGCGCGAGGTCCGGCGGATCGGGGTTGAGCCCCATCCCGATCTCCGACTTGGGCACCCCGGGTGCGCCATGGCAGACGACGCACATCTCGTTGAAGTCGACCAGCCCGGTGCGGATCAGGTGCGGGTCGCCGAGCGGCGGCGCGGCCGGCAGGGCCGTGGCGCGCCGGTCGATGGCGCGGTCCTTGATGGTCTCGAACAGGTGTGCCCGCCACTTCGGCTCCGCGTTGGCCGCGGAGACGTCGAAGATCCCCGAGTAGACGAAGAGCGCCGCCGCCGCGGCGAGGAGTACAATCAACGCGATCAGGATTCTCAGCGACCTCATCTCCAGCTCTCCTTTCAGTGCCCACAGAGCCGCAAGCGGAAGCCGGGTCCGACGCGGCGGCCACGGCGGGCGCCGCGCCGCCGCCCGGCCTGGCCCTGGTGCTCTCGGGCGGCGGCGCTCGTGGAGCGTATCAGGCGGGCGTGCTGCGCGGCATCGGCCGGCTGCTGCCGGAGCTGCGCGTGCCCATCCTGGTCGGCGTCTCCGCCGGCGGCATCAACACCGTCTTCCTCGCGGCGCATCCGGCGCCCCTCGGCGAGGCGTCGCGCGCCCTGGCGGACGTCTGGCGGGGCCTCGAGACCGGCAACATCTTCCGCGTCGACCTGCCGTCGCTCGTCGGGCACTTCACGCGCTGGGTCACGCGCCTGTCGACCGGCGGCTCGGCGGTCTCGCCGCCGGTCCGCGGCCTGGTGGATGCGGCGCCCCTGCACAAGCTCATCGAGGACACCCTGCCGACCGTGGACGGCGAGTTCCTCGGCATCGGCCGCAACCTCGAGCGCGGCCTGCTGCACGCCGTCGCCCTGACCACCCTCAACTACTCGACCGGCCAGACCGTCACCTGGGTGCAGGGCGCGGACATCCAGCCCTGGACACGGCCGCGCCGTCGCAGCTCGGCCAGCCGGCTGACCGTCGATCACGTCATGGCGAGCGCGGCGCTGCCGCTGTTCTTCCCGGCGGTGCGGCTGGGCGACTCCTGGCACGGCGATGGTGGCGTCCGCCTGGACGCTCCGCTCTCCGCCGCCGTGCACCTGGGCGCCGACCGCATCCTCGCCATCTCGCCGCGCTACGAGCAAACCGAGGAGGAGGCCAACCGGCCCAAGATCAGCGGCTATCCGCCCCCGGCCCAGATCCTCTCACACCTGATGAACTCCATCTTCCTCGACGTCATCGACCGCGACGCCCGCACGCTCGCGATCTTCAACCGCCTCATCCGGCAGCTGCCCGCCGAGGGGCGCGACGGCCTGCGGCCGGTCGACATCACGGTGCTGCGCCCGTCCGCGGACCTCGGCCTGCTCGCCGCCAAGTACGAGCCCAGGCTGCCGCAGGCGTTCCGCTACCTCACCCGCAGCCTGGGCACCCGCGAGACCACCTCGCCCGACTTCCTCTCGATGCTGATGTTCCAGCGCGACTACCTCGAGCAGCTCCTCGAGATCGGCGAGCGCGACGCCCTGGCCAAGGGCGACGCGATCCGGCGGCTGGTGTTCGCCGGGCCTGCCGCGGACCGGCCGGCGCATGGCGCGGTGTAACCCGCGTCACCGGAGGCGGAGGTCAGCGGAGTACATTGGTGTAAACTCGGGAACACAACAATATCAAGAACGTAGAAGAGATCTCTGAACGCAGCGCCAATCCGCGATGAACGACCTCCGCGTCACATTTCCCAGCGGCGCGGGCACGAGCTACCGCGCGCAGCTCACCGATGCCGGCGGCGGCAAGCTCGGCGTCGAGGTCCCGTTCACGCCACTTCTCACCCCGGACGACTACGAGGACCTGCGCTGGTACCTCGAAGACTACATGGACCTGCCCGACGGCGGCGCGGTCACCCGGGCGGAGCGCATCGAAACGAGCCTCGAGCAATGGGGCCGCGCGCTGCACGACGCACTGTTCACGGCCGCCGAGAACCGCGCCCTCGTGCGCCGGCTCATGGCGGGCCCGGAGCCGCGGGAGCTGACCATCGCCACCCACGACTCGGACCTGCTGCGGCTGCCGTGGGAGCTCATGGCCGACGAGGCGGGCAGCCTCGCGCAACGCGTCTCGCTGCGGCGGCAGCTGGAGCGGCCGGAGGCCACCGCGCCCCGCCCGGCGCACCTGCCGCTGCGCATCCTCTACGTCGTCAGCCGTCCGGCCGACGCGGGTTTCCTCGATCCCCGGCTCACGTCGAGGGCGCTCCTCGACGCCGTCGACCCGCTAGGCGCGAGCGTGCGGGTGGACTTTTGCCGTCCGCCTACCATCGGGCGCATGGAGGAGATGCTGCGCGAGGGGCAGCAGGCCGGCGATGCGTACGACCTCGTCCACTTCGACGGCCACGGCACCTTCCTGCCACAGGCGCAGATCGGAGCCTTGCTGTTCGAGAAGCCCGACGACGGCTCCGGCAGGTCCGCGACCGACCTCGTCCCGGCCGACCGCATGGGCGACCTGCTGGCGAGCCACGCCATCCCGCTCGTGGTGCTCGAGGCGTGCCGCAGCGCCACGGTGGGACCGAATGCCGTCTTCCGCTCCGTCGCGCCGCGCCTCATCCAGGCCGGCGTGGGGAGCGTCCTCTCGATGGGTCACGCCGTGCACGTCGAGGCCGCGCGGCTGCTGCTCGACCGCTTCTATCGCGAGCTGGTCCGCGGTGCCACCATCGGGCGTGCGGTGGCCGAGGCCCGCAAGGCGCTTCTCTCGACGCCGGCGCGGTGGCTCGAACCCGGACCCGGCGGGCGCGCCATCGAGCTGTGCGACTGGTTCCTCCCACACCTCTACCAGCGAGAGGCGGATGACGCGCTGATCCCGCCCGCCGCCGGGGAACGAGAGCCGGTGCGGCGGTTTGACGTCTTCCTCAGCCACAACCACAACGACTCTGCCCGGGTCGAGGCGCTCGCCCGGACGCTGGCTGACCGGCACGGCCTGCGCGTGTGGCTCGACAAGTGGGAGGCCCGGCCAGGCAAGCTGGAGCCGCAGTGCCAGGCAGGCATCGAGAACAGCCGCTTCACCGTCGTCGCCGGCTCACGGGCCGCCCTCAAGTCGAAGTGGGTGCAGTGGGAGATCGACAAGCACCAGGCCCTCAATCCCGAGAGCGACCGGCTCATCCCGGTCAAGCTCGAGTCGATCCAGCTCCCGCGCGAGCTGGACAGCCTGCTCTGGGTGGATGGCACCGATCCCTCGCAGGACGCCGAGCTTGCCGGCTCGCTCGCCCGGTACATCCATGGCACCGACGCCGAGGAGGCCCGCCGCCTGCGCGGCTTCCGCGGCCCTGCGACGGGACCCGACGAGCCAGGCCCCTTCCCGCCGCCGCCGCAGTACGGTTTCCAGGGCCGGGCGCGGGAGCTGTACGAGCTGGAGCGCAGGCTCCAGAGCCAGCGCGGCATCGTGCTCCACGCCATGGGGGGCATGGGCAAGACCGCGCTCGCCACCGAGGCTGCGCACTGGTGGACGCGCAGCGGCCTGTTTCGCGACGGCGCCTGCTTCGTGAGCTTCGAGCAGTTCGCCGGCGCCGACCGGATAGTGCAGGTGCTGGGCACCTACCTCGAAGGTCCGAGGTTCGAGCAGCTCCCCGCCGCCGAGCAGCGCCGCCGCGCCATCGAGGATTTCCAGCAGAAGCACGTGCTGATGGTCTGGGACAACTTCGAGAGCACCCTGCCGCAGTTCGAGGACGACGCCGCCGCCGCTCACGGCAATCCTTACACCGACGACGAGCGCCGCCGGCTCACCGACCTGTTCCGCGACCTCACCGCCGGCCCGGGAAGGGGCTGCCTGCTCGTCACCTGCCGCCCGGGCGACACCGGCCTACCCGCCGCGCAGCTCTACGAGCTCCAGGGCCTGGCCCGCGCCGACAGCCTCTGGCTGCTCTCGCGCATCCTGAAGCTCCATGGCCTCAGCCTGGACGACCCGCGGCTCAGCCGCGAAAAGCTCGATCCGCTCCTGCGCGACCTTGCGGACCACCCCCTCTCGCTGGAGCTGGTCGGCCCCCACCTGAAAAGTCTCTCGCCCGAACAGATCCGCGCCGACTTCGGCAAGCTCTTGGGCGAGATGAAGCAAGCCGCGCCCGAGGGGAGGAATCAGTCGCTCCTAGCCTCCCTTGAGTTCTCCCGCCGCCACCTGAGCCCCGCCGCCCAAGAGGCTCTGCCCTGGCTCGGCCTCTTCAGAGGCGGCGTGTTCGAGGCTGTCCTGCTCGACGTGAGCCAGCTTGCCCAGGAGGCATGGGAACCGATACGCCGCGAGCTACAGGGGACCGCCCTCCTGCGGCCTGAGAACGATCTCCAGATCGCCGACCGGCCCTTCCTGCGCTTCCATCCCACGCTCGCCCTTGCCGCTGCCGATGCCGACCTCGCGCAACGCCCGGAGATCCGGGGGCGGTTTATCGCGGTCTATCTCGCCCTCATGCAGATGCTGGACGAGGCGCTGGCGGGCTCACAATCGCGCGCCGCGCTGGAAATCCTGAACCGCGAGGAGGTGAACTACCGCGCCGGCGTCCATTGGGCCGTGGCCGATCAGCAGATCGAGGCCGCCGCGGACCTGGGCAACACCTTCTCCCTCTTTCTCCAAAGGTCGGGCCGCCTTCGCGAACGCGATGCCTGGGTGGAGTGGCTGAAGGTCGCGGTGTGCCAGCAGGGCTTCACGGCAGAAGCCGCGGCCTACGAGCGCCAGCAAGCTTTTACGCGCTTCGCCCAGGGCGACCCGAAGGGTGCGGTGGCTCAGCTCGAGGCTCTCATCGAGCGCCTGCGGCACACCACGGACTTCGATGCAGCGTTTCAGCTGGCCCAGGCGGTTGGCGCCTTGGGCGGCATCCTGAAGGACTGCGGTGCTTCCGCTCGAGCAGTCCCCATCCTACGGGAGGCAATCGGCCTCTTTGAGGCTCTGGCAGAGAAGGCTGGCGGTCAGCCCTGGGAAACGCTTCTGGCATCGCGCGACCACACCAAGGCCGCGTCCGTGCTGTGGAACCTCTCCACAACGATGGGCTATCTTGCCAATGCATTGCGAGCGATCGGCGAGCACGACGAAGCTCTGGCGGTGGCGGAGACGGCGTTAAGGATCAGCGAGACGCAGGGTAATCAGCGCGAGGTCGCAGCCGGTCATGGCCGATGCGCCAGCATCCTCATGGAAGCGGGCCGGTACTCCGAGGCTGATATCCGCTACGACCTGGCGCTCGCCGCCGCACGCCAAGCCGGAGACAAGGAGCTGGAAGGTACGGCCTTCCAGCATCAGGGCAGACTCGCCGATGCACGAAACCAACTCGATCGCGCCACGCACCTCTACCAGCAGGCGCTCGTTTACTTTCAGGAGGCGGGGGATCAGGGCTCGATGATGCGGACCTACAACCTTGTCGGCTTGGTCGAAACGAAGGCCGGCCGGCTGGCCGAAGCGCGGTCCTGGTACGAGAAATCGCGCGAGCTCGCCATGCAGTTGAAGGATGAGCCCGGCCTCGCCCAGGCCGCGCAGAACATCGGCATCGTCTTCCGGCAGGAAGGCGATGCTGCACGCGGGAGGGGCGATGAGGCCGCTGCACGGCGGCACTTCGAGGACGCCCGCCATTCGGTTGAAGAAAGCCTGCGGATCAAGCAAGCCCTTGGCAACAAGGCCCTCGAAGCTGGTTCATGGGGCCAGCTCGCCAGGATCTTCCTCCGCCTCGGCGACCTCGCGGCGGCCGAGCATCACGCCCACCAAGCTCGCCAGATCCACGAATCTCTCGGTCTTCTGGATGCTCAACTTGACTACGACACCCTTTCCGAGATCGCGCGGGCACGCGGCGACCTCGCCGCCGCTGCCCAATGGGCGCAGAAGCGCGACGCCGTACGCGCAGAGCGCAATCGCCGCGCCGGAGGGGGCGGTGCCCTGCCCGTTTAACTGCTCGAGGCCCCGCAATCCCTGAGCTTCGCTTGCGTTCAAGCCGGCTTCGGTGATGGCATCCTCGGTCCCGCCGAAGAGGACGCCCTGGCCCAGATCGACCAGCTCCTCCGTTTCCCGACCTTGCCGCCTTTCTCCGCCACCTCGCGGGCGGGCCAGCTGCCGTCGGTTCCCGGCGGCCTGCCGGCCGAGCTCGGGCAATGGCTGGAGGGCGTAGCGCGGTCCCTCCGAGAAGCCTCGCACTGACGCCGGCGGGCGCCGGCCTCAGGCTACCGTCACCTCCGGGCAGAGGAACACGTCCTGGATCGCGTTGAACAGCTCGACGCCGTCGCGCATGGGGCGCTGGAAGGTCTTGCGGCCGGAGATGAGGCCGGAACCGCCGGCGCGCTTGTTGATCACCGCCGTGCGCACCGCCTGCTCGAGGTCGCTCTGGCCCTTCGAGTCGCCGCCGGAGTTGATCAGGCTGGCGCGGCCCATGTAAGCGTTGACCACCTGCCAGCGCGTCCAGTCGATGGGGTGGTCGGCCACCAGCTCGCCGTAGATGCGCTTGTCGGTCTTGCCGAAGTTGATCGCCGGATAGCCGCCGTTGCGGTCGGCCTGCTTCTGCTTGACGATGTCGGCCTCCATGGTGACCGCCAGGTGGTTGGCCTGGCCGGTGAGGTCGGCGGACTGGTGGTAGTCGACGCCGTCCTTCTTGAAGGCGCTATTGCGCAGGTAGGCCCACAGCACGGTGGCCATGCCGAGCTCGTGCGCGTGGTGGAACGCCTCGGCGATCTCGATGATCTCGCGGTGCGAGTCCTCGCTGCCGAAGTAGACGGTGGCGCCGACCGCCGCGGCCCCCATCTCCCATGCCTGCTCGACGTTGCCGAACAGGATCTGCTCGAAGCTGTTCGGGTAGGTGAGCATCTCGTTGTGGTTGATCTTGGCGATGAACGGGATCTTGTGCGCATAGCGCCGCGCCACCGAGCCCAGCACTCCCAGCGTCGAGGCGACCGCGTTGCACCCGGCCGCGAGCGCCAGGCGGACGATGTTCTCGGGGTCGAAGTAATCGGGGTTGGGGGCGAAGGAGGCGGCGGCCGAGTGCTCGACCCCCTGATCGACCGGCAGGATCGACAGGTAGCCGGTATGGGCCAGGCGGCCGTGGCCGTAGAGCCGCTGCAGGTTGACCAGCACCGCCGGCTTGCGGTCCGAGCCGCCGAAGGCTTGGTCCACGTGGTCGGGCCCGGGCAGCATCAGGCGCTCCTTGACGATCCCCTTGCAGGTGTAGCTCAGCAGGGATTCCGCCTCGTCGCCGAGCCAGCCGGTGATGCGGTCGATGGTGCTGCCAGAGGCGCGTTCGGTGATCGCCATCAGCCGTTCCTCCAGAAATTGAGCGCTCACTACCTTGATGCCCCTCCCTCCCACCCCCTCGGGAAGGGTATCTGGTGCCGGTCGCGCGCCGGATGCCAGGTGCGCGGCAGGCCTATGGTAGCAGGGGTGGTCGAGTCAGGAGGAGGGCGGCTGAGGACAGGCGGACGTGCAGCTGGACGGCCGAGCCGCCCGCCGCTACGGCTCCGCCTCGCTGCCCGCCGGCACGTCGGTCGAGTACAGGCGCCAGTCCTTGCCGGCGGCGACCAGCGTGCAGCGCCGCGCGAGACGCCCGGCGGTCTGCGATTCCGGCGGCATCCGCCAGCAATAGATGTAGTCGGCCCGCCATTGCAGCTGGCGCACCTTCACGCGCCACGGGTCGGTCTCGATGGACAGGTTCCCTCCGGAGTCCATCACCCAGGGACGGAAGCGGACCGGGAAGTAGTCGGTGGTCGCCTCGTAGTTGTCCCAATCGACCAGCCCCTTGGCCTGCGCGGCATAGCCGGTCGCGTGGTTCACCGCGCCCGTCCGCAGGCAGCCGGTGTTGCGGTCGAAGATCAGCGGCACCACGACCGATCCGGGCGGCACCGCGTCGAGGCCGCGCACGAACTCCGCCACCTCGCGGCCGGCGGTGCGGTAGCAGGGCACCGCGAAGGTCACCGGCCGCACCGCGAGCGCGGCGAGCGCGAGGACCGCGGCCGCGCGCCCCCGGCGCCCCAGCTCGGCCGACAGCCACGGCAGCAGGACCAGGAACGGATAGAGCAGCAGCCGGGCCTTGAGCAGCGACCCTCCCGCCGCGCCCTCCGGGCTCGCGAAGTACAGGGCGGCAAGCAGCAGCGCCAGCGCCAGGAAGCCGTCCTCCTCCCGCCACCAGGGCCATCGCCGCCGGCCGCCGCCGGCCTTGCTGACAGCGTCGCCAGCGTCGTTCCCGATATCGCCAGCCTCGCTGCCGGCGCCGCCGGCCTCGCTGCCGCCGCCGGCGCCCCCGCCGTCACCGCCAACCCCGGCAGCGCTGCTGCCCTCACCGGCCCCGGCGCGGCGCCGCCACGCGATGCCCCGGCGCACCAGGGTGAATGCCACCCAGCCGGCGAACACCCGGGCCAGGATCGTCCCGGTCAACCCCTCCTCCCAGGCAAAGGACCAGAGCGGCCGCAGGTGCGCCAGCTCGGCCCACTGCTCCTGCCAGCTCACCTGCGACGCATAGCCCGGCGGGCTGTGGCGCAACACCATGAACCAGAAGGGCAGCGCGGCCGCCGGCGCCAGGATCTCCAGGTGCACGAGGTGATCCCGCCACCGCTCACGCCGCCAGCTGGCCAGCCAGAGCACGCCGATGCCTCCGAACGCCAGCACCGCGGAGACGATGTGCCCGAAGTAGCACAGCACCAGCAGCACGTTGAGGAGGATGGCGAAGCCCAGGCCGGGGCGCTCGCGGTGGCGCCACCAGAGACCGAGCGTCAGGAGGAAAAAGCCGATGCTGACGCAGAAGTTGTAAAAACCGAACTGCAGCATCGTGTTCCATACGAACGGCAGCCCGAGCAGCGCCACCCAGGCCCGCCCGCGCCCGGTCGCCCCCGCCAGGTACCACAGCCCGCCCGCCAGCAGCAGCACGTAGCCCGAGAGCAGCGCCTTCTCCGCCGTCGGCCCGCCGAGGCCCAGATCCATGAGCGCCAGCAGCACCACGTGGGTCAGGTAGTTGGGCACCGGCTGCGGGTTGATCTCGTAGTGCTGGCGCAGCAGCGGCGCCGGCGACGGGCCGGCCAGCTGCCCCAGCAGCCAGGCGTTGTAGACGTGGCTGCCGCCGTCGGTCGTCGGCACGATGGGCGCCGCCCAGAAAGGCACCAGGTAGAGCGCCACCAGGCCGGCGTAGGCCCAGGCCGGCCAGCGCGCGCGCCCCGCCGGCCCGAGCCACCGGCCCCGGCGCCCGCCGGGCTGCGGGGGTGGCGTAGCCAGTGCCGGCGGTGGCGTGGCCGCTGCGGGCGGCGGCGTGGCGGCTGCCGGCGCGCCCGCCGGCGCTGCCGCGGGGTCGCGCTCAGACGCCATGGTTCATCGGCGGCCGGCGTGGCGGCTGGGGGCCCGGCACGCGGCTCAGCTCTCGGCGGCGCCCGCCAGCCCAAGCCGGGCCAGCAGGTTGTGCAGGATGAGCGCGGTCACGCCCCAGACCTGGCGGCTGCCCACGTGATAGATGCGCAGGGTGCGGCGCATCCCGTCGTAGACCAGGGGACGCTCCTCGACCAGGCGCGGATTGGTGAACGCCGACAGCGGCAACCGCAGCACCTCGGCGATCTCCGCCTCGCTGGCGCGCAGCTCGTAGGGGTGGGGGATGGCCCCCACGCACGGCACGATGCGGAAGCCGCTCGGCACCTCCTGCTCGTCGAGCTCGCCGAGCCGCAGCACCTGCCGCGGGTCGAGCCCCACCTCCTCGTGGGCCTCGCGCAGCGCCGCCGTCCAGGGGTCCTCCCCCACCTCGCGGCTGCCTCCCGGGAAGGCGATCTGGCTGGGATGGCTGGGCAGCGTGTCGGTGCGCTTGGTGAGCACCGTCCAGAGCTCCGCCGCGTCGACGTAGAGCGGCACCAGGACCGCGGCCGGCCGCAGATCCGCCGCCTGCCGGCCCGCGAGCCGCCGGGCGGGCGGCGAGCCGAGCCGCTCCCGCGCCTCCTGGATCCAGCTCAGGGGCGACGGCGCCGCCGCCGTCACGGCGTGCCCTCCCCGCCGCCGGCGAGCCCCGGCGGGAGGCCGGGCTCGAGCTCGATCTTCGCCGGGTCTTCGCCGCGGCGCAGGTCCAAGCCGACCGGCACCGGCTTGCCGCCCGGCAGCCGGAAGCGCAGCGCATACAGGTAGTAGTCGTCGCGCGTCCACCACATCGGGTGGACGGCGCGCGGCCGGTGGAGCGGCACCTCGAAGACCACCGCGCCGTTGGGGCGCAGCAGGCTCGGCCGCAGCTCGCGGCCTCCCACGGCGAGCCGGGCGGGCGCGCGGCGGTCGAGCTCGAGCGCCAGGAACGGCATCGGCGTCGGGCTGCCCACCAGCAGCTCGGCCTCGCCGCTCGCCAGCATCTGCAGGCCACGGCCGCCGGCGGCCCGCGAGACGTCGTCGCTCAGCAGCTTCACCCAGAGCCCGTGCGCGGTGCTGTCCTGGCCGCCCGGGATGTGGCTCTGCGTGGTCTCGTAGGGCAGCAGGCGCCGGGCCACCTGGGAGACGTGGCGGTAGCGGCCGTCCTCGCCGATCGGAAACGCCGCCGGATGGCGCCACACCGGCCAGAGGAAGGGCGCCGCGAGGGCCGCCGCCAGCGCCACGGTCACCGCCCGTAGCGGCCGCGCGGTCATGTACCAGAGCGCCGGGTAGACCGGCAGGAAGTAGCGGTTGGCGATGGCGCCGCCGCCGCCGTAGAAGTTGAACGGCCGCACCAGCAGGAACCCCAGGACCGCCAGCGCCGCCGCCACCGGCAGCGCCCAGCGCCCGTGGTCGCCGCGGAAGGCGAGCACGCCGAGGAGCAGCGGCAGGAAGTACGGCAGCACGCCGACGTCGCGTCCGACCAGGAAATAGACGAGGTTCCACCCCCACAAGCGCGGGCTCTGGCTGGGCTCGAAGGCCCCTTCCTGCACCCAGGAGGCATTGCCCCACTGGCGCAGCTTCCGGTCCCAGGCCGAGGCCGGGAAGTCCACCCCCGGGTAGCCGGTCCTGGCGTAGAAGCCGAGGCGCTGGCCGGTGTAACCGCTCCAAGCGCCGCCGGCGGCGTGCTGCACCCAGGCGGTAGCCAGCAGCAGCGCCAGCGCCCCCGCGGCGAGCGCGCACCAACCGCGGAGGCGGCGGCCGGCGGGGACCGCCAACGCCGCCGGCAGCAGCAGCGCCAGGTAGAAGGGGCGGAAGGCGCCCGGGATCGCGAGCAGCGCGCCGGCCAGCGCCCAGCGCCCCAGCCAGCGCCAGCGCGGGCGCGGCAGGGGCTCGTCGCCGAAGAGCACCGGCGGCGCGTCCCCTTTGGGCAGGGTCGAGCGGTCGCCGCCGTAGACGACGGCGAAGCCGGCCGCGGCGGCGGCGAGCAGGAAGACGTCGGCATGCACCCAGAAGACGTAGGCGAAGGCCACCGAGCCGAACACCAGCACCGTCACCGCCGCCGGCGCCAGGGCGCCGGCGCGCAGGCGCAGGGTGCGGGCGGCGAGCAGCGCCGCCGCCGCCAGCAGCAGGGCGTTGGCCACCAGCGCGCCGCGCTGCGGGGAGAGGCGCACGAACGGCGCCGCCACCAGGGCGTAGAGGAAGGGCTTGCCGTAGGTGATGTGCGCGCCGCCGTCGCGGCTCTGCAGGATGACGCCGTCGGGGGGACCGCCCCATTGCGCCACGAAGCGGTCGTAGTCGGCGCGGGTGTAGGCGAGGTCGAAGTCCCAGGCGAGGCTCGCCGCCTGCATGGCGTAGGTCGCCTCGTCGCCGATCAGCGACGGGCGGCCGGTGCGGTCGAACGCCAGGGTGCCGAGCAGCGTCGCGAGCAGCAGGCAGCCGAGCACCGTCCAGCCCACCCACTCGGCGACGCCGCGGCCGGCCGGCGGCGCGCCCCCCTCGGCCGGAGCGAGCAAGCCCGACGGCCGCAGGATGCCCGGCTGCGCCACCGGAAAACGGTCTGTCTCCGGCGTGGCCTTGGATCCAGACCGTTTTGCGACCTGCCGGGGACTCCTCAGGGAGATGCCGCATGGCCATGACCGGCCATGCGACGGCCGCGACAGGCGGGAGCCGCGGCCGGCGGCTCGCAACCTGCCGGCGTAACTTACGGCTAGATGTCGCGTTCCCAACGCGGTCCTCCCAGCTCCGCCATGCCAAGGCCGCCGAACAGGTGGGGCTCGATCCACAGCCGGATGCGGCCGGGCAGCACCGGCATGCGCGGCACGCCGGGCGGCAGGGGCGACGGCTGCGGCCCCGGCGGCCGCCGCACGTCCACCGCGAGCCGCGCCTCCTCGCCCGGCGCCAGGTCGCGCGGCAGCGGCAACCAGGGACGGCCGGCGAAGAGGTCGCGCCCCTCGGCCAGCAGCTTCACCACCACCGCGACGCCGCCCGGCCCGCGGCGGCCGGCCAGCCAGCTGGCGAAGCCGCGGTTGCGCACCACGATCTCGAGCCGCCGCCGCTCGCCTTCCGGCCAGGGCGGCTCGGCGCCGCGCACCTCGAGCTCGCCGGGGAGGTGCCCCCAGACGAGGCTCGACGGCGGCGGCGCGGCGGAGCAGCCTGGGCGCGAGCGCCCGGAGCGCCAGGAACGCCCGGAACGCTCGGAGGCAGGGCGCGGCGCCTGACCGGCCTCGACGGCCGCGACGGTGTCGACGGCGTCGCCGGCGTCGCCAGCGTCGAGACCGTCGCCCGGCGGCTCCGCCGCCGCCCACTCCCGGCAGGCCGCAGCCACCGCCGCCGCGGCGCGGCGCGGATCGTGGTGGCGCCGCACGTGCTCGCGCGCTGCCTCGCCCATCGCCCGCAGCCGCTCCGGCTGCGCCAGCAGGGACGCCAGCCGCTCGGCTAGCTCCGCGACCTCCACCGCCTCGCGCGCGCCGGGCGAACCGCCGGCGCCCTCGCCACCGGCGCCGGTCCCGCCTCCGCCTTCCCCGCCGAGCGGCACCTTGACCGCGATCGCCTCCGGCAGCTCGGCGAACTGGGCGAAGTCGGAGACGACGGCGGCCCGCCCCGCCGCCATCACCCGCAGCAGCGAGGCCGAGGTCTCG
>Ga0307479_10001233_pt1 | contig 23319 bp, 19 predicted proteins | sample atmos_gasesECM4C_FD_203743 | JGI IMG/M metagenome (GOLD analysis project Ga0307479, IMG submission 203743) | Hardwood forest soil microbial communities from Morgan-Monroe State Forest, Indiana, United States - atmos_gasesECM4C_515 | ecosystem: Environmental > Terrestrial > Soil > Temperate... | reverse complement strand
ACCGGGTTGGCGGCGATGCGGCTGCGCATCATCGACACGGTGCGGTCGAAGTCGGCGCCGATGCGGTCCATCTTGTTGACGAAGGCGATGCGCGGCACGCGGTAGTGGTCGGCCTGGCGCCACACGGTCTCGGTCTGCGGCTCGACGCCGGCGACCGAGTCGAACACCGCCACCGCGCCGTCGAGCACGCGCAGCGACCGCTCCACCTCGGCGGTGAAGTCGACGTGGCCCGGAGTGTCGATGATGTTGATCCGGTGCTCCTGCCAGAAGCAGGTGGTGGCGGCGGAGGTGATGGTGATGCCGCGCTCCTGCTCCTGGACCATCCAGTCCATGGTGGCGGTGCCTTCGTGCACCTCGCCGAGCTTGTAGTTGACCCCGGTGTAAAAGAGGATGCGCTCGGTGGTGGTCGTCTTGCCGGCATCGATGTGCGCCATGATGCCGATGTTGCGCGTCTCCTTGAGCGATACTTGCCTTGCCATGGCGCTTCCAGTCTTTCTCTTGCGTCCCCTTGCGTCCGAGGCGAATCGTGCTTACCAGCGGTAGTGCGCGAACGCCTTGTTGGCCTCGGCCATGCGGTGCGTGTCTTCCTTCTTCTTGATGGCGCCGCCGCGGCTCTCGGCGGCGTCCATCAGCTCGCCGGCCAGCCGCGCCCGCATCGTCTTCTCGCCGCGGGCCTGCGCGGTGGTGATGATCCAGCGCATCGAGAGCGCCAGCTTGCGGCTGGGCCGCACCTCGACCGGCACCTGGTAGGTCGAGCCGCCGACGCGGCGCGACTTCACCTCGACCGCCGGCTTGACGTTCTCGATCGCCTTCTTGAACACCTTCATCGGGTCGTCGTTGGTGCGCTGCCGGATGGCCTCCAGGGCGTCGTACAGGATGCGCTCGGCGACCGACTTCTTGCCATCCCGCATGACCACGTTGACGAACTTGGTCACCAGCTGCGAGTTGTAGATGGGGTCCGGCAGGACCTCGCGCTTGGGAATCTCTCTGCGCCTTGGCATCGGTTCAATTCTCCATTCTTACTGCTATGGCCTGCTGGCACCGGCGAGCCTCGAGGCCAGGGCGATTCAGGCCTGCGCAAAGCATCTATCGGATCTCCCCCACATCCCCTCGATTCCCTTCCCACCCTCCGGGGGGAAGGGGACGCCCCCTCCCACCCTCTCGCGACCACACGTTGACGGCATGCACTCGCTCAGCCCTTGGGCCGCTTGGCGCCGTACTTCGAGCGCCCCTGGCGGCGGTTCTGCACGCCGACCGCGTCCAGCGTGCCGCGGATCACGTGGTAGCGCACTCCGGGCAGGTCCTTCACGCGGCCGCCGCGGATGAGCACGATCGAGTGCTCCTGCAGGTTGTGGCCGACTCCCGGGATGTAGGTCGTCACCTCAATGCCGTTGGTCAGCCGCACGCGGGCCACCTTGCGCAGCGCCGAGTTCGGCTTCTTCGGCGTCTGCGTGTAGACCCGCACGCAGACCCCGCGCTTCTGCGGCGACGACTGCAAGGCCGGGCTCTTGGTCTTCGCCACGGCCCGGGCGCGGCCCTTGCGCACCAGCTGATGAATCGTAGGCATCCTCTCGATACTCCTTGTCGAGATCTCCTCGACCAGAACCTCGCGGCGCCACCGATCTCAGCCAGCGGCGGCCCTGCCTCCCGTATGGCTGACACGGAGATACGGCGGCTCCGGCCTGCCCCGCGCTCGCGGCCAGCCCCATACGACCGGCCCCATGAAATGGGACCTCCGGGGGGCGCCGCAGGGCCCCAGGCCCACGCTATCTCGGCCGCGAGCGCATCGAGGGCGGCGTCATCCGCATCCAGCCGCTTCCGGCTGGAAGACACGCCCTCACGCCTCGTCCTTCCAGCAGGACCAGGCTAGCAGCCCGCGCACCGCTCCGAACGGCGTTCAGGATGAGGTCTTCCGGCGGAAGACCATCCGCCCCGGTCCCTGGCGAGACCCTCGGCGGCGAAACCGGAGGATGGTAACAGCAACCACCCGGCGCGTCAACTCGCTGGCACTCGCTGGCGGTAGCGTCCTAACTCGGTGTCGGCGGCTGGGCCGAGGGCCGCAGCTCCGAACGGAGCAGTCCTCGAGGATGACGGGTGGCGCGGCGGGGAGCCAAGAGGCCGGCGCCTAGCGGGCGCCCGGCGCGGACGGTGGCGGCGGCGCGGTGCGCGGGTGCTGACGCACCCAGTGGATGTACGCCGTGAGGGCGTCGAGCTCGCCCGGCGCCAGACTCTTGCCGAAGGCCGGCATCTTGATCGCCTCGCGCTCGACGAACCGGCGCGCGACGGGATTGGCGCGGAAGCGGTCGGTGATGCCCTGCCACACCCATTGCCGCAGCTCGTCGTCGCCGTGCACCAGCTCGGCATAGTCGGCGCCGTCCCAGGCCGGCACATAGCCCTTGAGCGAGCCGGGATCGGCGACGAGGCCCCGCCCCTCCGGACCGTGGCAGCCGAAGCAACCGAAGCGCAGGGCAGCGTCGCGGCCCGCGGTGGCCCTGGGGTCGGCGGGGTCGCCGAACTGCGAGACGGTGAGGACGTACACGGTGAGGTCGGCAAGCTCCGCGTCGCTCATGCGGAAGCGAAACGCCGGCATCTCGATCAGCGCCCCCGCCTCCGGCCGCCGGCCGGGAGGGTGCCCGTCGAGGATCCACGCGCGCACGTCGGCGGGCTCACGGTTGTACATCATCCAGCTCCCGCCCACCCAGGGTGGCACGTCGCCGGCCTTCGAGCCCGGGTCCGGGATGCCGCCCGTGCCGCCGGGCCCGTGGCAACCGAAGCACCCCATGCGCTCGGCGACGCGCTGGCCGCGCTGCACCTGCCCGCCGGCTGCCGCCTGCCACCGTGCCCGCGCCGCGATGACGGCGAGCGCCGCCGCCTCGGCCAGCGCCAGCGCCGCCAGCCCCCACACCAAGGCACGGCGCAGGCCGGCGCGATCGCGCGGGCGGGCAGATTCGCCACCGCCACTGCCTGGTACCTGCTCCGACCGCATGCGCGGCCCTCCCCGCGTTCGGCCCCCGCCCGCCAGTCTCCATCCGTTTCGCCGCGCTGCATCCTATCGCAAGAAGAACCTCGCGGCCCCCCGACCCGTATCAAGCCCTGATGCCGGTGCGCCGTGCGGTGAGCCTGGATCGAAAGATGGCCATAAGGCTTCGCACACGCGGAGGTCCATCGCGATGTCGCCTCTCACTCGCCTCGGGCGCGGTAGTTGGCTCCAAAACGAACCTCGCCAACCGCCAAAGTCCGCTAGAATCCACCCGGTGATCGAGTCAAATCGGGAGCTGCTGCAGGAAGGCCGGCAGCCAGAGCGAGGCTCACAGGTGATCGAGGAAGACTCCTTGGAGCAGGTTTACCTGGAGCAGCTGCCGTTCATCGGGAGAGCGGCGGTGCACGCCTGCCGCCGTTATGGCTTCGGCCCCGAGGAGATCGAAGACTTCACCCAGCACGTCAAGCTCAAGATCCTTGCCGATAATTACGCCGTGCTGCGCAAGTACCAGGGCCGCAGCCCGCTTCCGAACTACCTGGCGATGGTGGTGCACAGGGCGCTGCAAGACTACGTCAACAGCCGGTGGGGCAAGTGGCGGACCTCGGCGGAGGCGCGGCGCCTCGGGCCGCTGGCATGCCAGCTCGAAACGCTCCTGGTGCGCGACCATCTCAGCCTCGACGAAACCTGTAAGGTGCTTCGCACCAACCGCGGCGTGCGAGAGAGCGAGGATGAGCTGAGAGAGCTCGCGGCGCGGCTGCCGGCGCACTTGCCGCGGCGGGTCGACCGCAGGGGCGAGATGGAAGCCGCGGCGGGAGGTCTCTCGCGCCGTTCTGGGCAGCACTCGCAGGGCGAGCCGGCGGCTGCCGAGAGCGCGGACGAGCGCCTGTGGAACCACGAGCGGGCCCGCCGCCGCAAGCTGGCGAGGCAGGCCCTAGCCAGCGCGCTGCAAGCCCTGCCGTCCGAAGACTGCCTCATCGCCAAGATGCTCGGCGAGTTCCAGGTCGTCGAGATCGCGCGCACGTTGGGGCTCGCACAGAAGCCGCTCTACCGGCGCACGGAAAAGATCCTGAAGACGCTGCGGCGCAAGCTCGAGGGCGCCGGCATCAGCGCCGCCGACGTGGAGGAGATGCTGGACCATGCCGACTCCTGAGCCACCCGGGCTTCCGGCGGACCCTGGCGCCTCAGGAGCATCCCCGGGCGCCGACCGGCCTGCCGAAAAGCGCGCCTCGGGTCCGTCCCAGGAGATGGAGCCGCCGGGCGAGATTGGAGGCCATACCATATCCAGAGACGAAAGGGCCAAGGCCGACGAGGAAAGGGCGGCCAAGGCCGAGGAGAAAATGGCGACCAGCGCCGACGAGGAGGTGCCGCCCGCCGCCTGCCCGGATCTGGAGGACATTGCCGCGTTCCTCGACGGCACCCTCCCGGCCGGCCAGCGGGCCCGTCTGACCGAGCACCTGGCCAGCTGCGAGAGCTGCTACGAGATCTTTGCCGGCGCCGCCCGCTTCCTCGAGGACAGCCGCGAGCCGGAGGCCGCACCGGCGGCGCTGCCGGGCCCTTTTGAGCGCCGCCAGCAGCCGCGGGCGGTCGTCCCCCTGAGGTGGTGGGGCGCCGCCGCCGCGCTCGCCGCATTGCTGGCGGCGACCGTCGGAGTGCTGGTGGTCCGCTGGCGCGGCGCTCCCGAGGTGGCGCTCTCGACCGAGCGGCTCGCCCAGGCGCTCGCGAGCAACCGCGAGGTCATCGCCCAGGTCCCCTGGCCAGGCCGACCGAAGCGGGGGAGCGGCTCCGAGGAGGGCCGCCAGCCGGCGATCGATCAGCAGTTCTTCCGCCTGGGGGTGCGGTTCCTCGACCTGCGCCTGGCGCTCGCCGGCAACGATCGCGAACACGCGCTGGACACCCTGGGCCGCCTGGACGTCCTGCTCGAAAACTTCTACATCCCCCTCCCCGACGTCCGCGACTCGTACCGCCAGCTGAACACCGCGCTGCGGCATGGCGCACCGCCAGCCTCCCTGCTGGGCAAGGCCCGAGCGCTCGAGGAGAAGGGCTTCGAGGGCGCCATCGAGCCGCGATTCGTCGCCCTCGGCCGCTGGACCGAGGCATGCCGCCTGGCGGGCCTGAGCGGCCAGGCGGAGCTGTTCCACGACCGCGCCACGCGGCGCCTGCTCGACGAGGTCCTGGCGCCCGCCAAGGACGCGGGCGACCTCGGTTCAGCCGCGGCCACCGACAAGCTGCGCGAGATCCAGGCGGCGGTGGCCAGCGGGCATCCCGACGCGGCCACGATGCATGATCTCTGCGTGAAGCTGCTCGATAGCCTCGACTCCGACTGACGTCCAACCGCCTCAGGGCTGCCCCGCGGTATACTCGCAGTCTCAAGACCCCAGCTCCCACGCAGTGGGCGCCGGCAGGCCGCCAAGGCCGGCGTCCGGCGCAAGAATTCGCCAGGCGCTTTGTTTCAGCGCTGGAGAAGGGCGCCGCCGCCGGCTCGGCGTAACGCAACCTGTGACGGCGCGCCGCGGGCTCTCACTCCCGGGAGCCCGCTTCAAGTGGAGGGTGCGATGAGACGTTTCCCTGCGACACGATGGATCGCCGGCATCGCCGGGCTGCTGTGGCTGCCGGTCGGCGCCTGGAGCGCGGGTGCCGCCGGCAGTGGCGCGACTGTCAATAGCGCGCCGACCTGCACGGCGCCGGGCAGCATCCAGCACGTCATCTTCTTGATCAAGGAGAACCGGAGCTTCGACAACTATTTCGGCACGTTCCCGGGCGCCAACGGGCTCACCACGGCGCTCGACTCCGCCGGCAACGTGGTGGCGCTGGCCCATGCCAGCGACACCGACTTCGGCTGCGACATCGATCACTCGATGACCGGCGCGGACACGGCCTGGGACTGCGGCCAGATGGACAAGTTCGACAAGCTCAGCTACAGCGCGCCGAAGGGCAGCACGATCGTTTGCGACAAGACGAAGCCGCCGCCCTACACCAATCACAGCCTGACGCAGTTCGTGCAGGCGGACATCCCCAACTACTGGGCCCTCGCCCAGCACTTCACCCTTGGCGACAACATGTTCTCGGCACTCCGGGGTCCGAGCTACCCCAACCACATGTACACGGTGGCGGCGCAGAGCGGCGGCTTCTCGACCGGCGTCGGGGCGATCACCAATCCCGGCACCATCTTCAGCACGACCGGTGGCTGGGGCTGCGACGTGCCGGGCCAGGTCGTGCCGACCCTGCCCACGGGCAAGTACATATGTCCGGCGCCCACGACCTACGGGTCTCACTCGTCGTGCTGGACCGGCGTCCCCACCATCGTCGAGGAGATCGAGGCCGCCAAGACCCTCGACTGGCGCTACTACGCGCCGGGCCCGAGCCAGAGCGGCTACGTCTGGTCGATCTTCAACGCCTTCAACCAGGTCCGCAACGACCCGGCGCGCTGGGCGAAGGTGGTGCCCTACACCCAGTTCCTCACCGACCTGACCAGCAACAACCTGCAGTCGATCTCCTGGATCGTCTTCCCCGGCAGCTTGAGCGAGCATCCCCCGAACAGCGTCTGCGCCGGCGAGAACTACACCGTCACCCTGGTCAACGCCCTGGAGAACAGCCCCTACTGGTGCAGCTCGGCCATGTTCATCACCTGGGACGACTTCGGCGGCTTCTTCGACCACGTGCCGCCGCCCAACCAGCCGAACTCCGACGTCTACGGCCCCGGCTTCAGGGTGCCGCTGATCGTCGTCTCTCCCTGGGCGCGGGCTGGCTTCATCGACTCGCACCAGTTCGATTTCAGCAGCCTGCTGCGCTTCGCCGAGGTCACCTTCGGCCTGCACTACCTCACCCCCAGGGACCACTTTGCGGGCACCATCCAGAGCGCCTTCGACTTCAACAACGTGACGCTGCCGCTGTTCCTGACCCAGCGGACCTGCCCGGCGCCGCCGCCCGGATGGCAGCCGGGCCCGGACGACGACTTCGACGATTAGGCGAGGAGTCTCCGCCGCGCTCGCGCCCGGGTGGGAGGAAGGCGCTCTCTTCCACCCGGGCTTCGACGCCCCGAGCGGCAGGCCCGCGAACCGGCCCGACGACGTGAAGTAGAAGCTACGCGGTTTGGTCCGGTGCCGCGGCCTCGGCCGCGCCCGTGGCGGCAGCGGCCTGATAGAGCTCGGCCAGCGCGGCGACCTCGCGGGCGGCGGCCGCGCGGCGGTTCCTGATCTCGGCGGCGATGGCGCGCCGCGAACGCAGCAGGAGATAGGCGCGCGCCTCGCGCCAGAGCTGCCCGCGACGGTCGTCGAAGCGCAGAGCCACCCAGCCCGACGCCGGAGCCACGGCCAAGGTGAGCAGGGCCGCTCCGGCGCGGGCGGCCGGCTGGGGGCCGGCGAGCCAGGCGGCGAGGGCGGCCTCGAGCAGCCAGGTCAGCGGGAAGAGGACGATGCCGCCGAAGACCTTGAAGGAGGCGGGCATGTCCGCCTCGCGGGTGGCGCGGGCGGCGATCTCGCCGACCAGGCGGTAGGGCAGCCAGTTGAGGACGATTCCCACCACCGCCAGCGGCAGGTAGATCAGCAGCCGCACCACGGTGCGGCCCAACCAGCGGGCGGCCGGCGCCGCCGGATAGGTGGCCGCCACCTGGTCGTCGCGCAGGCCGAGCGCGCCGAGCATGCGGTCGTAGCGGTCCACCGCCGCGGCGGCCGCGGCGGTGCGTTCCGGGTGGCGGCGGCACAGCTCGGCGTAGCCCTCGATGAAGGCGCGGCGCAGCGCGAAGCGCGCGGCGAGCGCCGTCTCGCGCGGCAGGCCGGCGGCGGCCCCCGCGGGCGCCGGGTCCGCCGAGAAGATCTCCGCCGCGCGGCCGATGCGGCGCGCCTCCTCCCAGGAACCGTAGTTGAGCGTCACCGCCTTCAGCCCGGCGTCGATGCGCGCCGTCAGCGCCCGCACCGCGGCGGCCGACGCGGCAGACCCGGCGGCGCCAGGCGCCACGCCGGCCTGGCCCTGGCCGGCGCTGCCGGCGCCCGCTCCCTTCGCCTCGCCGGCGCCCGCTCCCTTCGCCTCGCCGGCGCCCGCTCCCGGCGCCTCGCCGGCGCCCGCTCCCGGCGCCTCGCCGGCGCCCGCTCCCGGCGCCTCGCCGGCGCCCGCTCCCGGCGCTTTGCCGGCGTCCGCTCCCGCCGCGCCGCCGGTGGTCTCCCCGGCGGCCGCCGCCTCCCGGCGGTCGAGGGCGATCTCCGCCGCGGGGTCGATCGGCTCCCCCACCTCCACCAGGGCGCGCGAGCGGAAGGTCCCCTTGGCCTCGAAGGTGAGGCCGATCGGCACGATCTGCGGCGCCAGGCCGGGAAAGCGGCGCGCCGCCTCCAGCACGATGCGCGCGGCGCCGGTCTTGAGCGGCACCAGGCCGGGCTCGCTGTGGCTGGTGCCTTCCGGGAAGAGGGCGACGGCGCCGCCGGCCGCGAGCTGCTCGTGGCAGCGGGCGAAGGCGGCCGCGTTGCGCGCCGGGTCGACCGCCGCGCCGAGGTCCTTGGGGCGATAGATCGGGATGACGCCGCCGAGCTCGAGCCAGGGGCGCAGCGCCGGGTTGCGCCAGAGCAGGTGGGTGCCGAGGAAGCGCGGCATGCGCCCGCCCCCCGGGACCTCGCGGCCCAGCGCGGCGACGATCAGCAGGGGATCGATCATGCCGTTCTGGTGGTTCGCCACCACCACCAGCGGCCCGGCCCGCGGCAGCCGCGCGGCGCCGACGACCTCGAGCTCGCGGAAGAAGACGCGCACCACGAGGCGCGCCAGCCGCGCGACCAGCGCGTCGAGCCGCGGCCGCGCGCCGGCAGCGGCGGGCAGGGTCTCGAGATCGGCGGGCATGCCGCGCTCGCTGGCGATGGCCCCGGTCGCGGGCGCCCCGGCGGCGGGCCTACTCGGCACCGCCGATGAGGCCGCGCATCGGCCGCACCAGCAGCAGCAGCACGACCCCTGCCGCGCCCGACACCAGCGCCACCACGCCGAAGATCTGGTACAGGGGGAACGCCTCGAAACGGCCGGCGATCTGGCCGCCGATGATGTTGCCGAGCGACAGCGACATGAACCAGATCCCCATCATCTGGCTGACCTTGCGGTGCGGCGCGAGCTTGGTGACCGTCGACAGCCCGACCGGCGACAGGCAGAGCTCGCCGCAGGTGGAGAACAGGTAGGTCAGCACCAGCCACCAGGGGCTCACCAGGCGCGGCGTGACGCCGCCGCCGACCACCGCGTGGCCGACGCTGCCGAGCGACGCGGCGACCATGGTCAGGAACCCGAGCGCGCTGAACAGCAAGCCGAAGGCGAACTTCGTCGGGCTCGAGGGATTGCGGCGGCCGAGGCGGACCCAGATCCAGGCGAACACCGGCGCGAAGGCGATGACGAACAGCGGGTTGACCGACTGCAGCACGCTCGCCGGCATGTCCCAGCCGAGGACGTTGCGGTTGGTGAGGCGCTCGGCGAACAGGTTGAGCGACGAGCCTGCCTGCTCGTAGCCGGCCCAGAACAGGGTCGAGAAGACGAAGAGCACGAAGATCGCCACCATGCGCTTGGTCTCTTCCTTGTCGAGCCCGCCGGCACCGATCTGGAAGAGGAAGTAGACGATCGCGAGGCCGACGATCGCCAGCGTGGCCCCCGACGCCGCCCGCTGCGCGGTGAGCGGCAGGATCCCGGTCGCCACCAGGACCGCGAGCAGCACGGCCGCGCCGACCGCGCCGCCGAGGAGCGTCCACGACCTGGCGCGGGCCGCCGCATCGACGGCGGCATTGGGCCGCAGGCCCGCCTCTCCCAGGTACTTGCCGCCCAGCGAGTACTGCACCAGGCCCAGCACCATGCCGGCGCCGGTGGCCGCGAAGGCCAGGTGCCAGTTGACCCGCTCGCCCAGGGGGCCGCAGATCAGGGGCGCGATGAAGGCGCCGAGGTTGATGCCCATGTAGAAGATCGAGAACCCGGCGTCGCGCCGCGCGTAGTCGCTCGGGTAGAGCTCCCCGACCATGGTGCTGACGTTCGGCTTGAGCAAGCCGGTGCCGGCCACGATGAGCGCCAGGCCGACATAGAAGGCCAGCAGGCTGTTGACGGCCAGCGAGAAGTTGCCGGCGGCGATCAGGCAGCCGCCGAGGAACACGGAGCGGCGCTGGCCGAGCAGGCGGTCGGCGATCCAGCCGCCCGGCAGGGCCATCAGGTAGACCGAGCCGGTGTAGAGGCCGTAGATGGCCCCTGCCTGCCTGGTGGTGAAGCCGAGCCCGCCCTGGACCGCGCCGGCGGTCATGAACAGGATGAGCAGGGCGCGCATCCCGTAGTAGCTGAAGCGCTCCCAGAACTCGGTGAAGAACAGCGTCGCCAGGCCGCGGGGGTGGCCGAAGAACGCCGTCGCGTAAGGCACCGCGGGCGCGCCCGGCGGCGCGGCGGCGCCGGCGCTCGGTTCTGCAGTCATGGCGATCCTCCCCCGCCTCGTCGAAGCTGTTCCGGGACCCGGCGGCGCGAGCTTAACACGCCGGATAGAATCGCCGTCCATGAGCGTTCCCGACCCACTGCCCGCACTGCGCGACGCGATCGCCAACCTGGACCGCGCGCTGCTCGAGCTGCTGCGCCGGCGGATGGAGATCGCCGCCGAGGTCGGCCGGGTGAAGGCCGCGCGCGCCGCCCCGATCGTGGTGCGGGACGTCGAGCACCAGGTGCTGGAGCGGGCACGGCAGCACGCCGAGAGCTGCGGCGTCTCCGAGGAGGTGCTCGAGGCGGTGTTCCGCGCCATCATCCGCGGCTCGGTCGAGCGCCAGCACCGCGTCGGGCTCGCGCTGCGGGCGCGGCGCGGCGAGCGGGTGCTGATCGCCGGCGGCGCGGGCGCCATGGGCTCTTGGTTCCGCTCCTTCCTGGACCTCGCGGGGCATCGCTGCGACCTGCTCGACCCGGCCTTCGGCGGCCTGGCGCCGGAGCCCGGCCGCTTCGCCAGCCTCGACGCGGTGCCCGAGCTGGACGCCTATGCGGCGGTGGTGGTGGCCGTGCCGCTGGCCCGCACCGCGGAGGCGGTCGCGGAGGTCGTGGCGCGCTCGCTCGACACCGGGCCCGCGCCGGGCTCGGCGGCCGCGCTGCGGGCGCGCGCCTCCGGCCGCACGCGCCCCGCGCCGGCGCGCCGGCCGCGCCGGCGGCAGCCGCTGATCGTCGAGATCTCCTCGATCAAGGCGCCGCTCGAGCCGGTGCTCGCGCGCGCCCGCCGCGACGGCGTGCCGGTGATCGCCTTGCATCCGATGTTCGGGCCCGGCAAGTCGCTCTACGAGCCGCTCACCTTCGTGCTCGCGGCGCAGCGCGCGCCGGGCCGGGAGCGGCGCCAGCTGGCGCCCTTCCTCTCCCATCCCTACACGCGGCTGGTGGAGGTGCCCTTCCCCCACCACGATCGCTTGATGGGCTGGCTCCTCGGCCTGGCCCACCTGGTCAATCTCCTCTTCGGCGCCGCGCTCGGCCGCAGCGGCGTCGCCCCCGCGGAGCTCCGCGAGTGCGCCTCGACCACCTTCCTGCGTCAGGCCGCCACTGCCCGCTCGGTGCTGGGCGAGGACGCCGACCTCTATCTCGACATCCAGCGCCTCAATCCCTTTCGTTCCGAGGTCTACGGTGCGACGCGCGAGGCGCTCGCCCACCTCGAAGGCCTGGTCGAGGCGAACGACCGCAGCGGCTGGGAGGAGGCCCTCGCCGCCGCCCGCGGCGCCTTCCTGGACGACACCTGAGGGCTATCCGGGGTCAGGACTTCCCGGCGTGCGGGCCGGTGCCGCCGCCCGGCTTGGCAGCGGCCGCGATCCACCGGTCGATACGCGCCTCGAGCACGTCGAGCGGCAGGGCGCCGGCGCCCAGCACCTCGTCGTGGAAGGCGCGGATGTCGAACTTCGGGCCGAGCTGCCGGCGGGCCCGCTCGCGCAGCTCCAGGATCTTGAGCTGCCCGATCTTGTAGGCGAGCGCCTGCCCCGGCCAGACGATGTAGCGGTCGGTCTCGCTCTGCACCTCGACCTCGTCGGCCGCCGAGTGCTCGTGGAAGAACTGGACCACCTGGTCGCGGGTCCAGCGCTTGTAGTGGAAGCCGGTGTCCACCACCAGCCGGATGGCGCGCAGCATCTCGTCCTGCAGCCGGCCGTAGTCGCTGTAGGGGTTGGAGTAGAACCCGACGTCCTTGCCCAGCCGCTCGGTGTAGAGCGCCCAGCCCTCGACGTAGGCGGTGTAGCCGCCATTCTGGCGGAAGGGCGGCAGCGTCGGCAGCTCCTGCGCGATCGAGATCTGCATGTGATGGCCCGGCACCCCCTCGTGGTAGGCGGTCGACTCGATCGAGATCGTCTTGCGGGAGGTCGGATCGTAGGTGTTGACCTGCACCCGCCCCGGACGGGAGCCGTCGAGCGCCCCCGGCTGGTACTGGGCCGACGGCGCCTCCTTCTCGCGGAAGGCCTCGACCGGGACCACCTCCACCTTGGCCTTGGGCAGGCGCCCGAACAGCTCCGGCAGCTTGGTGTACATGCCGTCGATGTAGCCGCGGTAGAGCTCGAGGATCTGCTCGCGCGACCGGGCCTTCAGCTCGGGGTCGCTCTGCACCTTGGCGTTGAAGCTCTTGAGGTCGGCGAAGCCGAGGCGCGTGGCGATCGCCCGCAGCTGTCCCTCGATCTCGGCCACCTGCTCGAGCCCGATCTGGTGGATCTGCTCGGGCGTCAAGTCGGTCGTGGTGCTGGCCTTGACCTGGAACGCGTAGCGCGCCGCACCGTCCGGCAGCGACCACATCCCGGCCTCGGTGCGCCCCTTGGGAGCGTAGTCGCGCTTGACGAACTCCCCGAAGCGGCGGTACGCCGGCAGCACCTCGTCGCGGACGGCGGCGAGCATGGCTTCGCGGAGGCGCGCCTGCTCGGCCGCGGACACCGCCGCCGGGAACTTCTTGAGCGGCTCGGCGAACGCCGTGTCCTCCGGCTTCTGCGCGGCGATCCCGGCCACCTGGTCGACCACCTTCTCAAGCAGGAAGCGCGGCGGCATCAGGCCCTCGGCAAGACCCTGGCGCATGTTGGCGACCGTCTGATCGAACGCCGCCGGCAGCTTGTGGTAGCGGGCGATCAGGTCGTCATAGTCCTTGGCGCTCTTGAACGTCAGCACCGCGACGAACTGCGGCGCGTCGAGGTGGATGCCGTTGAGCTGGTTGACCGGCGTCTCCCAGTTCTTGAACCGCGCGCCCTCCAGGTTCTCGCGCAGGTTGCGCACCATGAGCGTCTGGTTGAGCGCTTCCTGCTCGGGGAAACCGGTGGTGTCGATGGCCTGGAAGCGAGCGAGGAACTCGCGCTGCCGGGCGAGGTCGCGCTCGATCGCGGCCGGTGAGAGATCGCTCAGCTGGTCGTTGTAGCGCTTGTCGCCGAGGAACGAGGCGAACTCCGGGTTGGTCTTGAGCACGTACTGCCACTGCTCGTCGAGCAACGCCCGGAGGGACGCCCGCCGCGCCTCGAGGCCGGCCGCCGCTCCCGCCGCGCCCGCCCCTCCCGCCGGTGACTGCGTGCTCCGCGGGTTGGAGCTGGAGCCGGAAGCGGCGGCGCCGGCATGGAGGGTAGCGGCGGCCGCGGCCGCTAGGAGCAGCATGGCGCCGGACAGGACGAACGCGCGGTGGATTCGCATGAGACGGACCTCCTCCTGGTACCGCCTCGCGGCGGCCCTCCCTCATACGAGCGCTGCTCGCATTTGTTTCCAAGCGGGGCCGGCAGAAGCGGCCGTGGCATGGGCGTTGCTACTACCGGCAGTGGTCGGATCAGGGGCCAGGCGCGCCTGTGGACCTTCAAAAGGAGGTAGCCATGAACTTCATCATCTGGCTCATCGTCGGCGGCTTGATCGGTTGGATCGCCAGCATCCTCATGCGCCATCCCGAGGGCGTGCTGATGGACGTGGTGGTCGGTATCGTCGGCGCGCTGCTCGCCGGCTTCCTGCTCTCGCCGGTGTTCGGGGTCAGCACGATCAATCAGAGCAACTTCAGCCCGGCCAGCCTGCTCGTCTCCCTGCTCGGCTCGGTCATCCTGCTGGCCATCGTCAACCTCTTCCGCCGCGGCGCCGTCCGCTAGCTCGTCTTGAGGACGATCTTGCCGAAAGCGCCGCCGTCCGCCAGCGCCGCGTAGGCCAGCGGCGCCTGCTCGAGCGGCAGCACGCGGTCGATCACTGGCCGCAGCCGCCCGGCGCGCAGGCGCGACACCGCGAAGGCGCCGAACCCCGCCACCAGGCGAGCCTTCTCGTCGCGCGAGCGCGCGCGGAGCACCGAGCCGATGAGGCGCAGGCGGCGGCGCAGCAACGCCTCGAGGTCGAGCTGCGCGGTGCGGCCGGCGAGCATGCCCAGCAGCACCAGGCGCCCGCCCTTCTTCAAGGCCGCGAGGTGCGCGGGCAGGCGGGTGCCGCCCACCAGGTCGAACACCAGGTCGACGCCGCGCCCGCCGGTCGCCTCGCGCACCCGCGCCGGCAGCTCGTCGTCGTCGGCGATCAGCTCGTCGATGCCGAGCTCCCGCAGGCGCTCGAGCCGCGCCTGGTCGCGCGCCGCCCCGATCACCCGCGCCCCCAGCTCGCGCGCCAGCTGCACCGCGAAGCTGCCGACGCCGCCGGAGGCGCCGGTGATCAGCACCACCTCGCCGGTCACCAGCCCGCCCTCGGCCACCAGGTTGGTCCAGGCGGTGAGGCCCGCCTCGGGGAGCGCCGCGCCCTCGACGAAGGAGAGGTTCTCGGGCAGCGGCAGGAGCTGGCCGGCGGGCACCGCCACGCGCGTCGCCTGGCCGCCGCCGGCGAGCAGCGCCATCACCCGCGCCCCCACCCGCCAGCGGTCCACGCCGTCGCCCACCGCGGCAATCTGGCCGGAGCACTCGAGCCCCGGCACGTCGCTCTCGCCGGGCGGCGGCGGATACCGGCCGGCGAGCTGCATCAGGTCGGCACGGTTGAGCCCGGCGGCCTCGACCGCCACCAGCACCTCGCCGGCGCGGGCCACCGGGTCCGGCAGATCGCCCATGCGCGGCACCGGCCGCGCGGCGCCGGCCGCGCCGGGGTCGGCCGGGAGGACGGCTCTCATGCCCGGGCGGACAGGCCGAAGGGATCCATCGAATGTGACCCTACCACGGGGGCATGGCGCGGTGTATAAGCCGAGAATGGCGAGCGGCCGCGGCAAGACAATCCTGCTGCTCTGCATGCTCTGCGCGTTGCTCGGCGCCGGCTTCTCGCTCGACCGCCCGCGGCACACAGACTTGGGCGGCCTCGGCTGGAGCGCGGCGTTCTCGCGCCTCTGCGGCCTGCTGGCGAGCGAGTACCCGTTCACCGCCTGGAAGGGGCTCGACTGGGCCGCGATCGAGCGCGAGCTGGGGCCGCGCGTGGCGGACGCCGAGGCGCGGCGCGACCGGCGCGCCTGGTACCGCGCGGTGCGTGAGCTGGTTTGGCGGTTGCGCGACGGGCATGCGCGGCTGGCCGGCGACGACGGCGGGCTCGAGCGCGCGGAGGTGGGTGGCACCTTCGGCGTCGAGGTCGTCGAGCTCGCGGACGGGCGCGTGCTGGCCTGCCGCGTGGCTCCCGGCGGCCCGGCGGCGCGGGCCGGCCTGCGCTTCGGCGCCGAGGTGGTGCGCTGGAACGGCGCCCCGGCCGCCGCGGCGCTGGCGGCCGTGCCGGTGCTGTGGAGCGAGCGGCCGCCCGCCACCGTCGAAGGCCGGCGCCTGGCGCAGGCACACTTGTTCGGGCGCGCGCCGGCCGGGGCGCGGGCGGTGGTCTCCTTCCGCAACCGGCCGGCGGCGGCTCGCGCCGGCGAGAGCGGCGCGCCGCTGGTCGAGGCCCGCGAGCTGGTGGCCGCAGCCGCGCCGCCCGGGCGGCCGCGCTGCCTGCGCGCCGCCGACCTCCTCGCCGGGCGCACCTTGGAGGCGCGGGAGCTGGCCGAGGGCGCCGGCTACGTGCGCATCCGCTTCGAGGTGCCCACGCTGCGGACGCCGCTACCGCAGCTCACCCTGCGCCGCGCGCTGGCCCGCTTTGCCGCCGACCGCTTGCCGGGCGTGGTGGTGGACGTGCGCGGCAACTGCGGCGGCATGGATGCGATGGTGCCGCCTCTCTTGGCGCCGCTGCTCCGCGAGGCGCTGGTCTACGAGGTGCCGGGCGTGTACCGCCGGGAGCGCGGGGAGCGCCGTGGGCCCGGGGCCGACGGCGCGCCCGGCCGCTTCGCACCCGATCCGCGCCAGGCGGTGACCGTGCTGCCGCGCCCCCCGCTCTACCGCGGCCGCGTCGCGGTGCTGATCGACGGCGACACGGTGAGCGCCGGCGAGGCGGTGCCGCTGCTGCTCAAGGGACTCCCCGGCGTGGCAGTGATCGGGCTGCACGCCACACACGGCTCCTTCGGCATCGGGCTGAAATCGGTGCGGCTGCCAGGAGGCCTCGAGGTGATCTTCCCGCACGCCCAATCGCTCGACGGCCGCGGCGTGGTCGAGGTCGACGGCGACGCCGCCGGCCGCGGCGGCGTCGAGCCCGACCTCCGCGTGCCGCTCACCGAGGAGGTCGTCGATCGCTGGTACGGCCGCGGCGAGGACGTGGCGCTCGAGGAGGCGGTGCGCTTCGTGCGCGGCGAGCCTGCGCGTTACAAAGCACTGGAACCCTCGCCATAAGTCGTCGTGTATGATATCTCCATAGCAGCTGGAAATTCGTTGCCAATGCACCGAGCGCAGCGCTAACGCCGTGCTCAAATAGCAATAACTCTATGGGGAGAAACGCCATGTGCAAGCTGTCACTCGCAACCGGGGATCCAGTGGCCGACTTCACGGGCAGAGTCGGTGACCAGGTTCAAATCGACGTGCACGGTACCAATGGCCAAGCCACCATCCAGCAGGGCACAAGCTACGCGGACCAACCGCTCGCCGCTCCCTGGCAATTCACCATTCAAGCTGGCAATCAGGCACTGAGCGTGCTGGTCGCCAATCCCGTAGTGAACGACACCACCGTGATCGAGGAGGTCTGCGATGCCAACACCCGCAACACTCTCCTCTCCTATGAATTCCATCCCAACGCACCCTTGGCGCGCTTCATCATCCTGGGCCAGCCGTAGGAGAAACGATGAGGACCACCAGTTTGAGCACTTTGGCCGTACTTTTCGTACTCGCATCGGCCGCGACCGCCCATCCCGCTTCCGCGCAAGCCGCTGGTACGGAGGTGCAGTCTTGCGGGGACCTCGGAAACTACGCCTTCGGGAATGACCAAGTAGCCGAGGCTCTCTTGAAGACCAAGGACTTCAGCGACTGGCCTGAGGACAAGCGGAAGCAGTTCCTCGCGCTAAGTGGCGACAACCTTCCGAAGTTTGCTTGCTTCGCTGGCGGCGCAGAAGGATACCACAAGTTCCTCCAAGCCGTAGAGGACGCGCGACTGGATAAACAGACCGGCGCCGGTGCGACCTCCGAAGGCACGACCAGCGTCGTCTCCAAGGGATTCGTCTCGCAGGTCCTGGCGCTGGCGGTCGAAGATGGGGCGTTAACGCGAACCGACAACAAATCGATCGCCACCTTCCACGGCAATGGCCTGGGAATCGCGCGTCTCCTCGCGGGACGCGAACAATTCCCTTACTGTGCAATCTACGACCATAGCTGCGAATCGGCGTTGGCTCGCAACCTGGGCGGCCTGTCATTCAGCATCTCGTTTGACACCACTCCATCCAGTGGTGCGGAGCCCACCGCCACCACCAGCAGCGCAAACAAAGGAGTCCTCACCGGAGGGCCCTCCCAACAGATTTCCGGTTGGGGGGTCCGTTATGACATCAAAGCTCCGAAGAATCCACTTGACACCCAGTTCCAGAAGGATTTTACCGACAAGATGAAATCCGTCGATGGCACGAAGTTCGTCAAGAGCGTTAACGACCTCATGCGGCCCCTGGACGTTGCCAATCCTAAAGCTTACTCGGATTGGAAGGACAAGTATCTCAAGCAACTGGCAAGGGTCTCTCACCAGGACACGAAGGGAATGGCCGACGTGCTCCACCAAGCGGTGGTGGAACTCACTGATCTCGCGCGAAAAGATCCTCAGTTTCAGACAAAGTTGGATACGTTACTCACGGAAATGGGGAACTACTTCGGCACTCGCGACAAGGCCCTCGAGGCTATTGTCAACTGGTTCACCGGTTCCTTTGAGTACAACGACGATCGCCCGCAAAACCAGCCGTCACAGTCGAATCTCAAGGTCATACTGAGCTGGCGGCCCTCGTCATCAGGATCATCAACAGCGGCAGGACCTTTGCAACTGACGCTCAACGCCTCAGCCGCCTGGTATGACCATGCGCCTCCACAGGGTGCGGTCAAGCGATTCCGCGATGCGCAAGCGTCCCTCCAGGCAGACCGGACGCTGCCCGACATCAGTGATCGCCTTGGAGCCGCTCTGACCCTCGGGTACTACTTTCAATACATGGCAGACAACGCCCTGCTCAAGATCCCGAGCGGCAACCTGGCTCCCGGCACCAGCATCGCACTCCCAGGAGACGCTTCCGTCCTGCTGGGAACCAAAGGCTCCATCCACATCGCCCAACTAGGAGTCACGCTCACGGTCAAGAAAACCGGGGTCAAGGTACCGGTCACGTTGAGCTACTCGAACCGCACGGAGCTGATCAAAGCGAATGACGTTCGCGGTCATTTTGGTGTCAGCTACGACCTCGATTCGCTGTTCGCCGGAAAGTCGACGACGCAATAGGCATAGTCTTTGTACCAACCGCCTTTGCGCCTACTACGAGAGGAACTATGCTCACCCAAAGCCAGGCCAGAGAGATAGTCCTTGGAAGCATCAGGAAGGTCAGGAAGACGTCAGCTAAATCAGTTAGCGCGGAGAGTGAGACCCTCGAACAAATCGGCATCAAGAATGACGACGATTCTTTTCGCTCGCTCGTCACCACGATAGTTGCCGATCCCTCAGTGGGAGTCTCCAGACTCCTGCACTACCTCGATCCGAACGACCTGGTCGAGCTGCCCGCAACTCGCACGCTGAGCATCAAGGACCTGATCGACCGCGTTCAGCAGCTCGCGCAGGGGAAGCTCTGTTCCAATCCCCACAACCCTCACCCCCAGGAGTGTTGCCCATACCCCAAGACCTGCCCGCAGTGCGGTTATCCCGTGCGCTAACTGAAATGCTCAGCACTGTTCTCACCCAACTCCAGGCACTGGTATCGCCACGCTTCGTGGTGGCCAGTTTCTTCCCCATGCTGGCATTCTGGTTCGCCCACGCGGTGATGCTGTTCGCGGTGAATGCCCCTTTCCGAGCCTTCGCTCAGGCGGCGCTCAACCAACCCCTCGGAACTTCTACCGCGCTGGTCGCCGCCGCCCTGATTGGGATCGCCATGTCTGCTTACGTGCTCGCGGCGGTGCTCCCCGCGATCCAGTCGCTGATGGAAGGCAACTGGCCGTCGTGGTTGGTCTCCATCTTCGTCCCGGCTCAGACGCGGTGTCTTGAACGGATCGACGCGAAGCTTGACGAAAACGATCGCCTTCGCGGCAGGATCACCGCTTCGGGAAACGCGCCGGACGGGCAGACGGCGGCAGAAGCATGGCGCAGCAGTCTGACGAAAGCGCGACAGGTGGGCGCGGCACTCGGAGCGAACCAATACCGATCGACGGCCAAGAGTGCGCAGACCGTCCAGCGGCTCGCCAACCTTCGCCGCCGCTCGCGCGCAGTGTCCGCCGATGACCTCAACGCGGCGGTTACGGAGCTGATTTTCGATCTACGAGCCAACAATGCGGACCAGCTAGGTCCAGACGGCGATTGGGCTTTGGAAAACACCCGTAAGGCGCTGTGGAAACTCATTGCCTACGCTGACCAGTTCGCCGCAGGACAGTATAGGTTGCTCCTCAACAAGCGCGAGTTCTCGTTCGGCGCACTGCCGCTAGCCCCCACGCGGATGGGCAACGTCGCGAGAACCATCCAGACCTATGCGGTGAAGCGCTACGAATTCAACTTCGATCTCTTCTGGTCGAGGATGCAGCGCCTTTTGCAGAAGGACAAAGATTTCGGCCCGATCCTGCAAGCCGCGAAAGAGCAGCTTGACTTCCTGATCTCGTGCTCGTTCTTGACCTTCGCATGGTCCGTTGGCTGGAGTCTTTGGCTGTTCTTGACCTCCGGCCCGCGATGGATGTTTCTGGCCGTCGCGCTGGCCGGCCCAATGTTGAGCTGGGGCTGGTACCGAGCCGCGAGCGCACATTATCGAACATTCGCCGATGTCCTGCGCACCTCGGTCGACCTCTTCCGCTTCGACCTCTTGGACGATCTACATTTTCCACGCCCTTCCTCGGTCAAGGAGGAGCGCTACCTTTGGCAAACGCTGGATGCGCTTCAGTCGCTCGGCGAGGTACGTGACGAGCGCTACGTGGGCGTCAAGGCGCCATGACAGGCAAGGTCCTGCGGCTGTGGCAGCGTGTTGCGCTCTTCTGGAGCCGCCCTTGGCCCTGGCCCTTCGGGACCGTGACCGCCTTGTACGCCGCCATCACTCTGACGCTCGGTTTTCTCGGCCTGCGGCAAGCTCCATGCGAACGCTACGTTGCCGCTCGTATTCTCCTCCATGGCCATCGCATAGTGCCGGAGGACATCCGCAATCCGCCATCGATGACAGGTACTTCGGGTTTCTATCTCGCCGATCGGAAGACCCTCGAAGGCAAGTTCGTAGCCGTCCCAGCCGTGTGCAAGGGAGAACCCATCCGCTCTTCCGACGTGCAGTCCACGCCAGACCTCGCTGCGTCTCCGCACCAGCGACTGGTCGTTTTCCCGCTCGGCAGCCAGCCTGAATGGGCCCACTGGCTCGACGTGAGGGCGATAGTCCTGCTGGTCGGCGAGGACCAGGCACACAAGGGCACTGAGACTGAGAAGCTGGCGACGGTCCGAGCCATCGTCTGCGAGCCAGCCAAGGACCCGAAGCAGGGAGAGAGCTGTAGTGTGGTTCTGTCCTTACAGGAAGCGGATGAAGGGGTCGTCAGCAAGAACAAGGCAGCGTTCCGCCTGATTCCGAGCGTTGCCACCCAACGCTAGCTCACAGGGAGGCCACTTCCATGCCGGAGCCAATCTGGCGCAAGGTCGTCACCGAAAAACAGGTACCGGAGGAGCCCGGGATACCTTGGACCCTCGTGTTGGAGTACCTCACCCCCGGCAAACTGATGAAGATCGAGGTGGTCGTCGATGCCGCGCGGGCGCCTGATCCAGTGACCGGAACCTGGACGCCGCAGGACTTCACAGCGGCATGCACGGCCGACGGCGACGTCAAAGGTACCGCTCAAGGCAACCGGCAGCAGCAGGGCACCCCTTTCCTGCCGAGTGCATCGATCGGAGCGCTGATCGCCAGAATTGGTGGCAGCACCGCCGATACAACCCTGGATGCGGGCACCCCAGCAGGCACCAATCCGCTACGAATGGGCTTCGCAGCTGGTCGAACGTGCGTCTTCAGCGTCCCCCAAATGCCCTTGGGCGCCCTCTTCATGGGAGTCAACGACGACATGAAGAGGATGGCCGGATTGCAGGGATGGCTCCTGGTCAACGTATACGAGGGACTCTGAGGCGGGAGAGCCACGCTGCGATGGCCGCTGACGTTGCCCCAGGCTCGGTCAGACCCGCCTGACTGAAGCCTGAGCGGGGATGGAGCGGCGGCACCGGGCTGTCTTCATCCCGGAGCCGCTCGCCCGGCCGTGGGTGCCGGCGCTCAGTGCGCGGTCGCCGGACGCGCCGGCCTGGTGACGGGCACGGGCCGGAGCGCCGGCTCGGGCTCGCCGCCGCGCTCCTCGACGGCCTGCGCCGCGGCCGCCGCCGCCGGCAGGCGCTCGCCGGTCTCGGGGGTGTCGCCGCGGTCGGGTTGCAGGGCGGGCACGGGCGGGCGGGCGGGCGCCGGCTGGTGGTGGGGCTCCATGATGCCCTCCTCCATCCAGGCGTGGCGCCCTTCGAGGATGCGCAGGGCCAGCCGGTACTTGGCGGCGTCGTCGTTGGCCCACAGGTCGCGGAGCAGGCGCATCACCTTGCGGCGGGCGCCGCGGCAGAAGATGTCGGCGAGCTCGAGCGCCTCCTCGGCGTGCGGCTCGCCCGCCTCGGCCATGGCGTGGGCGCGGGCGGCCGACGCCGCCATCGCGAACATCTCGTTGGCGATGTCGACGACGCGGAACAGGAACGCCTGCTTGTTCTGCAGCGCTCCCTGGTAGACCACCATGCCGTGGAAGATCTGGCGCGACAGCCGCCGCGTGTTGCGCTCGACGAAGCGCAGGTGGGTCGCCATCGGGCCGTACTCGGCATAGCGCGGCCACTGGCCCCAGCCCAGCCAGCGCGAGGGGTACCAGGAGCCGTAGAAGGCGGCGATCTTGGGCAGCGCGGCGAGCTTCTCGGGCAGCGCTTTTTCGGGATCGATCAGGTGGCCGGCGACCTCGAGGTGCTTGTCGACCGCCTCGCGCGCCATGAACAGGTGCATGATCTCGCTCGAGCCCTCGAAGATCTTGTTGATGCGGTAGTCGCGCATCATGCGCTCGATGCCGATCGGCTCCTCGCCGCGCGCGGCGAGCGAGCGCTCCGTCTCGTAGCCGCGGCCGCCGCGGATCTGCATGGTGTCGTCGACGATTTCCCAGGTGCGGTCGGTGTTCCATTCCTTGCAGGCCGCCGCCTCGAGGCGGATGTCGTAGTCGCCGCGGTCGGCCCACACCGTCGCCAGGCGGACGATCGATTCCATGGCGAACCCGATCGCCGCCATGTCGGCGATCTTGTGCGACACCGCCTCGTGCTTGCCGATCGGGCGGCCCCACTGCACGCGCTCGTTGGCCCACTTGCGGCAGATCTCGAGGCAGAGCTTGACGGTGCCCACCGAGCCGTTGGGGATCGACAGGCGGCCGTCGTTCAAGGTGGTCAAGGCGATCTTCAGCCCGCGCCCCTCCTTGCCGATCAGGTTCGCGGCCGGCACCCGCACGTTGGTGAAGCTGATCACCGCGTTGGCCAGGGCGCGCAGGCCCATGAAGTGGCAGCGGTGCTCGACCTTGACGCCCGGCCAGCTGGTCTCGACGACGAAGGCGCTGATCTGCCTGGTCTTGGGGTTGCGCGCCATCACCACCAGCAGCTTGGCGATGGTGCCGTTGGTGCACCACAGCTTGTGCCCGTTGAGGATGTAGGCGTCGCCCTCGGGGGTCAGCTCGGCCGCGGTCTCGAGGCGCGCGGGATCGGAGCCGACCTCCGGCTCGGTGAGCGCGAAGGCGGAGATCTCGCCGCGCGCGCAGCGCGGCAGGTACTTCTGCTTCAGCTCCTCGCTGCCGAACAGCTTGAGCGGCTGCGGCACGCCGATCGACTGGTGGGCGGAGAGCAGCGCCGAGATGTTGCCGTCCAGGCCGCCGAACAGCTGCATCACCTTCTGGTACTCGACGTTGGTGAATCCCAGCCCGCCG
>Ga0307479_10001232_pt1 | contig 23327 bp, 16 predicted proteins | sample atmos_gasesECM4C_FD_203743 | JGI IMG/M metagenome (GOLD analysis project Ga0307479, IMG submission 203743) | Hardwood forest soil microbial communities from Morgan-Monroe State Forest, Indiana, United States - atmos_gasesECM4C_515 | ecosystem: Environmental > Terrestrial > Soil > Temperate... | reverse complement strand
GGGCTAGAGTTGCGGCTATCCAAAGCCAGCGGAAACGGCGGCGGGCGACGGCGGCGCCGACAAAATAGACAAACGGGACGGTGAGAATGGACATCCAGCGCCAGGGGAATTGCACGAAGCGGAGTTCGGGCAGGAGCTGCCAGAGGACAGAGGTGAAGCGAAACATAAAGGCACTGGCAATCGCGGCGAGGAGCAGGAATGCGTTCCAGGTTTCGCGTTGAACGGGAACGGCTCCCAGTTTCGCGCTTTCGCGACGCGCGGCGATGGCTGCAACGCCTGTAAAAACGATGATGGCCAAGGCGATGGTGGAGGCGATGTAGTTGAAGAAGGTGTGCTCGGGATCATTGACGTTGGTGTAGAGAAAATTCTCGGATGGAAGGAGCCCGGGCGAGAGGGCCTGCGCGATGTTGACCCAACGCTGCTCGTACGCCGCGGGGACGATGTAGAACGCCGCAAGGCCGAAGCCGAGCGCCAATCCGGCCGTGCAGCGGAGCAAGGGCATCCAGGACTTGTGGACCAGAGCTATCCAAGCGAAGAGCAAGGTGACGGAATAGGTGGCCATGACGCCGGCGGGGGCGTTGGATAGCCAAACCGCGGCGAATGTCGCGGAAAAGAAGACTAGCGTGCTTAACCAAGATCCGCGACGAGCCTCCACAACGTCCGCAAGCTGCAGAGCCGCGAGAAAGAGCAGTGGAAAGAAAGCGGAGGCCAGCAGTTCGGCATAGTCGCTGCGGAAATAAATCATCAGCAGGGCGTTGGGGTTCGCGGTGTAGCAGGCGGCCGCGAAGAGCACCGAATTTCGCGGGAGCATGCGGCGCGCAAAAGCAAATGCAGAAAGTCCGGCGAATGTCTGCACCAAAATGATGAAGGCCACCGGCACGTAATCCCACGGGATGAAAAGGCTCAGCGCGGGGGCCAGCAGCCAAGAGAGCGGCGGATAAAAAATGAAGCGCGGCTCGCCAAAGCCATGATTGGCCCAGTCCGTCCAGCGCGGATAAAGAATCCCCTGCTTCCACTGCCCGGCAACGTCGAGCCAAGAGGTGGCGTGGAACTCGAAATCGTGTCCGGAGGCTGTGCCGCGCCAGAAGAAGGGGGCGACGATCAGCAACGAAACGCACAACGAGAGGCCGAGCACGAGGAGCCAGTCGCGAGGAGCGGCGGGAGGTGCGTTGTTGAGAGGGTCGGGACTGGGCGTCATTCCGTCTTCACAGGATTGTAACCGCGAAAGAATGTTGCGGGCGAGGGCGATCCTGCGCAAGCGGCTCGCAACGACTTGAGCCATAATACACGCACGCATGAGCACTACAGCGACAGCGGCCGCGCCGATCATCGAGGTGCGGCAAATCGAAAAATTTTATAAGCAGCCGGACGGCAGCCGGGTGCAAGTGATCGCGCCAACGGATTTGGCGATCTATCCGGGCCAAATTCTGGCTCTGCTCGGTCCGTCAGGGTGCGGAAAATCCACGCTCCTGCGGATGATGACGGGACTCTCTCCAGCTTCGGCGGGAAGCGTGCTGTGGCACGGGCAACCAGTGCGCGGCGAATCGCCAAATGTTTCGATCGTGTTCCAGAGCTTTGCGTTGTTTCCCTGGCTAACCGTGCTGGAAAACGTGGAGGCGCCGCTGGAAGCGAGAGGTTTTGCGCCGATGGACCGGCACAAGAGGGCGCTGCGGATTATCGACGCCGTCGGCCTGGATGGATTCGAATCCGCATATCCCAAGGAGCTTTCCGGCGGGATGAAGCAGCGCGTGGGCGTCGCGCGGGCGCTGGTCGTCGAACCGGAAGTCTTGTTCATGGACGAACCGTTTTCGGCGCTAGACGTGCTTACGGCGGAGACGTTGCGCGGCGAGTTGCTCGAACTTTGGCTGGGACGCAAAATCCCGACGCGGGCGATTTTTATCGTGACGCACAACATCGAAGAAGCGGTGGTGCTGGCGGATCGCATCATTGTGCTGGGGAAAAATCCCGCGCACATTCACGCGGATTTTAGTGTGGAGATTGCGCATCCGCGGGACCGTAAAGCTCCTCGGTTTGTGGAGTTGGTGGACGCTATTTATCGCGTATTGACGCATCCAGGCCTGCGGCACGACCTTGTGGAGGCCGCCCTTACCGCGGGACATGCGGTGGAGCACCGGCCGATCATGCTGCCGCACACGCGGCCGGGAGGAATGGCGGGACTGCTCGAGATTGTCGCCGACCAGGGCGGGCGTGTGGATTTGCGTCGGCTCGCGGAAGAGTTAAGCCTGGAAGTCGATGCGCTTTTGCCAACCGTGGACACCGCAGTGTTGCTCGGATTGCTGCGTGTGGAAGAGGGCGACGCGATCATCACACCGGAAGGCCAGGAATTTGCGCGCGGCGACATTCAGACGCGCAAGAAGGTCTTTCGCAAGACGGCGCTGGCGCACGTGCCACTGCTGCGGCAGATGGAGCAAGCCCTGAAGGCGAAATCCGACCGCACTCTTCCGGACGAATTTTTTCGCGATCTTCTGGACGAGCACTTCAGCGAAGACGAATCGCGACGTCAACTGGAAACGGCGATTCAGTGGGGACGTTACGCGGAGATTTTCGATTATGACGCGGCCACCGGCAAGCTAACGCTCACCGAGGCTTGAGTCCATCGTGCCGGCGCTTACTTCTGCTCTGCAACAAACTGCGCCGCTGCCGCCGACCTCGGCGCGACCTGCGGGCTCGCGCTGGGCGTGGGCGTTTCTCATCGACATCGCCGTGTTTCTGTTCGTTTTTGCGGTGATTTATGGTGTGTATGCGATTGGGCGGTCGTGGCTGGGGCCAGTGGCTCCACAGGCGCAAATTTCGCAGAGCCCAAGGGCGCTTCCGCTATACGCGCTGTATTCGTTGGTACGTATCAGCCTGGCGTACGGCCTCAGCCTGATTTTTGCGCTGGTGTACGGCTACCTGGCGGCGAGTTCGCGGCGCGCCGAAGTTCTATTGGTACCGCTGCTGGATATTCTGCAATCGATTCCGGTACTCAGTTTTTTGCCAGGCGTGATGCTCGCAATGGTGGCGTTGCTCCCGCACCGTCAGATTGGCGTGGAGCTCGGCTCAATATTGCTGATCTTCACGGGCCAAGTGTGGAATATCGCGTTCAGCTTTTACTCGTCGCTGAAATCGGAGCCGCGGGAGCTCAAAGAAGCTGCGCAGATTTATCGATTTGGACGATGGCAACGGTTCGCGGAACTGGATTTGCCGTTTGCGACGATTGGGTTGGTGTGGAATTCGATGATGTCGGTGGCGGGCGGATGGTTTTTCCTGATGGCCTGCGAAATGTTTGTGTTGGGCGATCGCGATTTCCGGCTGCCGGGGCTCGGTTCGTTCCTCCAGACCGCCGCGAGCAACGGCAATACCCGCGCGATTCTGTGGGGCCTGGGCGCGATGATTGCGCTGATCGTGCTGCTGGACCAATTGGTGTGGCGACCGATCATCATTTGGGCAGACAAATTCAAATTTGAACAGGTCGAAAGCGTGAGCGTTACTCCGAATACTTTGCTAAGCCTAATCGGGCGGACATCGCTTGTGATTCGCGGGTACCGGCTGGTCTTCCGACCGATTATCAATTGGCTGACGCTGACGTTTGCGACCGGTGCGCGGCGGGCGGCGGGCTTTCCCGCGCCTAAAAGGCATGGTTCGCGGCAGTGGCCGTTTGGACTTTTGGCGGCGATTGTGATGGCGGGACTGGGCTTTGCAGTTTTTCACGGAGTGCGCGAGCTATCCGAACTGCGTCGAGCGGATTACCTTGTCTTATTGCGCAGCGCGGGGCTGACGTTTATACGCGTCAACACGGCGCTGCTGATCGGCGCACTGTGGACCGTGCCGGCGGGCGTGGCGATTGGCTCCAATGTGCGGCTGGCGCGCATTGCGCAACCGCTCGCGCAACTGGCCGCGTCGATTCCGGCGACGGCGCTGTTCCCGGTGATTTTGCTTTTTTTCATCCGTATGCGCGGTGGGTTGGAACTGGCGGCAATGGCACTGATGCTCTTAGGAACGCAGTGGTACATCTTGTTCAATGTGATCGCTGGCACGATGGCAATTCCCACGGATCTGAAGGAAGCCGCGCGGATTTTTGGCTTCACCGGGTGGGAGCGCTGGCGGCGATTGATCTTGCCGGCGATTTTTCCGTATTTGGTCACTGGGATGGTGACGGCATCAGGCGGGGCGTGGAACGCCAGCATCGTGGCGGAATATTTCCATTTTCAGGGGCGGATTGTCTCGACAGCGGGACTGGGAAGCACGATAAGCCGGGCGAGCGACTCCGGGCGATTTGATGTCCTATTGGCGTCGACCCTGATCATGGCAGTCGTGGTGGTGCTGATCAACCGATTGGTGTGGAGACGCTTGTACCGGCTGGCGTCTTCGCGATTTAAGCTGGAGACGTAAGTCTCGGGATGCCTGTCGGTTTATTGGCGAATCCCGGTCAACGCTGTGGCGCACTCCGATCATTTCGATAGATCACGCCTTCTTTCATGACGAAGAACACCTTCTCGGTTTGACGGATATTTTCCACGGGGTTACCGGGGACGGCCACGATGTCCGCGAGTTTGCCGGTATCCAGCGTGCCGATCTTGTCTTGTAGGCCGAGTAGTTCAGCGTCGGCTAAGGCTGCGGAACGCAGTGCATCGATGGGCTTCATGCCGAGATCGACCATCAAGTGAAACTCTTCGGCATTGCGGCCATGCTGATAGACGGCAGCGTCGGTACCGAAGCCGATTTTTACACCTTTAGCCAAAGCATGTTGAAACATTTCTGAGCGTGAGGCCAACGCTGCTCGCGTTTTCGCAACAATAGTGGGAGGCAAATACATTCCTTTGTCGATTTTTTCGCCCAGGCTTTCGCCAGCGATAAGTGTTGGGACAAGATAAGTGCCGCGCTGCTTCATCAAGTCGAGCGTTTCGTCTTGCACAAAGGATCCATGCTCAATGGAGTCTATACCGGCGAGAACGGCGCGCTTGGCGCCTTCATTGCCGTGCGCGTGCGCGGCGGTTTTGCGGCGTAGCGCGTGGGCTTCATCGACGATCGCGTTCAGCTCTTCCTGGGTGAGCTGCGGCGTGTCGACGTCATCGGTGAGAGAAAGGACGCCGCCGGTCGCGCAAACTTTAATAATGTCCGCGCCGTACTTGTGATCGAGACGCACGGCGTAACGAGCTTGATCCGGTCCGTTAATCACGCCGTCCAGGGGATCGCTTTCTTTTCCGAAAAGCCCTTGGCGGAAACCGCCGCTGTGGTCGCAATGGCCGCCTGTCGAGCCGAGCGCGTGCACCGTGACGAGCATGCGGGGACCGGGCACCACGCCGTCGCGAATGGCGTTGCGCAAGCCAACATCGAGATAGTCGGTGGAGCCGACGTCTCGCACGGTTGTGAAGCCTGCCATGAGGGTTACGCGCGCATTCGCGCTGGCGTCCAGTGCCTGTTCGGCCACGGTCTTCTGCAGGCGATCGATCGTGCTCTGCTTCCAATCGTCTGAATACATCATAGTGAGGTGTGTATGCGCGTCGATGAAGCCGGGCAAAAGCGTGGCGTCTCCAAGATCAATTGTTTCGGCGCCAGCGGGAATAGCGACCTTCGCGCCAATACCGGCAATTTTTCCGTCTGTAACCACAACCAGACCAGGAGTCGACAGTGCGTTACTCTTGCCGTCAAACATCCGCGCGGCTTTTAGCACGTGCGTCTTGCTTGCCTTGGGCGTTTGAGCAAAAGCGGACAGCCCTAGCACCATCACCGAACCGACAAGCAGCCAGCCGCACCGTATGCGCATGATCTCTCCTCTTCGGACATAACCAGAACGCATGACAATAGCTCGCTCGCGGAAAAAGTCAAGGATTGGGGTGGCGTGCATGCGCGGTCTCTGGAAGCCGCAGGATTTGGTATTTCCACCGTTTTCCACATAATTCCGCGGGGGAGTCCGTCCGTACTATTGACCCCCTTACTACCAGCCTCGACACTGGAGCGAGTATGGCCCGTTATTCCGCTTTTTTGGGGCGCAGGGTCGAGGTGCATTACCGCGCCGGCGACGTGCTGCTGCCCGCATCGGGCACTTTTGTCGCTGATTCGGGCCGCTCTATTTTCCTGGAACAGAGTCTTGTGCAACACGGGCAGCAAAGACACTTTCGGTGGGAAATTCCTTATCAATTTATTGTGCGTTTGGAAGAAAAGCCCGAGGATGAAAAGGTTGGCGACCCTAGCAGCGCAAGCGCGTCTGCAACGAAGACGGAGCCAACGGATCAAAGTTCTCGCGCCGCAGCCAGCGCTTCCGCCGGCACGCCCACGCTGCTCCCACTGCGCAACCGGCCCAAGACCGCTTAGATTTTGTCGAATCGAGCCCTCCTAAATCCCCGGCTCTTGGCTGCAAATGCGTTCCTGCATTCACCGGTCAAACCTGTACAATCGACTCGGATCTCAGATTCACGGCAAACCTCGCCTAGGAGACCCCTCGTGGATTCCGCTGCCAGTTCGAAAACGAAAGTTGGCTTGATTGGCCTAGGTTTGATGGGCCAGCCGATGGGTGTGAATTTACTGAAAGCCGGTTTTCCCCTGACCGTCTGGAATCGTACGCCTTCACGCGCGAATGAACTGGTGGCCATTGGTGCGACGCTGGCGAAGTCGCCAAAGGAAGTTGCTGCGGCGTCGGACGTCCTGATCACTATTGTCAGCGACCCGCCGGCGCTGGAAAGTGTTCTTTGGGGAACGAACGGCAAAGAATCCGTCGCGCTTGCTGGCCTCAAACCGGGCAGCACATACATTGATTCCAGCACCGTATCGCCTGCGCTGGCCAGAAAAATTGCCTTAGCCTGCGCCGAACGCAAAGTGCGCTTCCTCGATGCGCCGGTTACCGGCGGCGACTGGGGCGCAAAGAAAGGCGAGTTGGTTTTTATGGTGGGGGGAGAGGCCGAGACGTTGAAGGCGGTTGAGCCCATCCTTAGTGTTCTGGGGAAGCGCTGGTTTCATCTCGGCCCCAATGGCGCCGGGCAAACGATCAAGCTGGCGATGAACCTGATTCTCGCGCTGCAAGTGGATGCGCTGGCCGAAGCGCTGGCACTGGTCACCGGCGCCGGGCTGAAAGGCGAAGGCCTGGTGGAAGTAATGCAATCGAGCATGGCGCGCTCCGGTGTGCTGGACATAAAGGCGCCGAACCTTTTGAAAGGGGAGTACAAACCGAGCTTTCCGCTGCGACTGATGCACAAGGACCTCGGTTTGGCGCTCGACCTGGGCAATCAAATCGGAGTGGCGCTACCCGCGACGGCCGCGGCGCGCGAAGTCTATAGCTACGTGAAAGGCAGCGCGAAAGAAGATTTGGACTACTCAGCGGTGATGAAATTCTGGCGGCGCTAGCTTGAAACTTTCTCTTGGAGGGCCGGCGACTTCTGTCCAAGCAGACCGACGGCTGACTCATAGAGCTTGGCGCGCAATTGATAGCGTTCATTGGCGCGCGTGATGTAGCGCACCACGATTTCGATGCCGCCAACAACGGGCTTTATATTGATCGCGGGTGCGGCGGTCTGCGAAGTCATCTCTCGCGATGTTGTCGTGCCTTTCCATTCCTTTTCCGCCTGTAGCGCGCCTTCGGAAGTTGCTTCTACCACTTTCTTCTGAATAGCATCCACGATTGGATATGGATCCTGTCCTGCCGGCACGACAATCTGCAGCTCGTCCCAGAGCCACTGTCCCGATGTTGAAAAATTAAAGTAGTGGCCTTCGATCGCGAAGCTGTTCGTGAACGTCACACGTCGTCCGGTGGGATGGCTGGAATCGGTCCAATTGCCGGTTTCGAGCAGGACCGTATGAAACATCCCGAGTTCGACTACTTCGCCAGTCACGCCATTGATTTCCACCCAGTCGCCCAGACGAATTCCATTCTTGCCCATCAACACGAACCAGCCGAGAAAGCCCACGATGAAATCCTTGAGCGCGACGGTGAGGCCCGCGCCGGCTAGACCCAGCACGGTAGCTATTTGGGTCGGCGGTCCGAAAATCACCAGCAAGATGAACAGGAACGCGAGCACTTGCAGGGCGACGCGCGTCACGGTGCGCAGCGTTTCAACTTGGCGGCGGTCGAGCGAGGTCTTGCCCAGCAGGTGCTCGAGCCAGCCGTCGAAAAAAACGCCGACCAAGAGAATGCTCAGGACCATCGTGAGCCCCATGACGGCTTGATGCAGCACGCTGCGCTGCTTGGCGCTTACGACGCTGGTCCATTTGCCGTAGACGTCGGCGAGTTGCTTCTGGTCGTCGATGCGCTTGTTGAGACTGGTGAGCGTTTTTTGCTCGTTGGCGCGGCGTTTCGTGATTTCTACCGTTGCTGCAGATTCTTCCCGGGTGCGGCCGGTGCCTGCGCTCTTGGCGGGGGCGGCCGAGGAAGATTGCTCCCGCGCTGCATTGACTTGCGCCTCCAACGCCGCGTGCTTCACGGCAAGCGCCGCAGCGGACCGTTCAGCGTCTTGCTTGGCGCGCCACAATTGCAGCTGTTTCTGATGCAGGGTCGACCATTGCTGGAAGAGGTGGATCAGCCCGCGCGGCTCGACGGGTGTGCTGACCGTCACGTGCGTGGCGTCGGAGGCATGCGACGCGGCCTCGTGCTCGTCCACCATGGACTGGATGCGGCCCTGCGGGTCGCCTCCCGCGCGCATCAGATCTTGCTTGGATTCGTCCGCTTCATCCTGATCGAGCTCGAGTTGAGCTTTGGCGACGTCGAGTTGATCGTCCAAGGCACCTTTGCGCGAGCCGCTGGCTTTGGCGTCTTCGGCGGTGAGCTGATCGACGCGCTTCTTGTCGGCATCCAGCGCATCCTCGGCTTTGCGCACGTGCGTCTGGATCTCTTTGGCCTCGGCACTCAAAACGGGCGGATGCATTTGCGCATCGCGAACGGCTGCGGCAAACGCCAGGTCCATTTCTTGGTCGCCAAGCCGCAAGGCTTCCTCCGCGAGTGGCTGCTCTTCGGCGCTGGTCGGCATTTTGGCGAACTGCTGCGCGGTCAGGAGGGGCGTTTGGTCGACAAGGGGTGCCCGCTCCGCGGTGGCAGAGGACTTCGATACTTCCGGGTTGTGTGCGTCGCGCGTGCGGACCAGCGCATAGATCGACCCGCCCAAAAGGAGCGCGAGAACGATGGCGACTACGCGTTCTTTCGATTTCATGGAGTTTCTAATTGTAATACGCTCGGCGCATTATGCCAGTGGCAGGCGCGCGACGCTAATGAGATAGGCACGGCTTTGGCACGGTACGCCAAGCGGCGCTTGCCCCGGGAAATCGGAGTACGTACTCTGAGGGAAGAGGGTCCATGGGGAATACGCGCTTGCCCAATTCCATTTTCGTTATGCTGGTTCTGGTTGCTGCGGTGCAATCGAACTATTACGCGCAGCAGCTTCCGGAAATTGTGGGGTCGCATTTCGGTAAGAGCGGTTTCGCTAGCGCCTGGCAAACGAAGGCGGCGTTCTTGTTCGTCGAGCTGATCGTCATCGTCTTGGCGACGCTCATTTCGTTCGGCGTTCCGCGGCTCATTGCGGCGATGCCCGCCTCTGCCATTAATCTGCCGAATAAAGATTTCTGGATGAGCCCGGAGCGGCGTGAGGATACAATTTCGTTTCTGCGCACGCAAATGGCGTGGTTCGGCTGTGCGCTGCTCGCTTTTCTACTCTTTGTGATGGAGTTGGTCTTCCGCGCCAACCTGCAGACGCCGCCGCGGCTCAACATGGCGGCTTTCATCCCGGCACTCCTCACGTTCGTCGCTTTCTCTGCGACGTGGAGTATACGTTTCGTACTCCGTTTCTCCAGGAGTCCAAACCGATGAAGCGCTTTAGAAAAAAAGCAGGCGTGGCCCAGTGAAAACAAAAGCAATCCTTAATTATTAGCGCGGCGTTGCGGCCTTCACATTTCTAGAGGTAATCGCGGGACGGGCCTTCTAGGAAGGCGCGCAATTTGCGCGAGCGCGAAGGGTGGCGCAGCTTGCGCAGCGCCTTGGCTTCAATTTGGCGGATGCGCTCGCGGGTGACTGCGAAGGACTGGCCGACTTCCTCGAGCGTGTGCTCGCTGCCATCGTCCAGGCCGAAGCGCATCTTGATCACTTTTTCTTCGCGCGGCGTCAGCGTCTTCAACACCGAAGATGTCTGCTCCTTCAAATTCAAATTGATGACGGCATCGGAAGGCGACACCACGGCCTTGTCTTCGATGAAGTCCCCAAGATGGGAATCTTCCTCTTCGCCGATGGGCGTCTCGAGTGAAATCGGCTCCTGTGCGATCTTCAAAATCTTGCGCACCTTGGACACTGGAATGTCCATGCGCTTAGCAATCTCTTCGCTGGTAGGCTCGCGGCCGAGTTCCTGCACGAGCTGGCGGCTGGTGCGCACCAACTTGTTGATCGTCTCGATCATGTGCACCGGAATGCGGATGGTGCGCGCCTGGTCGGCAATCGCACGAGTGATAGCCTGGCGAATCCACCAAGTGGCATAGGTCGAAAACTTGTAGCCGCGGCGCCACTCGAACTTGTCGACCGCCTTCATCAAGCCGATGTTGCCTTCCTGAATCAAATCCAGGAACTGCAAACCGCGGTTCGTGTATTTCTTGGCGATGGAGACAACCAAGCGCAGGTTCGCTTCGATTAATTCCTTTTTGGCCTGCTCGGCTTCCGCTTCCCCGCGATGAATGATCGTCAGGGTTCGCTTCAGTTCGGTGAGCCCGACTTCGCTGGCCTCTTCGATATCTTTCAGTTCGGTGCGGCGCGTGCGCAGTTCCTTGCGCGCTTCCGCGGCCACGTCACCCTTGGCCACATCGACGCGGCGTTCCAAGCGGCCCGCTTCGCGCTCCAGCGACTGCAGGCGTTCCACCGTGCCGCGCATTTTGTCGATCAGGCGCTTTTTCTCAAAAGGGTTGAAATCGATATCGCGAACGGCAAGGGAAATCTCCACGCGCGTGCGTGCCACGTCCCATTTCGCACGGATGTAAGAACGCTTTTTGGCTTTCGGCGTCTTCTCCAGCCGAATCGCTTGCTTCAAAGCATTGTCGTACAGCTTGGCGATTTTCTCGATGTGCTTGAGCGTCTGCTTGGTCTTGTTCGCGATCTTTTCTTCAGTGAGTTCTTCGTCATCAAACTGCACGATTTCTTTGATGGAGCGCACGCCTTTGCGCAAATCGTCGCCAACCGCGATCAGCTCCTTGATGACGATCGGCGACCGCGTGATGGCTTTCATGACCACGAGCTGCCCACGCTCGATGCGCTTGGCGATGGTCACTTCGCCTTCGCGCGTCAACAGCGGAACCGTGCCCATTTCGCGCAAGTACATGCGCACGGGGTCGTTGGTTTTTTCCAGCGAGCCGGGCGTCAAATCCAGATCGCTCTCGCCCTCGTGCGCATCTTCCTTCACGACAACTTCGTGGTCGCCGCTTTCGCCTGACACCTCGACCGCGCGCGCGGCCTTCGCCGACGCCGCATCTTCGTAAATCTCGATGCCATTGCGCTCAAATGTTGTGAGAAGGTCGTCGATCTCTTCCGACGAATGCACTTCGGCCGGAAGCGAATCGTTTACTTCGTCATACAGCAGGTAGCCACGCTCTTTGCCGACGGCAATGAGCTGGCGTACCGCATCGTATTTCTCTTCAAGACCTACTACCGCCACAATCCCTCCCCAATCTCACCGCAAATCCGCCGCTTTAGGCACTATTCGGAGCAAATTTATTAGATTCGCTGAGACACAAACAGACTCGCTCGCCTGCGCGACCTTGGGGTACTTCCCCGGAAGATCGCTCTGCTCATTGACCGCCCTGCGGTCCCCAAGAACGTTATTTGAAGCTTGTGCACGCGTAATTGCCGCTCGCCCGTGCGTCGCCCGCGTCTCGCGCTTGGTGCTGCCCCTGCCGCTAATCCTCTACATTAGATGCACTTAGCGGCAAAACCGTCACTCGCGAAACCCTAGTACGCTACACATTTAAGTCCGTTGGCGTCAATGATTTAATTGATGGAAAGTTGTGAAAGAATACCGGCATTTTCTTTGCGCCCCCTATCGGGCAGCCGCCAGCCGCCGCATCAACTCCTGCTTTCTTTGCAGCAAATCGCGCATTTCCGGAGCTGCGGGATTGGCTTCGATGCTCCGCTGCACATCGGCAAGCAGCTTTTCGGCTTGCCGGTGCCGCAACGCATCCACGCAGCTCTCCGCTTCCTCCCAAGTCAGCTCGCTGGTCTCCTCGAACAGGATTTCGTAGAGCAGCCGGCGGTCGCGCTCCTCAAGCGTCGCCGCGATTTCGGTTGTTTGCACTGCCTGGCCGGAAAGGCCGGCGGCAATCAGCGCGGCAAATATCTTTTCCGTTTCCAATCCAAGATAGAGCTGACCCTGCTGTAGCTGCTGCGCCAGCTCGCCGCGAAAGCCTTCGCCCTCCGCCAGCATCCGAATCAGGCGGCGCTCGACCGGCTTTGCGGCGCGCCCAACCAATTCAGGCTTCGTCTTCACTTCGCCGCGGCGTTCCGCTGCGGCTTTGCTCAGCGCCGCACGAAGTACCGGCTCGTCAAGGCGTAGCTGCTGCGCGATGCGCGTGGCCCATTCCGAGCGCAAGATGCGGTTTGGAATCTTTTGCACATACGGCAGCAGGAAATTGACGGCGCGAAGCTTGCCTTCCGCGGTCGTCATGTCCATTTGCCGCACCCGAGCGATCAGGTAGTCGACGTACGGCGGCGACTCCTTCAGCAGTTTCAGGTAGGCGTCCGCGCCCTGCTCGCGAATGAATTTGTCGGGATCGGCCTTTCCGGGCAGCGCCAAAACGCGCACTTCAAAATCTTGCTCGAGCAAGATTGCGATCGAGCGCTCGGTGGCCGCTTGGCCTGCGTTGTCAGGGTCGTAGTTCACGATCACCCGCTTGGTGAAGCGCCCCAGCAGCTTGATTTGCGGTTCCGCCAGGCTTGTGCCGCAACTTGCCACCACGTTGCTGATGCCTGCGCGCGCCACGGCGATGGCATCCATGTAGCCTTCCACCAGGACCGCGAAATCCGACCGCCGCAGCGCTTCCTTCGCGCGGTCCAGGTGATAAAGCACGTTGCTCTTCGAATAGATTGGCGTCTCCGGCGAGTTCAGGTATTTCGGTTGGTCCTCGCCGAGCGTGCGGCAGCCGAACGCGACGATTTTTCCGGATTCGTTCGCGATCGGAAACGTGATGCGGCGCCGAAAGCGGTCAAACAGGCGCTCGCCATCGCCGCGGGAAACCAAGCCTGACTCCGCCAGCAGCTTATCCGCGTATTTCCCTTTCAGGTGGCGCAGCAGCGCGTCTCCGCCGCTCGGCGCGAAGCCAACTCCGAAGCGCTCGATCGTCGCTTTGTCCAGGCCACGATCCTCCAGGTACGCGCGCGCAAGTTTTCCTTCCGCCGTCCCCTGCAACTGCTTCACGAAGAACGTCTGCGCTTCGCGGTGCATCTCCACCAGCGTCGTCCGGACGCTGCTCTGCGTGCGCTCCGCGGGCGAACTGGGCTTCGGCTTGGGAATCGAGATGCCGCACTTCTCCGCGACCAGACGCAGCGCATCCGGAAATTCGCAGCGTTCCATTTCCATCACGAAATTGAAAATGTCTCCGCCTTTGCCGCAGCCAAAGCAGTAAAAAATCTGCTTGATCGGGGAAACCGTGAACGACGGCGTTTTTTCTTGATGGAACGGGCAAAGCCCGCTGAAATCTTTTCCGGTTTTCTTGAGGCGTACGTATTCGCCGACAACCCGAACAATGTCGGCTTGCTGCTTGACCCTCTCCGCAGTGGAACCCGCTTCCGCCATTGGACTCTATGACCGCAATTCTACAACCGTGACGGCTTTCCCACCGCGGTCTTCCGCCTCGAAGGACTGTTTGGCGACGAGAGGGTGCGTTTTGAGAAATTCGCCGAGCCCTTTTCGCAGGGCTCCGGTGCCGTGGCCGTGAATGATGCGGACCCGCGAAATATGTGCAAGGGCCGCATCGTCGAGAAATTTGTCCACGCGCTCGGTGGCCTCTTCGACGGTCGAACCGATCAGATTGATTTCCTCCGTTCGTTCACTCGCGCCTCGCTTCGAATGCACGGACACGCCGCCGCTTGGCGCCTGGGCGGACCCTATGAATTGTCCGCCTGCCTCAATGCTGACGATCTCGTCCACCGCCACCTTCATGCGCAACGGCCCTGCTTCGATTTCTGCGGAACTGCCGTCCAACCGTCGAAAAATTACAGCCTTGTTGAATCCGCGCACGCGAATCCGCGCCCCCGGTTGTAGCCGCTCGGCACTGATGGCCTCCCCTTGTGCAGACGTGCCAAGGTCTGCTTGCGAATCCGAGAGTGTCTGCACCACCGCCGCATTTAGCTCTTCGCTTGCATCGCTGCGAACATCCTGCATCTTGCGCCGCGCGGACTTCTCCAATTGCCCGCGCACCTCCCGCTCTTTCACCGCCTCGACCACGCGTGCGACGTTCTCGTCGAAGCGCTTCTGCATCTCCGCAAATTTCCCTTCCAGCTCCTTGATGCGTTTCTGCTGTCGCTCGACCCAATGCGTGCGCAACTTCGTACGTTCTTCTTCCAGCGCGTGGCGCTCCCCGGTCATCTGCTGTTGCATGTGGTCCAATTCATCACGGCTTCGGTGCAAATATGCGATCAGGTCCGCCGCTTCCCGCGATTCCGGGGCCAGCAGCGATCTGGCACGCTCGACAATCGAACTCGCCAACCCCAGCCGTTGCGCGATGGAAATTCCGCTCGACCCGCCCGGCACCCCCACCATCAAGCGATACGTCGGCCGCAGGTTCACCTCATCGAACTCCACCGCTGCGTTCACCACGCCCGGCGTTGTCGCGGCATACGTCTTCAAGCGGTCGTGATGCGTAGTCGCCAACACAATGCAGTTCTTTGCGCGAAATTCGTCCAGCAAAGCCACGGCCAGCGCCGCGCCCTCCTCCGGCGCTGTGCCTGTACCCATCTCGTCGACGAGCACCAAGGACTGTGGCGTCGCAGCATGCAGCATCGCTTTCAAATTCAGCATGTGCGCCGAGAATGTGGATAGATCGGCAGCGATGGATTGTTCATCGCCGATATCCACCAAAACGTGGTCAAACAGCGGCAGCAACGCGCGCTGAGCCGCAACGGGAATTCCTGATTGCGCGGACAGCACCGCGATGCCCGTCGTCTTCAGCGCCACCGTCTTGCCGCCGGTGTTCGGCCCGCTGATCACGAGAACACGCTCGTCTCCTCCGAGCGTCAGCGACATCGGCACGATCGCTCGATCCTCGCGCCGCAACTTGTCCTCCAGAACCGGATGCCGCGCCGCCTCCAACCGCAACCCGCCCTGCGCGGTAAATTCCGGCATCGCCGCATCGAAATCCCGCGCGAACCGCGCCCGCGCAAAGACGCTGTCCGTCTCGGCGATGGTCTCCGCGGCAGCGAGCAGCGGCCCGCGCTGCATCTGCAAACGCTCCGTCAATTCACGCAGGATGCGCACGATCTCCGCGGCTTCCTCTTCCGCGAGCTGCACAAGCTGATTGTTTGTCTCCACCGTCTCGAACGGCTCGAGAAAAACCGTCTGCCCTGTTCCGCTGGTGCCATGCATAATCCCTGGCACGCTTCGCCGGTTTTCCGTACGTACCGGAATCACGAAGCGATCGTTGCGCAGCGTGACATAGTCCTCGCCGGCGTCCGCGTTTCGCGCCCGCAAAATCTGCTTCAGCGTCTTCTGAATCGAGTCGCGCGTTTGCGCAATGCTCCAGCGAATCCTCCGCAGCGCAGGAGAGGCATCGTCGCTGATCTCCCGGTTGGGCAGCACGCAGCGGCGAATCGCCGCCAGAGTGTCGCGAAAATCGGCGAGAGAAGCCGCGCGCGCCGCGAGCAGCGGAAATTTCGTGGCCTCCTCGCGAAATTGCTGGCGCAGCCATCCCGCCGTCTCCAGCAGCGACGCCGCGTCCAGCAGCTCTCCCGCATCCAACACCACGCCCGGGCCTTCGATGTGCGCAAGCCATTGCTGCGGGTCAGCCAGCCCGCCAAAACCGAGTTCGTGTTCCGAGCGCAGCCATTCTCGCGCTTCACGAACGTGAGCAAACGCGGTTTCGAGCGCCGGCTGGTCCGTGTCCGGCTCCAGCGCGTCCACCGCCCGCATACCGAGCACACACGTCGTGCGCAGCCGCAGCAATTCCCGCAGCTTGTCAAATTCCAAAACGTCTTGCGCTGTTCGTGCCATTGCTCGTTTACTTCAATATCTCCTTTAGATGACGCGCTGCGTCCTTCGGCGTCGCAGCCACATGGATCAGCCGTCCATTGGCCTCGCCCCATTGCGAGTGGCGGGCCAATTCCACTTCGCGTACACGCTCAATGGTCGGCGTCCAGAAATTCCCCAAAACTGTCAGCGGCTTCCCGGTCATGACCGACTTGTTGAGCATCTCCCAAACCATGGCAAGCTCCACCAGCGTTCCAGTCCCGCCCTTGCATACCACGAACCCGTGTGCCATGCGGATCAATTCAAACAGCCGCTCTTGCCAAGTCGCCACACGCACTTCCTCATCGATCCAAGAATTGGCCCGCGCGCTGAAAAACTCCGCGGTTACACCGTAGGTCTTGCCTCCGCCTTCCTTCGCGCCGCGCGACACCGCCGCCATCACCCCGCCGTAGCCGCCGCTGCACACGGAAAACCCGTTAGTTGCAAGCATGCGCCCCAGCTCGCGCGCCTCCGTGTACTCCGCATCGCTCTCCTGCGGCCTCGAACTCCCAAACACCGTGACGATCCGTTCTTCCTTCATCGCATCAATGCGCGCGCTGGCCTGCGCGGATTGCGGGTGCCTTGCGATCAAACTCCTCAATCATCGCCAGGCACAATCCGTCCAGCGTATCCGACGCTTCATGGTTCTTCCCGCCCTGATTGTTGCTCAGGAGCGAAAAAATCAGCCGCCGTCCGCCAGCAGTATCCGCAAAGCCCGAGCGCGTCCGCACGTGCTCCACCGACCCCGTCTTCGCATGAATGCGTCCCGCACTCGGTGTGTTCTTCATCAGCGTTTCCAGTGTCCCATCGACTCCCGCCACTGGTAGCGACGCTAGGTAAGCCGCAAACCACGGCTGGCCCTGCGCGTACTTCAGCAGCGTCACGATCGCCCTCGGCGTGACCAAATCGTGCCGCGAAAGCCCGGAACCGTCGGTCTGAATCACGTCTCCCGGTGCAATTCCCGCCGCCGCATAAAAATCCGCAGGTACCTTCATGAGATCTTCGGGTGTGTTCCACAACGCCATGTTTCGAGCCGCCGCCCGCAACAGCATTTCCGTATGCAAATTCTGGCTGATTTTATTCACCAGTTTCACCGAGTCACCCAGCGGCACGGACACGTGCTCCGCGAGCACCGCGCGCGGAGCGGTTCCAACCGGTTCCGCAACATGCATCGACCGCGAAATTCCAGCAACCTTGACCCCACGCTCAGCCAAGAGCCGCGTCAACATTGCCGCCGCATGTTCCGCAGGATCGTGAATTGCCAGGACCAGCTTGCGCGGCGTGCTATGCGCCGGCATCGTCCCGTGAATCACCACGATTTTTGAATTCGGCTCCCTCGTTAGCGTTAAATCCGACTTCACCTCCGCCGCCGACGTAACAACGTCGTTCTGCACAATGAAGTCCGGGGTAGACGGAGCCACCACCGCCTGTACGCGCGCGCCGGCCGATTCCCCCGCGGTGAGCATCAGCGTCACCGTATTGTCATCCACCGCGATTGCGGAAACCGCCGCGCCATACTCCCAAACCATGTCATCGATTTCCCAGCCGTTGGGATACGCCTCGCGCGGAAAATAGCTGTCGTCGCCGACCACGTCTCCGGCAATTTCCTTCACGCCTTTCGCAACCAACGCATCCGCAAGCTCGGCCAGAGCCTTCTCTGGTGGTCCATCGAACTCCTCCTTCAGATCGTAAGGAAATTTCCGGTTCGACAGATTTGGATCGCCTCGTCCCACGAGGAATAGATCGCCGGTTAGTACTCCCTCCGGAGAAACCGTGCCGCGCGTTTCTAATGTAGTGTGAAAACGATAGTCCGGCCCAAGCTTTGCCAGCGCCAGTGCCGTCGTGAAAAGCTTCATGTTCGAAGCCGGCACGAAATACTTGTCTGCGTTCAACTCATAGAGCGTTTCACCCGTTTCCGCATCAGTGATCAGCAGCCCCCACTCTCCCTTGTTCACGGGCGCCGCGGCCAACAGCGCTTCAGCGCGCTCGCCAAATTTCTTTGTTGCCGCCGAAACGCGCGGCTTCTTACCTTTCGAAACCGCAGCAGAAACAGGTTTCGATTGCCCAGGCTCCGCCGCAACCAAAACGTCGCTGGCCAACACCCCGCATGCAAACATCACCGCAATAGCAAAGCCGACCCGCACCGATCCTCCCCTGGCAAATAGCGTTCCGGGAAAGTATAGTCGAAACAGCACAACGCTTCGCTTGCAGTGCCACGTGTGAACGGAAGCCGCAGCGAAGGCACGGTTGCAAAGTTCCGCGGTTGCGCCCAGAAACCTCGGAACGTAGAATCACGTCACCCAAATTTAAGCGAGGTGAATTGATGTTGAAGCCAATGATGTCCTCCGTTCTGGCGATAGCCCTTGCATTGCCGCTCGCCGCAGCAGACGCCAAGAAAGAAACGGACCGCCTGGAGAACTGCGGACTGGTCTTGAAGGAAATCCTGGACATTCCCGACGATATCCCGCAGGACCTGCTCGACAAATCGGAGTGCGTAATCGTGTACCCGTCCGTTCTGAAAGCTGCTTTCATTGTCGGCGGTAGCTATGGCCGTGGCGCGATGACCTGCCGCACCGGCGAGCACTTCACCGGCCCTTGGAGCGCCCCGACGATGATGGCCCTCGAGGGCGGCAGCGTCGGATTTCAGATTGGTGGCCAGGCCACCGACTTCGTCCTCTTGGTTATGAACGACCGCGGAGCCCACTCCATCCTGAAGAGCAAAGTGAAGCTCGGCGCGGACGCGTCTGCCGCCGCTGGCCCTGTGGGACGCAATGCTACCGCCGAAACCGACATCACTATGCGCGCTGAGATCCTGACCTATTCGCGCGCGCGCGGTCTTTTCGCGGGCATCTCGCTTGCCGGCGGTACTGTGCGCCCCGACGGCGACGCCAACGCCCGCATTTACGGGAAAAAAGTCGAAGCGGAAAGCATCATCTTCAAGGGAGCCGTCGCCGTTCCACCAGCGGCTCAAAAACTGATTTCGTTGCTAAACCAGAAGTCTCCGAAGAACAAATAGCGGCATCTAGATAAAACCGAGAACAGAGCACATCAACATCACGCGCGGCATCATTCCCCGCGGCTCCGGCCTCTCCCAGCTCTGGCTTGATGCCCTGGCACTCTTCGCTATAGGCAGTTTTCTGCTGGTAGTAGCCGCCCGCCGCTACCTGAAGAAAGTAATCATGGAGTGATTCCGACGCCACTCGCAGGCGTCGTTTCGCCACTTTGTAAGATCTGCCAAGTCAAACTCTATCTAGGAGAGATGCGCCATGATCGGGGGGACTATTGACCGAGACCGAGTAGCCACCCGTTGCTGCATCGTCGGTGGCGGCCCGGCTGGCATGATGCTCGGCTACCTCCTGGCTCGTGCAGGCGTTGATATCCTAATGCTTGAAAAGCACGTCGATTTTCTTCGCGATTTTCGCGGCGACACGATCCACCCCTCTACTCTCGAGCTGATGCACGAACTGGGTCTGCTCGAAAAATTCCTCCAGCGCCCTCACGACAAAGTGACCCAGCTTAATGGTTGGATCGGCGAATCGCACCTGCGCCTCGCTGATTTCTCGCACCTTCCAACACATTGCAAGTTCATCGCCTTCATGCCGCAATGGGATTTCCTCAATTTTTTCGTCGAAGAGGCCAAACACTATCCTTCTTTTCGCCTGCTTAAGAGTACGGAAGCAACCGATCTGCTTGTTGAGGACGGGCTTGTCACCGGCGTCCGGACAAAATCAGCGCAAGGTCCGCTGACCATTCACGCCGATCTCACAATTGCCGCGGATGGCCGCCACTCCGTCATTCGTCAGAAGGCCGGTCTCGAAATCATCAATCTCGGCGCGCCCATGGACGTGCTCTGGATGCGTATTTCGCGTTCCGCGAGCGATCCTCCCGCTACGCTAGGCCGTGTGGAAGCAGGCAAACTCTTGGCCATGCTGAACCGCCGCACATACTGGCAGTGCGCCTTCGTCATTCCCAAAAGCGGTTATGACGAGCTTCGCGCTCGCGGCCTGCCCGCGTTTCGTGCACAACTCGCAGAGCTGGCGCCTTTTCTGCGCGACCGCGTCGAAGAGCTCGCCGCCTGGGAGCAGATCAAGCTGCTTACGGTAGTGGTCGATCGCCTCAAGCGTTGGTGGCGCCCAGGCCTGCTCTGCATCGGTGACGCCGCCCATGCGATGTCGCCGGTCGGCGGCGTGGGCATCAATCTGGCGATTCAGGATGCCGTCGCCGCCGCCAATATTCTCGCCACACCGCTACGCACTCGCGCGGCACACGATGACGAGCTCGCCTCCGTGCAAAAGCGCCGCGAGTTCCCTACGCGCGCGACACAACGCATGCAAATTGCCGTTCAAAATAATGTTATCAAGCGCGTCCTCGGCAGCAGCCGCATCAAGGCGCCGTGGATTCTCAAGCTATTCGACCGCTGGCCTCTCTTGCAGCGCATCCCCGCACGGTTCATCGGCATGGGTTTCCGTCCTGAGCACGTGAGGACGCCTGACGCCCAGTCGTTGCGATAATCTCCGCGCCTATTTTGCGTTCTTGCTTCAACGCGGCGTATCCTGTCTTCTTGCTGTAGGCGAGTCGGAGGCTGTGTGACCTGTCCGATTTGTGAAAAACGCAAGGCCGCGCGGTTTTGTCCTGCCAAGGGCGAAACCATCTGCGCCGTCTGTTGCGGCACCGGCCGCGAAGTCACCATCGATTGCACGCCGGATTGTCCCCACCTCATCGCCGCCCATCGCTATGAGGACGAGCACCCCCGCTCGCTTCCACGCGACACGCCTCTGCTCGACGTCAATCTCCCCTCCGACGCCATCCACACGCAGCAGCAGCTCATGGCCGCGCTCGCATTCACGATCGCGAAGTTCTGCGCAACCCAGCGCGACGCAACCGACCCCGACGTCCTCGCCGGCATGCGGGCCCTCGCCGAAACCTACAAAACTCTGCGCAGCGGTATCTACTACGAGAAGCCTCCCAGCGCGCGCCTCCCCCGCGAACTTTACGCCGCGCTCACCACGTTCATCGCCGAAGCAAAACAGCAGCAAGCCGAACACAGCAACTCCTCCGCCCTCAAAGATGCCGACATCTTCTATCTTCTGGTTTTTCTCTACCGCATGGGTCTGCTGCGTACCAACGGTCGCCCCCGCTCCCGCCGCTACATCGAATTCCTCCGCAGCCAATTCCCCGAAGCCCAGGAACTAAAGCGCGAAGAATCCCGCATCATCGTCCCCTAGCCCTCTCAGCGCCTGTCATCCTGAAGCTACCCGTGAGGGTAGCTGAAGGACCTCAACGTAAGAAGTCCATTGCCCAACTATCCGCGAGACTGCGTCTCCTACCCAGCCGCCCGAAAAAGCGCCTCCCCCGGCACCCAACCCAGCGAAAGCTGCGGCCGCTTCGCCCTCAATGTTCGTTCCTCCCACGGCCGCGCCACAAATGCATACTCCTGCCGAATCTTCGCCACTCGCTGGGACATCTTTTTCCGATACTCTTCCGGCGCATACCCGTTTTTCGCGTACCACGCTTCATACTGCTTCGCCAACTTAGGAAATTTCTCGCGCACGAAAGGCAGAAACTGCCTCGCCGAGGACGGCATCAGGAACAGCACATTGGAGAAGAACCACTGTGCGCCGGCATTCTTCGCCGCCGCGGCCAGCGCCTCCAACTCCCCGTCGCGATCCGTCATCCCCGGTATCAGCGGGCAAGCCGACACGCCTACCGCTAGCCCCGCCTCTCGCAATTGCTTCACCGCCCCCAATCGCAAGTCCGGCCGCGGTGCGCGCGGCTCCAGCAAGCGTGCCAGCCGTGGCCGCAGCGTGGTAACCGTGATGTTCAGCGACAGCTCCGACCGCGAAGCAATCTTCTTGAACAAATCAATGTCCCGCACAATCTGGTTCGATTTCGTAATCAACGAGATGCTCAGCCCTTCGCGTTTCGCCAGCTCCTCCAGGCACGCCCGCGTCACGCGGTGCTCCCGCTCCGCCGGCTGGTAAGGATCCGTCGCCGTCCCAATCGCAATGTGCTCCGGATACATCCCTCCCGAGCTCCGCGATTCATAAGAGTACTTGCGCATGTCCTGCGCCAGCAGTGCCCCCGCATCCTTCTTCACGAAAATCTTTTTCTCGAACTCCCCTCCGTCCAGCTCCATGTATTCGTGCGTGTACCGCGCATAGCAGTATTTGCAGGCAAACTCGCACCCCCTATATGGATTAATCGTCCATTCAAACGGCACACGCTTCGAATCGCATCGATTCAAAATCGAGCGTACCGGCAGCAGAAAATACTCCGGCCGCTCAGGTGAAGTGCGTTCCGTCTGCGCACAAGGAGAATTGGCTGCGAGGCGGGCAATGCCAACCAGCGGCGCGGATTGCTGCGCGCCACAACGCGCGGCGGCATCTCGGGTCCGGCCTTCTGCATGGCGTTGGGCGCCATGTTCTTCCGGTGGCGCCGGGGGGCAATCCGGCATGGGGCTACCCGAGATGCTGCCGCCAGGACCAGTCACGATCGGGGCAAGATCAGATCCGGTCCGAGCTTTTGGGCCATTATCAGTTGAATGGATGGGGAACAGCGCGGTTTGCTGAGCAGGGCGCCGGTCAAACATGCCCGCCGTCGGATTGGAAAGAACTGGGGACATGGCCCACCTCACAACTAGCCCATATTTCGCTTTTTATTCGCTAGTGTCAAGCACTTTCTTTTGGTTTTTCTTTACCCCTCCTACGCTCCATGCCCGGGCCAGCCACCTCGAAATCGCTATTGCCCCTGCGGCAACTCCGCCTAGAATCCTACTGGCCATCCCCGCAAATTTTCTCTATCTTGGCTTTCACGACTTTTTATCTCGACCCTAATCCGGTACTCCACCAGAAATCTGCTCCTCACCGGTCGGTCGTGAAATGGAGAGATTCGCCATGACCCGTTTTCCTTCTATTTCGCGAAAATCTGTGTGTGCGTCTCTAACGTTGATTGCTACTGCATTTATCGTGGCTATCGCCTTCGAAAGCAAAACCGCTTACGCCTCCCCTGCGCCGCAAGCAGCCCTGCGGATGTCCTGCGCTTCCAATGACATGCACCGCCATTTCTGTGCCGTCGACACCACCGGCGGCGTTCAAATGGTTCACCAGAACAGCGAAGCCAAGTGCATTCAAGACCGCACTTGGGGCTTCGACAATC